>Ga0164243_10000968_pt1 | contig 50103 bp, 46 predicted proteins | sample OricompcompostOP_FD_108781 | JGI IMG/M metagenome (GOLD analysis project Ga0164243, IMG submission 108781) | Organic Plus compost microbial communities from Emeryville, California, USA - Original compost - Organic plus compost (OP) | ecosystem: Engineered > Solid waste > Mixed feedstock >... | reverse complement strand
GCTGCTCGCCTTGGCGCCGGCTCTCGTGCGCCGGTACGACGCCACCGAGCGGTTGGTGGCGGAGAGGGCGACGTCGACGGCGCGCGTGCTGTCCCGCCGCCGCCGTCGCCGCACCGTGCCCGGCCGCAGCCCGATCCGCCCGCCCCGCCCCGCGCCGCCAGCCTCGTCGTCCTCGCCCGGCTCGTCGTCACCCTCGTCTTCCTCGCCGCCGCCCGGCTCGTCGCCCTCGAACCTGTCCGCGCCGAACCTGTCCGCGCCGGACCTGTCCGCGCGGGGCCCGTCCGGGTCGGACCTGTCCGCGCCGGACCTGTCTGCGCGGGGGCTGTCCGGGTCGGGCCTGTCCGGGTCGGACCTGTCTGCGCCGGGCCTATCCCGGTCGGGCCTGTCCGGGGCGGGCGTGTCTGGGGCTGAAGCGTCTGGGGCGGGCCTGTCCGGGTCGGGCTCGTCTGCATCGAGTTTGTCGGCGTCGGGCCCGTCGGCGGCGGGCCCACCGCCGTCGTCGGATTCGCTGTCGCCCGCCGCTTCGTCGGGGCCGTCGGGCTCGCCGTCGTCCTCGCCGGCGTCGTCGTTGCCGCTGCGGCCGGAGGTGCCGGTCTCCGCGCCGCCCGTGGTTTCCGCGCCGCCGGTCGTCTCGGCGCCGCCGGTCTCGGGCCCGCCGGGCCGCCGCCGCCACAGCCGGTTGCGCGCGGTCCCACCGGGCGCCCGCCCACGCCCGGTCCGCCGCCGCCCGGTCCGCGCCCACCCGCCGGCCATCTACCGCCGCCGCCGCGTCCTGGCGGCCCTGATCCTCCTCAACGCGGTCGAACTCGTCGGCGTAGCAGTGGTGAGCCCCGGTTTCTGGGTATCGGTGGCAGTCACCGGCTCACTCCTGGTCGCCTACGTGATCCACTTGCGCAACCGCGCGATCGCGGACCGTGCCCGCCGCCGCCGCTTGGCCCGCCGCGAGGCGTGGTTGGCCGCCCGTCAGGCCGAGGTCCGCCGGGAGCAGACCCGCCGCGCCGAGGCCCGCCGCGAGGTCCAACGCCGCCTGGCGGCCCAACGCGAGTCGGTCCGCCGCGCGGCGATGGGCCTGGACCGCCCAGCCGACCTCCCCCCAGCGGCCACCGGCTCGGTCTCGTACCGTCGGGCAGGCGGCTTGCGCGGAAAGCCGTACGAGGCGAGACGCAGCAACACGGCGTAGGGCCGGTTCGCGGTCGGGAGGCCCAACCTGTTAGCCTTATCGCCGGTTCGCTGGGAGCTTCTGGCCCAGCGGGGGGCTGTGGCGCAGACCGGTAGCGCACCTCGTTCGCATCGAGGGGGTCAGGGGTTCAAATCCCCTCAGCTCCACCAGTAAAGCATCTGACCAGCGGAAACTCCGTGGTCCACATCGGCTAGCCGATCCGTTGGCCTCTGCCGCCGCGCTCCATCGTCGGCACAGCACCGGCTGACTGGCAGGGCGGCCTTCTCCTCGGTGGCTGCGTATCGCCGACGCCGTCGAATTGGTCCGATGATTTAAAGCATCAGAAACCTGAGTGTAACTTGCATCAATCCACCCCAAAGTGGGCTACCGCACGTCATCGTTTGGATCGAAATCGGCGGTAGCGAGCCGTTTGCGGGACGCCGTACAGCGCGGGTATCGTTAATTCGCTGACAAAGGCGTTTGCCTGACAACTGACAACTATCAGGCCGCGCCCCGCGCAGCGATCCGGCACGGCGAGCCCCGCAGCGGTGCTCGCGAGGGATAGACCCCCCAAATGCAGGTTGAAGAGGCTACCCGCCTTGTTTCCGGAAGGACGCTCGAATGCTGCAGGTGCACGCCCTCTCCATTGTCGAGGCCGTAGCAGCGGAACTCCGTCGAGGCATACTCTCCGGTGACCTCGCCAGTGATGCGCAGTTGACCGAGGCCGAGGTGGCGGCGAACTACGGAGTCGCCCGTCCCACGGCCAAAGCGGCCATCGAGAAGCTGGTGAGCGAAAGGCTCCTGCACCGAGGGCTGCACAAAACGGCGCGGGTGCCGGTGGTCGGCCGCGACGACATCCGCGATCTCTGCTTCACCCGATCGCTGATCGAGACGAGGGTGGTCGCAAAACTCGCGGAGCAGCGCAAAGTTCCGGTCACGACGGCGAAGTCCCACACCGCTCTGCGGGCGACGCTCCCGGCGAGGGATGTCACCATGATCGAGCCGATCATGGACTTCCATATGACGATGGTCGACGCGCTGGAGAGCCCGCGGACGAGCCGGCTCTACGCGACGCTGATGGGCGAGATGCGGCTCGCGATGGTGCAGATGCACAATCGCAAGCGTCTGTCCGGCAAAGTCATCGCGCAGGAGCACGAAAAGATCATGAAGTGCATCGCCGCCGGTGACGCCGACGGCGCGGTTCGCGAGCTCGAGCAGCATCTGGAGAACGCCATCGGGCGGTTGCAGCCCGACGACGCCGACGTACCGGAAATGGCCCTGCGCTCCTGACCCACGCAACACCAGCGCGGCTGCCGCGCGCCAGTTCAGTGCACGCGGTTACGCCACGGACCGTCCTGGCGGTACGCCGCGAGGTTGGTCGCCAGGAGCGCGGCCATCCGCTCGGTGTATCCGGGGGCCAGGCCGGCGCGATGCGGAGTCACGATGACGTTGGGCAGCCGCCAGAGCGGTGACCCCTCGGGCAGCGGCTCGACCTCTGTCACGTCGAGGCCGGCGCCGCGTAGCGCCCCGCTCGACAGCCGGCGAACGAGAGCGCGTTCGTCGACGACGGGCCCGCGCCCGACGTTGACGAGCCAGCCGGAGCCGAGCGCGTCGAGGACCTCGCCGGACACGATGTGATGTGTCTCCGGCGCGGCCGGCAGGGTGACGATCAGCACGCTCGCCTCGGCGGCCGCGCTCACGAGCGCACTCAGCGGACGCACGTCGGCCACCTCTGTGCGGCGTTGGCCAGGTGAGCGCGTCACCCCGATCAGGCGAACGTCGAACGGCTTGAGCCGGTCAACAACGGCCTGCCCGATCGCACCGAGCCCGGCGACGACCACGGTGCGCCCACCGAGTTCCTCCGTGATGTGCGGCCGCCAGCGCATCGTCGCCATGTCGCGGATGGACTCGTCGATCCCGCGAAGCAGGGCCAGCAGGAGGCCGACGGCGTGCTCGGCCACGACGGGATGAGTGCCGCTCGCCGTCGTCAGCACGACGCCCCGCTGGCGAAGCTCGTCGACCGGCAGGAGGTCATAGCCGGAGCTCAGCGTCTGAACCCAGCGCAGCGCCGGGGTGAGGAAGTCCTCACGCCACCGGCGGGTCATGAGGATGGGAGCCGACCGCAGCGCCTCGGCCACCCCGTCTTCGTCGGGGGGCGCGAGCAGCTTCACGCCGGGCACGCCGGCGAGCGCCGCCGGCAGGCCGACCTGGTTCGTCGGATGGAGTACGACGTCGACGGTCATCGGGTCCCCAAAGCCGTAGGGTCGGTGCCGGTGGCAGCCGCGAGTTGGCTGAGCCGGTCGCGGATCCGGCGGGCACTCCGCCGCGCCACCAGCATCATCGCGCCGGACAGGACGAGGAAGCCGGCGGCCGACAGCCACGCGGCGCGGTATGACCCGAGCGAGACGATGAAGCCGAACCCGGTCGGCCCGACGACGCAGCCCAGGCTGCTTCCGGTGAAGGTCACGCTGGTGGCGACCGCCGGCGCCTGCGGGTTCATGCGGATGACGGCGAGGTTGAGCAGGCCGGGCCAGCCGGTCCCGGCGGCGAACGCGACGAGCAGGACGAGGGCGATCGCGATCCACGATCCGACGAACGGCAGCAGGACGAGCGCGAGCCCGCCGCCGATCAGCAGGCCGCCCGAGTCGAGCAGGCTCCGGCCCGGCCGACGGTCGGCCTTCCAGCCCATCACGAGCCGCACGACGATCGCGCCGACGCTGCCGATGGCCATCACGATGCCGGCGAGCCCGGTCGGCATACCGATCGACGTCGCGTACGGCACGAAGAACGAGCCGATGCAGACCAGCGAGACCGCGCCGAAGAAGCATGCGACGGCGAGGACCAGTAGCGCGCCGCGCTGCGGGCCCAGGCCCGGGCTGCGTTCTTCCGAGCGCGTGCCCGCCGCCCCGCTGCCCCGCAGTTGCGTGACCGCCGTGGCGAGCGCGGCCGCGCCGGCGATGCCGAACACCCAACGCCAGCCAAGGGTCAGCGCGACGACCGGCACCGCCACGCCGGCGATCAGCGTGGCGCCAGGTGCGGCCGACTGTTTGACCGCCAGGGCCAGGCCGAGTCGGTCGGCGGACACGCCGTCGTTGACCCGCAGGTTCGAGCCGAGCTGGGCCAGGCTGTTGATCACGCCGCCGATGACGAGGAACAGCGCCACGGCCGGCCAGGACCACGCGGCGGCCAGCGCGCACAGGTTCACCGCGCCCAGAGCGGAGGCGAGGACGAGGGTTCGCCGTCCGCCGAGCCGATCGACCAGCCGGCCGAAGACGAGACCGCACAGGGCGGCGGCGGCGTAGTAGCCGGAGACCGCCAGGCCCAGGTGGCTCGCGTTGAACGTGAGGTCGGCACCGATCACCACCGATGTCGCCCCGACCAGGTAGACCGGAAGGCCGCCGATCAGCGCGACCGCGGCGGAGGTGGCGATGGCGTGAAGGCCGGCTCGCCGCGTCCGGGCCGCAGGGAGAGATGCGGACGTCAATCGAACTCTCGGAGTCTGCGATAGGTTTGCAGCGCGTTCGTGGCGAGGACCCGCTGCCGGAGCGCCGGCGGCACCGCGGCGAACGCGTCGGCCGGTTGAAACGAGACGCCGGGATAGTTGCTCGAATACATGAGCAGGTGCTCGGCATCGATCTCGCCGATCCAGCGGGCATAGTCGTTCGCGTCGGACGGGCCTTCGAGCCGGTGGGAACAGAAGCGCACGTGGTCGCGTAGGTAGGTCAGCGGTTGTCGCTTGACCCAAGGGGTCACCGAGCGCAGCGCCCGCCAGTCGCTGTCGAAGCGCCACAGCAGCGGGAAGAGCATGTCGATGCCGCCGTCGGCGAACACGAACACGAGGTTTTCGATGTCCTCGAACACGCCTTCGGCGATGAGGCTCATCAGGTGCACGACGTAGTTGATCGGGTACTGCGCGGCGTATTCGACGTAGTAGATGGGGTAGCCCACCGATGTCGGCCAGAACTCGTTTCCGCCGAGGCTGTCGGCGTGCACGGCAACGGGCAGACCGTGGTGCGCCGCGCGCTCCCAGATCGGACGATACATACGTTGGCCGTACGGGTGGTGTGCCTGCAGTGGCACGGCGACCTGGACCATTTTCGGGTGGTCGGCCCAGCGGTCCATTTCGGCGATCGCCCGCGTCGGGTCGGCTGGGTTGATGCGAATGGATCCGTAGAACCGGTCGTCGCCGGCCAGCCAACGGGCGGCGAGCCATTCGTTGGTCGCCGAGCACAACTCGCTCGCCATGTCGACGTCTGGGAGGAGTCCCCGCGTCACCGGGAGCAGGATCGCGCAGTCGACGCCGGTGTCGGCGAACAGTTGCCGGCGTGCGAGATCCGGGTCGGCGCCGGCTGTCCCGTCGAGGGCGGAGTCGGCCCGGTTCTCGTCCTTCGGCGGCGGGTAAAAGTAACCGTCGAGGCCGGGGAACCGCAGCTTCGACAGTGGTGCGCGCATGTATTCGCGGATCTCGTCCGGGTCCCGTGGGTACGGATGAACGGCGGTGTCGACGACCGAGACCCCGGCGTCGACGGTCGAGTCAGCCTTCAATGACTATCCATCCCTCAACGATTTTCACCGGGTACGTCTTGACCCGGCGCACCGGCTCGGCGACGGATTGTCCGGTGCTGATGTCGAACTCCCAGCCGTGCCACGGGCAGCGCAGGATGTCTCCTTCGCGCACCCATCGCGAGTCGTAGGAGGACTCGGACGCTGTCGTTCCGGTCACCGGACCGCGACAGACCGGTGCCCCGGCGTGTGGGCAGTAGTTGTTCAGGGCGTACACGGAGCCGCCCCGGTTGAACAGGCCGATGCCCCAGCGGCCGCCCGGAACGATCTTCATCTCCCCGGGCGGAAGGTCCTCGACCCGGCACACCCGACGCTCGGCCACGCTAGTTTCCCGCCGACGGGAAGCCGTACAGCTGCGCGGCGTTGCCGTATCGGATCGGCTCACGAAGGCGTTCGGGCAGGCGCTTGAGCGTGTGTTGAGGGTCGTCGAAGTCCCAGTGCGGGTAGTCGGTCGAGAACATCACCATGTGCTCGCCGAGCCAGTCGAGGTATGCGTCGAGCTCGCGCGGCTGGCCCGGCTGCTCGAGCGGCTGGGTCGTGAGCAGAACCTGCTCGCGGATGTATTCCGACGGCGGCCGCCGCACCCACGGCACCTCGGAGCCGAACTCCTTCCAGTAATGGTCGAGCCGCCACATGAACGGCGCCAGCCAACTCACGCCGCCCTCGACCAGGACCAGACGCAACGACGGCAGCCGGGCGAGGACGCCGGCCATGACCATGCTCGCGACGTGGGGCGCGTAGTAGAGGGTGTATTGCGGGTGGAACTCGAAGTAGTAGGAGACGAACCCGACCGGGGAAAGCAGCGACATGCCAGGCGTGCGGTTGATGTGTATGGCGACCGGGAGCCCCCGCGCGGCCGCTGCCTCGAAGACCGGGAAGTACTGCGGCAGACCGTATGAGCCGCGCGGCATCGGCGGGATCATCACCTGGACGAAGCCCGGGTGGTCGGACCATCGCTCGATCTCTTCGACGGCAAGCTCCGGCAGGTCGGGACAGACCATGATCGAGCCGCGGTAGCGCCCGTGCTTGTTGTAGTCGGTGAGCCACGTCTGCGCCATCCAGGCGTTGGTCGCCGCGCACATGGCCGCCTCGTGCCGCGGGTTGGCCATGCCGGTGATCGTGAGTGGGATGAGGACCGCGTACGAGACACCGGCCTGCTCGAACAGCTGCTCGGCCATCAGCTCGGGGTCGGACCCGCCCGGGCCGCTGGCGGGCATCGCGTCACGACGCATGCCGGTGGCCAGCGCGCCGAAGCCCGTGAACACGCCGGTGCCGCGGTTCATGCGGAACCAGTCCTTGAGCCCGTCGCGCTCGACCTGGTATTCCGCCGGCAGGTAGTCCATGAGCTCCCCCGGCGTCCGCGGTGCCGGATGGACGTCACAGTCGATCACCGCGTTCGGAAGCTGCGTGCTCATTCTGACACTCCAATATGGACGGGCTCGGACCAGGAGGCGAGCTTGCTGTTGTCCCAGGACGAGATCCGCTCCGGCGTGATCTCGACGATCGTGGGCCCGTCGGCGTCTCGTGACCGCGACCACTCGTCGGGCACGTCGAGGTCCGCGCTGGTCAATCCGGCGTACTTGACCGCTTTGAGCCGCCGGTACTGCTCCAGGAGGTCGGCCTCGGAGACGAGCCGGGTGCGCCCGCGCACCATGACACCGCGCAGTTCGGTGAACCGCTCGCCGTCGGCGACCGAGCAACACACGCGCCCGGCCTCGGCGAGCGCGGCCTTCGCCTTGCCGGCCGAGGTCCGGAAGTACAGCTTCTCGTCGGCCACGACGAACCAGACCGGCGTGAGGTGTGGATAGCCGTCTCCGGTCTCGAACGCGACGAACATCGTCCGTTGCTCGTCGATGAAGCGCCAGACCTCGTCCCGCGTCATCGCGACGTACGACTTGTAGACGCGACCGTACCTAACCATCGGCGCTCCTCTGCCAACGTGGCGAGCCCGCTGTGCCCGGTTGACAGACACGCACTCTAGTCTTACAGTTTCCGATCACGTTGGCAAGCCGCTCATTGGGGAAGCCCATGGTGGGTTTTCCAAGCCACTTAAGGGCTTTTAGTGGTGCGCCGGTACCCGGTGTCCCGACGTCCGCATCCCGGACGGTGGGCCCTGTCCCGTCCCGGCCCGTCGTAGCACCGAAGGAGAAAACCGACGTGTTCAAGCCAAAGAGATCCCGCGCACTGGTTGCGCTGGGTGCGGTGCTGCTGACAGTGGCATCGGGTTGTTCCGGTGGATCGACGCCGGCAGAGGGATCGACGACGCTGGCTCCGGCCACGCGTGACGAGCTGATCACCGCGGCCAAGGCCGAGGGTGAGTTGACGTGGTACTCGACCGAGGCCGTCGCGATCAACGACGCGGCGATCGCCGGATTCCAGGCGAAGTACGGCATCAAGGTGACCGTGCTGCGGCTGGCAAGCACCGATCTGCTGCCGCGGTACGCGGCCGAGCGGCAGGCCGGACAGGCCACCGCGGATGTCTTCACCTACGGCTCGCCCGAGCCGTTCGTCCAGAACAAGGAGTGGTTCGTCAAGCTCGGCCCGGACGCGGTCCCGGCGCTTTCGGAGTTCCCGACGGGCCCCGGCGGCTGGGACGAGACGAACGTCCTGCTGAACGTGACGCCGAACGTCATCGCATACAACACCAACCTGGTGAAGGATCCGCCGAAATCGTGGCAGGACATCATCGACCCTAAGTACAAGGACAACGTCGTATTGACGTCGCCCAACGGCGGCCGGACATACATGGGTTGGGCCAACGTCGTGTCGCAGAAGTACGGCATCGACTTCCTCAAGTCGTTGGCCGCGCAGAACCTGAAGATCGCGCCCACCGGCGGGCCGGGTGCGCAGCAGGTCGCGGCCGGCGGTGCCGCCATCAGCGCGCCGAACGCGACCACGCTGGTCCAGCCGCTGGTCAACCAGGGTGCTCCGATCAAGTTCGTCATCCCGAACGACCCGTCGACCGGTTCGGACCTTCGCGCGAACATCACCTCGAACGCCAAGCACCCCAACGCCGCCCGGCTGTTCCTGGACTACCGCCTCAGCCAGGAGAGCCAGGAGGCCGTGTGCAAGGCGGCGCTGAACGCGGTCGCCTCGCCACGCAGTGACACCCAGTCGTGCATCAAGCTCAGCCCCGACTTCAAGTTCATCGACTACTTCGCATTGACCAACGACGTCGAGTCCCAGATCCTCGACGCCCTCGGGTTGCCGGCGAAGTAGGCGCTGCCCGGGTCGCGGTCCGTAGGGGGCTCACGCCTCCTACGGTTCCGCGTGCCGCCCTCGAACGTGCCCGGACGGAGAGCCCTCGTGCAGTATCAGAATCTCGGTCGCACCGGCCTGACGGTCAGTCGCCTCGCTCTGGGCACCATGAACTTCGGCCCGTTCACCGCCGAGGCCGACAGTTTCGCCATCATGGATGGCGCCCTCGATGCCGGCATCAACTTCTTCGACACCGCTAACACCTACGGACGCAAGCTCGGCGAGGGCGTGACGGAGACAATCATCGGGCGTTGGCTCGCGCAGGGCGGCGGCCGGCGCGACAAGGTGGTCCTCGCCACCAAGGTGTACAGCAAAATGGGCGACTGGCCCAACGAGAGCGGCTTGTCGGCGCGCCATATCGTGATGGCGTGTGAGGCGTCGCTCAGGCGGCTGCAGACCGACGTGATCGACCTCTACCAGATGCACCACATCTCGCGCGGTACGCCCTGGGACGAGATCTGGCAGGCCATGGAGACGCTCGTGGCGCAGGGCAAGGTGCGCTACGTGGGCTCGTCCAACTTCGCCGGCTGGCACCTGGCCCAGGCGCAGGAGTCGGCCCGGGCCCGGCATTTCCTCGGCCTGGTCTCGGAGCAGTGCCTCTACAACCTGGTGAGCCGGCATGTCGAGCTGGAGGTGATCCCGGCGGCCCAGGCTTACGGCATCGCGATCCTGCCGTGGTCGCCGCTGCACGCGGGGCTCCTGTCCGGGGCGCTGCGGAAGCTGGCCGCCGGCGGTGGCGCGCGGACCATGACCGGCCGCGCGTCGGATGTGCTCGAGCGGCACCGGCCGGCGCTCGAGGCGTACGAGAAGCTCTGTGGCGACGTCGGTGAGCATCCCTCGACGGTGGCGTTGGCCTGGTTGCTGTCGAGGCCCGGGGTGACGGCGCCCATCGTCGGTCCGAGGACGGTCGAGCAGCTCGACAGCGCGCTCAGGTCGATCGGGCTCGACCTCGACAGGTCCACGTTGGACACTCTGGACCGGCTGTTCCCGCCGATCGGCGACGGCGGCCCGGCCCCGGAGGCGTGGGCCTGGTAGGCGGATCGAGGTTGGTCGGCCGGGCACCCGCTGGTGGTGCCCGGCCGGCGCCTGTGTCAGGAGCCGGTGAACACCGGCGCCCGGTGCTCGGCGAACGCCCGCGCCGCCTCACGACGGTCATTGCTGTTGAGGTTGGCGTCGCTCACCCGCGACTCGACCGAACGGTAGACCTGCTCGAAGTTGGCGATCAGCAGTTCTGCCTCGTTGGCCGACCACTTCGCCGACCGCAGCGCCAGCGGGCTCTTGGCGGCCAGCACCTCGGCCAGCTTCATGGCCTCCGGGATGAGCTCGTCGGCCGGCACGACCTTGCGGACCATGCCGAGGCGGTACATGTCCTCGGGCGTGTACCGCTCACCCGTGAACGCCATCGCGCGCGCCTGGAACTGGTTGAACCCTCGCAGGATCGTCGCGACGCTCGGGTTGACGCCGGCGTCGATCTCCGGCATGCCGAAAACGGCCTGTTCCGAGGCCAGCACCATGTCACACAGCGCGGCGATGCAGAACCCGGCGCCCATGGCCGGCCCGTTCACCGCCGCGATCACCGGGACTTCGCAGTGGTACACCGCGTGCAGTCCGGCCTTGACGTGCTTGGCGCGCACCTTGGGGTCTTCGGTCTCCGCGGTCTTCAGGTCGCGCCCGGCACAGAAACACCGTCCGTTGCCGGTGATGATCGCGACGTTGACATCGTCCATTGTGTTCACGTCGTCGAAGACGGCGGCGATGTCCCGGTAGAGCCCGATGCTCAGCGCGTTGACCGGTGGCCGGTTCAGCCTGATCGTGGCGATCTTGTTCTCGACGGTCAGGGTCACGTTCTCGTACTCGTTCATCTCAACTCCTGAGTTCAGATCCTCGCCCCCGCCGCGGCGGCGACGGTCGCTCTGTCGATGTCACCCACCGTCTGTCGCCCGATTTGCACCATCGTGCTGATCATCTCGTCCTTGAGCAGCTCGACGACCCTGGCCGCCCCGTCCTCCCCGTCGACGGCGAGGCCCCACCAGAACGGCCGGGCGATGAGCGTCGCGGTCGCGCCGAGCGCGATCGCCTTCACCACGTCGCCGCCGGTTCGGATGCCGCCGTCGATGTAGACCTCTTTGCCGGCCTTCCGGGCCCGCTCGACGATCGGAGGCAGCGCGTCGAGCGTCGCCGGAGCGCCGTCGAGGACCCGGCCGCCGTGGTTGGAGCAGATGATGCCGTCTACACCGGCGTCGATCGAACGCTGCGCGTCTTCGGGTGTCATGATGCCCTTGATCACCAGCGGACCGGCCCATGCCCGCCGCAGCCAGGCGATCTCATCCCAGGTCGCCGACGGGTCCATCCGCCGTTGCAGGAAGCCGGGGCTGCGGAAGAGAGACACACCCCGGTTGTTGACGTCGTCGAGGAGGTGCGCGGAACGGATCCGGCCGCCGCCGACGAACCCTCCCAACCACCGGGGATGCCGTACGCCGTCGAACGCCGCCCGCAGGTCGATCCGCGGGTCCGACATGCCGTTGCGCATGTCGCGGTATTTGCGCCCGCCCGGCGTCTTCGTGTCGACCGTGATGCACAGCGCCTCGTATCCGGCCTCGTCGGCCCGGGCGAGGAGCTTCGTGACCCAGTCGTGGGAGTTCCAGAGGAACGCCTGGAACCACTTGCGACCGCCGGGCGCGCCAGCGGCCACGTCTTCCAACGTCGTGCTCGCCGCGGCGCTCAGCACGTAGATCGAACCCGCGCGTGCGGCCGCTCTGGCCGCCGCCAGCTCACCGTGTCTGGTGACGATCCGCTGCATGCCGGACGGGCCGAACAGGATCGGCACGTCGACCGGGGTGCCGAGCACCCGCGCTGTCGTCGAGCACGAGGAGACGTCGGTCAGGACCTCCGGCCGGAAGACGTATCGGGCGAACGCCGCCTCGTTGTCGCGGGCTGTCACCTCGTGCCCTGCCGCACCGTCGACGAAGTCGAAGATGGCCCGCGGAAGGCGGCGCTTGGCCCGGGCCCGGAAGTCGCTCACGCACACCGGGTCGCGCAACCCGATGAGCTTGCGTCCCGAGCGGACCACCGTGCGGGCGCGGCGCGGGGCCGGCGAAACCGACTGCACTAGGGCTGGCGAGGCCTGCTGGTTCGCCACCATGGGCAACACTCCAGGATCTGGTTGGCCGCACAGTGAACGTACACCGTGCATACTTGTAGGACAATGGCTTCAGGCGCACCCGGCCGGAACCAGGACGCGGCCTTCGAAGAGCCGGCGCGCGGTGCGGAAGAGGCTGACCGAGTCGACGGTCGTATCGCCCGCGGCATAGCTCACCCGGGCGTCGGTGAGCAGGCGTCCGGACGGGTGACCGACGCGGATCGCACCGTCCGGCGCCGCGCTGGCCAGTCGCGCGGGAACCGTGCCGGGGATCCGGCAGGCCGCCGCGAGGCACAGCGCACCGGTCACGGGCACCGCGCGGTGCGGCCGCCCCATGGACATCATGCGGACGACCACGTCGACGTCCGCGGCCGCCACGGTCTGCCCGCTGAGGGTCGTCGTTTCGGTCGGCGCGGTCACGATGGCGACCTTCGGGATGCTCAACGGGGCCGAGCCGAGGTCGGCCGCGAGCCCCATGGCGACCGCCGCCGCCCGGCGAACGGCCTCCATCGCGTCCTGGAAGCCCGGCCGGGACTCGAGGTTGTCCGGCGACTCCGTGCCGAGCACGCCGAAAGCGGCGGCGGGGACGAAAACGCAGGGATTCCCGGCGTCGACGAGCGAAGCGTCGAGAACGCCCAGACCCTCCACGGAGAGCCTGTCGGTCGGGTTTCCGGTGGGCAGCAGCCGACCGGTCTTCGCGCCGCCGGGCGAGAGGAACTCCAACCGGATCGGCGAACCGGTCCCGGCCACGCCGTCGATGGCCAGCGGCCCGTCGGCACGCGCGGCCGCACCTTCGACCTCGAAGTGGGCGAGGATGATCCGCTGCGTGTTCGTGTTGAATATCCGGACGGTGACCGGTCCGTCGCTCGCCGGCTCGACCATGCCTTCGTCAACGGCGAACGGCCCGACCGCCGACGTCATGTTTCCGCAGTTGCCGGCGTAGTCGACGACCGTGGAGTCGACCGCGACCTGGGCGAACGTGTAGTCCACGTCGGCGTCCGCCCGCTCGGACCTGCCGATCACGCACACCTTGGACAGCGACGATATGCCGCCGCCGAGACCGTCGAGCTGTCGACCGAACGGGTCGGGCGAGCCCATCGCCGCCGAGAAGATCGGGTCCCACGCCGCGGCGTCGGCCGGCAGGTCTTCGCGCCGGAACATGATCGCCTTGGACGTGCCGCCGCGCATGAACACGGCCCGCAGCCGTCGTTGAGCGGCCATCACTTGTCGACCCACGTCTGCGCCAGCCGGTCTTCGAGCTTGTCGAACTCGGCCAGGTGCACCAGTTCCTGGCGCTGCTGCCAGGAGAGGATGGGCACGACGGCGTCGTCGGAGGTGCCGGCGTCGCGCAGGTATCGCAGCGCCCGGAGGCCGGCGTGGGCCATCGCGCGCATCACGATGTTGGCGTGCAGGACGATCTTGTATCCGAGCTCGCCGAGCTCCCGCATGCTCAGCTCGGGAGTCCGGCCGCCCTGCACCACGTTCATCAGCAAAGGGACGCCGGCGAGTTCCTGGGGGATCGCCCGGATCTGCTCGACGGTCGTCGGAGCCTCGACGAATAGGACGTCCGCTCCCGCTTCCCGGTATGCCTTCGCTCGCCGGATCGCGGACTCGAAGCCCTCGACCGCGACGGCGTCGGTGCGCGCGATGATGAGGAAGTCGTCGTCGATGCGCGCGTTCACCGCCGCCGCGACGCGGCGCTGCATCTCGGCGGTGCTGGCGAGCGCCTTGCCGTCGAAGTGCCCGCAGCGCTTCGGCATCTCCTGGTCCTCGATCTGCACCGCGGCCACCCCGATCGACCCGAGTGCGCGCACGACATGCATGGCGGAGATCGGTCCGCCGAATCCGGTGTCGATGTCGACGACCGTCGGCACCGTCGTCGCCGCGACGATTCTCATCGTCTGGGTCAGGACGGTGTCGAACGAGACCAACCCCACGTCCGGTACGCCGAGCTGGGTGTTGGCGATGCCCGCTCCGGTCACGTAGACGCCCTCGAAGCTCGACTGCTCGGCCATCGCCGCGGTGAGCGCGTCGAAGACACCGGGCAGGAGCAACGGATCGGGGTCGCGCAGTCGCGCGCGGAGCGCGGCTCGACGGCTGGCCCTAGGCGTGGCACCGCCGAGGGCGGGTGGGAGTGCGGCGTCGTCCAACATCCTCGATCCCTCGACGGAGCAGGCCGCGACGACGAGGTCGCGTGCGGGGAGACGTCACGATAGTAAGGCAAGGCCGAATGTCATACCAGAGTACTTGACGAACAGAAGACGGCGGCCGTACGGTCGCACGAGTCGTGCGATCCCGCGCAGCAGCAACGGATGGAGCCGAAGCATTGGCTGAATACGAGTTCCTCAGTCTCGAGGTAGCTTCCAAGATCGCGACCGTCACGTTGAACCGTCCACCGGTCAACGCGTTGAACATCGGCCTGTACCAGGACATCACCGGTGCGTTCGACGAGATCACCGCGCGCAAGGGTGATGTGAACGTAGCGATATTGACCGGCGGCGGTCGGGCGTTCTGCGGTGGTCGTGACCTGAAGGTCGCGGGTAGCGAGGACCCCGACGAGCGGGCCAAGTGGGTCAAGGCCGGGCTCGGCGCCGTCTACCACTGCGGCGTTCCGGTCATCGCGGCCGTCAACGGCGCCGCGGTCGGCGTCGGCTGCGTGCTGTCCATGGTGTGCGACATCATCGTCGCCTCGGAGGCCGCGTTCTGGGCGATGCCGGAGATCGACGCCGGGGCCAACCCGAGCGTGGCGACGATCCTGCGGGGCATGAACCAGTTCCAGGCCCGGCGGATGGCCTTCACCGGCGCGCGCTTCAAGCCGGAAGACCTCCAGCGGATGGGTGTGCTGGACGCTGTCGTGCCCGCCGACCAACTTCTCGCCGAGGCGAACCGGATCGCGGAGATTCTCGCCGCGAAGAACCCGGAGGCGCTGCGCGCGGCCAAGTGGTCGGCGAACGAGGTCGAGCTCCTCTTCACCGACTTCGAGCGGGCCTACCGGGCGATCGAGTCCAAGGTGAGCGCGGTGACCATGCAGTCGACCCAGGCGCAGGAGTCGGTCGCGGCCTTCGCCAACAAGCAGGGGCCGTTGGCCGGGCGGAAGTACTGACGTGCCCGAACAAGCGACCGGGTCACCGAGGCTGCGGACCGACATCGCGTCACACGACCTGCACCACATCTGGGTGCGGGGCCACGACCTGACCGCCGACCTGATCGGCAAGATGTCGTTCACCGATGTCGCGTTCCTGCTCATCGCCCACCGGATACCGCGTGACGAGGAACGGCGGCTCGTAGACGCGATGCTCGTCGCTCTCATGGAGCACGGCCTGACCCTGAGCGCCGTGGCCGCCCGCACCACGTACTGGGTGGATCCCGGATCGCTGCAGGGCGCCGTCGCGGCCGGGCTGCTCGGTGCCGGCCGCAAGGTGCTCGGCTCGATGGAAGAGTGCGGCAAGCTGCTCACCCGGATCGACGCCGAGGTGTCGGCCGGAACGGCGAGCCGCGCCGCCGCCGACGCCATCGTCGCCGAGTACCGCGCCGACGGGCGCCGCCTGCCCGGCGTCGGCCACGCGATCCACACCGAAGGAGACCCGCGCGCCACGCGCCTCTTCCAGGTCGCCGAAGAGTGCGGCCACGCCGGTCGGCACGTGAGCGCCGTCAAGGACCTCGCGGCGGCGGCGAACGAGGCCACCGGGCGCCAGTTGCCGATCAACGCGACCGGTGCGATCGCCGCGATCCTGCTCGAGCTCGGGGTGCCGTGGCAGCTGCACCGAGGGTTCGCCCTCATCAGCCGGACGGCCGGGCTCGTCGCCCACGTCGGTGAGGAGATCGAGGCGCCGATCACGCCGGCCCTCCGCCGGATCATCCTCGAGTCCCAGTAAGCACGCCCATGCAGTCCAGCGACCGGAAAGGCACCAAGTTGGCCGAGGTCAAGAAGGCAGAACACGAGAAGTTCAAGGGAACCAAAGACCTTGCCGACGCGACGGTCGGCGACGTCATCGGCGAGATCGAGTTCGTGGTCACCGAGGACATGGTCGAGCGGTTCGCCTGGGCGATGGACGACTACAACCCGTGGTATCTCGTCGACTCGCCGTTCGGCGGCCGGATCGCGGCGCCCACGACTCCGCTCACCTTCGACGGCGCCATGTTCTACGACTACTACAAGTACCCCGAGGGCGGATCGCTCTTCGCCAAGCAGGAGTTCGAGTTTCTCGCCCCCATCATGGTCGGCGAGACGTACCGGCTGCGCGGCACGCTGGTCGACACCTATCCCCGGAAGGGTCGCACGTTCTTCAAGATGGGCGTCTCGATCACCAACGCCGAGGGGACCGAGGTGGTCCGCATGGTCAAGACCGTCGCGACGCCGGTGAACCCGGTTCTGCCGCCAGAGGGGGAGGCCAAGTGACCACGCCGAATCTCGTGTCCGACCCGACCGCCTTCAAGCCGACGGCGACGCCGGCGAGCCGCGACCTGCCGGTCGGCTTCGAGCTGGAGCCGATCGTGCGCACCATCTCGCTGGAGAAGTCGCGGATCCACGAAGGCTGGCCGACGATCCGGACCCGTCATTGCGACTACGAGGCGGCGCACGCGACCGGGACACCGGCGCCCATCGCCAACGGTGGGCAGGTCGCGCTCGTGCTCGGCGAGCTGTTCGTCAAGTTCTTCCGCGGCGGGTACATCGGGGGAACGCTGTCGTTCAACATCATCCGGCCGACCCAGCTCGACGACGTGCTCACCGCGAAGGGCGTGGTGACCGGCAAGCGGCCCGAGGGCGACAGAGTCCGGCTCGAGCTAGACGTCTGGCTGGAGAACCAGAACGGCGACAAGGTCCTCGTGGGCAAGGCGAGTGGCCTCGCAGATTGACGTCCCGCCTCCCAGCCGACCGAAAGAGGTTGAAGTGTTGCTGTCTCAGAACGAAGTCCGGTATCCGCTCGAAGGCATCCGGGTCGTCGACCTGACCCGGAATCTCGCCGGTCCCTTCTGCACCATGATGCTGGGCGACATGGGCGCCGAGGTCATCAAGGTGGAGACGGTCGGCGGCGGCGACGAGCTTCGCAAGCTCTTCCGCTTTCCGGGACGGGCGGCCGACACCGAGGACTACTTCGGCCTCTACAACCGCAACAAGCGGAGCCTGTCGATCGATCTGAAAACCGAGCGCGGCAAAGAGGTCCTCTGGGAGCTCATCCGCAAAAGCGACGCGTTCGTGCAGAACCTCGCGCCCGGCGCGGTCGACCGGCTCGGCTTCAGCTGGGACGCCGTCAGCAAGGCCAACGAACGGATGGTCTACGTCAACATCTCCGGGTTCGGGCTCGGCGATCCCCGGCGCGCCTACGACGGCGTGGCGCAAGCGGGCAGCGGCGTGATGGACATGACCGGCCATCCCGACGGCCCGCCGGCGCTGGCGGGTGTGGCGATCGGCGACCTGGAGGCGGCGCTGTTCTCCGCGTACGCGACCGTTTCGGCGCTGATGCTCGCGCAGCGGACAGGTCGCGGCGCGCAGATCGACGTCGCGATGATGGACTGTCTGCTGGCCGTCCAGTCGGGCGTGGCCGCCGAGTACCTCGCGACGAACCAGGGCGGAGTCCGGCTCGGTGCCGAGTCACCGCACCGCGTTCCGCACAACATCTACCTGACCGCCGACGACCGCTGGGTGTTCCTGGTCAGCAACAACGACATCTGGCCGCGTATGTGCGCGGCGCTCGAACTGCCCGGCGCGGCCGACGACCCGCGCTTCGCGACCAACCAGGAGCGGGTCGCCAACCGCGCCCTGGTCAACAAGCTGCTCGCGGACCGGATCCGGCAGCTGAGCACGGACGACGTGCTGGAGCGGCTCAACGCCGCCGGGGTGCCGAACTCCCCGGTCAACACGTTCGCCGAGATGGTCGAGTCGGACTACGCCGCCGAGCGCGAGATGGTCGTCACCGTGGGCGAGGAGTTCCGCGACGGCCGCGAGCCGATCAGGGTGATGGGACGGCCGTACAAGATCAGTGATGGTCCGCCGACCATCCGGCTCGGCCCACCGAAGCTGGGCGAGGCCAACGACTACGTCGTCAACGAGATGCTCGGATTCCCCGCCGGCTACGAACGGGGGGAGACGTGAAAGAGGGTGGGTCCGGCGGACTCGCAGCCCCACTGCGGGGACTGGGCCGGGTAGGTGTCTGGACCTACCAGCTCGACCTTCAACCGGCCTCGGTGGCCCGGGAGACCGCGGCCGAGTTGGAGGAGCTCGGGTTCGGGTCGATCTGGGTCTCCGACAGTGTGCGCCGCGAGCTCTTCAGCAACGTCTCGCTGATCCTCGGCGCGACCCGCAACCTCAGCGTGGCGACCGGAATCGCCAACATCTACAGTCGCGACGCGCTCACCATGGCGGCGGGTCAGAAGACCATCGCCGAGGCCTTCCCGGGGCGGTTCGTCCTCGGGCTGGGCGTCGGGCATCGGCTCGCGGTGGAGGGCATCCGGGGACGCCACTACGGCCCACCGCTCGCGACCATGCGCCAGTATCTGGAGTCGATGGCCAAGGCGCCCTATCAGGGACCCGAACCTTCGACCGGCGCTCCGACGATCCTGGCCGCCCTCGGCCCGAAGATGATCGAGCTCGGCCGTGACCTGGCGGATGGCATCCATCCGTACCACACGACACCGCAACACACGAAGGCAGCGCGCCAACTCCTCGGCGACGGGGCGTTTCTCGCGCCGGAGCAGCCGGTCGTCTTCGAAACCGACGCGGGTCGAGCCCGTGCCATCGCACGGTCGAGGTTGAAGAACACCCTGACCCAGCCGAACTATCTGCGGAACCTGGCTCGACTAGGGTTCTCGGACGACGACCTGTCCGGCATCGGCAGCGACCACCTGATCGACAGCCTGGTCGCCTGGGGAAGCGCCGAAGCTGTCTTCGGTCGCATCCGAGAGCACCTCGACGCCGGGGCCGACCATGTGGCCGTTCAGGTGCTCGTGCCCGATGACCGGGTGTTGCCGATCGACCAGTGGCGGGCGCTAGCGAGGGCGCTCAGCCAGTTTGATGCCACAGAAGTGAGCCGATAATGGAATTCTCGATCCCCTCCGAGCTGCTTGGAGTTCAGGACGTCGTCCGTTCCTTCATCCGTAAGGAACTGGCGCCGTTGGAACAGCAGGTCGACGAGTCCGACCGCTTGGACGAGGACACCAGCCGTCGCTTGCGCCAGCAGGCCTTCGCCATCGGCCTGTGCGGCTACAACCTGCCGGCCGAGGTCGGCGGCGGCGGACTGTCCACGTTGGGCGACGTGCTCATCAGCATGGAGATGGGACGGACCTCGGTAGCGCTGGCCGAGTGCGTCGGCCGACTGCCGCAGGCGCTGAGCCAGTGCACCGACGACCAGATCGAGTGGCTGCTCAAGCCGGTGTTGCGCGGCGAGGCGGTCACGGCCAACGCGCTCACCGAGCCCGACGCCGGATCTGACCTGAGTGCCCTGCAGACCCGGGCCGTTCCTGATGGAGACGGCTGGCGCATCAACGGCTTCAAGCAGTTCGTCTGTGGCGCCGAGTCGAGCGACTACATCCTGGTGCTCGCCGTCACCGATCCCGAGGCCCCTCTGAAGGACCGCTTCACGACGTTCATCGTCGATCGTCACGCGCCCGGCCTGCAGATGCTCACCCGGTTCAAGAAGATGGGCTGGCGCGGTCTCGGCATGAACGCGTTCGCCCTCGACAACGTGTACGTGGGGGCCAACGGCGTCCTGGGCGGAGTCGGTCGGGGATTCTCCGTCATCATGTCGTCGGTCAACACGATGCGGTTGTCGATCGCCGCCCGCTGCGTGGGCGCGGCCGAAGAACTGCTGGCGATCGCGCGCAAGCACGCACTCGAGCGGCGCACGTTCGGCGCCCGCCTCGCCGACCACCAGGCGATCCAGTTCAAGTTCGCCGACATGGACGTGGCGATCGAGGCCTCGCGGCTGCTCGTGTTCGCCGGCGCGGTCAAGGCCGAGGAGAACGCCCCCGACGTCCGCATCGCCGCGTCGCGCGCCAAGCTGTACGCGTCGGAGACCGTCGGCCGGGTCGCCGACGAGGCGATGCAGATTCTCGGCGGCTCCGGCTACATGGCCGACCTCCCGATCGAGCGGATGTACCGTGACATGCGCGGCTACCGCATCGGCGAGGGTGCGTCCGAGATCCAGCGGATCCAGATCGCCCGATACGTGCTGGCGACGAAGTGACCGGGGCCGAAGAGATCGTCCGGCTCGAACGGCGCGGGCAGGTGGGGGTCGTCACCCTCAACCGTCCGGCCGCCCTGAACGCCATCAACCTCCGGATGCGCGTCGTGCTGCCGCAGACGGTGACCGCGGCTGTCGACGATCCGGAGATCAGGGTGATCGTCTTGCGTGGGGCCGGTGGGCGGGCGTTCTGCGCGGGCGCCGACGTCACGGAGTTCCAGGCGGCCACGTCGCTAAACGAGGCCCGCCGCAACCGCGAGCCACCACAGTGGAACGACGTGATCGCCGGCAGCCGCAAGCCGACGATCGCCGCGATCGAGGGCTTCTGCCTTGGCGGCGGCCTGGAGACCGCGCTCGCCTGCGACCTCCGCATCGCGGCCGACGACGCCGTGTTCGGGCTTCCCGAGGTCCGCCTCGGCATCATCGCCGGCGCCGGTGGGACGCAACGGCTGCCGCGGGTCGTCGGGCTGGGCAACGCGCTGCGGCTGATCCTGACGGGCGACCGGATCGGTGCCGACGAGGCCCTCCGGATCGGGCTGATCAGCCAGATCGTGCCGAAGGCTGAGCTCGAGGCGGCGGCCCTGAGCCTGGCCGAACGGATGTGCGAGAACGGCCCACTCGCCATGGAGTACGCGAAGGAGTCTGCCCGCCGAGGGCTGGACATGTCGCTCGCCGATGGCCTTCGCCTCGAAGCCGACCTTGCCAACCTCCTCACCAACACCAAGGACCGGCTGGAAGGCGCGGCCGCCTTCAAGGAGAAGCGGAAGCCGCGGTACATCGGCGAGTAGGGGACCTGCATGGATGCCAGTCGCGCAATCACCGAACGGGTCGTCGCGGTCGACGTCGGCCTGACCGAGGGGCCGGTGTTCCTCCAGAGCGGCTCCCTGATCACCGTCTCGTCCGACCGTGGTCACATCCTGCGCTACGACGACTCGGGCCCGTCTATCTTCGCCATCACCGGGACCGGGCCGAACGGCCTTGCCGAGGGTGCGGATGGATCGGTCTACGTCACGATGGGCGGGCGGGTCGGGAAGCGTCCCCGGGACGGCACACCCGTCGGCATCCTCGGCGTGCGGCCCACGGGCCGGCTGCAGTGGGTGACCCAGGACCCGGTCGCTCCCAACGATCTGTGTTTCGGGCCCGACGGCTTGCTGTACTTCACCGACCCGACCCGCGGACGCCGTGACGACGGCCGGATCTGGCGGGTCGACGTCGAGTCCGGACATAGCGAGTTGCTGGTCAGCGTCGACTGGTATCCGAACGGCATCGGGTTCGGCGCCGACGACGACCTGCTCTACGTCGCCGACACGACCAACGGCCGGATGGTCCGCTTCGCACTGACGGCCAACGGTCTCGGCGCCCCCGTCACCGCGTTCGACCTCGACCACGGTGTGCCCGACGGGTTCGCGTTCGACACCGAGGGAAACGTCGTCATCGCGACGCAGAGCCGCGAGTTCGCCAACCCCGGCACGGGTGCGCTGGGGCGTGGCGACCGTGGTGACGTCCAGACGTACTCGGCCGTCGGTTCGCTCTTGGATGTTTTCCAACCGGGCACGAGCAAGCACTACACGAACGTCGCATTGAGCACGCGGGGGCAACTGGTGGTCACCAGCGCCGGCGACACGAGCAGGATCGCCTCGGGGCGGGAGCCCGGCGGTGCCGTGATCGCGGTCGACGACTGGCCCACCGCCGGGCTCGCCCTGCATCCCTTCCGCCAGGACGGCACGACGAGAGCGGGTCGATGAGACGTCTGGATGGCAAGGTCGCGTTGGTGAGCGGCGGGGCGCGGGGAATCGGCGCCGCCGCGGCCCGGTTGCTCGCCGGGGAGGGAGCCGCCGTCGTGGTGAGCGACGTCCTCGACGACGAAGGTGAGACGGTCGCGCGGACGATATCGGAGTCCGGCGGCCGGGCGCGGTTCGTCCGCCTCGACGTGACCTCCGAGGCCGACTGGCAGCGGGCGGTCGACGTGGCCCGGGAAACGTTCGGCTCGCTCTCGGTGCTGTTCAGCAACGTCGGGATCAACAACGGGCCCAAGCCCGTCGTCGACGTGTCGCTGGCCGAGTGGAACCACGTTCTGACCGTGAATCTCACCGGCATGTTCCTGGGCGCCCGGGCCACGATCCCGGCGATGCGCGCGGCCGGCGGCGGATCGATCATCAACACCTGTTCCGTCTCCGGCCTCGTGGCCAGCGGCTCGCCGGCCTACGGCGCGTCGAAGGGCGGTGTTCGCCAGTTGACCAAGGCGATCGCCAAGCAGTACGCCGCCGACAACATCCGCTGCAACTGTGTCTGCCCCGGGCCGACCGACACGGCAGCCATCAGGGCGTTCAACGTGACCGACGACCAACTGACCGGCAAGGCGGCGACGACGATGTTGGGCCGCCTGGCGCGGCCCGCGGAGGTCGCGGCGGCGGTGGTGTTTCTCGCCTCCGACGAGTCGTCGTTCGTCACCGGCTCTGAGCTGGTCGTCGACGGGGGAGTGACCGCACTGTGACGAAGGAGCCCGCGTTGAGGATCGTGGAGAGCCAAGTGAGGCCCGGGCGGCTGGCGGGCAAGGTCGCGCTGATCAGCGGCGCCGCACAGGGGCTCGGGGCGGTCGAGGCCGTCCTCTTCGCCCAGGAGGGTGCGAAGGTCGTCGTCGGAGACATCGCCGACGACCTGGCGGCCGGCGTCGCGGCGGAGATCGTTCGTTCCGGAGGTGATGCCCGCTGCGTCCACCTCGACGTCACGCGCGAGGACGACTGGTCGCGCGCGGTCGCGACGGCGGAGCAGGAGTTCGGAGCCCTGCACGTGCTGGTCAACAACGCCGGGGTGGCTCAGGTTCCGTCGTCGATACCCGATCTTCCGCGCGCGGAGTGGGACCGCGTCCTCGGCATCAACCTGACCGGGATGCTGCTGGGGACGCAGGCGGCGATGCCGGCGCTGGCCCGGGCGGGCGGCGGGTCGATCATCAACACGTCGTCGGTCGCGGGGCTCGTGGCGAGCAAGGCCGTCGCCTACGGCGCTGCCAAGGGCGGCATACGGCTGATGTCCAAGGCGACCGCGTTGCACGGCGCCAAGGAGAACATCCGCTGCAACTCGATCCACCCGGGCCCGATGGACACCAACTTCGACGGCGTCTACCGCAACGAGACCACCCTGGTCGGCACGCTCGCCCGCATCCCCCTGGGCCGGTTGGCGCGCCCGATCGAGGTCGCCTACGGGGCGCTGTACCTCGCGTCCGACGAGTCGTCGTTCGTCACGGGCACGGAACTGATCATCGACGGCGGGGTCACGGCGATCTGAGTCCGCCGCCAGCGAAAGGGAGACCAGATTGCAGGCCGACGAGATTGACCTGGACTGGAGTACGTCGTTCGACGCCGGCGAGTGGGAGCGGCTGACGGGGTACTACCGGCGTGGCACGGGCCAGGACTCGTTGGACGGCCTCGGCTTCCTTCCCATGATGCACGCGCTGCGGCCGGAGGCGCTGAAGCGGTACCGGCTGGCGATCGACGCGGGGCGGCAGCGCCAGGCCGACCTGCCCGACGCGACGCGCGCGTTGGCGAGCCTGTTCGACCACGTGCTGTTGGGATACCACAACGGCATCCTCTACGACCTACGCGGCTCGCGGCAGCGCGGTGCGCGCCGGGCCGACGTCGGCCACGTGCTGTCGATCGCCTGGATGTACGGCGGCAACGAAGGCGTCCACGCGGCGGCGGACGCGGCGGGCGACGAACTGAGCCGCTGGGGCACCGAGGTCGAGGGGCCGCCGCTGTCGTGGCCGTCAGGCTGGACCAGCGACGAGCACGCCTGGGCGTGTGGCGTCGACTGGGCCGCGCAACCGGCCCGCGGCGCGTCGTTGTCGGCGCCGGACCTGGACCGGATCGTCGCGTGGCACGAGCGCGTCGAGGGCGCCGTGCCGCCGTTCGTGCCGTTTCTCGCGCGCTTCCACCCGCTGGGGCTGTTGACCTACCGCGCCCGCTACGAGGCGACGATGCACGGACCGCTGCCGAAACAGTTCGTCGCGTTGTTGCTGATCTCGCTGGCGACACGGCACGACGCGCTCGTCCGGGCGCTCCACATGGCCCGGGTGTTCGGCGTCGACCGGCCCCACGCGCTGTGGATGTTGACGCGGCCCCGGGTGCTCGCCGGCGGCCTGGCGACCCGGTCGGACATCGACCTCGGGCAGCTGGCCGGGATCCTCGACTCCTGGGAGTGAGGCACGCGCCGCGGCTCAGCCGCCGGATCCGCGCAGCGCGGTGAGCAGCGACCGGACCTCCGACTGACGTTCGAGGTCGAACACGTACTCGATCACCGCGGCGGCCTGCTCGTCGGTGAGGACTCCGGCGGCCCCGCGCCGGAACTTCGCGGCGATCTCCTCGCGGGTCAGCGGGTCCTCCGCGGTGCCGTGGGCGACGGCCCGGGCGTGTGTGAGCTCGCGACCGTCGGCGAGGCGGATCGTGACGGCGACCGCTCGCTCCGCCAGCCCGGTGTCGGGGACGATCTCGACCCGATGGTCGGCGAAGTCGACGGTAGCGGGGTCGACGAGCTGCGCCGGGGTGAACTGGTGGGCCTCGCACGTGCGGTCACGCAGCACGACGGCCGTCAGGTAGCGCAGCGACGTCCTGGCCCGGGACGGCACGTCGTACGGCATGCCGCCGTACAGCTCGAACGCCCGCGGCGACACCGAGAGACGGACGTGGTGGACGTCGTCGCGGTCGAACTCCCCGCCGCCCGCGAGGTCGAGCAGCGCGCAGACCGGGTTGCGGACCAGTATCGCCAACGGCCATTCGGTCAGCCACAGCCGTTCGAGCTCCCACCGGGTACCGAGTTCGCCGACCGCGACGCCGGGCAGGCCGCCGTTGGAGTGCGTGTAGTAGAGCCCGCCGGTCGGGTGGCGGAGGATGTCGTCCATCGCCACGAAGCCCAGCCGGGCCAGTTGGGCGCCCATGAGCCCGCTCAGGGCGGCGCGGGGCTGGTGGAAGCGGACCGTCGGGGTGCCGCGGTGGGCGTCGCTGCCGGCCGCCTGCGCGCCGGCCACGCCGAGCGCGTGGGTCAGCTGGGTGGCGTCGAGGCCGAGCAGCATGCCCGCGGCGGTCGCGGCGCCGAAGACACCGATCACGCCGGACGCGTTCCAGCCGTGCTCGTGCAGGGCCTGGTAGTCGACCCCGATGCCGATCCGCGCCGTGACCTCGCATCCGGCCGCGATCGCGAGCAGGAGTTCGCCGCCGGTGACGTCGCGCTGCTCGCCGACGACGAGGGCGGCCGGTATCACCTCCGGCGTGAGGTGGCACCACGACTCGTAGTGGACGTCGCACAGCGAGACGGACGAGATAAGGTGGGAGTTCATGACGGTCGCGCCGGCCTTGGAGAGCGTGCCACCGCCGATGACGGAGGACGACCCGGGTCCGAAGAGGTCGGTCGCCATCTCCAGGATCGGTGCGATGGTCGGGTCGGCGACGCCGGGCAGTGCGCTCGCGATCGCGTCGAGCAGGATGTCTTCGGTCCGCCGGCGGATCCGGTCGGGAAGCGCGTCGAGCGTCAGGCCGTTGGCGAAGTCGGCGAGAATCCTCGCCTCGGGCACGGTCGATCCCGCGTCGTCGCCACGGTCCACAGTGGTCTCCTCTTCTGCCCGCTGCCGGCTTATCGACTGCGCCACACCGGCTCCCGGCGCTCGTTGAACGCCAGGAACCCTTCATGGTGGTCCTCGCTCGCGGTCAGCGCGGTGTCCATGCGGATGTTGAAGTCCTCCAGCCCGTCGTCCGGGAACAGCGCGCGGTAGAGCGCCTCCTTGATCGCCCGCTGCGCGAGCGGGGCGCCGACCATGATCTTGCGGGCGGTGGCCTTCGCCTCTTCGAGCAGCTGGTCGGCCGGGACGATCCGGCTGACCAGCCCGACCCGGTCGGCTTCGGCGGCGTCGACCAGCTCGCCGGAGAGCACCATCTCCATGGTCCGGGAGACCCCGACGGTGTGCGCCAGCATGACCAGGCCGTGACTCGGCCCCATGATGCCGCGACGCGTGAAGAAGTAGCCGAACTTGGCGAACTCGGAGCCGATCCGAATGTCGCAGGAGATGGCGATCGACATGCCGGCGCCGACCGCCGCGCCGTTGACGGCCGCGATCGTCGGCTTGGGATAGCCGTAGAAGTAACGAGGGTTCAGCTGCCCGGTCCAGACGTCTTTGTCCAACAGCCCGACGGCGGCGGCTTGGCGATCCTTCTGCAGTTGCTCGAGCCCGCCCTGCAGACGGTCTTTGGCGTCGTCGCCGGCGTGGAACGCCCGGCCCGCGCCGGTGACGATCAGCACGCGGATGTCGTCGTCGGCCTTGGCGGCCTCAGCCGCGGCCTGGACTTCCTGGCGCATCTTGTAGTTGTGTGCGTTGAGCACTTCCGGGCGGTTGAAGGTCAGGACGCCGATGCCGTCGGCCTTCTCCAACAGAACCGTCTCGAACTCCACCTGAAGATACCTCCTGTCGACGGCGCGTCACTGATAGTGGTGGTACACGGTCTTGATCTGCGTGTAGCGCAGGAGGCCCCACTTGCCGTCCTCGCCTCCGATACCCGACTCCTTGAAGCCCGCGTGGTGCGCGTGCACGGACTCGCCCAGGGTGCGGTTGACGTAGATCTCGCCGAACTGGAGGTCGTTCACCGTGTGCATGACGCTCTGGTAGTCGCGGCTGAACACGTAGGCGGACAGGCCGTAGCGGGAGTCGTTGGCGATCCGCAGCGCCTCGTCGAGCGATGAGATCGGGTAGATCGGGGTGACCGGGCCGAACGTCTCGTCCCGCATGATGCTCATGCCGGGGTTGACGTTGCCGAGCACCGTCGGCGCGAACCAGTAGCCGTCCGGGAACTTCTCGACGACGGTCCCGTCGCGTCCGGTGAGGACGGTCGCGCCTTCGGCCGTGGCCCGGTCGAGCGCCGACCGGGTCTTGCGTAGCTGCTTCTGGTCGACCATCGGCCCGACGTCGGCACCCTCCGCGGGATCGCCGACCCGAAGGGCCTCTACGGCCGCGACGTACCGCTCGGTGAAGTCGTCGGCGACCGAGCGGTGCACGAGGACGCGCTCCGCCGACGTGCAGACCTGGCCGGCGTTGAAATGCCGGGCCTCGACGATGGCGGCGACGGCCAGGTCGAGGTCGGCGTCCTTCCACACGATCGCGGGGGCTTTGCCGCCGAGCTCCAGCGAAACCCGGGTCAGGTTCTGCGCCGCCGTCGCCATCACGCTCTTGCCGGTGTCGCGGTGACCGGTGAACGAGACGAGGTTGGTCAACGGGTTCTCGACCAGCGCCGCCCCGGTCTCCGGGCCGCCGGTGACGAGGTTGAGGACGCCGGGCGGCAGCGCGGCGTGCTCGGCGACGAGGCGAAGCGCCGCGATGGTCGTCAGCGGTGTCACCTCGCTGGGCTTGACCACGACGGTGTTGCCGGTGAGCAGGGCAGGCCCCATCTTGCGGCAGAACACGGCGAGCGGGAAGTTCCACGGGCAGATCGCCGCGACCACGCCGAGGGGCGCGCGCATGAGGTGCACGACTTCGCCGCGGACGTCACCGGGCAGGATCTCGCCTTCGAGCCGGGTGTCCCACTCGGCGTTGTAGCGGAGGAACGACTCGGCGAACTCCACCTCGCCGCGCGCCTGCGCCGCCGGCTTGCCCACCTCTGCGGTCAGCAGCGCGGCCAGTTCGTCGCGGTGGGCCGCGAACAGGTCGGCGATCGCCCGCAGGTGCTGCCCCCGCTCGCGCGCCGGGGTGCGGCTCCACTCGGGCTGCGCCCGGCTCGCGGCCCGCAACGCGTCGTCGACGTCGGCTCGTGTCGAGCTCGGAACCGGTGCCAGTGGCACACCTCTGGTCGGGTCGATCACCTCGATCGCGCTTCCGGCCGGTGCCGAGAAGGCGCCGTCGATAAGCTGCGGTGTCGAAGCCACGTCCACGATCGCCGTCGACGACATCGCCGTCCCGCCTCTCCGTAGAGTCTCTGCGCATGAGTATCGGCAACGCCGGACTGTAAGTCCAGAATACCTGCCTGTCAATCAAGGTGAGTGGTGGGCTCCCAGGGGCGATTGACAGACACGAAAGCTCGTCTTACGCTGGCCGAACTTTATTTCTAGAGCGTTACGGGAGAAGCGCAGCGGGACTTACGCGGTGACTCTCCGCGGGCGGTGCCTGCCGCCAGGCCGGGCGGGAGAGAGACGTCGGTGAGGTCTCGTGTGCCTGAGCGCGCCCCCGTGCGGGGAGGTTCCATGGTTTCGATCCCAGCAACTGAAATAAGCCCCGCCCCCGCCGCCGACCCCAAGGCGCGGCCGCGTGTCGTGCTGACCAACGTGACCAAACGATTCGTGCGCCGCGACGGCACCTCCGTCGCCGCTCTGCACGACGTCTCCCTTGATGTCGCGGCCGGCGAGTTCGTCGTGCTCCTCGGCCCCAGCGGCTGCGGCAAGACGACGCTGCTGCGCTGCGTGGCCGGCCTTGAACGGCCGGACGCCGGCGAGATCATCCTGAAGAACAGGACGGTGTTCTCGGCGGAGCGCGGCACATACCTGCCGCCCGAGGAGCGGGACATCAGCATGATGTTCCAGACCTACGCACTGTGGCCACACATGACGGTGCGCAAGAACATCGCCTACCCGCTGCGGGCCCGCAAGGTCAACGCCGAGGAGACCAACGCCCGCGTCGAACGGATCATGTCGGTGATGGAGATCAAGCACCTCGCCGACGAGTATCCGGCTCAGCTGAGCGGCGGACAGCAGCAGCGGGTCGGACTCGCGCGCAGCCTGGTGACCGACCCGGACGTCGTCGTGTTCGACGAGCCACTGTCCAACCTCGACGCCCGGGTGCGCAAGCGGCTGCGGGTCGAGGTCGCGCAGATGCAGCGCGACTACGGCTTCTCGGCCATCTACGTCACCCACGACCAGGAAGAGGCGATGCACATCGCTGACCGGATCGTGATGATGCAGGACGGCGGCCTCGTCCGGGTCGGCGACTCGAGGTCGATCTACGAGCGGCCCCAGTCCCGGTACGTGGCCGGGTTCATCGGGTCGTTCAACGAGTTCAAGGGCACAGCGGTCGAGACCTACAGCGAGGGCTCCACGACCTACGTCCTGGTCGACACCTCGATCGGCATTGTCCGCGCGACGCTCGGCGCCGGGGCCGACCCGGCCAGCGGCGACGAGGTCTGGGCCGGGATCCGGCCCGAGGGCCTCCGGCTGCTGCCGGCATCCGACGCCACCGGCCCGCGGGGGACGCAGTGGCCGGCCCAGGTCGTCCGGGCCACGTTCCTGGGCACACACATGGAATACCTCGTGCGCGTCGGCGAGACGGTCATGGAGGCGTGGAGCGGCGACACGGCGGCCCTCCCGGAGGGCTCGAACGTCACGCTCTCCGGGCTCGACTTCGTGGTTCTCACGCGGTGACCTCGCGCGCACGCGCAACTGACTGTGAACGAACGCAGGGACGGTGACATGACCCAGGTCGACGAGAAACCGGTGGTGGACGCGTCGAGCATGAACGCGCCGCCACCGAGGGCGCGCTGGACATCGGTCAAGACTCGCAACTCGCTGTTCGCGGTGTTCGCCGTGATCATCACCGGGATCATTCTCGCGCTGGTGATCTATCCGGTCGGCGCGATGCTGGTTCGGATCTACTTTCCGAGCGGCGCCTTCAACTCCGGTGCCTTCTCCGACGTGTTCAGCAGCAGCGGCGTTCACAAGTCCATGATCAACACGCTCATCGTGGTCGTGCTCTCCGGAGCGTTCGCGCTCATCATCGGCGCGCTCTTCGCGTGGCTCAACGAGCGCACCGACGCGACTCTCGGGGCGATCGGAGCGATCCTGCCGCTCGTGCCGTTCCTCATGCCACCGATCGCGATGAGCGCCGGCTGGATATTCCTGGCGGATCCCCGGACCGGAACCCTGAACGTCGCGCTGCGGGCGCTGCTCGGACCGCTGGGTTACGGCGGAACACAGGGCCCGCTCAACATCGAGTCCTGGCCGGGACTCATCTACGTCTACACGATCTATCTCGTGCCGTTCGTGTACGTGGTGCTGAGCAGCGCTTTCCGGTCGATCGACCCGGCGCTGGAGGAGGCCTCACGCACCAGCGGGGCAGGCCTGCTGCGCACGATCAGGCTGGTCGCGCTGCCGACGTTGCGGCCGGCGATCGTCTCGGCAGCCGTCCTGGCGGTGGTGTTCGGGACGTCGGTGGTCTCGATTCCACTGCTCGTCGGCACGGGCGCGAAGATCGACGTCGTTCCGGTGGACATCGTCCACCTCATGCAGCGCTACCCACCGGAGACCGACCAGGCGGTCACCCTCGGCCTGCTCATCTCGATCATCGTGCTGGCCGCGTGGTCCCTGCAACGGCGGACGGTCAAGCACAACCGGCACGCGACGATCGGATCCGGCCGCATCGGGTCGGGGGCGCGCGTTCGACTCGGCAAATGGCGTTGGATCGCTCGGGCGGCGATGATCGTCTACCTGCTGCTGGTCTCGGTGCTGCCGTTCCTCGCGCTCGCCCTGGTCGCACTGCAGCCGTTCTGGTCGCCGGACATCAAGCTCTCGGACCTGAGCTTCGACAACTTCACGGCGCTGCTGGGATCTGACTCGATCGCCCGCCAGTCCATCGTGAACAGTGTCGTGCTCGCGCTCATCGGAGCGACCGTCGGGATGGCCGTCGTCGTCGTACTGATCATCTACACCCGGGAACGGTCGGGTCGACTCGGGACCGTCTCGGACTTCGTGACGAAGGTTCCCGCGGGCATTCCGCACATCGTGGTCGGGGTTGCGTTCCTCCTCGCGTTCGCGGGGAGTCCGTTCGGCCTGTACGGCACGCCGTTGCTGCTGTTGCTCGCCTACATCACGGTGTACCTGCCGCAGGCGTCGGTCGCCGCCGGGGCGGCCTACGACCAGGTGGGCCGGGCCGTCGTCGAGGCGTCGCGGGTCAGCGGCGCGGACCAGACGCGGACCTTGCTCAAGGTGCAGGCGCCACTCATGCTGCCGGGCATCGTCGGCGGCTGGACCCTGCTCTTCGTGCTCATGGCCGGCGAGCTGAACTCGTCGGTGATCCTGGCGTCACCCACCACGCCCGTGGTCGGCTTCATTTTTCTCAGCATCTGGGAGAACGGAACCTACTCCCAGCTCGCCGCCCTCGGCACGATCACGTCGATCGTGTCCGGGATCCTCGTGTCGCTCATCGTGTTGCGCTCGCGCATCTCGGCCGGGGCGATGGGTTCGCAGTAGTCATACCAAGCCGCGGAACGCGGCGAACAGCAGGTACGCGTTCAAGCTGGTGACGATGACGGTGATGACGATCATGCTCCCAGTCGTGGCGGGGCGGCTGGGCATGTCGCGCATCACCCGGCGGTCGCGGGTGACCAGGAGCAGCGGCAGGAGCGCGAACGGGATGCCGAACGACAGGACGATCTGCGAGAACACGAGCACCTGCGTGCTGTTGACAGCCAGGCCGAGGACGACCAGCGACGGAAGCATCGTCAGCACGCGACGGAGCAGCAACGGCATCCGCCAGCCCATGAAGCCGGCCATCACGACCTGCCCGGCGTAGGTGCCCACGCTGGACGACGAGATCCCCGAGGCGATCAGGGCGACGCCGAACGCCAGACCGGCCGCGCCGCCGACCATCGACACGAGCCCGGCGTGGATGTCGGCGAGGTCGCCGACCGCCGCGGAACCGTGGCCGTAGAACACAACCGCCGCGATGCACAGCATGGACACGTTGACGAGACCCGCGATGCCGAGCCCGACGATGCAGTCCCATCGGTTGTACCACAGCACTGTTCGGCGCTCGGGCAGGTCGTCAGCCCGGATCCGGTTCTGCTGCAACGCGGAGTGCAGGTACACCGCGTGTGGCATGATCGTGGCGCCGATGATCCCGACAGTGAGCATCAGCGTCCGGTCGTCGCCGAGGCTCGGCCTGAGCCCGGCCGCCAACTGCCCGTAGTCCTGGTCGCCGACCACGAGAAACACATAGATCAGCCCGGCCGTGACCAGACCGAGCAGCGCGACTATGGCGAGTTCGAAGCGCCGGTAGCCGCGCTGTTCGAGCCCGAGGATGGCAAACGCGACGACGGCGGTCACCAGACCGGCCGGCAGCAGCGGAAGGCCGAAGACGAGGTTCAGCCCGACGGCGGCGCCCACGAACTCGGCCATGTCCGTGGCGATCGCCACGACCTCCGCCTGTAGCCACAGCACGACGTTGGTCCGCCGGCCGAACCGGTCCCGGCACACCTCCGGCAGGCTCTGGCCGGTCGCCAGCCCCAGCTTGGACGTCTGGTACTGCACGACGACGGCCATCGCGTTCGCCATCACGATGACCCACAACAGCTGGTAGCCGTGCTCCGCCCCGGCGGTGATGTTCGTCGCGAAGTTGCCAGGGTCCACATAGGCGACCGACGCCACGAACGCCGGACCGAACATCGCCAGCACACGCCGGACGCGGCCGCGGGCGCGGATCTCCCGCAGCGTCACCGGCCGGCGCCTCGGCACGACCGTCATGTGCGCCCCGTGCTCAGCTCTGGTCGGCGGTGAGGAAGCTCGTCACGTCCGACCAGAACCGTTCCGGCTCGTCCAGGTGCAGCAGGTGGCCGGCCGACTCGTACTCGACAGTCCGTGTGGCCGGGTTGAGCTCGTGCATCCGGACGACGTCGGCCGGGAGGATCGCCCCCGACCGGCCGGACCTGACGACCAGTGTCGGCGTGCGCAGCGCCCCGAACTGCGCCCACTGGCCCTCGTCGAGCACCGGGTCGGGGCCGGAGCGCGAACGGCGCTGCCCGACGAGGTCGAACCGCCAGTCCACGGTGCCGTCGGCGTTCCTGACGAACTCGTACTCGAAGCGATGTTTCCGCCGTCCGTAGATCCGCTCGGCGAACGCGTCGGCCTCGGCGACCGTGGCGAACCGCTCCGGGTAGGAGGCGATCATGTCCGGCCGCGAGCGGCCGCCCTCGACCTTCGAGTCGACCAGGACCAGCCGCTCCAGCGTCTCGTGATGCCGGGCTGCGTAGAGCAGCGCGAGGCGGCCGCCCATCGAGTGGCCGATGACTGTCTGAGGTGGCTGGCCGAGTGCGGGCAGCGCGGTCTCGATGTCGCCGGCGTAGTCCCGCAGCGTGTACCGCGCGGCCGGATCCCGGTCGCTCTCCCCGTGACCGCGAAGGTCGAGGCCCACGACGTGGAACCGCTCGCCGAGCCGCTGGCCGAGAGCCCGCCAGCTCGACCACGTCGAGCTCGCGAACCCGTGCAGCAGCAGTACCGTCCGGTTTCCCGGCTCGCCCCACTCGACGTAATGCAGGTGCAGTCCGTTGCCGCGGACACGTCCGTGCCGAGGGCCGGCCTCGGTCACGCCGGCGACCCGTCGGTGTGCCGGTCGCTCCGGGAGAAGGCCCGTACGGCCTCCGCGTAGCCGTCGGACATCGTCATGGCCATCGCGACCCGGGCCTCGACGACGCGGAAGGCCTGTTCGCGGTCGACGATGGTCTCGACCTCCAGCGCAGCCGCCTTCGCCGCGCGCAACGCCGTGGGACTCTTGGCGGCGATCACGCGAGCGAGTTGCCGGGCGTGGGCCGCCAGATCGGCGGGCTCGACGACCGCCTCGACGACGCCGAGCTCATACAGGCGGTCCGGCGACATCGGCTCGCCCGTGAGGTACATGCGGCGGGCGACGTGCGGCGGCAGGATGCCCCGGCTACCGGCCATCCCGCCGATGAGCCCGAAGTTGATCTCGGGCCAGCCGAAGCTGCTCCCGCGTGACGCGACGATGAGGTCACAGGCGAACACCAGGCCGAGCCCGCCTCCGACAGCCGACCCGTTCACCGCCGCGATGACCGGTGCCGAGCAGCGCCGGATCGCCGACAGCGTCGCCCCGATCGCGGCGAAGCGCTCTTCGGGCGTCGCCGTCGTCACCGCCTTGAAGTCCCGTCCGGCCGAGAAGTGCCGGCCGGACGCGGTCAGGACGCAGACCCGTACGTCGTCCGTGGCCGCGCTCAGTGCCGTGAAGATCGAACCGAGGTCCTGGTAGACCTCGTGGGTCAGCGCGTTCACCGGTGGCCGGTCCAGCGTCACCGTCGCGATGAGGTCGTCGATGTCGACCCGGATGCCGTCGCGGGATAGTTCGTGGGTCATTTGGCCGCGGCCCTCGCTCGGGTCGAACGCAGGGCCAACCGGGACAGCCCGCGGGCGACCAGGACGACCGATGCCTGGACGACGGCCACCATCAGCGCCAGCGCCGCCAGTTGCGGATAGGTGCCGGAGTTCTGCCAGAGGTCGAGGATGAGCGGGCCGATCACCGGGTTGCGGCTGTTCTGCGACAGGAAGACGCCCGCGCTGATCTCGCTGAGCGTGCCGGTGAAGACGAGGACCCACCCGGAGATCAGGCCGGCGAGGATGAGCGGCAGGACGATGCGCAACCAGGTCCGCATGGGTCCGGCGCCGGACATCGCCGACGCCTCCCAGGTCTGCTTGCCGAGCTGTGCGATCGACGTGCCGGCGGTGCGGCTCGCCTGCGGGACGAGCAGGACGAGATAGGCGAGGAAGATCAACCCGTACGTTCCGCCGAGCCGGTTCGCGCCGACGCCGAGCGTGACGAGGAACGCGATGCCGATGACGGTGTGTGGCAGGCTGGCCGGCAGGGCGAGCACACCGCCCATGACCCGGGTCACCGCGCCGGGCCGGCGGCGGAGGTTGAACTCCAGCAGCGCGCTGGCGAGCATCAGGACCGTGGCGGCGACCACGGCCAGCGTCAAGCTCGCGGTGAACGACTTCTTCAGCACGTTCCCGGTGCCCAGCAGCGTCTCGTAGTTCGCCGTGGACATCAGGTCGAAGCGCACGACCGGCGACCAGAACCGCTGCAGGGAGACGATGACCAGTGCGGAGAGCGGCAGCACGGTCACGACCGCCAGGTAGACCAGCGCCCCGGTGCGGGCGACCCACCGCCACGGGCCGAGCCGGACGAGCGTGTGCTGGCTGGCCTGTCCGCCGATGGTCGCGAACCGCGCGCGGCGGCGGATGCCGATGTCCACCAGCACCGCCGCTTGCACGATCACGAGCATGAACATGCTCACCACGAGGGCGTCGCCGATCCGCGGGGGGAACGACGCGTACGCGGCGCGGTAGATGAGCGAGCTCAGCATGTCGTTTCCGGAGGGAAGGCCGATCAGCGCGGGAACGGTGAAGTTCGCGATCGAGGTCATGAGCACGAGCACCGCGGCCGTACTGATGGCGCCGCGAACGGCCGGCAGCGTGACCCGGACGAGGGTCTTCAGGTTGCCGGCCCCGGACATCTTCGAGGCTTCCTCCAGCACCGGGTCCAGGTCGCGTAGCGCAGACGAGATGACGAGGTAGGCGATCGGGACGGCGTAGACGCCGATGACGAACGTCATGCCCACCAGCGAGTAGATGTCGATCGGGCCGAGCCCGAACTTGCGGAGTTGGACGTTGAGGAATCCCGCGTTCGGCGCGAGCAGGAAGATCCACCCGATCGTGCCGGCGACGATGGGGAACATCAGTGGAAGGATCGCCAACGCGTCACCGACACGGCGCATGCGCGCGTCGGTCCGTTCGTTGAGCCAGGCGAGGACCGCTCCGACGACGACGGCGAACGTCCCGCCGAGGCCGACCACGATCGCGGTGTTGGCCAGCGCGCGGGGCAGTCGCGCGTTCTGCAACGCGGCGGCGATGTGGTACTGGCCGAACGCGCTGCTGCCGAAGAAGACCTCGCGGATCAGTTCGGCCAGGGGTATCACGATGAGCAGCCCGAGGATCAGCGCGATCGTGCCGGCCAGCCCGCTGAACGCGGACGGCCGGTACCGGTCGCGGCGCCGCGCCGGGACGGGTGCCACGGCCTCCTCCCCGACCTCCAGCGACCGGGTGGTCATGTCCTCGACACCAGCGCGACGCTGCCACTCCCGATCGAGAGCCAGGCCTGCTGACCGGCGGCCAGCGGTGGGTAGTTCATCGAGCGGACGAGGACCCGCACGTCGTTCACGCGGACGATGTACTCGGTGCAGATGCCCAAGAAGTTCTCGCTCTCCACGGTTGCGGCGCAGACGTTCTCCGTCGTGCTGGGCTCCGTCGCGGTGATCGTCAGGCGTTCGGGCCGGCAGATGAGCGTGACCTCGTCACCGGCGGCGAAGCTCGCGCCATCGGCCTCGCTGACGATCCGGCCCAGCACGCTCGAGGTCACCAGCCGGGCGCCGTCGGCCTGCTCGACCGTGCCGGCGTACTGGTTGGGTGCGCCGAGGAACTGGGCGAGGTAGCCGGAGGTCGGCTTCGCGTACAGCTCGCGCGGCGGCGCCACCTGCAGGACCGCGCCCTGCGAGAGCACGGCGACCCGGTCGCCCAGCGCGGCCGCCTCCGACTGGTCGTGCGTGATGTAGATGGCCGAGAAGCCGAGTTCGCGCTGCAGCGCCGCCAGCTCACGCCGCAGTTCCTCGCGCACGAGCGCGTCCACGCTGGACAGTGGCTCGTCGAAGAGCACGGTGTGGCTGTCGTTGACGACGGCGCGTGCGACCGCCACGCGTTGCTGCTGGCCGCCACTGAGCTGCGACGGGTAGCGCTCGGACAGCCCGCCGCATCCGACCAGTTCCAGCGCCCGGCGTACCCGGTCACCGGTGGCGGACTTCGGCACCCCGGCGGTGCGCAGCGGGTAGGCCACGTTCTGGTGCACGGACATGTGCGGCCACAGGCCGTAGTTCTGGAACACCATGCTGACGCCCCGCCGCTCCGCCGGCACGAAGATCCGGCGAGCGTGTGAGAAGACGGTCCGATCGCCGATGGAGATCTCGCCCGAGTCGGGACGCTCCAGTCCGGCGATGCACCGAAGGAGCGTCGTCTTGCCGCTGCCGCTGGGGCCGAGGATGACCAGGAACTCGGCATCCTCGACCTCCAGCGAGACATCGTCGATCGCGTGGGCGGTCGTGCGGCGCCCTGACGTGAACCTCTTGGAAAGGTTCCGAATCGAGACCTTCATGCCGGCCTCAGGCCAGGCCCATCGCTGAGAACACTTCGTCCTTGTGCTGGCGGGCTTCTTCGGTCAGCGGCTGGAGCGGCTCGTAGTTCGGGCTGGCGATGAGACCCGGGGTGTTCAGCACGCTGGAGCACAGGTCGGCGCATTGCGCGTACTGTCCGGCCGGGGAGAGCGCATAGTTCAGGAAAAGCTCGGCGCTCTTGGGATGCGGCCCGTTCTTGAGCACGAACATGTACTCTTCGTTGCTCACGGTCGGCTGCGCGAACGCGTCGGTGAACGGGGCCCCGGCCGCGATCAGCGGGGCGCCGACGAACTTGTTGTTGGGAAACAGAGCCTTGACGTCGCCGGCGGCGAGCGAGTTCAACCCGTCCACGCTACTCAGCACCACCTTGGGCTCCTGCGCCTTGAGGTCGCTGAGGAACGTCATCCCGTAGGTCTTCGACATGAAGTAGAAGAACGTGAGCGTGCTGTCGTTGCCGCGCGGGTCCGGGATCATGACCTGCCCCTTGAACTTGGGGTCGAGCATGTCCTTCCAGTCCTTCGGCACGTCGTCGCCCGTGAGCAGACTCGTGTTGTACGCGATCGAGTAGGTCGCGATCTCCTGGATCCAGGACGTCTTGCCGACCGCGTACTTGGCCGGGAACTTCTCCACCGCCGGTAGCTCCAGGCCGGCGGCGGCCGGGTCGACGAACCATCCTTTCGACTCCCCGGTGGCGAGGAAGTTGAGGTCGGCCAGCAGACCGACGTCGCCGACCACCTGGCCGCTCTCCATCTCGGCCGTGATCCGGGTGCTGTTCAGCGCCGTGGTCTGCCGGGAGATGTTGACCAGGATGCCGTATCGGCCCGTGAACCCGCCGGTGAGCCGTGAGGCGACGTTGGGTGCCACAGACGTGTAGTAGTTCATCGGTCCGGCCTTGGCGTGCTCGGCCTGCGCCGCCTTCACCAGGTCCTGCATGTACGGGGTGTCGTCGAACCGTTCGAGGTTCTCGCCACCGGTCGGCGGTGTGTTCGTGGGGGTCTCGGATGCGCCGCCACAGGCGGCCAGGGTCGTCAGGCCGGCGCCGGCCAGGCCACCGATCAGCAGTGACCTTCTGGTGATTGCCATATCTCTGCCTCCGCCAAGTCTTCGCCAAACTCATGCCTGAAGCGCGGGGCGATACGTCTGAGAGCCAGGTTCGCAGGCGGCTCGCCGCTGGGCGCGGCCCCAACGCCCGGGAGCCGGCTGCCACGGGCGGGGATCTGCGCCGTAGGAGCTCCGGTCGCGCTGCGTGTGCCTGTCGTGGACGGGGGGCGGTCCCAGGGGCTAGCTTGCAGCGCTGATGACTTGCATGTCAAGAGCGCTTGCCTGTCAGCAATGCCAGGTAGACACTGTCCCAGCGGGACGACCCCGTGCCGGGCCGACGTGTCCGGTTGGCGGCGCGGGCGTCCGCGGAGGTTCGAAAGGGTGCGCGTATGAACATCGTGGTTCTCGTCAAGCAGGTGCCGGACTCGGGTGCCGAGCGCGCGTTACGCGCCGACAGCGACACCGTCGACCGGGAGTCGGCGACCAACGTCATCAACGAGATGGACGAGTACGCCATCGAGGAGGCGTTGCGGGTGCGGGAGGCACACGGCGGGGAGGTCACGGTGCTGACGATGGGGCCGGAGCAGGCCGGGGAGGCAATCCGTAAGGCGTTGTCGATGGGCCCGGACAAGGCCGTGCACGTGGTCGACGACGCGTTGCGCGGCTCGGACGCGTTGACCACGTCGAGAGTCCTGGCCGCCGCGCTGGGAACGCTGAAACCGGATCTCGTCCTGTGCGGCGCGGAGTCGACCGACGGCCGGATGCAGGTGATGGCGCAGATGCTCGCCGAGCGGTTGGGTATCGCCGCCCTGACCGGCGCACGGAAGCTGACCGTCGACGGCTCGTCGTTGACCGTCGAGCGGCAGACCGAAGACGGCTACGAGGTGGTCACCGCCACGACCGCGGCGGTGGTGAGCGTCTGGGACACGATCAACGAGCCGCGGTACCCGTCGTTCAAGGGAATCATGGCCGCGAAGAAGAAGCCGGTGACCACGTTGTCGCCGGCCGACCTGGGCATCGCCCCGGCGGAGGTGGGGCCCGCCGGGGCGGCCACGGCGGTCGTGGCGCACGCCAAGCGGCCACCGCGGCAGAGCGGCACCAAGGTCAGCGACGAGGGTGACGGCGGAGTCAAGCTCGTGGATTTTCTGGTTTCCGAGAAGTTCGTCTGAGCCGGGGTTGGGGTTCGATCGAGATGGCAGAGGTTCTGGTGGTCGTCGAGCAGGCGGGCGGCGAGGTCAAGAAGGTCACCCTGGAGGTGCTCACCCTGGCCCGGCAGTTCGGGTCGCCGGCCGCGGTGGTCCTCGGCCGGCCGGGCACCGCCGCCGCGCTCCTCGACAAGCTCGCCGAGTACGGCGCGGCGAAGGTGTACGTGGCGGAGAGCGATGACCTGGAGGCATACCTGGTCGCGCCGAAGGCGGCCGTGATGGCTTCGCTGGTGCGTGAGGTGGGACCAGCGGCGGTGCTGTTCGGCTCCACTCAGGAGGGCAAGGAGATCGCCGGTCGGCTCGCGGTCAAGTTGGACAGCGGCCTGCTCACCGACGTCACCGCCGTGGCCGAGGACGGCACCGCGACGCAGCCGGTGTTCGCCGGGTCGGCCATCGTCACCGCGAAGGTGACCCGGGGGGTGCCGTTGGTCGCCGTCCGGCCCAACTCGCTGACTCCGGTCCCGGCGCCCGCCGAGGCGACGGTGTCACCTGTGCCGGTCGTGGTGGACGAGTCGGCGAAGCTGGCCCGTGTGGTGGAGCGGGTGGCCGAGCCCAAGGGTGCCCGACCGGAGCTGACCGAGGCCTCGATCGTGGTCTCCGGTGGCCGGGGAGTGGCCAGCGCCGCCAACTTCGCGGTGGTCGAAGAGCTGGCCGACCTGCTCGGAGGCGCGGTCGGTGCGTCCCGCGCCGCGGTCGACTCGGGTTTCTACCCGCACCAGTTCCAGGTCGGCCAGACCGGAAAGACGGTGTCCCCACAGCTCTACGTCGCGCTGGGCATCTCCGGTGCGATCCAGCATCGCGCCGGCATGCAGACCTCGAAGGTCATCGCCGCGGTCAACAAGGACCCGGAGGCGCCGATCTTCGACCTGGCTGACTTCGGCGTCGTCGGCGACCTGCACCGGGTCGTCCCGCAGGCCGCCGAGGAGATCCGCAACCGGAGCTGACCCGGCACCGATCGACAGCTTGGCGATCTTGACTTACCTGATCGCTTGTCTTACATTACGCTTCTCACAGGGAGAGACATACATATGCATTCCTCAGCCAGACCCTCACTCGGGTCACGACTGACGTCGTGCCGGTCCCGGATCCGTCCCCTCGTCGCATCCGTGGCGGCGATCGCCCTGCTGGCGAGCGGCTGCAGCTCATCGGGCGACCAGCCGGGTCAGTCCGGCGGTGCCTACCAGATCGGACTCACCAGTGACCTCTCCGGTCAGTTCGGGTTCATCGGGCAAGGTCTTCGCAACGGCGCCGCCGCCCACTTCGACACCATCAACGCCGCCGGCGGGATCAACGGTCACAAGGTGGAGCTGACGGCGCTCGACGACACCAACAAGGCTCCCCAGGGCGTCGGCAACATGACCAAGCTCGTGACGCAGACGAAGGTGAGCGCGGTCATGGGCTTCCAGTCGAGTGCTGTCGCGGCGGCCACGGCGCCGCTGGCCGCGCAGTACAAGGTGCCGATGCTGGCGAGCACCGTCGCCGCCGCGCTGGTCGAGCCCCCGCAGCCCTACCTCTACGCCGCCACGATCCACACCGCCAACTACGCGGCCGCCCAGATGGCGATGGCCAAGCAGTTGATGACGCAGAAGCCGCCGGCCGGTGGGACCGTCCGGGTGGCGAGCATAACCTCGTCGTCGTCCGCCGCGCTCCAGCAGTGGTCCGACGCCGTCAAGACCATCGCGGACAGCTACGGATGGAACGTCGTCGCCCAGGAGATCGTTCCGCAGGACGGCATCGACATGTCGGCGGGCCTCACCAAGATCATCGGAGCCCAGCCGGACGTCCTGCTCATGGGTATCGGTGCGGACGCCTGGATCATCGCCGGAATGAAGCAGCTGCAGGGAACGACGTTCCCGATCGTCAGCTACGACTCTCCGGCATGGGCGACGGTGAAATCGCTTAACAGCGACCGCTTCTACTACGTGTCCGCCCTGTCGTACGCGACCGACGCGGCCACGCCCCAGTTCGTCAAGGACGCCAAGGCGGCCAACCTCGATCCCAACGCCGTCTACGTGATCCGTGGGTACTACGCGGCCCTGATCATCACCGACGCGCTCGGGCGGTGCGGCTACCCCTGTTCCGGTGAACAGCTGCAGGCGGTGTTGGACAAGACCGACGTCGATACCGGTGGCATCATCCAGGGCCACGCGCAGTACGGACCCGACAACCACCAGGCCGTCCGGAGCCTGGCCGCCTACCTGTGGGACGCCGCCAAGGACGAGCCGACGGTGGCAGCCACGGGGCTGACGCCCGGCACGACGCCGTAACCCACCCGCGAACAGCGCAAGCTCGCGGGAGGCGGGGTTATGTTCGATGGCATCGTAGGACACGTCATCGCCGAGACGCTCGTTCTGGGCACGCTCTACGCGGTGGTCGGAGTCGGCTTCGTGATTCTCTTCAGGTCGACGGGAATCGTGAACTTCGCGCAGGGAACCTTCATGGTGCTGGGCGCGTACGTCTTCTACACGCTCTATGTGGAGGCACACCAGGGCTTTCTGGTCTCGTTGGTCGTCGCGTTGGTCGCGATAACTCTGCTCGGCGCCGTGGTGAACACGTTGTTGTTCCGCCGGCTCATCGGTGCCGATCTGTTCATCGTGGTCGTCGCGACGATGGGACTGAGTCTCACGCTGCAGACGGTCGCCCTGATCATCTGGGGACCCGACGTGCGGGTGCTGCCGCACATCCTGCCTTCCGAGACCGTGGTCCAGCCGCTCGGCATACCCTTCAACCGGCTCGACCTGCTGACGATCGCGGCCGGCGTCGTACTCGTGGGCACGCTCATTCTGGTGTTGCGGCGTTCGCGGCTGGGCCTGGCCATGCGGGCGGTGGCAGACTCCACGCTCCTCGCCGCTCTCCAGCGGGTCAACGTTCCGTTCTACTCGGGTCTCGCGTGGGCGATATCCGGCCTGTGCTCGGCACTGGCCGGTGTCGCCCTCGCGATGCGGACCGCGGTGGATCCCACCAACATCTCCAGCCTTGGGCTGCTGATCTTTCCGGTCGTCATCATCGGCGGCGTCGACTCGATCGGCGGCGCACTCGTCGGCGGTCTGATCGTGGCGGTCATCCAGGAGCTGACCAACCTGTACCTGGGCGGCAGCTGGGTGAACCCGATCGCCTACGGACTGTTGCTACTCATGCTGCTGGTCAAGCCGCGAGGCCTTTTCGGCAGCCAAGAGATCGTGCGGGTCTGAGAGATGATTCTTCAACGTCAACGCCTTGCGAAGGCGCTTCGGGACGACCGTTCCATGGTCGTCTTCGGTTGGGTACTGTTCGCGGCCACGACGGTCTGGCTGTTCGCGGAGAACTCGACGTTCCATCTCTACGTCGCCGGCCTCACCATCATCTACGCCATCAGCGCGCTGGGGCTCGACTGGGTGCAGGGACGGGCCGGGCAGGTGTCGATCGGCAGCGCCGGTTTCATGGCTGTCGGCGCCTACGTCACCGCCCTTTCCGCACGGCAGGGTCTGCCTCCCTTGCTCTGTCTCGCCTTTGCCTGCATCGGTGGTGCCGTGGTCGGGCTGATCGTCGGCCTGCCGGCGCTGCGGCTTCGACATCTCTACCTCGCGCTCGCCACGCTCGCGCTCAACTTCATCGTCAACGCGTCGAGCGTGGAGCTGGAGACGGCCACCAAGCAGAACGCCGGCTTCACCATGGTCGCTCCGACGGTCGGTCCTTGGACGCTCACCTATGGAAGGTCGTACTTCATCGCACTGGTGGTCGTCCTCGCCCTCGTCATCGTCCTGAGTCGTCGCCTCTACCGGCGGGCACCGGGCCGGGCGTGGCTCGCCATCAAGGAGAACCAGATGGCGGCCAGCGTGATGGGGATCAACCCCACGCGGTGGAAGCTGTCGGCGTTCATCGGAAGCTCGGCCGTCATCAGCCTTTCGGGCGGCCTGTTGGCGTACTACACACTCGTCGTCTCCTCCGAGACCTACACGCTCAGCTTCGCCATCACCTTCGTGGTCATGGTGATCATCGGTGGCGTGGGTTCCACCGGCGGCGTCATCGTGGGCGCCCTGATCGTGACGGCGAGCCCCTACGTGCTCTCCGCCCTCACCGCGAGCCTGCCGTTCTCGTCCTGGATGACCACGAACGTCTACTACATCAACAGCGGGCTGTACGGCATCGTCGTCCTGCTGTTCCTGCTCTACCAGCCGCTGGGCATCGGCGGCGGCATCGAGAACCTGAGAACGTCGGTCATCCGCCGGCTGGAGGGCAGGACCGCCGCCACCGCGCCGGCCGCGGTGGGGCCGGTCTCCGTCACGGAACGGGCGCCGGCAGCGGAAGTCTCGCCACCAGGGGAAGAGCCGGTCCTGCGGGCACGCGACCTTCGTGTCGTCTACCGGTCGGGCGCCGTGGCCGTCGACGGGATCGACCTGGAGGTGCGCCAACGCCAGGTGGTGGCCCTGCTCGGGCGCAACGGCGCCGGCAAGACCAGCACGTTGCGGAGCTTGTCGGGCTTCTTCGTCAGCGAGGCCGTACGCGTCACCGGCTCGGTCCAGTTCGGTGGTCGCGAGATCCGGTCGATGTCACCGGTGGCGACCTCGAAACTCGGGCTCGTCATGGTGCCGGAGCGGGAGAAGGTGTTCCCCAACCTGACGGTCATCGAGCACCTGCGCATGGTTCGCGCCACAAAGGACTCCATCGACGAGGTCATGGACCTGTTTCCACCGCTGCGGTTGCGGGCCACCTCACCGGGAGGTCTGCTCTCGGGCGGCGAACGACAGATGCTGGCCCTCGGCGTCGCTTTCTGCATGCGGCCGTCGTTGCTGCTCATCGACGAGCTCTCGCTGGGTCTCGCCCCGGGAGCCATCGAGCGGCTCGCTGCCGCGGTCCGCGACTATCACGAACGCACCGGCGTGCCGGTCCTGCTCGTCGAGCAGAACATCGGTGCCGCTCTCGAGCTCGCCGACTACACGTACATCATCGAAGGCGGCAAGATCGAACGGAAGGGACCATCGGACGAAATGTCGCGAGAGGCTCTCATCGCGTCGTCATTGGGGGCGTGACATGCCGCTGCTTGAGCTCGACAACGTGGTGCGCAGGTTCGGCGGCATCCTCGCCACCGACGGCGTCACGTTCTCGGTCGACGACGGTGAAGTGCTCGGCATCATCGGACCCAACGGTGCTGGCAAGACCGTCCTGCTCAACCTCATCTCCGGCATCTACCGGATCGAGAACGGCAGCATCCGGTTCGACGGCAGCCCCATCGACCGCCTGGGAGCGCACCGGATGGCGCGGCTCGGCATCGCCCGGACGTTCCAGTCCACCGAGCAGTTCAAGGACTTCAAGGTCATCGAGTACGTGATGCTCGGACGTTTCCACCTGCAACGCCGGTCCACCTGGGCCTGTGCGCTCGGCCTACCGACCGTGATCCGGTCGGAGCGGCGGGAGCGCGCTCTCGCGCGCGACGCGCTCGAACACCTGTCGCTCGGCGACGTGTGCGAGGAACGGATGCGGGAGCTCGCCTACGGCGTGCAGAAGCAGGTCGACATCGCCCGGGCCATGGTCGCGCAGCCGCGGCTGATGCTGCTCGACGAGCCCACCTCGGGGACGACGTCCGATGAGCGTGTGGCGATCGCCCGGGCGCTCAGCGAGGTCGCGGCGTCGAGCACGACCCTGGTGATCGTCGACCATGACGTCCGTTTCCTCTCGGGTCAGTGCCCCCGCTTGTTGGCGCTCAACTACGGCCAGGTGATCGCCGACGGAAGGCCGGAGGAAGTCTTGCAGCATCCGGGCGTGCTGGAGTCCTATCTCGGAAGTGCCGCGAGGACCGGCACGGAGCCTGTGGAGTAGCTGTCGTGCCGTCGGTGGTGTCGTCAGGTGTCGTGATCGAGTACGAGGCGTACGGCGTCGGGCGACCGGCCTTTCTGCTGATCCACGGGTGGTCCTGCGAGCGCGGGTCGATGAGGTCGTTGGCGCGGCTCCTGGCTCCCCACGGTCGCGTGGTGAACGTCGACCTGCGTGAGCACGGCGGCAGTGGGGGCCTCGGCGACTACGACAAGGACGACGTCGTGGGCGACCTCGCCGCGGTGGTCGCGTCGGAGCGACTCGACGACGTCGTCATCGTCGGGCACAGCCTCGGCGCGAAGTTCGCGCTGGCGTGCGGTCAACGCCGGGCCGGCCTCGCCAGCGCACTCGTGCTGCTCGACACCTCGATCGTCGAGTCGGACGAACGCCGGTCCCGGCGGATGGCAGAGCTCGACGAGAGTGACGGACGGGACCGACGTGCGCGTGTGGAAGCCATGTTCCTGCCGTCGGACAACGCCGCGGAGCGGGAGGCGCTGATCTCGGCGATGGTGGCCGTTCCACCGCCGGTCGGCCGCCGAGCCCTCGTCGCCGGAGACGGGATCGACACGGCCGGCGCGCTGCGCGACTGTCGGGTCCCGGTGCTTTATGTCGGGGCAGACCAGCCTCGGGAGTCCGTCGACGTGATGCGCGCGTTGCAGCCGAAGCTGGAATATCGGCGGCTGCCCGGAGTCGGGCACTTCGTGCAGGTGTTCGCGGCCGAGGCGGTCGCGAGCGAGATCATAAGCTTCGTCACCCGGGCGGGGCTCGGCGCCGGCGACAACCGCCTCAGCCCGTGACGTCGTCCCACGCCATCGAGCTCATGCGCCAGCCGGCAGGAGTGCGGACGAACTGGATCGTCTGCCCTCGACGCGCTTGCTGTCACGGGTGCGTCAGCGGGCCGGGCTCGGCCTTGTCGGTGTCGCGCGGAGGCGCCGTCGGCCAGTCGGCGGCGAGCACCGACCAGACCTGCTTGTCGCGGCGGGCCCCGTCGGGTCCCGGGTAGTAGTGTCGCAGCGTGCCGTCGAGGCTCATGCCCAGCCGCCGGGCCACGGCGATGCTGCGAGCGTTGTCCGGCAGCGTGCACCACTGCGCGCGGGCCAGGCCCCGCGTCCCGAAAGCCCAGTCGATCATCATGCGGACCACCTGGGTGACGAGCCCGCGCCCCTCCGCGCCCGGCTCGAGCCAGCAGCCGATCTCGCAGACGCCGAGCGCGGCGTCGAAGCTGACGAACATCGTGCCGCCGACGAGGACGCCGTCGAGCCAGATGCCGTAGAGCCGTTGCTGGTCGGCGGCCTGGCCGTCGGCGTAGCGCCGCAGGACCGCCCGCGCCCCGTGGAGGTCGGCCGCGACGAAGCTCGCGCCCACCCACGGCGAGATGTGGGCGCGGGCGCGGTCGATGTGGGCCAGGAACTCCTCGGCGTCGTGTGGCTCGAGCGGCCGTAGCTCGGCGCCGGCGCGCAGGGGCATGGCGAACACGGGACCTCCCGTTCACACAACGACTGTTGTGTGAACGTATCCTGGCGACGTGCCGCGACACAAGGGAGATCACGACGCCCGGCGGCGTGACGTGTCCGAGGCCGTGTTCCGGGTGCTGGCCGCGCACGGGTTCGGCGGCCTCACGCTGCGCGCCGTCGCGGCCGAGCTGGGAGCGAGCACCGGGCTTCTGACCCACTACTTCCCAAACAAGAAAGACCTCGTCGGGTACGCCTTGACGCTGCTCGACGAGCATCGCGCCGCGCAACGCAGGCCCACCGCCCCCGACGGGCTGGCCGCCCTCCGCGCGCTGCTGGTCGACGTCCTTCCGTCGACGCCGCAGGCCGCCGCCGACAACCGGGTCTGGGTCGGCTCGTGGGACGCCGCGCTCGCCGACCCGGACCTCACCGCCGGCCACGCCGCCCGCTACGCGCGCTCCCGGGAGCGCATCGGTGAGCAGGTGCGGGCCGCACAGCGCCTCGGCGAACTGCCACCCGGCGACCCGGACGACGTGGCGACAGCGGTCCAGTCGTTCGTGCTCGGCCTCACCGTGCTCGCCCTGTTCGGCGCGGAGGAGATCCCACCCGAGCGACAGGTCCGCCTGCTCGACGACTATCTCGCCACGCTCGCCACCGCGCCCGCCCCACCTGATGCCGGCATTCCTAAAGCAGTTTGACTACAATGAACCACTTGGTTCACATCAAGTGCGACGGGAGCGACTGGCATGGAGGTCGGTGACGCGGGGCGGGCCGCTTATCGGCGGTCGGCCGGGTCACCGCGCGGGGAGGCGCGGCGGCGGGAGTTGCTCGCCCGCGTCACCGACGATCTCGCCGCGCACGGGCTGGTCGACTTTTCGCTGCGCCGGGCCGCGCGGGCCGCCGACACCACCCACAAGGTCCTGCTCTACCACTTCGACGGCGTCGACGACCTGCTCAAACAGGCCGTCTTCCAGTTGCGTGAGCGGCGGATCGACCGGGCCGTCGCCGCCAGTGACAAGCCGACGCTGGCCGCCCGGGTGCGGGCGATCTGGCCGGTGTTGACCAGCGAAGAGTCCTGGGTGCTCGACCAGGCGATCGGGCTCTCGATGTACGACAACGACCGCTACCGTGACCTCGCCCGCGGGGCCTCGCGGCAGTACCTGCCGACCCTCCACGCGATCTGCCCGTCAGAGTGGTCGGACCGGCGCAAGCTCGAGGTCTCCGAGATGATCCTCGGTGCTCTCCGCGGCTTCCTCGTCGACCTCCGCACCAGCGGCGACGAGGCCGGGATCGAGGCCGGTCTCGCCGCCCTCTCCCGTGCCCTCGACCGCGAAGAGGCCACCCCCGAAGACACCGCGTCCTGAGGGACCGCCCCGGCAAGGCGCCGGTGGATATCGGCCGCGTCAAGAAAGACGACCGGGCCGTATGGAACGCGTCTAGAGGCATTCCCTCCTTACCACCTTGTGCGTTTCGATGCCTCCGCGTGGTCGTGGGACCGCGCTGCCGGTGGATCGAGAAGGAGTCGCACGGTGCCTGACGTGGTGTTCGTGCTCGTGACGGTGGGGCTGTTCCTGGTCCTCGCCCTCGTCGTGCGGGGGGTGGAGAAGCTTTGAGTGCCGTCAACCTGATCGGGCTGATCGTCAGCGCTGGGCTCGCGGTCTTCCTCTTCGTCGCACTACTTTTCCCGGAGCGTTTCTGATGAGCATGACGGCCGCGGGCGTGGTGTTCATCGTCGCGCTCGTCGCTGCCTTGGCAGTGGCCTACCGATACTTCGGCGACTACATGTACCGGGTGGTCGCCGGCAGGAAGCACTCCTTCGCCGAGCGGGGCATCTACCGGGCGGTCGGAGTCAACCCCGATGGCGAGCAGTCCTGGCGTGCGTACGCCGGCAGCCTCCTGGCCTTCTCCGCCGTTTCGTTGCTCTTCCTCTACGGCCTGCTGCGCCTTCAGGACAAGCTCTGGAACAACCCGGAGATGACCGGCGTCACGAGCCACATCGCCTGGAACACGGCGGTCTCGTTCGTGACGAACACCAACTGGCAGGCCTACTCGGGTGAGTCGACGATGACCCACCTGTCGCAGATGGCCGGCCTGGCGGTGCAGAACTTCGTCTCGGCCAGTGTCGGCATCGCGGTTGCGGTCGCGTTCGTCCGCGGTTTCGCGCGTCGCCGGACCAACGAGCTGGGCAACTTCTGGGTCGACCTGACACGGATCACGATCCGGATCCTGCTGCCGATCGCGGTCATCGGCGCGACCGTCTTCATCATCGGCGGCATGGTGCAGAACCTCTCCGGCGGCACCGACGTCACCACACTGACCGGCGGGTCGCAGACGATCACCGGCGGGCCGGTGGCGAGCCAGGAGGTCATCAAGGAGCTTGGCACCAACGGCGGCGGCTTCTACAACGTCAACAGCTCACATCCCTTCGAGAACCCGACCGCCTGGACCAACTGGATCGAGCTGTTCCTGATCCTGCTGATCCCGTTCAGCCTGCCCCGGGTGTTCGGCCGCATGGTGGGTCAGAACCGGCAGGGGTACGCGATCCTCGCGGTGATGGGCATCCTCGCCATCGCCAGCATCGCGCTGACCAACGCGTTCGAGCTTGCCGGCAACGGGACCGTGCCACAGGCGCTCGGCGCTGCGATGGAGGGCAAGGAGATCCGGTTCGGCGTCTCCAACTCGGCCACGTTCGGCGCGATAACCACGCTGACGTCGACGGGTGCCGTCAACTCGTTCCACGACTCCTATACGGCGCTCGGCGGCATGATGCCGATGGTCAACATGATGCTCGGCGAGGTGGCACCAGGCGGTGTCGGCGCGGGGCTCTACGGCATGCTCGTGCTCGCGGTCATCACCGTGTTCGTGGCGGGCCTGATGGTCGGCCGCACCCCGGAGTATCTGGGCAAGAAGATCGGCGCCCGCGAGATCAAGTTCGCGTCGCTCTACTTCCTGATAACGCCGTCGCTGGCGTTGATCGGCACGGCCGCCGCGATGGCGACGAGCAACCACACCACGGCGCTCAACGTCGGGCCGCACGGGTTCTCCGAGGTGCTCTACGCGTTCACCTCGGCGTCCAACAACAACGGCTCGGCCTTCGCCGGCATCACGGTCAACACGCCCTGGTGGGACACGGCGTTGGGGCTCGCGATGCTGCTCGGCCGCTTCCTGCCGATCGTGATGGTGCTCGGTCTCGCCGGGTCGCTGGCGCGCCAGCAGCCCGTGCCCGAGTCGACCGGCACGCTGCCGACCCACAAACCGCTCTTCGTCGGGATGCTCGTCGGCGTCACCGTGATCCTCGTGGCGCTCACGTTCCTCCCCGCCCTGGCACTCGGCCCGCTGGCCGAAGGCCTCTG
>Ga0164243_10000966_pt1 | contig 50177 bp, 52 predicted proteins | sample OricompcompostOP_FD_108781 | JGI IMG/M metagenome (GOLD analysis project Ga0164243, IMG submission 108781) | Organic Plus compost microbial communities from Emeryville, California, USA - Original compost - Organic plus compost (OP) | ecosystem: Engineered > Solid waste > Mixed feedstock >... | reverse complement strand
CGAGAACGTGCAGGCGGGCCTGCGGACCGACTACCTGTTCCGGCTGGCCAACCAGCGCGGAGCCATGGTGGTGGGCACCGGAGACCTGTCGGAGCTGGCGCTCGGCTGGTGCACCTACGGCGTCGGCGACCAGATGAGCCACTACAACGTCAACGGCTCGGTGGCGAAGACGCTGATCCAGCACTTGATCCGCTGGGTCGCCAACTCCGGCCAGTTCGAGGCCCAGACCGCCAAGGTGCTGCTGTCGGTGCTGGACACCGAGATCTCGCCCGAGCTGGTGCCCGCCGACGCCGAGGGCGCAATCCAGTCGACCCAGGCCATCGTCGGCCCCTACGAGCTGCAGGACTTCAACCTGTACCAGCTCACCCGCTTCGGCCTCAGGCCCTCGAAGATCGCCTTCCTGGCCTGGCACGCTTGGCGCGACAGGGACGCCGGCGTCTGGCCGCCGCACTTCCCCGACGAGGCCCGCCACGCCTACACCCTCGCCGAGATCAAGACGTGGCTGAAGGTGTTCCTTGGCCGCTTCTTCACCAGCCAGTTCAAGCGCTCGGCCATGCCGAACGGGCCCAAGGTGGTCTCCGGCGGCAATCTCTCGCCCCGGGGCGACTGGCGCCAGCCCTCGGACGCCTCCCCCCGCCCCTGGCTGGACGAGCTCGACGAGAACGTGCCCGACTGAGGGGTGCTATTTCGCCGCCGGCGGGACCCGCGGCTTGTCCCCGTCCATCTCCACCAGGCCCATGCGGTTGCCGGCGGGATCGGTGAACAGCCCGACCACCACCACCCCCGGGACGGGCGTGCGCGGGAACACCACCTTGCCGCCGTTCGCGACGACCTTGGCCAGGGCGGCGTCGATGTCCGGCACGCCGATGTAGACCAGCCGCTCGGTCACGGGCCCCTGGGTCGGCGGCTCGACGCGCAGGTTCCCGGGCAGGGGCGAGGCGACCGGCGTGGAAAAGCCGCCGTCTGGCCCCACCTCCCAACCGAACACGGTGCGGTAGAATTCGGCCTGCGACTTCAGGTCGGGCGCGGCGATGTCGAAGAAGACGATCGGCGCCGGCGCGCTCCAGGCGCCGGTCGAGATCAGGGCCAGCGCCGCGGCGGCCCCCAGCACGAACGTTCTCATGGCCAGTGCTCCAGGCTCGGCCCACAGCCTGCACTTCGGATGCGGCCGGGGCAATGCCGGCCTTCAGGACCCTCGCCGCGCATCGATCCGGGCCTTCACCACCGCCCCGGCGAGCGCCAGCACGGCCAGGCCGACCAGGGGCGCGATCAGGCGCGGATCGCCCAGCAGCGCCAGGCCGGGCCAGCGGCCGTCGAGCAGCACCCGGCCGAACCGGTCCCCCATGTCGGCATAGATCACCGAACTCGGGACCGCGCCCAGCACGGTGGCCAGGACGTAGGGCCTGAGCGGCGCCGCCGCGACGCCGGCGGCCAGGTTGATGACCATGAAGGGCATGAAGGGGAACAGCCGCGCCGCCAGGATCACGCCGAAGGCCTCTCCCTTCAGCGCCTCGGCGGCCCGCGCCACCCGGCCCGCGCCGCCCGCGGCTGCCGCGAGCCCCGGGGCGGCGGCCGAGCGCGCCGCGAAATAGGTGAGCAGCGCCCCGAGGGTCCCGCCCACCACCGTGGCCGCCGCGCCCTCCCACACCCCGAACAGCACGCCCGCGACCAGGGTCAGCGCCAGCGCCACGGGCAGGCAGGCCGCGATCAGCACGGCGTAGGCGGCCACGAACACGGCCAGGGCCAGCACCGGATGGCCGGCCACCGCCGCACGCAGGACCCCCGCGTGGGCGTGCAGGCCCTCGGGCGTGGCCAGGCCCAGCAGCCCCGCGCGCCAGGCCAGCACGCCGACCGCCGCGAGCGCGGCCGCCGGCGCGAACCGGCGCGCGAGCCGCAACCGCCCCGGCATGGCTGAATCGCTCATGGCCGCAAGATAGGCGAGCGCCGGCCCGGCTGCGACGGCCCGCATCGTCACGGGCGCGTCATCGCGGACGGGGCTCCGACGGATCGCAACCCGCCGCCGGGTCGTTAGGCCCTGGACGCCCGGCCCAGGCCGGGTCGTGGATCACATCAGGGGAGCTGACCGCTCTGCTCGACGTCCTCGCCAACAGCCTGACCTGGCTGGCCGCGCCGGCCTTCGCCTGGACCTGGTACGGCCTGTCCGTGCCCTGCGTCGCCTGGGTGATCTACGACAGCCACACGGCCAACAGCGCGCTGAACCCGCCGCTGAAGGCGTGCTGGCCGATCCTGATCTTCTTCTTCTCGGTGATCGGGCTGGCGATCTACCTGGCCGCGTCCCGGCCGCCGGATATCGGCCGCCATCACGGGCGCGTGGACAAGATGCGGCGCTTCACCGAGTTCTCCAGGCCGCGCTGGCGCAAGGTGATCGCCTCGGCCGCACACTGCGTCGGCGGCGACGGCCTGGGCATCATGACCGCCATGCTGGCCGCGCGGCTTCTGGGCTTCAGCTTCTGGCAGGAGTTCTGGTTCGAGTACGCGGTCGGCTTCGGCCTCGGCTGGTTCCTGTTCCAGACCTGGGCCATGCGCCTGCACGGCAACGGCTGGCTCGCGGCCATCTGGAAGGGGGGCCGGGCCGAGTTCTTCTCCATGATCACCGTCATGCTCGGGATGGGCCTGGTCATGCGCTACGTCACCCCCGCCGTGGTCGGGGCCCAGCCCAAGCCGGACACCTACGCGTTCTGGACCTTCGGGGCCCTGGGCCTGCTGGTCGGCTTCATCGCGACCTATCCGATGAACTACTGGCTGGTCGCCATCGGCTGGAAGCACGGCCAGGGGCACGAGCACATGCTTGAGCAGATGGACCGGCAGAAGGAGCAACAGGGCCGCCTCCCCGGCCTGCGGCCGATCGGCCCGGAGGCCGGCTCGACCGTCGCCGAGATCGGGAGGCCGCATGGCGCCTAGGCTGTGGCGGACGGCGGCGGCGGCGGCGCTGCTCCTCGCGGGCGCCGTGCAGGCCCGGGCGCAGACCGGCGCGGACGGCGCCCTGGCCGCGCTGGACGCCGGCCTCGCCGCCCGGATGCAGGCGGCGGCGCGGAACCTCGCTCCCGGCGGGGACCGGCTGGAAGCGACCCGGGCGCTGGACGCCGCCCGCCGCCTCGCGCGGGTCGAACACGGGCTGGCCGGCTGCGGGCTGTCCTTCGGCGAGCCGCTGCAGGCGGTGGAGGCGGCGCGGCATGCGCTGCAGATGGGCGACCCGGCCGGGGCCGCGACGGTGCTGCGCCAGGAGAGCGGCGCCCTGGCCCAGGCGCGCCGGACGGCGGTCTGCCGCGCCACCCCCGCCGCGGTCGGCAAGCTGGTGGTCAACGCCAGGGGCGAACGCCTGGGCCGGCTCACGGCCCTGGATCCCGCCTCGGGCGCGGCGACCCTGAAGACCGGCGGGGTGGTGGACCTGTTCGGCTTCCTGGACGCGGGGAACGCCTCGGTGGCGGTTCGCGCCGACCGTCTGGTGGAGGGCCGGCGCCTGGTCGTGCTCGCCGAGGACGTCACGCCGGCGGAGCTGATCCGGTCCGCCCGCCCCTGACGCCGGGGGGGCGCTCAGGCCCGCGGCTTCACCGTGATCGCGCCGCTGGGCTCCAGCGTCAGCTGTTCGGCCTGGTCCAGGTCCGTCAGGCCCTTGCTGCGGAGCGCCTCCTCCAGGTCGGCCTGGGTCACGCCCCATCTGCGCAGCACCGCCCGGTCGGTCCGGCCGTCGCGGGCCAGCTCGGCGGGCCGGCCCTCGATCAGCCGCGACAGCCGCGGCGAGACGGCGGCCGTCTGCACGAGGAGACGGTGCAGGAGGAACAGCAGGGTCGTGGCCGCCAGCGTGCCCCACAGCGGGGCCGTCCCCGTCAGGGCGCGGCTCAGGTTGGACCCGGCGATGATCGCCACCGCGATGTCCAGCGCGGCCCATTTCCCGAAGATGCGCCGGCCGAACAGGCGGATGGCCAGATAGCCGTAGAGGAGGACCAGGACCGCCCGCGCGCATTCCTGGCCGGGACCGACGGCGCCCCTGTGGCCGAACACGACCTCCAGCCAGTGCATCGGCGGGGTCCTCCCCTATGGCGGGGCGTCAGTGGCCCTGGGCGGCCTTCACCGCTTCCAGGTGCGCCTTGAGCGCCGGCGCGGTCTCTTCCGCGAGCCGCTTGAGCCGGGGATCGTCGCCGTTCTTGCCGTAGCCCTCGAACAGGGTGATCGCCTCGCGGTGGGCGGCGTCCTGCTGCTGCAGGTAGCGGCGGTCGAACTCATCCTCGGGCGCGGTCCGCAGGTTGTCGATCATGCCCTTGCGGCGGTCGTCCAGCGCGTCGGGCATGGCCTGCGCCTGCCCTCCAGCCTCGACGGCGCGGCGCATCTGGTCCCCGACGCGGGTGTGGTCGTCGATCATCCGCTGGGCCAGCTGCCGCACCGGCTCGGAACGCGACCGCGCCAGGGCGATCCGGGCCGCTTCGATCTCGTAGCGGTTGGCGATCACCGCGTTCATGACGAAGGCCTTGGTCGAATGCGAGCCCGCCGTGGAGGCGGAGGCCATGCCGACGGCGGCGCCCACCGCGTCCTCGGCCTTGTCCATCGCGCCGCGCAGCCCCTCGTGCTGTCCTTCATTGGCCATGTCCGGACTCCCTTGGTGTTGGACCTTGTGTGGTCCTGAGCCAACGGCCGGCCGCGCGAGGGGTTTCCGCCGTCACGCAATCGTGCCGCCGCGCTTCGCGCGCACAGGAGGCGGCGGTCCGGCGCAAGCGGGGCTGCAAATATCGCCCCCCGATATGAACCCACTACTCCGGCCGGCGTTATGCGACGCGGGACACAGGCGGCGGTGGAGGGCGACGTGGGCGCAGAACTCACTCACATCCCGTATTGCGGTCTGCCGCCCGCGCCGGGCGGCGCGCTGCTCGCGTGGAAGCTGGACCCGATCGTCATCGGCCTGTTCATCTCGCTCGCGGTCGCCTACGGGCGCGGCGCCGCCGCGGCGGGGCTGTCGCCGCTCCAGCGGCGGCTGTTCTGGGCCGGATGGGCTCTCACCGGCTTCGCCCTGATCTGCCCGCTCTGCCCGATCTCGGTCTCCCTGTTCAGCGCCCGGGTCGGACAGCACATGATCCTGACCCTGGTCGCGGCGCCGATGGTCGCCGCCGGGCGGCCGTTCCGGGCCCTGTCGGCGCTGGCGGGCCGGCCCGCCCCCGAGCGCTCGGCGCGCTCGGCCGCCTTCGTGCTGCCCGCGACGGGCATGTTCGCCCTGGCGCTCTGGTACTGGCATACGCCCGGCCCCTACGGCGCGACCTTCGCCAGCACGGCCGTCTACTGGACCATGCACGTGACCCTGTACGGCTCGGCCCTGTGGCTGTGGTCGACGCTGCTGGCCTCGCATCGCAGCCATCCGGTGCGGGCGCTCGCCTCGGGCCTGATCTCGACGGTGCAGATGGGCTTCCTGGGTGCGGTGATCACCCTGGCGCCGCACGCCATGTACGCCCCGCACTTCCTGACCACCATCGCCTGGGGCCTGACGCCGCTGCAGGACCAGCAGCTTGGCGGGGTGATCATGTGGGTCCCCGGCTGCGTGGTGTTCCTCGCCGTGGCCCTGTGGGGGGTCGCGCCCCTGATGAGCGAGCGCCCGGCGCGCCGGGCGGCCCCGCTGGAGCCCGCCGCGTCATGATGCACTGGGCGGGCGGGACGCCCATGACCTACCTCTACGGGTTCGGCGCCAAGGCCTACCCCGTCGTCTGGCTGACCTGGGCCCTGCTCGGGCTGTCGATCTTCGTCTGCCTGATCTTCGCCATCCTGGTCCCCTGGGGCGTGATGGCGCGCAAGTCCCGCAGCGTGTTCGGCGCCATCACCACCGAGCCCGTGTCGCGCGGGCCGCACGCGGTGCACTGGATCACCATCGGCGTCGCCCTGACGGTGGTCGCCCTCACCGCTTCGGTCGTCGGCACGGTGGCGGTGCTGGCCAAGGTCAGCCATCCCGGCGCGGGCCGGCCGCTCACCATCGAGGTCACCGGCGAGCAGTGGTGGTGGAAGGTCCGCTACGACAGCGACTCCCCCGACCAGATGTTCTGGACCGCGAACGAGATCCACATCCCGGTCGGGCGGCCGGTGCGCGTCAAGCTGATGTCGTCCGACGTGATCCACTCGTTCTGGTTCCCGGCCCTGACCGGCAAGACCGACGCCATCCCCGGCCAGACCAACGTCACCTGGCTGGAGGCGGACCAGGCCGGGCGCTACCGCGGCCAGTGCACGGAGTACTGCGGCCTGCAGCACGCGCACATGGCCATGGAGCTGGTCGCCGACCCGCCCGCCAGGTTCGAGGCCTGGCGGCAGGGCCAGCTGCGCAACGCCGCCGAGCCGGCGACGCCCCAGGCCATGCACGGCCAGGCGATCCTGGTGAAGAGCTGCGGCGCCTGCCACACGGTGCGCGGCACCCTGGCCGGCGGAACCACCGCGCCCGACCTGACCCACGTCATGAGCCGCCGGACCATCGCCGCAGGGGTGCTGCCGACGACGTCGGCCGGCCTGTCGGCCTGGATCGCCAACCCGCAGGCGGTCAAGCCCGGGACCAAGATGCCGACGCTCTACCTGTCGGGTCCGGAGCTGACGGACCTTCGGACCTACATGGAAACCTTGAGGTGAGGCGCGCATGACCGCCACGGGACTGGAGCGCACGCCCGAGATCAAGAAGGTCACCCCCGAGCTCGCCCGCCACATGGAGGAGCTCTGGAAGACCAAGCCCGGCCTGTTCGGGTTCCTGGGCACCACCGACCACAAGAAGATCGGCATCCGCTACCTGGTCACCGCCTTCGCCTTCCTGGTCGCGGGGGGGATCGAGGCCCTGGTCATGCGGGTGCAGCTGGCGCAGCCGAACGAGCACCTGGTCGGGCCGGCGGCCTACAACCAGCTGTACTCGACCCACGGCATGACGATGATCTTCCTGTACGCCCTGCCGATCCTGTCGGGCTTCAGCAACTACCTGTGGCCGCTGCTGTTCGGGGCGCGGGACATGGCGTTCCCGCGGATGAACGCCCTCTCCTACTGGATCTTCCTGGCGTCCGGCGTCTTCATGTACGTCGGCGTCGCCATGGGGGCGGGCCCGAACGACGGCTGGTTCAACTACGTCCCCTACGCCTCCCTGCCCTACAACCCCGGCCTGAACGAGGACTTCTATTCCCTCGGGATGATCTTCTACGGCGTCTCCACCACCGTGGGGGCGGTCAACTTCGTCGTCACCTTCCTGAAGATGCGCGCCCCGGGCATGTCCGTGAACCGGGTGCCGATCTTCACCTGGGGCACTCTGACCGCCTCGGTCGCCAACCTTCTGGTGGTGCCGTGCGTGAGCTTGGCGTTCCTGATGCTCTGGCTCGAGCGGCAGTTCGGCTTCCACTTCTTCGACCCGGGCGCGGGCGGCCAGCCGATCCTGTGGCAGCACCTGTTCTGGATGTTCGGCCACCCGTGGGTCTACGCCATCGTCCTGCCGGCCATCGGCATGGTCTCGGACGGCCTGCCGGTGTTCTGCCGGCGCCCGATCGTGGGCTACACCGTGGTGTCGCTGGCCACGGTGGCGACCATGATCCTCGGCTTCGGCGTGTGGGTGCACCACATGTTCGCCGACGGCCTGCCGAGCCTGGCCCTGTCCTTCTTCTCCGGCGCCTCGATCATCATCGTGGTCCCGAGCGCGGTCTCGGTGATCGCCTGGACGGCCACGATCTGGACCGGCCGTCCGGTGATCACCACCGCCTTCCTGTTCTTCGCCAGCATGATCGTGCTGTTCGTGATCGGGGGCGTGTCCGGCTTCATGACCGGCTCGGTGCCCGTCGACTGGCAGCTGACCGACACCTACTTCGTGGTGGCCCACATCCACTACGTCCTGATCGGCATCAACCTGTTCCCGGTGGTGGGCGGCATCTACTTCTGGTTCCCGAAGTTCACCGGCCGGCTTCTGGACGAGCGACTCGGGCGCTGGAACTTCTGGACCATGTTCATCGGCTTCAACCTCGGGTTCCTGCCGATGCACCTGTCGGGTCTGCTGGGGATGCCGCGGCGGATCTACACCTACCCTGCCGGCATGGGCTGGGGCTGGGTGAACATGGTCACCAGCATCGGCGGCTTCCTGTTCGCCATCGGCGTGGCGCTGCTGCTGGTCAACATCGTCATCAGCCTGAGGCGCGGCCAGGTCGCCGGCCCGAACCCGTGGGACGCGCCGACGCTGGAGTGGTCGGTCTCCTCGCCGCCGCCGTCCTACAACTTCGCCGTCATCCCCAAGGTCGAGAGCCGCCACCCGCTGTGGGAGGACCGTCTGGAGGAGATCGAGGGCCACACCCGCGTCGCCGAGGGGCCGGTGCTGGACCACAGCAAGGAGGCCCTCACCACCACAATCCTCGACGCCGACCCGGACCTGATCATGAAGATGCCCGAGGACAATGTCGCGCCGTTCATCCTGACCTGCGCCATGAGCCTCGGCTTCACGGGCCTGCTCGTCCATCTGTGGTGGATGGCGGCCGCCGGCGGGGTGCTGTCCCTGGTCTCGCTGGCGGTGTGGCTGTGGCCCAGCCGGCGCCTCGCCCAAGTCTCCGGAGCGCCGCTGTGACCGAGGTCCTCGCCAAGCCCCTGCCCGTCGGGCCGTACGACCGCCGCGGCAACAGCTGGTGGGGCGTGATGTGCCTGATCGCGACGGAGGGCTCGCTCTTCGCCTACCTGCTGTTCAGCTACTACTACTTCGACTTCCAGCTGCCGTCGTCCTGGCGGCCGGACGAGCACCCCAAGTTCCTGCTCTCGGCGCCCGACAGCGTCATCCTGCTGATCAGCTCGGTGTTCGTCTGGCTGGGCGAGCGGGCGATCAAGCGCGGCAACCGGGCCGGCGCAAGCCTCGGCCTGTTCTCCGGCGCGGCCCTCGGGATCATCTTCATCCTGGTCCAGTTCAAGGAGTGGGCGGACAAGCACTTCACGCCCGGCAGCAGCCCCTACGGCTCGATATACTTCACCACCACCGGCTTCCACATGGCCCACGTCACGGCCGGGGTCATCGCCCTGCTGTTCGTCGGGGTCTGGAACCAGCTCGGCTACTTCGACCGCGAGCGGCACGCCGCGATCGCGAACGCGGCGATCTACTGGCACTTCGTGGACGCGGTGTGGGTGACGATCTTCTTCACCTTCTACATCACTCCCTACCTGTGGTGACGGCGATGAGCTCCGAGCATCCCTCGCTGGCGCGCCGCAGGATCTCCAACCTGGCGCTGCTGGCCTGCTTCACCCTGCCGCCGGCCCTGTGGATCATGCAGCTGGTCGCCAACTACGCCCTGGCGGCCCTGGCCTGCTTCCCCAACGACCGGCCGCTGACGCCCGGATTGCACGACTTCGGCGCCACGCGCGCAGCGATCATCGGCATCAACCTGTTCGGCCTGGCCGGCTGCATCGCGGTCGGGGTCTATTCCGAGGTCCTGCGGCGCAGGGCGATCGTCGACCCCAGCCCCCACGAGCTGACCAAGCCCGGCATCGGGCGGGCCCGCTGGCTGGCCCTGTGGTCGATGCTCGTGGCCTTCTCCTTCGCGGCGGCGGTCTTCTACAACACCCTGGGCGCCGTGTTCGCGCCGGAGTGCTACGGATGAGGCCCGGCCGCGCCCTCCTCCTGGCGGCGGCGGCCGCGGCGCTGGGCGCCTGCAGCGGCCAGTCCAGGCCCGCCACCCGGGCCGTCGGCGATCCCGACCGCGGGCGGGAGGTGATCGAGCGGATCGGCTGCGGCGGCTGCCACGTCATCCCGGGCGTGGCCAATGCGACCGGGCTGGTGGGCCCGCCCCTGAACCGGATCGCCGACCGCACCGTCATCGCGGGCGTGCTGCCCAACACGCCCGACAATCTCCGCCGCTGGCTCGAGAACCCGCAGGCCGTGGTTCCCGGCAACGCCATGCCCAACATGGAGCTCAACGACCATGACGCAAGCGACGTCGCGGCCTACCTCTACACCCTTCACTGAGCCGCGGCGGGCGGCCCGGCGACGGGTCGGGCCGCTCGTGGCGACCGGCGTCGGCCTGGCCCTCGCCCTGGCGGCGTCCGCCTGCCGCCAGCCCGGCGAGCGCGCGCATCCGCCCCCCTACGGCGCCTCGGTCCAGACCACCGACGCCCAGGTGCAGGACGACGGCCAGTGGACCATGCAGGCCAAGGACTACGCCAACACCCGCTTCTCAGGGCTGAACGAGATCAACAACGCCAACGTCCGCGACCTGAAAGTCGACGTCACCTTCTCGCTGGGCGTGAACAAGGGGCAGGAGGCGGCGCCGCTGGTGGTGGGCGACACCATGTACGTGATGACCGCCTGGCCCAACTATCTCTACGCCCTGGACCTGACCAAGCCCGGCGCCCCGCTGAAGTGGAAATACGCGCCCAATCCCGTGCGGGCGTCCCAGGGGGTGGCCTGCTGCGACGTGGTCGCCCGCGGCCCCGCCTACGCGGACGGCAAGATCGTGATGAACACCCTGGACGGCTACACCATCGGGGTGGACGCCAAGTCGGGCAAGGAGCTGTGGCGGACCAAGCTTGCGGACATCAGCCGCGGCGAGACCATCACCATGGCCCCGCTGATCGTGAAGGGCAAAGCCCTGGTCGGCGTGTCCGGCGGCGAGTTCGGCATCCGCGGCTGGCTGCAGGCCGTCGACATCAATTCCGGCAAGGTCGCCTGGAAGGCCTATTCGACCGGCCCCGACAAGGACGTCCTGATCGGCCCGGACTTCCACCCCTTCTACGCCATGGACCGCGGCAAGGACCTGGGCGTCACGACCTGGCCGCCGGACGCCTGGAAGATCGGCGGCGGCTCCACCTGGGGCTGGATCTCCTACGACCCGGACCTGGACCTGATCTACTACGGAACCGGCAACCCGGGGCCGTGGAACGCCGAGCAGCGCCCCGGCGACAACAAGTGGACCTCGGGCATCTTCGCGCGCGACCCGGACACCGGGGCGGCCAAGTGGTTCTACCAGTACACCCCCCACGACGTGCACGACTACGACGGCATCAACGAGAGCCTGCTGCTGACCCTGCCCTTCCAGGGCAAGCAGGTGCCGATGGTCGTCCACATCGAGCGCAACGGCTACGTCTACCAGATGGACCGCCGCACCGGGCAGGTGCTGGTCGCCACCCCCTACGGCTACATCAACTCCAGCAAGGGCGTGGACCTGAAGACCGGCCGGCTGATCGTCAACGAGGAGAAGGTCCCCCGGCTCGGCTCGGTGGTGAAGGACATCTGCCCCACCGCCTCCGGCGCCAAGGACTGGGAGCCCTCGTCCTGGTCGCCGCGCACGCGGCTGATCTACATCCCGCACCAGAACATGTGCATGGACTGGCTCGACACCGGCGCCAACTACATCGCCGGGACGCCCTACGTCGGCGCCGAGGTGGTGATGAAGGCCGGCCCGGGCGGCAATCGCGGCGTGCTGACCGCCTTCGATCCGATCCAGCACAAGATCGCCTGGGAGGTGAAGGAGAAGTACCCGGTCTGGAGCGGCACGGTCACCACCGCCGGGGACCTGGTCTTCTACGGGACCATGGACGGCTGGTTCAAGGCGGTGGACGCCCGCAACGGGCAGCTGCGATGGCAGTTCAAGACCGGCTCCGGGATCATCGGCCAGCCCATCGCCTACAAGGGTCCGGACGGGCACGAGTACGTCGCCGTGCTTTCCGGCGTCGGCGGCTGGTCCGGGGCAGTGGTGTCGGGCGACCTCGACCCGCGCGACCCCACCGGGGCGCTCGGCTACGTGGGCGGCATGGGGGACCTGAAGCAGGATTCGACCGCCGGAGGGATGCTCTATGTCTTCACCCTGCCGCACTGAGCGCCTGTGCGCGGCCGCGGCCCTGCTGCTCGCGGCCGCCGGCTGCGCCAAGAACACCTCGGTCGCCTACACCCCGCCCGGCCAGGGCGACCTGTATCCGGTGTCGGTCAGCCAGCTGATCCCCGGCGGAGGGCCCGCGCCGCCGCCCGACCCGCGCGGCAAGCTCTACGAGGGGAACCCGGCCCACATCGCCCGGGGGCGGCAGTACTACGTCTGGTACAATTGCAACGGCTGCCACTTCAACGGCGCCGGCGGGATCGGCCCGGCGCTGATGGACAAGAACTGGATCTACGGCGGGACCATCGACGACATCCACAACTCCATCGCCGAGGGTCGGCCGAACGGCATGCCGGTGTGGGGCGGCAAGATCCCCGATTCCCAGATTTGGGAGATCGCCGCCTACGTGCAGTCCATGTCCCCGCCCACCGCCTCGTCCATGAGCCCGACCAACAGCATCCCGGCCCCGCCGGTCGAGGGCACGGCCGCCCCCTCCCCGCCGCAGCCCTCCAGCGCCCCGGCCGCTCCGGGCCAGGCCAGCGAGCCGCTCAGCGTCGGCGGCAAGACCCTGACGGCCAAGAAGGGCTGAGGCTCAGTCCCCCGGCCGGCGGCCGTAGTGGACCACCTCCACCTTCTCGGTGGTGACCAGGCCGATGTCGCGCATGCCGTCCAGGGCCTGGATCAGCGCGCGCACCTTGTCCTCGCCGTCGACCACCTCCACCACCAGCGGCAGGCGCGCGGACAGGTCGATGATCTTGGCCGTGTGGATCACCTGCGACTGGCCATAGCCCATTGGGCCGCGCAGCACCGTGGCGCCCGCCAGGCCCAGCTCGCGCGCCTTCAGCACGATCGCCTCGTAGAGGGGCCGGCCCCCGTTGGTCTTGCCCTCCTCGGTATAGATGCGCAGGAGGACGGCCTGCTGCGGCGCCTGCATGATCAGCTCCCCTTGATGACGTTCAGGGCCATGGCGGCGGCATAGCCCAGCCAGACAGAGATGAGGCACAGGGCCACCGAGCCCCCGATGTTCAGGCCCGCGCGCACGAACTCGCCGTCCTGGGCCAGGGCCAGGGTCTGCAGGCTGAAGGAGGAGAAGGTGGTGAAGCCCCCACAGACGCCCACCAGCACGAACTGGCGCACGTCGCCCGCAACCAGCAGCCGGCCGTCGGGGCCGGTCAGGGCGGTGAAGAAGCCGATCACGAACGAGCCCACCACGTTCACGATCAGCGTGCCCCACGGGAAGGTCGGGCCGAGCCATGCGGAGGCCAGTCCCGAACAGCCGTAGCGCGCCATGCTGCCGAGGGCCCCGCCGACCGCGATCCACAGATAGGTGATCACCTCAACCCTCCACGGCCGACGGCGCGGAGGCGCCGTCCCGATCCGAAAGCCTGTGTCCGGACAACGAAAGAGCCCGCACGCGGCGGGCCCCGGACAGACTCCCGCCGCACGATGCAACGGTAGGAGTCATCAGCCGATCGGCGGTTAAGGGGGAACTCCATCCCCGAGCGCTATTTCCGCCGTAGGACGGCCGCGGTCAATGCCCTTGCCCTTTGCGCGCCGCGCCTCAGCCGATCTTCACCTTGCCGTCGGGCAGGAAGTCGTAGTCCGGCAGCACCAGGTTCTTCGGGGCCGGGCCTTTGCGGATGCGCCCGGAGGTGTCGTAGACCGAGCCGTGGCAGGGGCAGAACCAGCCGCCGTACTCGCCCTCGCCGAACAGCGGCACGCAGCCCAGGTGGGTGCACACCCCGATCACGATCAGCCATTCGGCCATGCCGGGCTTGTGGCGGCTCTCGTCGGTCGCCGGGTCGCGCAGGTCGGCGTGGTCCCCCGCGACCGCCTCGGCGATCTCCTTGGGCGTCCGGTGGCGGATGAACACCGGCTTGCCGCGCCATTTCACGGCGATCTGCTGGCCCAGCGCGACCTTCTTGTAGTCGGTTTCGATGGAGGACAGGGCCAGGGTGTCGCTCGCCGGGTTCATCTGGTCGACGAGCGGCCAGGCGAAGGCGCAGGCGGCCCCGGCGGCCGCTGCGCCGGCGGCGATGTGGATGAAGTCGCGCCGGCTTCCAGGGATCGCGTCCTGGACCCCGGCGACATGGGCGTGGTCGGTCATCGCGGCCTCCGAGGAGGGCCCCTGCCCGTCTGCTCAACGGCCGAGAGCGAGGCGGGTTCTCGAAACCGATCGTCGGGCGATGTTTTGCCGCACCCCGGTTAGGCTTCCGTTGGGGGTTGCGGCGCCAGTCTGGCGGACCTGTTCCGCCAAGAACCAGCCCGTCGAGCCTCGTGTCCCCTGATCCCGCCCATTCCTGCGACGTCCGAGGGCAGGCGGTCGAACCCGACTTCGCCACCTTCTTCGCCGTGTCGCTGGACCTGCTGGTCATCCGGGACGCCGACTTCCGGTTCCTGAAGGTCAACAAGGCCTGGGAGACCGTGCTCGGCCACGCCGCCGAGGAGCTCGAGGGGCGGCGGATGCTGGACTTCATCCACCCCGACGACATCCCGACGACCCACGGCGAGATGCGCCGCATGGAGCGCGAGGACGAGGTCCACGGCTTCATCAACCGCTACCGCTGCAAGGACGGCGGCTACCGCCACCTGGAGTGGCGGGCCCGGCGCGTCGGCGATCTCGTCTACGGCGTCGCGCGGGACGTCACCGAGCGGCTGAAGCTGGAAGCGGAGATGGACGCCGCCCGGGCCGCGGCGGAGGCCGCCAACCGGGCCAAGAGCGACTTCCTGGCCAACATGAGCCACGAGATCCGCACGCCCCTGAACGGGGTCATCGGGGTCGCCGCCGCCCTGGCCGGGACCGGGCTGGACCCGGGCCAGCGGGAGATGGTCGAGCTGATCTCGACCTCCGGGAACACGCTGGAGCGGCTGGTCTCGGACATCCTGGACCTGACCAAGATCGAGGCCGGCCGCATCGAGATCGAGGCCCGGCCCTTCGACCTGCGCGCCGAGCTGGAGGGCGTGTTCGAGCTGTTCCGCCTCAGGGCCGACGAGAAGGGCCTGGCGTTTCCCGTCGACTTGGGGCCGGACGTCCGCGGCGAGTTCGTCGGGGACAGCGTGCGGCTGAAGCAGGTGGTCGCAAACCTGCTGTCCAACGCGGTGAAGTTCACCTCCCGCGGCGAGGTCGCCGTGGCGGCGCGGCTGCAGCAGACCGGCGAGGCCGCGCCCGCCACGCTCGTGCTGGAGGTGCGCGACAGCGGCGTCGGCTTCGACGAGGCCTTCGCCAAACGCATGTTCCAGCGCTTCAGCCAGGCGGACGCCTCCATCACCCGCCAGTTCGGGGGCACGGGCCTCGGCCTGTCGATCAGCCGCACCCTGGTGGAGATGATGGGCGGGACGCTGACCGCGACCTCGGTCCCGGGACGGGGCAGCACCTTCCGCATGGAGCTGCCGCTGGCGCACAGCCGGCCGGGCCTGGCCGGGCCCGCCGGGGCGCGGGTCGGCGGCGGCTCGCGCGAGCTGGCGGCCCGGCTGGACCGGGCGCGGGTGCTGCTGGCCGAGGACCACCCGATCAACCGGCGCGTCATCGAGCTGATCCTCGCCCCGCTGGGAGTGGAGCTCACCACCGTGGAGGACGGCGCCCGGGCGGTGGAGGCGTGCCGCGCCTGCGCCTTCGACCTGGTGCTGATGGACATGCAGATGCCGGTGTTGGACGGCCTGGCCGCGACCCGGGCCATCCGGGCGCACGAGGCCGGAACCGCCGGACGGCCGCGGACGCCGATCGTGATGCTGAGCGCCAACGCCATGCGCCAGCACGCGGAGGAGGCCCGGGCCGCGGGCGCGGACCTGCACCTGGCCAAGCCGGTGCGCCCGGCGGCCCTGCTGGAGGCCGTCGCCCAGGTGCTGGAGCCTACATCCTGAACACGCCGAACCGCGTCTGGGGGATCGGGGCATTCAGCGCGGCCGTCAGGGCCAGGCCCAGCACGTCGCGGGTCTGGACGGGGTCGATGACGCCGTCGTCCCACAGCCGGGCCGTCGCGTAGTAGGGGTCGCCCTCCGTCTCATAGCGCTCGCGGACCGGCGCCTTGAACGCCTCCTCCTCCGCCTCCGGCCAGGTTTCGCTCCGGGCCTCCAGGGCGTCGCGGCGGATGGTGGCGAGCACTCTGGCGGCCTGCTCCCCGCCCATCACGCTGATGCGCGAGTTCGGCCAGGTGAACAGGAAGCGGGGGGCGAACGCGCGCCCGCACATGCCGTAGTTGCCGGCGCCGAAGGAGCCGCCGATCAGCACCGTCAGCTTGGGGACCTCCGCGCAGGCCACCGCCGTGACCAGCTTGGCGCCGTCCTTGGCGATGCCGCCGGCCTCGTACTTGCCGCCCACCATGAAGCCCGAGATGTTCTGCAGGAACAGCAGCGGGATGCGCCTCCGGCAGGCGAGCTCGATGAAATGCGCGCCCTTCAGCGCGCTCTCGGAGAACAGCACCCCGTTGTTCGCCAGGATGGCCACGGGCACGCCCCAGATGTGGGCGAAGCCGGTCACCAGGGTGGAGCCGTACAGCGGTTTGAACTCGTCGAACGCCGAGCCGTCGACGATGCGGCCGATCACTTCGCGCACCTCGTAGGGCGCGCGCACGTCCGGCGGAACGAGGCCGTAGAGCTCCTCGGGATCGAGGGCGGGCGGCCTGGGGTCGACCAGCGGGATGTCGACGCTCTTGGTGGTGTTCAGCCGGCCCACGATCGAGCGGACGATCTGCAGCGCGTGCTCGTCGTTGGCGGCGACGTGGTCGACCACGCCCGAGCGGCGGCCGTGCGTGTCGGCGCCCCCGAGCTCCTCGGCCGAGATCACCTCTCCGGTCGCGGCCTTCACCAGCGGCGGCCCCCCCAGGAAGATGGTGCCCTGCCCGCGCACGATCACCGTCTCGTCGGACATGGCCGGCACGTAGGCCCCGCCGGCGGTGCACGAGCCCATGACGCAGGCGATCTGGGCGACGCCCTCGGCGCTCATCCGCGCCTGGTTGAAGAAGATGCGGCCGAAGTGGTCGCGGTCGGGGAACACTTCGGCCTGGTGCGGCAGGTTGGCGCCGCCAGAGTCCACCAGGTAGACGCAGGGCAGCCGGTTTTGCTGAGCAATTTCCTGGGCCCGCAGGTGTTTCTTGACGGTCAGCGGGAAGTAGGCGCCGCCCTTCACCGTGGCGTCGTTGGCCACCACCATCACCTCGCGGCCGGCCACGCGGCCGACGCCGATGATCAAGCCGGCGCCCGGCGCCTCGCCGTCGTAGAGCCCGAACGCGGCCAGGGGAGCGACCTCCAGGAACGGCGAGCCCGGATCCAGCAGCCGCTCCACGCGCTCGCGCGGCAGCAGCTTGCCGCGGCCCGCGTGGCGCTCGCGCGCGGCCGGCGGACCGCCCAGCGCCGCCTCCGCGGTGCGGGCCCTGAGCGCCTCGGCCAGGGCCCTGTTGTGCTCGGCGTTGCGCCGGAAGGTCTCGGAACGGACGTCCAGGCCGGACTTCAGCTGGGGCATGGCGCGACGCTAGCGCGCGCCGCCGGCGCCGCCCACCCCCCGCATCGCCCCCTTCGCCGAGATGCGGGCGCGCAGGCAATTCAATCTCGTCGCAACTCGCTCTAGGCTCCCCGCGTGGTCGAGCTGCCCGATCATATGGAGGAGACGGCGCTCTCGCGCCTGTTCCTGGGGCCCCGGCGCTCGCCGGAGGCGGCGTGGTTCTCCCTGCCCGGGGGCCGGGTGCTGTTCCATGCGGGGGAGGAGCCGGACCGGCTGTACTTCCTGGTCACCGGCCGCCTCGGGGTCGTGCAGCGCGCCGCCGGGCAGGAGCCGCAGTTCCTGGGCGTGGTCCGACCAGGGGAGCCGGCCGGCGAAATGGCGATGGTCGCGGGCACCCCGCACACGGCGAGCGTAGTGGCCCTGCGGGACTCCGAGCTCATGGCCATCCCGCGCGAGGACTTCCTGCAGGCCGCGGCCAAGGACCCCGAGGTCATGGCGGAGCTGGCGCACCTGATGATCCTGCGCGCCCGCCGCACGGGCGGGGCTCCGGCCGGGGAGCCCGCCGTGTTCGGCTTCATCGGCCTGTGCCCGGAGGCGCCGGTGCGCGACCTGGTGGACCAGCTGCAGGCGCGCATCGCGGCGCTCGGCTATGCGGTGGCGACCGCCGGGGCCGAGGTGCAGAGCGCGCCCACCGAATGGTTCTCGAACCTCGAGGACCGGCACGACGTGGTGCTCTACGCGGCGGCCTACGAGGAGGAGCACTGGAAGGCCATCGTCGGCCGCCAGGTCGACCAGCTGTTCTGCGTCTGCATGGGCGACACCGTCCCCAGCGAGCGCCCGCTGCTGCACGCCGCCCCGCCCCTCCTGGAGCAGCGGCTCGTCGACCTGGTGCTGATGCACGAGCCCGGACGCGGGCCGTCCGGCTCGGACGCCTGGCTGGACGCGGCGCCGCTGGCGCGCCTGTTCCATCTGAGGCGGGGCGACCAGGGCGATCTCGCGCGCCTGGCCCGGGTGATCCTCGGCCAGTCCGTGGGCCTGGTGCTGTCCGGAGGCGGGGCGCGGGCCTACGCCCATATCGGCGCCATCCGGGCCCTGAACCAGGCCGGCGTGCCGATCGACTTCCTCGGCGGGGTCTCGATGGGGGCGATCATCGCGGCCGGGGTCGCGCTGGGCTGGGACGACGAGGAGCTGGACTGGCGCATCCGCAAGGCGTTCGTGGAGTCGAGCCCGCTCGACGACATCGCCTTCCCGATCATCGCCATGACCCACGGCCGCAAGGTCCGCGCGCGCATGGCCGAGCACTTCGGCGACGTCGAGATCGCCGACCTCAAACTGCCGTTCTTCTGCCTGTCCACCGACCTGACCGCCGGCAGCTACCGGATCCACCGGCGCGGCGTGCTGAGGGAGGCCCTGCGCGCCTCCATCGCCCTGCCCGGCATCCTGCCGCCCTACCTCGCGGACGGCCACGTGCTGGTGGACGGGGCGGTGACCAAGAACTTCCCCACCGACGTGATGCGCGCGACCCACCTGGGGCCCGTCGTGGGGGTCGACGTCGGCGAGGCCAAGGGGCTCACCGCCCAGGAGGTGCAGCGGCCCCGCTCCCTCTGGCGCTGGCTGACGTCGGGGGAATGGCGGCGCGGCCCGCCGATCGTCTCGGTGCTGATGCGCTCGGCCACCATCATGACCGCCCACGAGTTCGCCGCGGCGCGCGAGCACGCCGACGTGCTGGTGTCCCCGGAGGTCGGGCCGATCGAGATCCGCGACTGGAAGGCCTACGGCCCGGCGGTCGAGGCCGGCCACCGCGCCGCCGCCGAGATCCTGGCGGCGCTGGAACGCCCGGTGACCGAGCTTCGGCGGCGCAGCCCCCGCCATGAGCGCGGCAGGCGGCGCGCCGCGGGCGCCCCCGGGAGCTAGCCCTGGTCGCCCGAGGCCGGCGCGGCGGCGGCGGCCGCGTCCTGCCTGCGGCGCTCGGCGGCGAGCGCCGCCTGCTCCTGCTCGGCGGCGCGGACCGCCCGCGCGGCGGCCGCCCGCATGGCGATCATGGCGTGCATCGGCGGCTGGCCCGCGCCCATGGCGTCGGCCGGGATGGTGATCGGCTCGATGGTCCCGCCCTGCCCGGGCACGCCGTGCACCTTGCCGAGGAACAGGGTGGAGGGCGGCAGGGCGATGGTGCGGCCGCCCTGGACGATCGAGCGGGGCGCCATGAGCGAGCCGTCGGCCGAGACGCGCGTCAGGTCCGCGGCCAGGGCCGGCTGCGGCTTGCCGATCAGCCAGGTGCGGGACGCGGCGGCCTCGCCGCCGCGGTAGGACAGCCGGAAGGCCTGGGGCGCGCCCGCCTCGCCGGGCGGGCGGAAGAACACGTGCTGGCCGATCTGGGCGACCTTCACCACGGTCGGGGTCCAGGGCGCGACGACCCAGGTGGTGTGGTAGTGCGTGGCCAGGCCCACCGCCTTCTGCACATGCCCGCTGAGCGCCCGCTCGGCGACCTCGCGCGCCTGCCGCCAGGCCCAGGCCACCGGCGCGCGGGCCATGGAGCCGTCGCAGGCGAAGGAGAACTGGCAGCCCGGCCGGTCGGCGCCCTGGAACACCACCCCGCAGACGGACTTCGGATAGTCGGCGTGACGGACGCGGTTCAGCACGACCTGGGCGACGGCCTCCTGCCCCGCCCGGGGCTCCAGCGCCGCCTCGTAGTAGATCGCTGTGGTCAGGCACTGAACCGCCTCGGCCCGCTCGGCGCCCGTCAGGACGAAGGGGGCCGCCGCCGGCCCGGCGGGCGTGTCGGCCTCGCCGGGAGGACCGCCGCCGCCGAGATCCAGGACCGGCGCCCGGCCCAGGTCCAGCCGCTCCCAGCCGGGCGGGCGGGCGGAGACGGCCACGGGGCCGCCTGCGGCGATGTGCAGCACGGCCGGATCGGCCTGGGCCAGGAAGCTCGCCAGGTCCGCCGGCAGGGGCCGCGCGGAGGCCGCTTCGCCGGCCGGCGCGGTCGCGCGGGCCCCGAGCCCGGCCGCCGTCGCCAGCACGAGCGCCAGCGCCAGGCACGCCAGGAGGGAGACGTGGCGCGGCTCCACGCGCGCGCCGCCAGCCTGTCCCGCCCTCGCCTCGATGGTGCTCAAACCCAGCTCGTCCTCCGCCGGCCCGGCCCTGTTGGCCCGCGAATGCGGCGCGGGCGTGACGCAGGCCTTTCGCGACCGCGAAAGGCTCTCTACCTATAGGGTCCCTGTCCAACGGCTGAAAGGAGGTGATCCAGTGTCTCATAGTTCAAACCGCCCGTCGGTGACCGTGACCTGGACCTCCGCTTACGGAGTCCGCGCCTAAGCCACTGGTTCGGCAAAGGTCCGGAACCGCGATGCGGTCCGACTATGGAAAGGCCGCCCCAGCGATGGGGCGGCCTTTCGCATTCCAGGGGGCGTGGACGCCGCGCCGTCCGCCGGCGGAGCCCGGTGGAACGCATCGGCCGGGCCGGCGCGTTCGGAGCATGCGGCGGCCGGTCCGCCGCCCATCCCCAGCGAGACCAAGGAGACGCCGCGTGACGGACAGACTGCCTCCCCAGACCGACGAAGAGAAGCGCCGGGCCTTCGAGCACGGCTCCAGCGGATCCACGGCCGATCTCGCCGTCGAGGGCCGGCCGGACCTCGCAGACCGCTCGGTCGACGCACCCTACGCCCGCCCCGCCCCGCCCATCGCGCCGGACGAGGTGAACGACCAGCTCGCCGACAAGGTCGAACGCGCCGAGAGCCGGCAGGACGCCGAGGTCGACGAGGCGGTCGAGGAGAGCTTCCCGGCGAGCGACCCGCCGAGCTTCACGCCGCCCTCCAGGTGAGCGGCCGCTAGAAGGAGACGCAGGCGGCCTTGGTCACCAGCAGCACCGACTCCTGCTGGAAGCGCTGCTTGTAGGCCTGCCGGATGTTGGAGATCTTCTTGGGGTCGTCCGGCCCGCCGTCGAGCACCAGGTAGAGCACCTTGGAGGGCTCGCGCACGACCTGGCCGTTGGAGGCTCGCCACTGGCCCTGGACGTCGATGACGCTCAGCCCGTCCGGGAACCTCGGCGTGACCACCTCGTCGATGAAGCGGCGCCACTCGTCGTCGCTGACCGCCAGCCGGTCCCCGACATTGCGCCCGAACACCAGCTCGGCGGTGGTGGCCCGGCTCTGACCGGGCGGGCAGGTGATGACCGCCTCCTTGGCCGGCGGTGGGCGCTCGCTGGCGCAGCCTGCGGCCAGCAGGGCGAGGGCGGCGGCGACGAGCCTCGTACGCATGATCACGGCCTGGGCCCTCCTCTCGCCGTCGGCGATCGAGGAATGCCCGTTCCGGCCGCGGAAGGCCACAGGGAATCCGGCAGCGCCCATCGCACGCCCTTCCTGCCCGGCCCCCGCCAGTGCAGGAAGGGTCATGCGTCAAGGTGAACGCAAGGTTGAGATCAGCTCAGTGCTGCTTGCCCGACGCGTGCTCCGGCTTCCCCTTGCGGCTGGTGGACGCCATCTTCTCGAGCTCCTTCTCGCTCATGGACTGCGCCATCTGCCTGGAGGGGCCCTTGAGCTTGCTCTTGGGCGTGTCGCCGCGCTTGGCGGACAGGGCCGCGCCGGCGGCTTTCTGCTGGGCCTTGGACTTGGCGGGCATCGGTCGTCTCCCGTGTTGACGGGGCAAGAACGGGCCTACACCCCCGTCAGTTCACGGCCGATCAGATATCGGCGGATCTCGTTGGTCCCCGCGCCGATGTCATAGAGCTTGGCGTCCCGCAGCAGCCGCTCGACCGGCCAGTCCCGGGTGTAGCCGGCGCCGCCCAGCGCCTGCACGGCCTCCAGGGCGCAGCGGACCGCGTTCTCGGAGGCCAGCAGGATGGCCCCCGCCGCGTCGTGCCGGGTCGCCCGGCCCGCGTCGCACGCCCGCGCAACGGCGTAGACATAGGCCCTCGCCGAATTCAGGGCGACGTACATGTCGGCCACCTTGGCCTGCATCAGCTGGAAGGCGCCGATCGGCCGCCCGAACTGACGGCGCTCGCGGACGTAGGGCAGCACCACGTCGATGGCCGCCTGCATGATGCCCAGCGGCCCGGCCGCCAGCACCGCGCGCTCGTAGTCCAGGCCCGACATCAGGACGTTGACGCCCTTGCCCACCTCGCCGAGCACGTTCTCCTCGGGGACCTCGCAGTCCTCGAACACCAGCTCGCCCGTGTCCGAGCCGCGCATCCCGAGCTTGTCGAGCTTCTGGGCGCAGCGGAAGCCCTTGAAGTCCTTCTCCACCAGGAAGGCGGTGATCCCGCGCGCCTCGGCGGCCGGATCGGTCTTGGCGTAGACCACGAGGGTGTCCGCCTCCGGCCCGTTGGTGATCCAGAACTTGGTCCCGTTGAGGACGAAACGGTCGCCCCGCCGGTCGGCCCTGAGCGTCATGGACACGACGTCCGAGCCCGCCCCCGCCTCGGACATGGCCAGGGCGCCCACATGCTCGCCGGAGATCAGCTTCGGCAGGTAGCGGCGCTTCTGCTCGGGCGCGCCCCAGCGGCGGATCTGGTTGATGCAGAGGTTGGAGTGGGCGCCGTAGGACAGGCCCACGGAGGCGGAGGCGCGCGACACCTCCTCCATCACCACCACGTGCTCCAGATAGCCGAGCCCCAGGCCGCCCCACGCCTCCTCGACCGTCACGCCGTGCAGGCCGAGCGCGCCCATCTCGGGCCAGAGATGGCGGGGGAAGGTGTTGGAGGCGTCGATGCCGGCGGCGAGCGGCGCGATGCGGTCGGCGGCGAAGCGCGCCGTGGCCTCGCGGATCGCATCAGCGGTCTCCCCGAGGGCGAAGTCGAAGGCGGCGAGGGTCATGCGCCACGTTAGCACGGCCTTACCGGCCGGGAAGGCCCGCCTGCCCTACCCTTCGCCGTCGCGCCCGCCGAGGCGGTCGAGCAGGAAGTAGATGGCCACCGCCATGCAGGCGATGCCCAGCAGGCCGACCGCGAGCCCCGCCATGAGCGGACCGGCGAACAGACCGTCGGCGGGGGAACGCTTCACGTTGAAGCTCCAGAACAGCCCGCCCGCGAACAGCACCAGGCCCGCCGCGCCCAGGGCCAGCATCGCGGGCGCGCCCTTCCCGCGGCCCTCGCGCGCCCTGTAGCGGGTCACGGCGTAGTCGTACGGCTCCTCCCCGGGCAGCTGCTCGGCGGCGCCGGGGATGGGCGCGAACAGGCTCGGCGCCTCCGGCTCCGGCTCGGACGGCGGTTGGACCTCGGCCGGCTCCGCCTCCGGCTCGGCCGGCGGCTCCCATGCGGGCGCGGCCGGCTCGGCGGCTTCCTCGGCCGGCGCCTCCTCGCGCCCGGCGGGCTCGCCCGCTTCCAGGATCGCGTCCAGCCGCGCGGTCAGGGCCGCGGCGGCGGCCTGGGCCGCGGACGGCCGGTCCTCGGCCGACGGCTCCAGGGGCGGCAGGGGTCCGATGCGCGCCGCGACGGCCTCCTCGCCTTCCAGCGAAGGCTCCACCTCGACGGCGTCGGCGGGGGCCCGGTCGTAGGCCTCGGGATCGAAGGCGGGACGCAGGATCTGGCTCGGGGCCGGCACGAAGCCCCCCGGAGGGGCCAGGAACAGGGCCTTCTCGGCCGCCCGGCGGCGGACCAGGGCGTCCACCACGATGCTCTCGCCCTCGAAGTCAGCCCGGCGCCACAGCTCCATGGCGTAGGCGGCCTGCAGCAGCGCCCCCTCGTTCAGGCGCTTGAGCACCGCCGAGCGCCGGAAGCTCTCGACCCCCACGTTGAAGACGAAGGCGGCCAGGGCGTCGAACTGGTTCTGGGTGAGGGGCGTGTAGACGTGGTCGTGGATCGCGCCCGAGACCTCCATCAGGTCGTAGATCAGCAGCGCCTCGGCGTCGGCCTCGGAGACCTCCGCGCCCGGGCGAGCGGTCTTGGTGTGGCCGTAGCCGATGGTCCAGCGGCCGTCCGGCAGCCGCGCGGCCGCGCGCCGATAGCCCTCGAACCTCTTGATCAGGTCGATGGCGGCGCGGGAGGCCTGCTGCTTGCGCGATTTCATCGTCCCTTTGATCCAGAATGACACAGACAGCTCACGTCCGTGCGGTCCGGAGCAAGTTCGACGCCGGTCTTACAACAGAATGACCGCCGCGAGGGCCAGAACGGCGAAGAAGCCCATGAAATCCGTCAGGAAGGTCACGAAGATCGGCGAGGACACCGCCGGGTCGCGGCCCACCCGCTCCAGGATCAGGGGCGCCAGGACCCCTGCCAGCGCGGCGGTGAACACGTTGGCGATCAGGGCCAGCCCCACCGTGATGGCCAGCCGGATGTTGTGGTAGAAGGCGAAGGTCGCCGCGCCCATCACCAGGGCGAGGCAAAGGCCGTTGAACAGCCCGACCGTCAGCTCGCGCGAGATGATCCGGCGCGCGTTGGCCGCGTTCAGCTCGCGGCTGGCCAGGGCCCGCACGGCCACGGCCAAGCTCTGGGTCCCGGCGTTGCCGCCCAGCGACGAGACGATCGGCATCAGCACCGCCAGGGCCACCACCCGGGCGATCTCGGCCTGGAACAGGGCGATGGAGGTCACCGCCAGGGTCTCGGTGCCCAGGTTGAGCACGAGCCAGGGCAGGCGCGAGCGCACGATCTCCAGCACGCCGGCGTCGCGCCCGGCGTCGGACACCCCGGCCAGGGCCAGGATGTCTTCCTGGCTCTCCTCGCGGATGACGCCCACCACGTCGTCAACGGTGATCTGGCCCACCAGCCGCCCCGCCGCGTCGGTCACCGGCGCGGAGACCAGGTGGTACTTGTCGAAGATGTAGGCCACCTCCTCCTGGTCCATGTCGACGGCGATCTCGGTGACCGCCTCCATGATCGAGGACAGCGTCGCCTCCGGCGGCGCCTTCAGGAGCTGGCTGACCGGGACCGCCCCGATCGGCTTGAAGGACGGATCGACCACATAGACGTCGAAGAACAGCTCGGGCAGGTCCTCGGCCGTCTGGCGCACGTGGTCGATGGTCTGGCTCACGGTCCAGAACTGCGGCGCGGCCAGCACCTCCCGCTGCATCAGGCGGCCGGCCGATTCCTCCTCGTAGGCCAGGGAGCTCTCGATCGCCGCGCGGTCGACGTCGGACATGGCCGCGAGAACCGCGTCGCGCTTGTCCTCCTCCAGGTCCTCGACCAGGTCCGCCGCGTCGTCCGATTCGAGCTCGCCCAGGGCGCGCGCCAGGGCGGCCGGAGGCATGTGCTCCAGCACCTCCTCGCGGATGTTGTCGTCGAGTTCGGAGAGGATCTCCGGCATGGCCTCGGGCGGGAGGCAGGGAATCACCTCCTCGCGGTACTCGGCGGTCAGGAAGCCCATCAGGTCGGCGACGTCGGCCGGGTGCAGGGCCTCCATCAGCTCCTTGAGGCGCACCACGTCGCCGCGGTCGGCCGCCTCCATCACCATCTTGGCGTAGCGCGGGTTCAGCGCGTAGTCGTCGCTGAGCGCCAGGTCCTCGAGGTCTTCGGGCGTCTGGGCCGGGAGCTGGTCCTGGGACGGCGCGGGGGCGTGCAGATCGTCCTCGGCTCGGCTCATGCCCGCCCCCTCAGGTCAGCCTCTGATGGCTTAGCCCCAGCTCAGTGATTCCGCGATGTCTCGCTTGGTGCGGTCGAGAAGACTCGAACTTCCACGGGTTGCCCCACAGCGACCTCAACGCTGCGCGTCTACCAATTCCGCCACGACCGCACGGTCAAGCGAGCGCGCGGGATTAGCAAACCGTTCCGGGCTTGTGAAGTGCGGCGCGGACGCCGCGCGGCGGGTCCCGTCAGGACCCGGCCATGTAGTCGTAGACGTTCGCCTCGCCCGTCACGTTGATGCAGATCTTGTCGTCGTTGATCTGGATCTCGCCGCGGGCGACGGGGTGGTTGTTGACCAGGATCCAGACCTCGTCCGTCGCCTTGGCGTCGAGGGGAATCACCGCGCCGCGGCCCATGCGCAGGAGCTGCTGCATCGGCAGCTGGCTGCGGCCGAGCACGACCGACACCTCGACATTGACCTCGCTGACCTGATTCACGCCTGGGCGCCCTCGACCGACACGCGGCCGCCCTTGCACAGGGACAGCCGGCGGCCACATTGAAGCGACATGCTTGACCGTGGGTTAAATCCGCAGCCGCCGCCGCCCGGGCTCCTGCGGCCGGACGCCGTCCCGGCCGGCTGGGCGGTCTCGCCCGGCCGGGTCCCCTATCCGGAGGCCGTGGCGGCGATGAAGGCGCGCGCCGCGGCCGTCGCGGCGGGCCAGGCGGGCGAGCTGGTGTGGCTGCTGGAGCACCCGCCGCTCTACACCGCCGGGGTCTCGGCCCGGCCCGAGGACCTGCTGCAGCCGGACCGCCTGCCGGTGTTCGCCACCGGGCGCGGCGGCCAGTACACCTACCATGGCCCCGGGCAGAGGGTGGCCTACGCCATGCTCGACCTGAACCGGCGCGGGCGCGACATCCGCGCCTTCGTCCGCGGCCTGGAGGCCTGGATCATCGGCGCGCTGGAGCGCTTCAACGTGAAGGGCGAGGTGCGGCCCGGCCGCGTCGGGGTCTGGGTCGAGCGCCGGCAGCCCGGCGCGCCGCCGCGCGAGGACAAGATCGCGGCGATCGGGGTGCGCGTCAGCCGCTGGGTCTCCTTCCACGGGATCAGCCTGAACGTGGAGCCCGACCTTGAGCACTTCTCCGGCATCGTGCCCTGCGGCATCAGCGAGCACGGGGTCACGAGCCTCGTGGACCTCGGCCTGCCCGTCTCGATGGACGACGCGGACGCGGCGCTGAAGGCCAGCTTCCAAGAGGTGTTCGGGCCGACCGAGGCCGCTGCGCCGCCGCTCTAGGCGGTGACCGGCCGGAGCGGATTGGGGCCGAAGCGGTTCAGGCCCTGCTCGCCGGGCATCGCGCAGAGCTCCACCACGGCCCACAGCAGCACCAGGGAGAACAGGAAGTCCGGATAGCTCTGCGGCGGGGTGACGACCGCCACGATCGCCAGCAGGACCAGGGCCGCCCACCAGCCGGAGCGGCCGCGGTCGTGCAGCCGCTTGGAGGTGATGCAGGCCCCGCAGAACAGCAGGAAGGGATAGACCACCCAGCCGAGGATAAGCTCCACCGCGGGGGAGGCCACCGCCTTGAACAGCAGGAACAGCGCGAACAGCACCGCCGCCGCGGCGATGAACAGGCCGCGCGGCAGCCGTCCTGCCGACGAGAAGAAGAGCTCCGTGAGGTCCAGCCGTCCACTCATGCGGCAAAGCTAGTGAGCGTCGCGCCCGCAGGGAAGCCTCAGACGAACTCCACCAGCACCTCGTCGGCCGCCACGCTGTCGCCGGGCCCCGGCCCCACCGCCTTGACCACACCGTCGCGCTCCGCGCGGATGATGTTCTGCATCTTCATGGCCTCGACCACCGCTACGGCCTCGCCGGCCTTCACCGACTGGCCGGGCTCGACCGCCACCGAGACGATCAGGCCGGGCATGGGCGAGACGATCAGCCGCGAGGTGTCGGCCGGCGCCCGCTCGGGCAGCTTCTCGTGCAGCTCCGCCGAGCGGGGCGTCAGCACCAGGACCCGGCGCACGGCCGCGCGATGGCGGATGCGGAAACCTTCGGCCGCGGGCGCGGCGTGGACGGTGAAGGCCTGCCCGTCCAGCCGGCCGCGGAACAGCGTGCGCCCCGGCCGCCAGTCCACGTCCGTGAGGGTGAGCGCCCTGCCCTCCTCCTCGAGCTCGACCACCAGGGCGGCGCCGTCCGCCCGCAGCGCCACCGGCCGCTTGCGCCCGCCCGCCACCACGATCCACCGCTCGCGCGGGCGCTTGCCGTTCACCCGCCGCGCCGCCTGCAGGCGGTGCATGAAGGCGCCGGCGGCGGTCATCAGGTCGAGCTGCCAAGGCTCGGGCTCCAGGCCGCGGAACCCGTCGGGGAACTCCTCGGCGATGTAGCCGGTCGTCAGCCGGCCCTCGGCGAACCGCGGCTGGTCGATCACGGCGGAGAGGAAGGCGGTGTTGTGCTCCACCCCCTCGATCAGGAAATCGTCCAGGGCGCGCGCCATGGTCCGCCTTGCCGCCTCGCGGTGCGGCCCCCAGGCGCACAGCTTGGCGATCATCGGGTCGTAGAACATCGAGATCTCGTCGCCCTCGCGCACGCCCGCGTCGTTGCGCACCAGCGTCTCGCCCTCCGCCGGGCCGTCCGCCGGCGCCGCATAGCGCACGAGCCGTCCGATCGAGGGCAGGAACCCGCGGTAGGGGTCCTCGGCGTAGACCCGGCTCTCGATCGCCCACCCCTTCGGCGCCAGGTCCTTCTGCCGCAGCCTGAGCCTCTCCCCGGCGGCCACGCGGATCATCTGCTCGACCAGGTCCACGCCCGTGACCAGCTCGGTGACCGGGTGCTCGACCTGCAGCCGGGTGTTCATCTCCAGGAAGTAGAAGTTGCGATCGGCGTCGACGATGAACTCGACCGTTCCGGCGGAGTCGTAGCCGACGGCCCGGGCGAGCGCGATCGCCTGCGCGCCCATGGCCTGGCGCGTGGCCTCGTCCAGGAAGGGCGAGGGCGCCTCCTCGATCACCTTCTGGTTCCGCCGCTGGATCGAGCACTCCCGCTCGTTCAGGTGCACGATGTGGCCGTGCCGGTCGCCCAGCACCTGGATCTCGATGTGGCGCGGCGAGGTGACGAACTTCTCGATGAACACCCGGCCGTCGCCGAAGCTGGAGACCGCCTCGGCCTGGGCGGCCGGGAAGCCCTCCTCCACGTCCCGGCGGTCCCAGGCGATGCGCATGCCCTTGCCGCCCCCGCCTGCGGACGCCTTGATCATCACCGGGTAGCCGATGTCCTCGGCGATGCGCACGGCGTGCTCCACGTCGGCGATGACGTCCAGATGGCCGGGGACGGTGGAGACCTTCGCCTCGGCCGCGAAGCGCTTGGAGGCGATCTTGTCGCCCATGGCCTCGATCGCGTCCGGGTTGGGGCCGATGAAGGCGATCCCCTCGGCCTGCAGGAAGCGCGCGAACTCGGCCCGCTCGGAGAGGAAGCCGTAGCCCGGGTGCACGGCCTGTGCGCCCGTCCGGCGCGCCGCCTCCACGATGCGGTCTGCCAGGAGATAGGAGCGGGCCGCGGGCGGCGGCCCGATCGGCACGGCCTCGTCGGCCAGCTCCACGGCCAGGGAGCCGGCATCGGCCTCCGAATAGACCTGGACGGTCCCGATCCCGAGCCGCCGGCAGGTCTTGATGATGCGGACGGCGATCTCGCCCCGGTTGGCGATCAGGATCTTCTCGAACACCGTCCCTCGGCCCCAGCCAGACAGGGTCCCGGTTCTAGGCTCCCCCTCCGGCGGCGTAAACCGGCCGCGGTCAGAGGACCCACCAGGTGAAAGCCGCCGCCGCGAAGGCCAGCAGCGAGCCGCCCCCGAACAGCAGCCCCAGCGCCGCGCCGCCGAGACCCGCCGACAGCACGGCCTTCGACGCCGAGTTCACCGCGCCCGCCAGCAGCACCGCGGCGGCGCAGACGTGCAGGTCCAGGCCCTGGGCCGCCATGGAGGCCGAGGTCAGGGTCACGGCGTCGACGTCGGCGAGGCCGCCGATCGCCGCCACCGGCAGCAGGCCCGCCGCGCCGTAGATCGCCGACAGGGCCTTGGCCGCGGCCATGATCACCCCGAGCAGCACGGCGAACTTCAGCACGGTCACGAGCTCGAACGGGCTCTTCATCGGCGCGGGAGGCGCCTGGGCGGCCCCCGCGCCGCCCCTCAGGCCGGCCAGCGAGGCCGCCAGCAGCTGCAGGCCCGCGAAGACCCCGAGCGGCGGGCCCACGTGCCCGACCAGCGGCGGGGCGACGACCGCGACCATCACCAGCATCCGCGCGGCCATGATCGCCCCGGCCAGCAGGGCCGCCCCCGCGTGGGTGACCACGGCCGAGGGCGCCTCGCGGGTGCGCCGGGCGAGGTAGAGCGTGACCGCGGTGGAGGAGATCATCGCGCCGGCCGCGGCGGCCAGGAACACGCCGCGCGTGGGGCCAATGGTCTTGACGGCGACGTAGGCGGCGAAGGACACGCCCGCGATCAGGATGGTGATCACCCACAGTCGGTGCGGGTTGAACATCCCGTAGGGGCCCAGGTCCCGGTCCGGCAGGAGCGGCAGGGCCACCAGGGTCATGGCCAGCAGGATCAGGGCGCTGCGCAGCTCCGGCCAGGTCAGGCGTTTCAGCCAGCTGTGCAGGACCGGCTTGAACGCGAGCAGCGCCGTGGTCGCCACCGCCGCGGCGGCCGAGAGGCGCCAGTCCCCGACCACGGCGTAGGCCCCCAGGGCGAACACCAGGATGGCCGCGACCACGCCGGTGACCGAATAGCCGCCCTCGCCCGCCTCCTCGCGCAGGGTGAAGACGATGAAGGCCGCCGCCAGCGGCAGGGCGACGGCGGCGAGGGCCCAGCCGCCGAGCACCTGGGCGAGCAGGGCCGCCACCCCGCCCAGCAGCCCGGTCAGGGCGTAGGTGCGCAGGCCGGCGGTCCGCCCCCCCTCGGCGACGTCGCGCGAGCGCCAGCCGCGTTCGACCCCGACGAGGAAGCCGATGGCCAGGGCCAGGGCGAGGCGTTCGAAAAGCTCCAGTGTCGGCTCCTGGTCCAGGTGGGCTCGGGCGTTCGAGCCGTTATAATCCATCCGCGCGCGGCGCCTTGCGCGCAGTCAAGCTCCCGGAACGCCCCATGTCCTCCGATGTCGCGACCCCCGCCCGCTCGAAGACCGGCTTCGACCTGACGCCGCTGTCCGAACCCCAGCGCGCCGCGCTGGAGGCGTCCCTCAGCCCCGAGGAGAAGGAAGTGCTGCTGCGCCACGGCACCGAGGCGCCGTTCTGCGGGGGCCTGCTGGGCAACAAGGAGGCGGGGACCTACGGCTGCCGGCTCTGCGGGCTGCCGCTGTTCCGCTCCGGCGCCAAGTTCGAATCCGGCACCGGCTGGCCGAGCTTCTTCGAGCCGTTCGACCAGGACCATGTCCGGCTGGTGCGCGACACCTCCTACGGAATGGTCCGCACCGAGACCCGCTGCGCGCGCTGCGACAGCCACCAGGGCCACGTGTTCCCCGACGGGCCGCCGCCCACGCGCCTGCGCTACTGCATCAACTCCGTCTCGCTGGAATTCACGCCGGACGGCCGGCCCCTGCCCGACAAGCTCGGCCGCGGCGCGCCGGAGGGCCGGCCGGCGGCCTGAGCGGACTCAGAACAGGCGGCGCGCCCTGGCCAGCCGCTCGATCCCGGCGTCGATCGTCTCGTCCTTCTTGGCGAAGCACAGCCGCACGACCGACCGGACCGCGTCGGTCTCATAGAAGGCCGAGACCGGAATGGCCGCGACGCCCGCCTCGACGACCGCGCGGCGGCAGAAGCTCTCGTCGTCGACGTTCAGGCCCGAGGCCGCCAGGTCGAGATTCAGGAAATAGGTGCCCTCGCTCGGGATCACCGCGAAGCCTTCGGCCCGGAGCCCGTCCGCCAGCCGGTCGCGGGAACGGGCGAAGCCGGCCCGCATCCCGTCGAAATAGGAGTCGTCCTTGCCCAGGCCGTAGGCCACCGCCGCCTGCAGCGAGGGCGGGGTGGTGAAGGTCAGGAACTGGTGGGCCTTGCCGATCACGGCGGCCAGGGCGGGGGGCGCGCAGACGAAGCCCACCTTCCAGCCCGTCAGGGAGAAGATCTTGCCCGCCGAGCCGATCTTGACGCAGCGGTCGGCCATGCCCGGCAGGGAGATCAGCGGCGTGTGGCGGCGACCGTCGAACACCAGGTGCTCCCACACCTCGTCGCAGACGGCGATCACGCCCCGCCGGACGCACCAGTCCGCCAGGACCTTCAGCTCCTCGGGAGCATAGACCCGCGCGGCGGGATTCTGCGGATTGTTGAACACCACCAGGCGCGTGCGCTCGCCGGCGACGGCCTCCAGGGCCTCGTCGGTGATGCGCCAGGCCGGCGGCTCCAGGCGGATCCGGCGTGGGACGCCGCCCACCGCCCTCACCTGCGGCGCGTAGCAGTCGTAGGCGGGCTCGAACAGCACCACCTCGTCGCCGGGCGAGGTCAGGGCCATGATCGAGGCGGCCAGGGCCTCGGTGGCCCCGGAGGTGACCAGCACCTGGCTGCGCCAGTCCAGCTCCACGCCGTGGACGCGGGCGTAGTGGCCGGCCACCGCCTCGCGCAGCGCCGGCAGGCCCAGCATGGGCGGATACTGGTTGTCCCCGTGCAGCACCGCCTCGGCGGCGCGGGCGCGGACGTCGTCGGGTCCCTGGGAATCGGGGAAGCCCTGGCCGAGGTTGATCGCCCCGTGCTCGACGGCCAGGCCCGACATCACCGTGAAGATGGTGGTCGGCAGGTTCGCGAAGACGGGGTTCACGGCGCGGCTCGACTCCGGGGATGCAGCCGCGCTTCTTAGCGTCCCCGCCGGCCTCAGGCCATCCGCCGCGCCCGCTCCACGGCCGGGACCGCCTGGCCCCATTGCAGGATCTTGGCCAGCAGCTCGCGCGGGACGATCGGCTTGGCCAGGGTGTCGTCCATGCCCGCGGCGCGACAGGCCGCCCTGGTCTCGGGCTGCACGTCGGCGGTCAGCGCCACGATCGGCGTGGTCCGGTTGGCCGCGCTGGTGGCGCGGATCACGCGGGTGGCCTCCAGGCCGTCCACCCCCGGCATGCGCACATCCATCAGGATCAGGTCGAAGGGCGCGCTCATGGCGGCCTTCACGGCCTCGGCGCCGCCGTCGGCCTCCTGGATCTGCAGCCCGAGCGGCTCGAGCATGAGCCTGACCAGCTCCCGGTTCACCGCCGTGTCGTCGACGATCAGCAGGCGCAGCGGCAGCGGATCGGCCGATGCGGGGGTCTGTTGTTCCATGGGTTGCTCCGAAGCCGGCCTGGCCGGGATGCTGAACCAGAAGGTGGATCCGCGGCCCTCGCGGCTCGACACGCCGACCCGGCCGCCCATCAGCTCGATGATGCCCTTGCAGATGGCCAGGCCCAGGCCGGTGCCGCCGTGGGTCCGGTTGATCGAGACCTCCGCCTGGGAGAAGCGCTCGAAAAGCCGCGGCAGGCTCTCGGCGGCGATGCCGGGCCCGGTGTCGGCCACCTCGATCCTGAGCCGGCCCCCGCCCCGGCGCGCGGGGCGCCAGCGGGTCCGCACGGTGATCGCGCCGCGCTCGGTGAACTTCACCGCGTTGCCGAGGAAGTTCAGCAGCACCTGCCGCAGGCGGGCCACGTCGCCCTGGATCAGCTCCGGCGCGCCGGGATCCAGCTCCTGGCGCAGCTGAAGGCCCTTGGCCTCGGCCTGGACCTGCAGCAGGCCCAGCGTGTCCTCGACCAGCCGCCGCAGCGACAGGGGCTGCCTCTCCAGCGCCACCTGCCCCGCCTCCAGCTTGGAGAAGTCCAGCACGTCGTTGATGATCGCCAGCAGCGCCTCGCTGGCCCCGCCGATGCGATGGGCGAAGCCGGCCGCCTCGCCCGGAAGGTCCTGGCGCTCGCTGAGCAGCCGCGCGAAGCCGATGATCGAGGTCAGGGGCGTGCGCAGCTCGTGGCTCATGTTGGCCAGGAACGCGGCCTTGGCCGCGGCCGCGGCCTCCGCCTGCCGCCGCGCCTCCTCCAGCTCGGCCTCGAAGGCCTTGGTCAGGGTGATGTCGCGGACGATGTCGACGAACTCGAACGGCTCGCCGTGCTCGTCCAGGATCAGGGTCGGATTGGCCTCCACCCAGATCCAGCGCCCGTCCTTGTGGCGCGCGCGGTAGCGCAGCGGTTCCGGCAGCCGCGTCTCGCGCGCCTTCATCATCCCGGTGATCGCGGAATGGACCATCGGCAGGTCGTCCGGGTGGCACATGCCGCCCGCATTGAGGCGTACGTGCTCCTCCGGGGTGTAGCCGAACACCCGCGTGCAGCCGGGCGACACGTACTTGACGGTTCCGTCCGGGGCCAGGCGTGCGATCATGTCGGGGGCGTTCTCGGCCAGGAAGCGGTAGCGCGCCTCGCTGTCGCGCGCCGCCGCCTCCGCCCGGCGGATGTGGGTGACGTCGCTGAGCGCGCCGAACCGCGCCAGGATCCGCCCGTCGGCGTCCCGCTCCAGGATGCTGCGGGAGATGACGTGCCGGATCTCGCCGTCCGCCCGGACGATCCGGACCTCGACCTCGACGTCCGAGACGTCAGAGTTGCGCACCCGGTGCTCGCGCAGCCTCGCGCGGTCGTCGGGATGGACGTAGTCGTCCAGGGCCTGCAGCTCCAGCGGGCCGTGGGCCGGATCCAGGCCGTAGATCCGGTACATCCCTTCGGACCAGCAGAACCCGCCGGTGGCGACGTCGTAGCGGTAGTAGCCCACCCCGGCCATCTTGGCCGCGAGCGGGGCGAACCGCGCGAGCGCGTCCGCGGCCCCGCGCCGACGGCGCGGAGGCGCTGCCTTCGACCGCTTGGCCATGCCGCAGACCTCCCCAGACCCTCGATTGTGTCGAGGCGGTGATAAAGGCCGCCTTAACGGCCGCCGGACGGCCCGCCAGGGCCGCGGCCAGGCTTGCTTTCGCCCCGGTCAGGGGTCATGTGTTGCGCCGCAACATCACCCCTCCTCCGCCGGAGACGCGCTCAATGGCCGACGCCGCAGACCCCATCGTGATCGCCGCCTACGCCCGCACCCCGATGGGCGGGTTCCAGGGCGCCCTCTCGGGCGTGAAGGCGACCGAGCTCGGGGCGGCGGCGATCCGGGCGGCGCTGGAGCGCGCGGGCGTGGCCCCCGAGGCCGTGGACAAGGTGTTCATGGGCAATGTGCTGCCGGCCGGCCTCGGCCAGGCGCCGGCCCGCCAGGCCGCCCTCGGCGCCGGCCTTCCGAAGTCCGCCGAGGCGGTGACGGTCAACAAGGTGTGCGGCTCGGGCATGCAGACGGCCATCTTCGCCCACGACATGCTGAAGTCCGGCTCGGCCGACGTGATCGTCGCCGGCGGCATGGAGAGCATGACCAACGCGCCTTACCTGATGCTCAAGCACCGCTCGGGCGCGCGCTACGGCCACGACACCATCTACGACCACATGGCGCTGGACGGGCTCGAGGACGCCTACGAGGGCAAGCCGATGGGCCTCTACGCCGAGGAGACCGCCACGGCCTACCAGTTCACGCGCGAGATGCAGGACGCCTTCGCGGTGGAGAGCCTCAACCGCGCCAAGGCCGCCCAGGCCTCCGGCGCCTTCGAGCGCGAGATCGTCCCGGTCGAGGTGAAGACCCGCAAGGGCGTGGACACCGTGGCCGCCGACGAGCAGCCGCAGAAGGCCGACCCCGCCAAGATCCCGACGCTGCGGCCCGCCTTCAAGCCGGACGGCACGGTGACCGCCGCCAACGCCTCCTCGATCTCCGACGGCGCCGCGGCCCTGGTGCTGATGCGCCGCTCCACCGCCGACAAGCTGGGCCTGCCGGTGGTCGCCACCATCGTGGGTCACGCCGCCCACGCCCAGGAGCCGGCCCGCTTCACCACCGCCCCGGTGCCGGCGATCCGCAAGGTGCTGGAGAAGGCCGGCTGGAGCGTCTCGGACGTCGACCTGTTCGAGGTCAACGAGGCCTTCGCCGTGGTCGCCATGGCGGCCATGCACGACCTGTCCATCCCCCACGACGTGCTGAACGTGAACGGCGGGGCCTGCGCCCTCGGCCATCCGATCGGCGCATCCGGCTCGCGGATCGTCGCCACCCTGCTGGCGGCGCTGCAGGCCCGCGGCGGCAAGCGCGGCGTGGCCTCGCTGTGCATCGGCGGCGGCGAAGGCGTGGCCCTGGCCGTCGAGCTGGCCTGAGCGCCGCCCCTACCGGAGCTCCGGCAGCCGCTTGGCCAGCCCGCCGCCGGCGTGCCGGATGAACCGCCGCAGACTCGGCCGCCGGCGCGGCGCGGAGGGTTCCGGCAGGTCCGGGGCCCACAGCCGGCGGACCTCCGTCTCGATGTGCGGATGACGGTCGTACTTGTGGACGATGGGGCTGACCGTCCCGTCCGGATTGACCATCCGTCCGTCCCGCCAGGCCAGCTCGGCGCCCGCGGTGCGCTGCAGGGTGGCGACCCGGCCGAAGTTGGGCCGCTGCACCCCTGAGGTCAGGCCGTGGTAGGCGGCGAGGTTGAAGGCGGCCTGGTCCGCCCCGAAGGCCCGTCCCACCCCCGAGCGGGGGATCGCCCCCAGGAACAGCAGCAGCCGGCACAGCTGCTCGATCTCGCCGCGCCGGCCGACGATGGTGCCGGCGCACAGGCAGGTCCGTTCCGCGAGCTGGTCGGCCACCGGGCCCCCGAACATCCGCCTCAACCACCGCAGGTTCTTCACGTCGTCGGCGAGCCGGTCCTCGCCGTGCTCGGGATAGAACTCCAGCTCCGCCACCGGCGCGGCCAGGGGCGGCCCCTGGAACACCACGTCGCGGACGTCCGTCAGCAGCACGTGGCGGGCGCCGGGATAGGCCTTCAGACCGGCCAGGTAGCTGCCGAAGCGGGAGACGGCCACCGTCGGCGTCCAGCCGCCGCACGCCGGGGGGCTCAGCCGGTCCACGCCGAGCCCGTCCAGGAAGGCCTCGACCTCCGGCCGGTCGACGTAGAGGGCGATGCGGCCGTCGTAGACCGTCCGCAGCGAGCGCACGAAGGGGGCCAGGGCCTCGACCCCGTAGCCGGTCGCGTAGCCCATCACCAGGTCCGGCCCGAACGCGCCGGTCGCGCGCCGCACCGGCGGCGCATCGGCCGCCAGCTGCCCGCCCAGCCAGGTCAGGTAAGCAGAGTCAGTACGCATGGGGCCCGACACAGCGCCCCCGAGTCGGGGGCGGCGGCAGTGTCCCGGCCAAAACGGCGCCTTTGCGGCGGCGACTCTGCGGTTCGATTGCAGAGCCTTCCGCCGGCGGCGGGCCGCCCGCTGCGGAACACGAACGACGGCGGGCGGCCAAGGCGCCCGCCGTCCTGCCGTGGAGCGGCCCGTCAGCCGGCCGGCGCGGAGCCCGAAGCCGCGGAGCCCGCAGGCGGAGGAGCCGCCGCGTCCGCGCCGGTGGCCGCCATGCCTCCGGTGTAGGCGCCGCCGCTGGCCGCCATGCCCGCGGTGTCGCTGGCGGCCATGCCGCCGGCGTAGGCGCCGTCGCTCGCCGCCATGCCGGTCGTGTCGCTGGCGGCGAAGCCCTCGTCGCTGGCGCCGACCCCGGCGTTCTGATTCTGGTTGCGGTTGCCGCAGCCGGCCGCGAGCAGGCCGACGACGCCGAGGACCGCCAGGGTGGGCAGCACGCGGGCGGCGGGTCTGGATGTGCTCACTGTATTCTCCTGCGCTGGATGGAGTTCCCGGTCCCCGCCGCCAAGCTCTGGTCTGGTTGCGGCGTAGGGACGCCCGGCCAATTGCTTGGCCGGGCGCTGGGGACCGATGCGCTAGAGGCTTGGCGGTTGCACCCTCTAGGCCTCGCCCTTATTCATCAGATCGGGCGGACTCTCATTAACATATGAAGAGGTCGTGAATAATTGTTTGGCGATATACTTGGAACCCTCGGCTCTACTGAGCGTTGGATTCTGTTTGCCTGCGGACCCCGCCGCCGATCGCGGCCGCCGGACGGCTTGTGCGGGCGGCGCGCGCCCCCATATCGGGCGGGCGATCCCCTCCCACTGAGCGGCATGCGTCGGCGCCCTGGACCGGCGGCCTTCGCATGCCTTAAGAGACCTCATCATGCCGCTCGACACAGAAGCCCAAGATCCGCTGCTGACGCTCGTTCCGGACAAGACCGTGTCCGTGCGCGAGGCGTTCGGGGTGGACTCCGACATGCAGGTCCCCGCCTTCTCCACGCGCGACGCGCATGTGCCGGACGTGGACCCCGCCTACCAGTTCGACCCGCAGACCACGATCGCGATCTGCGCCGGCTTCGCCTTCGACCGTCGGGTGATGGTCCAGGGCTATCACGGCACGGGCAAGTCGACGCACATCGAGCAGGTCGCGGCCCGCCTGAACTGGCCGATGATCCGGGTGAACCTGGACTCGCACGTCTCGCGGATCGACCTGGTCGGCAAGGACGCGATCGTCCTGAAGGAAGGCAAGCAGGTCACCGAGTTCCGCGAGGGCATCCTGCCCTGGGCCATCCAGCGGCCGATCGCCCTGGTGTTCGACGAGTACGACGCCGGCCGCCCGGACGTGATGTTCGTGATCCAGCGGGTGCTGGAGGCGCAGAGCCGCCTGACCCTGCTCGACCAGAACCGGGTGATCCGGCCCAATCCCTATTTCCGGCTGTTCTCGACGACCAACACCATCGGTCTCGGCGACACCACGGGCCTGTACCACGGCACCCAGCAGATCAATCAGGCGCAGATGGACCGCTGGTCCGTCGTCACCACCCTGAACTACCTGGCCCACGACGTGGAGCAGGAGATCGTGATGGCCAAGGCGCCCAACTACGCCAAGACGCCGGAGGGCAAGCGCACCATCGCGGCCATGGTGCGGGTCGCCGACATGACCCGCAACGCCTTCATGAACGGCGACATCTCCACCGTCATGAGCCCGCGCACGGTGATCACCTGGGCCCAGAACGCCGAGATCTTCGGCGGCGACGTGGGCATGGCCTTCCGCCTCACCTTCCTGAACAAGTGCGACGAGCTTGAGCGCGCGACCGTGGCGGAGTTCTTCCAGCGCGCCTTCGGCCAGGACCTGCCGGAAAGCGCCGCGCGGGTGAAGGTGGCCTGAGGCGCGAGCGGGCCCCCTACTCTGCCGGCTTCGGCTGCGGCGCGCGGCGGCGGAACGGCTCCTCCACCTGCGGCTTGGGCATGGACCAGGCCGCGGCCAGGGTGACGGCCGCGAGCAGGGTCATGGCCAGGAACACCCAGTGCAGGGACGAGGCGAGCGCGCCCTTCAGGCCCGCGTCGACCGTCTTCGCCGCGGCGCCGCCCGCCGCGTGCGGGTCCATCAGCGTGCGCACCTGATCGGGGCTGACCTTGGCGCCGGCCAGGCGCAGGCCGAGGTTCAGGATGGCCCCCATCACCGCCGCGCCCAGGGTGTTGCCGAGCAGGCGGGCGAAGACGTTGGAGGCGGTGGCCGCCCCGCGGCGGCCCCAGTCCACGCTGGCCTGCAGCAGCAGGACGGCGGTGTAGCTCATCATCCCCATCCCGGCCCCCATCAGCAGCGCGCCGGCGGCGGACAGCCACACCCCGTTGGCGGCGTTGATGAACGGCAGGGCGCAGGCGCCGGCCAGCATCACCGCCGCGCCGAGCCTCAGGGTCGAGCGCAGGCCCAGGACCGGCAGGAGCACCCGCGCAGAGAAGGTCGCCGCGATCGGCCAGCCCACGGCCATGGCGGTCAGGGTCAGGCCGGCGGTCACCGGGCTCTGGCCCAGCACGCCCTGGATGTAGATCGGCAGGCAGGCGGTCAGCCCGATCAGCGCCAGGCCCGCCGCCAGGGTGGCGGCGTTGGCCGAGGCGATCACCGGCTCGCCCCAGAGCTTCATGTCCATCATCGGTTCGGAGGCGAAGCGCTCCCACACGAGGAAGGCCGGGGCGATCACCAGGAAGGCCAGGCCGAACAGCGCCGGGTGGGCCAGGACCGAGTCCCCCGGCGGCGGGCTGATCGCCAGCAGCAGCGCGGTCACCGCCAGGCTGAACAGGGCCGCGCCGACGTAGTCCACCGGCCGCTCGTGTCGCTCGACCTTCTCGTGCAGGAACAGCGACAGCCCGACGATGGCGCCGACGCCGAGCGGGACGTTGACCCAGAACACCCAGGCCCAGGACACGTGCTGCACGATGAGGGCCCCCGCCAGGGGCCCGACGATGGCCGAGATGCCCCAGACGCTGGCCATGTAGCTCTGGGTCCGCCGCCGCTCGTCCAGGGTGAACAGGTCCGAGACGATGGTCATGGTCACCGGCTGGACCGCGCCCGCGCCCAGGCCCTGCAGCACCCGGAATGCGATCAGCGAGGGCATGGACCAGGAGAGGCCCGCCAGCAGCGAACCGACGAGGAACAGCGCCAGCCCCGCGATCATCACGGGCTTGCGGCCGTAGAGGTCCGACAGCTTGCCGAACATCACCGTGGTGGCGGTCTGGGCCAGCAGGAAGCCGGAGAACACCCAGGTGTAGTAGGTGAAGCCGCCCAGCCGGGCGACGATGGCCGGCATGGCGGTGGCCACCACGGTCGCCTCGATGGCGACCATGAACATCGCCAGCATCAGGCAGCCGAAGGTGGCGTAGCGGCGCGTGGTCGGGGCGGCGGACATGCGGACGGTGCAAACGACTCGGGCCGCCCGGCGGATGCGGGGCGGCCCGAGGTTGTGGCCCGCGGCGGGGCCCGGCGCAAGGCGGGGTCAGGCCGCTTCGCGCAGGGGCTGCTCGTAGGTCGGCTTCAGCGCGGCGTGCGGCCAGGCGGCGGCCACCGGACGGGTCGGCAGGCCCTTCAGCTCGTCGGCGTAACCGTGGTTGACGTCCCGGTGGTGGGCCTCGTCGATGCGGACCACCTCCACCACGTCGCGCAGGGTCGCGTGCTCGGGCAGGTTCCAGTAGCGCCGGGCGAGTTCCGGCGCCGGGCCGTTGGGCGAGCGGCCTTCATCGATCTCGGCGAGGTAGTGGGTGTAGCTGATCACCGCCTCCTCCTCGAAGTAGCCGACCACGCGGTGGGCGGTCTTGGCCGACACCAGGTAGAGGCCGAAGAAGAACAGGTAGAAGATCCACTGGGCCGCCAGGACCACGAAACGCTCGAACACGGTCGGCTTGGCCACCTCGATGAAGGTCATCAGGTGCATGCGCTCGTTCTCGGCCTCGTCCATCAGGGTCTTGATCCAGCCGCGGTCGTCGCACATCCGGCGCAGGCACTTCAGGTGGTTGAGGGTGGCCCCGACCATGCCCGGCACCGCGGCCACCGTTTCCAGCACCACCGCGCGGTGGCCGTAGCGCTTGGCGAAGAAGGTGTCGGCGCAGAAGCGCAGCGCCTTGACGAAGGCGTAGGCGACGGCGTCCGAGACGCCGGCGGGGCGATGGTGGACCTGCAGGTCGACGCGCGGGAGGTTCATCTTCTTCTGTCTCCACTGGTCCGGCGCTCGACAGCCGCCGGTGATGGAGACGGGTCTACCCCTGCCCGGCGGGGCCGGACATTCGGGCCGTATCCTTACGGGACACTACGTATGTTGCAGCGCAGCACTCACTTGCCGGAATCGACCGCGGCCGAGCCGATCCAGCTGACCACCGACACCACCAGCGAGCCGAACAGCGCCGCCCAGAAGCCGTCCAGGGCGAAGCCGCGCAGCAGGGCGGCGACCAGCGCCAGCATGGCGGCGTTGATGACGAGCAGGAACAGCCCGAGCGTCAGGAGCGTGAACGGGAGGGTCAGCAGCACCACCACCGGCCGGACGATGGCGTTGACCACGCCCAGCAGCACCGCCGCCGCGACCAGGCTGCCGATGCTGGTGACGTGCACGCCGGGCACGACCTGGGCGGCCAGCCACAGGCCGAGCGCGGCGATGAGCGCGCGGAGGAGGAACCTCACCATGCAGGCTTGGCTATACCCGCCGCGCGGGAGTGTCGAGCCGCGGGGCTAGTGCAGCACGTCCTTCTTGCCGCGGCGGGCCTTGGGCGGCTTCTTGGCGAGGCGCTCGGCCAGCTCGGCCTCGATGGCGGGCAGCAGCTCGGCCGCGTCGGCCTTCTGCTTGGGAGCGCCGCTGTCCGCCAGGCGGACGGCGTTGGCCCTCAGGTTGGCCAGCTCCTTGTCGTCGAGCTGCGGGATGATGTCGATGATCGCCATGGACTCTCCTCGGGAGAAGGATGCGCGCGCCGCCGGCTGGACGGCGCGCCTGGAAGAGGATGTCCGGTCACTCGGCCCGGAGGTTCACCGCCGCTTCCTTGCCGGTCCTGCGGTTGCGCTCCAGCTCATAGCCGACGCGCTGCCCCTCGCCGAGGCTGCTGAAGCCCGCCCGCTCCACCGCGGAGATGTGGACGAAGACGTCGTTGCCGCCGTCCTCCGGCTGGATGAAGCCGTACCCCTTGGTCGTATTGAACCATTTCACAGTGCCGTTAGCCAATGTCAGCCTCCGATCGGATTGAGGTCCGCCGCGCACGCGCGACGGGCCGCCGGAACACCCAGCGGCTATCGAGGTCTGAATTCTTCGGCGTGCTGATCCGGCGCGGGTAGCGGGCAGGAATGGACAGGCGTCGCGCTCAGATGTCGATAGGCCACAGATAGGCGTCGGACGGTCCTATGTCGACCGCCACCCAGAAAGCGCGCGGCGACGGCGATGGTTCCGCTCAGCCTTGCGGCTTGGGCGCGGGCGAGGCGCGGCCGGTGAACTCGGGGATGTTCAGCACCTTGGCGCAGGTCTGGCTCTGCGGCTCCCACCAGCCGCCTCCGCGCTCGCAGGCGTAGGCGGGCGGAACCCGGCAGGTCCGGCTCTTGGGGAACCACTCAGCCCCGGGCGTCTGCAGGCACTCGGCCCGGGGGCGCACCACCTTCAGCTGGTGCCACCAGATCGCGCCGGCCGCGAGGGCGAAGACGCCCACGAAGACCAGCTTGAGGATCAGGATGTTTCGGTTCGCGCGCCTCATGGCCCCGCTGTATGGGGGCGCGGGCGAGCGTTCGCAAGCGCGGCGCGTTGACACCGGAGGGTCGGCATGTAGGGTCCGGCCGCTCTTTCTCCCGGCGCGAGACGCAAGTCCCATGAAGATCCTCACGCCCGTCAAGCGGGTGCTCGACTACAACGTGAAGGCGCGGGTGAAGGCCGACCAGTCCGGCGTCGACCTCGCCAATGTGAAGATGTCGATGAACCCCTTCGACGAGATCGCGGTCGAGGAGGCGGTCCGGCTCAAGGAGAAGGGCGTCGCCAGCGAGGTCGTCGCGGTCTCGATCGGGGTCCAGCAGTGCCAGGAGACCCTGCGCACGGCGCTGGCCATGGGCGCGGACAAGGCGGTGCTGGTCGTCACCGACGAGGACCTGGAGCCGCTGAACGCCGCAAAGGCCCTGAAGGCCGTGGTCGAGGCGCAGAAGCCGGACATGGTGCTGATGGGCAAGCAGGCCATCGACGGCGACAACAACGCCACCGGCCAGATGCTGGCGGCCCTGCTCGGCTGGCCGCAGGCCACCTTCGCCTCCAAGGTCGAGGTCGAGGGCGGCAAGGCCCGGGTGACCCGCGAGGTCGACGGCGGCCTGCAGACCCTGGAGGTGGACCTGCCGGCGGTGATCACCACCGACCTGCGCCTGAACGAGCCGCGCTACGCCTCCCTGCCCAACATCATGAAGGCCCGCACCAAGCCGATGGAGACCCGGCAGCTGGCGGAGCTGGGGGTGGAGCTGAAGCCGCACCTTCAGGTGCTGAAGGTGACCGAGCCGCCGAAGCGCAAGGCCGGGGTCAAGGTCGAGAGCGCGGCCGATCTGGTGATGAAGCTGAAGAACGAAGCGGGGGTGCTCTGATGGCCGTGCTGGTGATCGCCGACCATGACGGCAAGGCGCTGAGGGACGCCACCCACAAGACGGTCGCCGCCGCGACGGCGCTGTCCCCGGACATCGACGTGCTGGTCCTGGGCCAGGGCGCCCGGGGCGTGGCCGACGCCGCCGCGAGGATTTCGGGCGTCCGCAAGGTCCGCCTGGCCGAGAGCGAGGCGCTCGGCCACATGATCGCCGAGGCCGTGCAGGCCGCGGTGGTCCCGCTGATGGACGAGTACGAGGCGGTGCTGACCCCCTCCACCTCCTCGGGCAAGAACTTCGCCCCGCGCATCGCCGCCGCCCTGGACGTGGCGGTGGTCTCGGACGTGGTGGAGATCGTGGACGGCTCGACCTTCGTGCGCCCGATCTACGCCGGCAACGCCCTGGAGACGATCCGCAGCGCCGACGCCAGGAAGGTGATCACCGTGCGCCCGACCGTGTTCAAGGCTCAGGCCGAGGGCGGCTCGGCGGCCGTCGAGACGGTCGAGCCAGGGGCCGATCCCGGCAAGGCCCGCTTCGTCTCCGAGGAGGTGATGCAGTCCGCCCGTCCCGAGCTCGGCGCCGCCCGGATCGTCGTCTCCGGAGGCCGGGCGCTCGGCTCGGCGGAGGAGTTCGAGAAGGTGATCGAGCCCCTGGCCGACAGGCTGGGCGCGGCGGTGGGCGCTTCGCGCGCGGCCGTCGACGCCGGCTACGCCCCCAACGACTACCAGGTCGGCCAGACCGGCAAGGTGGTGGCGCCGGACCTCTACGTGGCCGTGGGCATCTCCGGCGCCATCCAGCATCTGGCCGGCATGAAGGACTCCAAGGTGATCGTGGCGATCAACAAGGATCCGGACGCCCCGATCTTCCAGGTGGCGGACTACGGACTGGTGGCCGACTACAAGACCGCCGTGCCCGAGCTGATGGAAGAGCTCGGCAAAATCGGCAAGTAGAGCCGACGCCATCTGAGGCTGCATCAGCTCTCGTCTTGCGGGCAATCCGAGCCGCGCCCGGCCTTACCTTCGCTGCAACGCAGCAACAGCTTGTCCAACCGGCCGCCGATCATGCTATGCAGGCAGGCGCGGCCGGTTGGCGGGCCGGCCCGCTTGGATGGTGAGCAATGGACATCAAGACGGTCGGGGTGATCGGCGCGGGCCAGATGGGCGCCGGCATCGCCCATGTGGTGGCGCTGAACGGCTATGACGTGGTGATCCACGACATCGCCCCGGAGCGGCTGCAGGCCTGCCTGGAGCGCATCCGGTCCAACATGGGCCGCCAGGCCGCGCGCGGCCACATCGACCAGGCCGCGATGGACCAGGCGCTCGGCCGCATCCGCCTCTCGGACAAGCTCGAGGAGATCGCCAAGGCGGACCTCGCGATCGAGGCGGCGACCGAGAACGAGGAGGTCAAGAAGTCCATCTTCAAGGCGCTCGCGCCGCTGATCGACAAGGACATCATCCTCGCCTCCAACACCTCCTCCATCTCCATCACCCGCCTGGCCTCGGTGACCGGCCGGCCTGAACGCTTCATCGGCCTGCACTTCATGAACCCGGTGCCGATCATGAAGCTGGTGGAGATCATCTCCGGCATCGCCACCAGCAAGGACACCTACGAGAGCGCCGTCGCCTTCGCCCGGTCGCTGGGCAAGACCACCGCCAACGCCGAGGACTTCCCCGCCTTCATCGTCAACCGGATCCTCGCCCCGATGATCAACGAGGCGATCTACACGCTCTACGAGGGCGTGGGCACGGTGGAGGCCATCGACACGGCCATGAGGCTCGGGGCCAACCATCCGATGGGGCCGCTGGAGCTCGGCGACTTCATCGGCCTGGACACCGTCCTGTCGATCATGAACGTGCTGTACGAGGGCCTGGCGGACTCCAAGTACCGGCCCTGCCCGCTGCTGGTGAAATACGTCGAGGCCGGCTGGCTCGGCCGCAAGTCCGGCCGCGGCTTCTACGACTACTCCGGCGAGACGCCCGTCCCGACCCGCTAGAGCCTCAGCGCCTCCCGAACAGCCGCTCGATGTCGGCGAGCTTCAGCTCGACATAGGTGGGGCGGCCGTGGTTGCACTGGCCGGAATGGGGCGTGGCCTCCATCTGGCGCAGCAGGGCGTTCATCTCCGCGGCGGTGAGGCGGCGGCCCGCGCGCACCGAGCCGTGGCAGGCCATGGTCCCGCAGATCTCCCCCATCCGCTCGTCCAGGGCGAGCGGCGCATCGTTCTCGGCGAGGTCGTCGGCGATGTCGCGCACCAGGCCCTGGACGTCGCACTCTCCCAGGAGGGCGGGGGTCTCGCGCACCAGCACCGCGCCCGGGCCGAACGCCTCCAGCACCAGGCCCATCTGCGCCAGCTCCGGCGCGCGCGCGGCCACCCGCTCGGCGTCGGCGGGGTCCAGGGTCACCACCTCGGGCAGGAGCAGCGCCTGGCGCGCCACCCGGCCGCCCTCCATCTCCGCCTTCATCCGTTCGTACACGAGCCGCTCGTGGGCGGCGTGCTGGTCGACGATGACGATGCCGTCGCGGGTCTGGGCGACCACATAGGTCTCGTGCAGCTGGGCGCGGGCGGCGCCGAGCGGCTGGTCCTCCGGCGTGGGCCCCTCCCGGCCCGGCCCGACGGCGGCCTCCGGCTCGGGCTCGAAGCGCGCGGCCGGCTCGGACACCCCCGGCAGGACGGCGGCGGCGGCCCTCGCCTCCCCCGCCCAGGCCGGCGACGGCGCTCCAGGCCGGAACAGGGGCCCGGACGGCTGCGGCCGCCAGGCCGACTCGGGCCGGAAACCGCCGAGCGCGGCGGCGGCGACGGTGGTGGCGGCGCGGTGGCCGGCCCCGGCCAGGGCGTGGCGCAGGCCGCCGATGATCAGCCCGCGCACCAGGCCGGGATCGCGGAAGCGCACCTCCGCCTTGGCCGGGTGCACGTTCACGTCCAGCTCGCGCGGGTCCAGCTCCAGGAACAGGGCCGCCGTCGGGTGCCGGTCGCGCGACAGGAAGTCGGCGTAGGCGGCCCTGAGCGCCCCCTGCAGCAGCCGGTCGCGGACGGGGCGGCCGTTGACGAACAGGTACTGGTGGGCGGCGTTGCCGCGCGAATAGGTCGGCAGGCCCGCGTAGCCGGACAGGCGCACGCCCTCGCGCGCCTGGTCGATCAGGAGGGCGTTGTCCTCGAACTCGCGGCCGAGCACGGCGGCCAGGCGCTTCAGCCGCCCCTCCGGCCCGGGGCGCTCGGGCGGCAGGCGCAGGCTGCGCCGCCCGTCCAGCTCCAGGGTGAAGCCCACCGCCTCGTGGGCCATGGCCTGGCGCCTGATCTCCTCGCCGATGGCCAGGGACTCGGCGCGCTCGGACTTCATGAACTTCAGCCGCGCCGGCGTGGCGTAGAACAGGTCGCGCACCTCGGCCCGCAGGCCGTGGTCGCCGGCGAAGGGCGCCGGATGCGGCTCGCCGGTCAGGCCGCCCTCCACGCGGATGGCGTAGGCGTCGGCCGCGCCCCTGGCCCGCGCCGTCAGGGTCAGCCGCGCCACCGAGCCGATGGACGGCAGGGCCTCGCCGCGGAAGCCGAGGGTGGAGATGTGCAGCAGGTCCCACTCGCCGGCGTCGTCGGGGGCGAGCTTGGAGGTGGCGTGCCGCTCCACCGCCAGGGCCAGCTCCTCTGGGGACAGGCCGCAGCCGTCGTCCACCACCAGGATGCGCGACAGCCCGCCCTGGTCGGCCTGGACCTCGATGCGCGAGGCGCCCGCGTCTATGGCGTTCTCCACCAGCTCCTTGATGGCGCTGGCCGGCCGCTCGACCACCTCGCCGGCGGCGATGCGGTTGACGGTCTCGGGCGGAAGGCGGCGTATGGGCATGAGGCGGACGTGACAATAGTACGGCGATTCCGGACGATGAAGGCTGCGACGGACGGGCCCTGCGAGGCCCGCGCGTGAACCTGTTCCTGCTCGCCTCCACGGGCGATCCGAGCATCAGGACGGGCCCGGGCCTCGGCTTCGCCTCGCGCGTGCTGGACGGGGAGCCCTGGGCGGGCCTGAAGCTGGAGCCGGCGCCGGACGCCCAGCTGCGCATCCCCGGCGCGACCGCCTACCATCCGTTCCGAGAGCGGCCCGACAGCGTCGGCTGGCGCGCCATGGCGCCGAAGGGCCGCGGCGTGCTGCGCGTGCAGATCCGCGGCGACGACGGCGGCGTCGCCGAGCGGGAGCTCAGGCTCGACGGCCGGCCGGTCGACGTCCTGCTGCCCTGGCGCCTGGACGACCGGGCCCGCACGCACGAGCTGTCCCTGCACGCGCCGCAGGCCTCGCGCGGGCCGGTGTTCGTCGGCGTCTTCCGCAAGCTCGACCGCTCGGAGGCCGTGGCCCTCTGCGCCGGCCGCGGCGTCGAGATCGGCCCGGGCCCGCGGCCCCACGTCCTGCCCGGCCCGGGCGTGCAGGTGCGCTACCTGGAGCCCCTGCTGGGCGGCGACTGGTGGGAGGCCTACGGCAAGATGCAGGCCGGCGACTTCGACCCCGCCCTGGCCGGCCTCTACGACGCGGGCGAGGCCCACCAGATCCCGGCCGAGGACGGCGGGCTGGACTTCATCTTCTCCAGCCACGTGTTCGAACACCTGGCCAATCCGCTCGGCCACCTGCAGCTGTGGAAGCGCAAGCTGAAGCCCGGCGGCCGGGTCGTGGCGGTCGTCCCCGAGTTGTCCGGCGCCGGCGACTACCGCGCCTGGCCCTCGACCCTGGCGGAATGGCTGGAGGAGTTCGAGGCGGGCGGGATGCAGCCGGGACCCGCGCACTTCCGCCGCCACGCGGCGGCCCGCGGCAATCCCCATGAGGCGGACAGGCACTGGAAGCGGCGCCAGCCGATCCACGCGCACTTCTACACCCGCACGAACGTGACGGCCCTGCTGGAGGAGGCGACGAGGCGGTTCGGCTACAGCGCCTACGCGCTGCGCCACACGCCGAACCACAAGGACTTCTACTTCTGCCTGACCGCCTGAGGCGGCCCGGACCGGCTCGCCCGCGGCTAGAGCCCCGGCAGCTTGATGAAGCCGCCGCGGTGGTCGCGCTGGATGACCACTTCCTTGCCGCCGGTCAGCTGCTTGACGCCGGCCTCGGCGGCCGCCGGATCCACGGGCGCGGCCTGCTCGGCGGCGGCCTTCACGTCCGCCGGCGCCTCGCTCGCCTTGTCCTTGCGCCAGAACATGACCTTGTCGGCGAAGCTGCGGTCCTTGTGCGCCAGGTCGCCGAACTCGTCGTCGACGACATAGCGGACCAGGGGGTCGGCCCGGTCGGCGCCGGCCTTGGCCACCAGGATCTTCTCGCCCTCCGAGCGCTGCTCGGCCAGGCGCTGGCCCAGCAGGGCGGTGCGCGCGGCGCTTTCGGGCTGCAGCTCGGCCGGACGCGGCTCGCCCGGACGCGGCGGCCTCAGCGAATAGTCCGGCGGGACGATCAGGGGCGCCTTGGCCACGACGCGGAACTCGTCCGGGGCCGAGCCGCCGCCGAGGACCTTGGTGGCCGTCCCGCAGCCGCACAGGCCCACACCGGCCAGGATCACCGCGGCCCAGGCCGCGCGGTTGACGCTCATCTGTGTTCCGACTCCGAACGCGAGCCCGCCCCGGCCCTGCCCCTCGATACCGCATCCGACCGGCGTTCGCCAAGGACCGCGCGTCGTCAGGCCGCGGAGCCGTCCTTGGGGCCCAGGAAGCTGTCGACCACGAACAGGATCACGCCGATGCTGATGGCGCTGTCCGCGACGTTGAAGACCCATGGGAAATACAGGGCGTGGAAGTCCAGGAAGTCGGCCACCGCCCCGAAGCGGACCCGGTCGATCAGATTGCCCGCCGCCCCGCCCATGATCAGGCCAAGGATCGCCGCCATCATCGGCCGGCGCGCGCGCCGCGCCACATAGGCCAGGATCAGGGTCATCGCCGCCGCGAAGGCGACGAGCAGCCAGCGCCCGAGGTCGGAATCGGCGCGGAGCAGGCCGTAGCTGACGCCCTGGTTCCACACCATCTGCAGGTTGAAGAACGGCAGGACCTGGATCGGCGGGCGATGGTCCAGGTCCACCACGTTCAGGATCCACCACTTGCTCGCCTGGTCCAGCGCCACCACCGCCAACGCCAGGACGTAGGCCGCGATCGCGGCCCCGGTCAGGGCCGGCCTCCGCCGCGCGCCGAGCTGGGCGTCCTCCATCGCCGGGTCAGCCATGGGCCATCCCCACCGCGGCCTCGCAGCGCAGGCACAGGGCGCGCTCGGCGGTCACCTCCGGCAGGATGCGCCAGCAGCGCGCGCACTTGCAGCCGCGCGCCGGCAGGGGCTCGACCGCCACGCCCGGGCTCTCGGCCAGGCGGAAGGCGTCCGCCGGCCCCTCCCCCGCCGTGAGCTCCGCTTCGGAGGTGCGGAACACCTCCGCCGGGTCCACCCCCTTGAACGCCTCGAGCAGGGCCGGGTCGCTGATCCACACCCGGGGCGAGGCCTCCAGGGCGCCGCCGATGCGCTTCTCGCGCCGCTCCACCTCCAGCGCGCCGGTGACCGCGTCCAGCACCGTCTGCACCGTCTCCCATCGCCGGGCCTCGGCGTCGTCGCGCCAGGACGCGGGCGTGTCCGGGATGGTCCTGAGGCAGTTGGAGCCGGCGTCGGGGAAGCGCGTGGTCCAGGCCTCCTCCATGGTGAAGGGCGCCAGGGGCTGCAGCCAGGCGGTCAGCCGCTCGAACACCAGGTGCATCACCGT
>Ga0164243_10000965_pt1 | contig 50180 bp, 44 predicted proteins | sample OricompcompostOP_FD_108781 | JGI IMG/M metagenome (GOLD analysis project Ga0164243, IMG submission 108781) | Organic Plus compost microbial communities from Emeryville, California, USA - Original compost - Organic plus compost (OP) | ecosystem: Engineered > Solid waste > Mixed feedstock >... | reverse complement strand
GAGCCGGCTCGCTCCACGCCGAAGCATCATTCCACCTCCTCGCGCCCCTCAATCCGACGGAAAGATCAACCCGCTGGCCGAGGGCCACAACGGAGATTCCCCTCCCGGTCTTTGGGCAAATTTCCTGACGGTCGGCCGAACCCCTTCACAGCTCCAACGCCTCCTCCTAGCCTGCGGGAGATGGCATCGGATGAGGTGGTCGCATGGACCTCAAGTGGCTGCTGGTGAGGAGGATCACGTTGGTGGCTTTGGCCTGCTTCGCAGCCGGCGCGGCCCTTGCCATCTACGAGACTGCGCACGAGGCGAGACGACAGAACGCCGAACTCGTGGATATGGTCGCCCGTCAACTCAACTTGCAGCTCTCGCGTATCGATCGATCGACAGACATACCGAAGCACTTTCCCGATTGGGACCTCATCGCAAACCTGTCCCTGCAGCCGGGCCAGTGCGTTGCTCTGCTCGGCGTCGACGGCTCGGTACAGCGCTCGAGCTGCGTTGGCATCGATGCAGCGGCGCATCGGGCACCGTCATGGCTCATCGACGCTTATGGGTTGTCGATCAACCGCGGGCTATCCGCTGCTCGCACTCTGCGCTATCGTGGGGCACCGCAAGGTACGATCACGGCAGAGTTCGATGCAGCGGCGACCGCCAGTCGCGCCTGGGCGACCATCGCTCCGCTTCTCGGTTTTTCCGCGGTGCTGATCACAGTGCTGTGCCTCGTCACCTATTTCGTCATCAACCGGGCTTTGATGCCGGCCAAGGAGATTCTTGCGGGCTTAAACCGCTTGGCGCGCGGTGACCTCGCGCATCGGCTGCCGCCGTTCCGGCTGGCCGAGCTCAATCGCATCAGCGAGGTCTTCAACGCGCTCTCGGCCGATCTCAACGAAGCGACCACGCAGCGGACGGAATTGGCCCGGCGGCTGGTCGATGCGCAGGAACAGGAGCGGCGCCACATTGCGCGCGAATTGCACGACGAGATCGCGCAGAAGCTCAGCGCGCTGAGTGCGCTTGCGGCGTGCCTGCGCACGCGAGCGCGCAGCGATGCACCAGGGCTGGTGGAGGAAGCCAGAGAGCTCGAAAGCATGGCGTCCGGGTTGATGCTGACTCTGCGCCGGACGCTGACCTATCTGCGGCCGCAGGAGATCGATGACTTGGGTCTGATCCCAAGTCTCGAGGCGCTTGTTGCCCGCCACAACGACAGCGCGGACGGCCGGACCAACTACTCCATCGAGACGCACGGCGTTGTGGAGCCTTTGAAGGCGGAGACCAGCGCGCACGTCTACAGGATCATTCAGGAAGCCCTGACCAATGCGTCGAAGCACGCCGAGGCGCGGAACGTGCAGGTATTGGTCCAGCAGGCGGCCGATAGCGACCGCGAAATGATCAAGCTGTCCGTCGTCGATGACGGCGTCGGGCCTTCCCGTGGCGAGCGGCCGTCGCTCCCCACTGGAGCGGGATTGATCGGCATGCGCGAGCGCGTCATCGCCTTGAGCGGAACGTTCGCTGCGGGGCCTCTCTCCGGCGGCGGCTTCGGACTGCATGTCGAGTTTCCAACCTTGCAGCGAGGCGCCTGATGGGGGCGAGCATTCGCGTGCTGCTGGTCGACGACCATGCTGTCGTGCGCCAGGGCTATCGCCGACTGATCGAGATGCATCGCGACATCGCCGTCGTCGCGGAGGCCGAGGATGCGGCGAGCGGCTATCAAGCTTTCAAGGACAGCAAGCCGGATGTCATCGTGATCGATATCTCGATGCCTGGGCGCGGCGGCATCGACCTCGTCCGGCAGATCCGCCAATGGAACAGCGACGCGCGCATTCTCATATTCACGATGCACGCCAGCGCGACGTATGCGCAGAAGGCTTTCCGCGCCGGCGCGCGGGGGTATGTCACGAAGAGCAGCCCGCCGGACGTGCTGGTCAGCGCGATCCGCAGCGTTTTCGCGGGGCGGCCCGCGCTTTGCGCGGAAATCAACGCGGCGATCGCAACGAGCCGGGTATGCAGTAACGTTTCGGCTGTCGATGAGCTGTCGCCGCGCGAGTTCGAGATTCTGCGCCTGATCCTCGACGCCAAATCGACCGACGAGATCGCGGCGGCATTCAACCTCAGTCCGAAGACTGTCGCCAACTATCACTACGAGATAAAATCAAAGCTCGGCGTCCGCTCGGACATCGAGCTCGTCTACTTCTGCATGCGGCAGGGTTTGGTCGCACCGGTCGTGGCCGACGCCCCCGCCTAGTGTTTCATCGCCCCATGGCACCGTTGCGAAGGCGTCGAGATAAAGAGCAGGCCGCTCCTAAGCCGTTGCGTCGGCCAAATGGCTTTGTGTTCTTGCCCGCACTAGAGACCGTATGGCCACGTAGAAGACAGGCGTGAAAACGAGCCCGAAGACGGTGACGCCAAGCATGCCGAAGAACACCGCCGTGCCAATGGCATGACGCAGCTCGGCACCGGCGCCCTCGGCGACCATCAACGGCACGACGCCAAGGATGAAGGCGAACGAGGTCATCAGGATGGGCCGCAGCCGCAGGCGGCCGGCCTCGACTACTGCATCGACCGTCGACCTGCCCTGTGCCTCGAGGTCGCGTGCAAACTCGACGATCAGAATGGCATTCTTCGCTGCCAGGCCGACAAGCACCACGAGGCCCACCTGTGTCAGGATGTTATTGTCCTGGCCCATCCACATGACGCCGCCGATGGCGGACAGGAGACACATCGGCACGATGAGCACGACGGCCAGCGGCAGCGACCAGCTCTCGTACTGCGAAGCCAGCACGAGATAAACGAACACGACGCTGAGCAGGAAGATCACGATGCCACCACCGGCAAGACGCTGCTGGTAGGAGAGCTCGGTCCACTCGGTGGTATAGCCGTCAGGCAACGTCCTGGCGGCGATCTCCTCGACGAGGTTCAGGGCATCACCCGAGCTGACGGAGGGAATGGCCGCGCCAATGACCTCCGAGGTCGGGAACAGGTTGTAGCGCGGCACGCGATCGGGCGCGCTGCGCGTGTGGAAAGAGGCCAGCGAGGCCAGCGGCACCATGGCGCCCGTCTCGCTCTTGGCCTTGAGGCGGCCGATCTGCTCCACATCGAGCCGGTTCAGTCCCTCGGCCTGGGCGATCACCTGGTACGTGCGCCCGGAGAGATTGAAATCGTTGACGTAGGCACTGCCAAGATAGGCCTCGAGCGTATCGTGGACGCGCTGCACCGGCACGCCGAGCATCTCGGCCTTAGTGCGGTCGACATCGACGAAGAACTCCGGAGCGTTGGCGCTGAAAGGCGTGAACGCGTACATGATGCGTGGATCGGACATCAGCGCCTTGAGGAGATCCTGCGTCGCCTGCTGGAGCGCGATGGGGCCGCGGTTGTTCATGTCCTGCACGCGCAGCGAGAAGCCGCCCGAGGCGCCGATGCCGCGGATGGTCGGCGGCGCGATGACGGTGATCTGTGCACCGGCTATGTCGACAACGCGCTTGTTGATCTCCGCCTCGATGGCGGCGGCAGACTTTGCCGCATCGCGGCGCTTCTCGAACTCCTCGAACTGGACGAACACGACGCCGGCGCTCGAGCTCTGCGTACCCGTCGCGAGGTTGCGGCCCGGGAACATGTGCACGAAGTTGACCCCCGGGATAGCGCGCGAGCGTGCACCCACCTCGCGGACAATCTCGTCGGTCCGCTGCAGCGAGGCGCCGGATGGGAGCTGGATGAGGGCGATGACATAGCCCTGGTCGGCCGCCGGCACGAATCCGCGCGGCACGGCTATGAATGCCCAGGCGGCGAGGCCGATGAGGCCCACGTAGATGACGAGCATGATGGCGCGCAGACGGATGGCCCAGCGCGTCAGCGCCGCGTATCCGCGCGACAAGGCATCGAAGAAGCCGTTGAAGCCATCGATGAGAGGCTGCAGGAGCCGCGCAAGGAAGCTTGCCTTCCTGTGCGCGCTCGCATCATGCCCCTTGAGCAGCAAGCCGGCGAGGGCCGGGCTTAGCGACAGCGAATTGAAGGCCGATATCAGCGTCGCAACCGAGATGACCACGGCGAACTGGCGGAAGAACTCGCCCGAGATTCCTTCGATGAACATGGTCGGTACGAAAACCGACGTCAGCACCAGAGCGATGGAGATCAGCGCACCGCCGACCTCGTCCATGGTCTTGCGCGCCGCTTCCTTGGCGGTGAGCCCCTCACGCAAGTAGCGCTCGACGTTCTCCACCACGACGATGGCATCGTCGACGACGATGCCTACTGCCAGCACGAGACCAAACAGGGTCAGCGTGTTGATGGTGTAGCCCAGCGCTGCCATGGCCGCGAACGTACCCACCAGCGACACTGGAATGGCGAGCAGCGGGATGATCGTGGCGCGTGCGTTCTGCAGGAATACGATGACGACCAGCACGACGAGGGCGATGGCCTCGAAGATGGTGTGCTCCAGCGCCTCTATGGAAGTGCGCACGAAGAACTCGGTCGGGTTGTAGGTCATGCGGAACTCGATGCCGGCCGGCAGATCCTTGGCCAGCTTGGCAACCGTCGCCTGAATGGTCTCGGAAGCTTCCAGCGCGTTGGTTCCTGGACGCTGAAAGACAAGGAGAGCGACGACCGGCGTGCTGTTGATGTAAGCGTTGGTGCCGTAGTCGCGGGCGCCGAGCTCGACGCGGCCGATATCCTTCAGGCGCACGATGCGCCCATCGCTCGTGTGTTTGATGATGATGTTCTCGAACTGGTCCGGCTCGAGAAAACGACCCTGCACGGTGATCGATGGCTGGAAGGCGCGATCCGTCGGCACCGGAGGCTGGGCGAGGATGCCGCCTGCCACCTGGACATTCTGCGCGCGCAACTGCTCGACGACCTCGCTCGCCGAAAGGCCCATCTCCGCCACCTTGGTGGGATCGAGCCACACGCGCATCGCGTAGTCGCGCGCGCCGAAGATCTGCACGCTGCCGACACCCGGCAGGCGGCTCAGCACCGGGACGACGCGCTGCGTCGCATAGTTCGACAGGTAGAGCTGATCGCGGCTGTTGTCCGGCGAGATGAGCTGCACGACGAGCAGGAAGTCGGGCGAGTTCTTGGCGACGGTCACGCCGACGCGGCGCACGACCTCCGGCAAGCGCGGCTCGGCGAGGGCAACGCGATTCTGCACCAGCACCTGCGCCTTGTCCAAGTCGGCGCCGACGCGGAACGTCACCGTCAGATTGAAGCTGCCGTCCTGCGTCGACTGGGACTGCATGTAGAGCATGTCGTCGACGCCGTTGACCTCCTGCTCGATCGGCGTCGCCACCGTCTCCGCGATGGTCTTGGCATCGGCGCCGGGATAGGTCGCCGTGACCGTCACAGTCGGAGGGATGACCTCAGGGTACTGCGACACCGGCAACCTGCTCGCCGCTACCGCGCCGATGATCAGCGTTGCGATAGATAGAGAGATGGCGAAGACGGGCCTGTCGATGAATGTGCGGCCGATACTCATCGTGCATCCTTAGCGTGCGCAGTCAAATCGCCCTGCGCCTCGGCAGTCTTGATCTTGCGCCCGGGTTGCGTCTCGACGGCGACCTCCTGGCCCGGGCGGATGCGCTGCAGGCCCGAGGTCACGACGAGGTCGTCACGGGAGAGTCCGGCGCGGATGACACGCAGTCCGTCGATGATCGGCCCCGGTGTCACGGTGCGCAGCTCCGCCTTGCCATCCTTGACGACGTAGACGACGCGTGAGGCCTGATCGGTGACGATGGCCTCGTCGGGGATCATCACGGCTTCATATGCGCTGCGGCCGGCGAGCTGGACGCGTGCAAAGAGACCAGGCGCGAACATCAGGTCCTTGTTGGGAAGCAGAGCGCGGGTGCGGACCGTAGCGCTGGCGCGATCCACCTGGTTCGAAATGAAGTCGATCTCGCCTGCATAGGGGTAGTCTCTGTCGTCGGGCAGCCCGATGCGGACAGGGTTGGCGGCGTCGCGCGGGTTGGCGCGCGTGCCATCGAGCGCGCCGCGGACGTAGCGCAGGTATGCGGCTTGGTCGACGTCGAACACGACGTGGATCGGATCCAGCGATACGATGGTCGTCAGCAGCGTTGCGTCGGTGTCGCCGCCGCTGCCGCCGCTGATGAGGTTGCCGACACTCACGCGGTGATTGTCGATGCGACCGGCAACAGGCGAGCGCACGTCGGTAAACTCGAGATCGAGGCGGGCGCGCGCGAGCGCGGCCTTGGTCGCCAGCACGCGGGCCTCGCTCTGGCGCACGTTGGACGAGCGCTCCTCCACCACGCGCTCGGGGACCGCATCCGTCGGCCGCAACGCCTTGGCGCGGGCCAACTCCTGGCGGGCAAAATCCAATGTGGCCTCGGCCACCTTCACGTCGGCCTCGGCCGAGGCAACGGCCGTCTCGAATGGCCGCTTGTCGATTGTGAACAGCGGATCACCCGGCTTTACCAGTTGGCCATCCTTGAAATGGATGCCGGTGAGGTAGCCGCTCACGCGGGCACGCACCTCAATGGTTTCGACGGCGGCAAAGCGGCCCGTATATTCGTCCCACTCGGTGATGGTCCTGACGGTCGGCGTCGCGGCGATGACCTTCGGTGCCGGCGGTGCCGCCGCCTCCGGCTTCGCGTCGCCGAGATCGCAGCCGGCGATAGCGAGCGCCACGACGCTGGCGAAGGCGGTGAACAGGGCGGAGACTTTGAGTGGCGTCATTGCGATTGGCTCCGTAGGGTGCACGAGTCGGCGCGCTGGCCGCACGCATGGCGGCCGCGTTGAGGACTGCAAATTCGAGAGTTGTGCTTAGGGCGCAGGGGTCAGGTGGGACCCGCCGCTACCTGTTGCAGCGAGAACGGACAGCGCCTGGATGGGGAAGCGGATGCTGGCATGGCCCGTCTGCGCTCCTATATATGTACTCATCGGTACGGATATAGGCGGAGGCCCGCGCCTGTCAACTTGTTATTTGTATCGGCTGGTACGGAAATGTATAGCAAGGCTGCTTTGAAAGGAGAGGGCCGTGCAGAAGCCACAAAAAAAGCAGAGCCCGCAGAAGGGCCGTCCTAGGGAGTTCTGCCGCGACGAGGCTTTGGATAAGGCCTTGGATGCGTTCTGGAAACGCGGCTATGAAGGCACCACGCTGGCGGAGCTGACGGAGGCCATGGGCATCAACCGCCCGAGCCTTTATGCGGCATTCGGTAGCAAAGAGGAGCTGTTCCGTCTGGCCGTCGACCGCTACGTCGAGACAGGCCCTGGTTTCATGCAGCGCGAGGCGCTGAACGAGCGCACTGCGCTCGCCGTCGTCACGCGCCTGTTGATGAGCCATGCCGAGAGCCTGACCGATCCGGAGCACCCGCCAGGCTGCCTCGTCGTGCAGGGCGCCTTGATCTGCGGCGATGCGGCCGAATCCATCAAGGAGGAGCTCATCGCGCGACGCGCCGCCGGCGAGGCCGACCTGCGCAAGCGTCTGGAACGTGCCAAGGCCGAGGGTGATCTCAAGCCCGACAACGATCCGGCGGCGCTCGCGCGCTACATCGCTACGGTCGAGCAGGGCATGGCGGTGCAGGCCGCGAGCGGCGCCACGCGCGAAGATCTCATCGCCGTCGCCGAGATGGCGCTCAAGGCTTGGCCTGCTTCGTAGTTGATGCGAGCTGAACCGCCGGCCCGGTCAATCCGGACCGACGTGCCATCTTCTCATCGAGCCTTCGCATGGTGAGACTTCGCGTGAGCTTTTGCCGCCTTGTAGAGCCTGTAGCTCTTGCTCGGCGTGTAACTCGGCTCGGCCGACGGCGCCTGCGTCGCGTCCGGCTGGCTCCAACCCGGCTCGTAGGTGGACGGATCGGAGGTCCACGTCTTGTCAGCCATGGCACTATCAGCGATGCCGGTCAGTCCCACCGACAGTATGGAAACTTTGACTATGGTCTTCATCGGATCTCTCCCGATTCTACTCGCGATTCTACTCGACGATCAGGTCTGGTGGCTTGGCTCTGGCGAACTCCGGCCAAGCATCGAGGTCAGACGACGTGGTGCGCGACGTCGCCCAATGCAACCGTGCTCGGATGCCCTACTCTTCGCTGCCATCGAAAGCCCTATTCGGCGGCCGGGACTCCGACGTGCTCCTGCGCCGCGCCGGATGGTGCTGCGGCTGCGCGGTCGTCGCTTCGCAAGCCCCATCCTTTCACGAGCCCGTAGATCGCCGGGATGACGAGCAGCGTCAGCAGCGTCGAGGAGACCATGCCGCCGATCATCGGAACGGCAATACGCTGCATGACCTCCGAGCCGGTGCCGGTGCTCCACATGATCGGCAGCAGCCCCGCCATGATGGCGACGACGGTCATCATCTTTGGCCGCACGCGTTCCACCGCGCCGATCATGATCGCGTCGTAGAGGTCGGCGCGCGTAAATGGCTGCCCTTCCTTGCGGCGCTGCCTGCTGATCTCCTCCCGGGCGTGATCGAGATAAATGAGCATGACGACACCCGTCTCAGCGGCGACGCCGGCAAGGGCGATAAAGCCGACCGCGACGGCGACCGACATGTTGAAGCCCAGCCACCACATGAGCCACAGCCCGCCAACGAGCGCGAACGGCAGCGACAGCATCACGATCAGCGTCTCGGTGATGCGACGGAAGTTGAGATAGAGCAGCAGGAAGATGATCATGAGCGTCACCGGCACGACGACTGCGAGACGTGCCTCGGCGCGCTCCAGGTACTCGAACTGCCCGCTCCACACGAGATAGGTTCCCGGCGGCAGCGTTAGCTGATCGGCGATCGCCTGCTTGGCGTCGGCCACGTAGCCACCGAGGTCGCGGTCGCGGATGTCGACGTAGACATAGGTCGCGAGCTTGGCATTCTCGGTGCGGATGGTGGTGGCACCTTGCGTCAGCTTCACGTCTGCGACCTCGCCGAGTGGTACGGTGCCGCCGCCAGGCAATGCCACCAGAACGTCTCTCGCGATGGATTGCACGTTGGAGCGCAGGTCGCGCGGATAGCGCAGCGCCACCGTGTAGCGCTCGCGGCCTTCGACGGTGGTGGTGATCGGCTCGGCACCGAGCGCGGAAGCGACGACGCTCTGCACGTCGGCGATCATCAGGCCATAGCGCGCGAGGCGCGCGCGATCGGGGACGATCTCGAGGTAGTAGCCGCCGACCACGCGTTCCGCGTAGGCGCTGGAGGTGCCAGGGACCGACCTCAGGACACCCTCGATCTGGCGGGCGACCTTGTCGATCTCGGCAAGGTCGCTGCCGATCACCTTGATGCCGACGGGTGTGCGAATGCCCGTCGAAAGCATGTCGATGCGGGCCTTGATGGGCATGGTCCAGGCATTGGAGACGCCGGGAAACTGCAGCGAGCGATCCATCTCCTGGATGAGCTTGTCGACCGTCATACCGGGACGCCACTCGTTTTTTGGCTTCAGGTTGATGATGGTCTCGAACATCTCGAGCGGCGCTGGATCGGTCGCCGTCTGTGCGCGCCCGGCCTTGCCGTAGACAGAGGCGACCTCCGGAAACGAGCGGATGATGCGATCCTGCGTCTGCAGGAGCTCGGCGGACTTCGTCACCGAGATACCGGGAAGCGTCGTTGGCATGAAGAGCAACGTTCCCTCATCGAGGTTGGGCATGAACTCGCTGCCCATGTGCAGCACGGGCCACACGGATATGCCGAGGACGGCGACGGCGAGACCGATGGTCAGCGCCTTGGCCCGGAGGACGCCGTGGATGATCGGCCGATAGGCGGCGATCAATGCGCGATTTATCGGGTTGCGCGCTTCGGGAATGATGCGACCGCGCACGAAGACCACCATGAGCGCCGGCACCAGCGTCGCCGACAACAGTGCCGCCGCGGCCATGGCGAAGGTCTTGGTGAAGGCCAGGGGCCCGAACAGTCGCCCCTCCTGCGCTTCGAGTGTGAAGATGGGCAGAAACGACACGGTGATGATGAGAAGCGAGAAGAACAGTGCCGGACCGACCTCGGTGGCAGCCTCGATGAGGATCTCCACGCGCGGCTTGCCAGGCGGTGCGCGCTCCAAATGCTTGTGCGCGTTCTCGATCATGACGATGGCGGCATCGATCATGGCGCCAATGGCAATGGCGATGCCGCCGAGGCTCATGATGTTCGAGCCGAGCCCGAGCAGCTTCATGGCGACGAAGGCCATGAGGATGCCCACGGGCAGCATCAGAATTGCGACGAGCGCGCTGCGCACGTGCAGCAGGAAGACGATGCACACCAGCGCAACCACGACACTCTCTTCGAAGAGAGTCGACTTGAGCGTGGCAATGGCGCGGTGAATGAGATCGGAGCGGTCGTAAACCGGAACAACCTCCGTGCCGGCCGGCAACGATGGAGCAATCTCCTGCAGCCGCTGCTTGATGTTGTCGATGACGGTGAGCGCGTTGGCGCCATAGCGTTGCAGCGCGATGCCGCTCGCCACCTCGCCCTCGCCGTTGAGCTCGGTGATGCCGCGCCGCTCATCGGGGCCGATCTCGACACGCGCAATGTCCCTGAGCAGCACGGGCGTGCCGCCCTCGTTCTTGATCACGATATTCTCGATATCGTTCGCGCTCTTTATATAGCCGCGGCCGCGCACCATGAACTCGTGCTCGGCCAGCTCCAGCGTGCGGCCACCGACGTCCATATTGCTGTCGCGAATGACCTCGCGCACCTTCTGCAGCGGAATGTCGAGCGCGCGCATGCGGCCCGGATCGACAACGACGTTGTATTGCTTGACGAAGCCGCCAACGCTCGCCACCTCGGCGACGCCTTCCGCCTTCGACAGACCGAAGCGGATCTCCCAATCCTGCAGCGAACGCAACTCGGCGAGCGTCTTGTCCTTGCCGACGACGGCATACTGGTACACCCAGCCGACGCCGGTCGCGTCAGGGCCAAGCGTCGGGGTGACGCCGGCAGGCAACCGCTTCGTTGCCGCGTTGAGGTACTCGAGCACGCGGCTGCGCGCCCAGTAGATGTCGGTGCCGTCCTCGAAAATAATGTAGACGAACGACGCGCCGAAGAACGAGAACCCGCGCACGATCTTGGAGCGCGGCACGGTGAGCATCGAGGTGGTCAACGGATAGGTGACCTGATCCTCGACGACCTGCGGCGCTTGCCCGGGGAACTCCGTGTAGACGATGACCTGCGTATCGGAGAGATCAGGAATGGCGTCGAGCGGCAGCCGCGCCAATGCCCATATGCCCGCCACCACGACGAAGGCCGTAGCGATGAGCACGAGCATCAGATTGCGCGCCGACCAAGCGATGAGATGGGCGATCATTGGCGCGCCTCCTTGGCTGGGGAAGCCGTCAACCCCTTCAGGGCCGATTGCAGATTGCTTTCAGAATCGATGAGGAAGTTGCCGTTGACGACGATGCTGTCGCCGGCGTCGAGGCCGCTTGCAACCTCGACATAGCCATCCCCCTTGCCACCGAGCCGGACATCGCGTGGCTCGAACTTGCCGTCGCCCGTGGCGAGGATGACGACCTGCCGCGCACCGCTGTCGATGACGGCGCTTTCGGGCACGGCCACCACGGGTTCTTCGCCCCGCGTATGAATGTCGACATCGGCGTACATGTCCGGCAGCAGAGCCAGATCCGCGTTCGGCAGCTCGATACGCACTTTGGCCGTGCGGGTTTCTTTCGTCAGGTGCGGATAGACGACCGCGACCCTGCTGGAGAACGTGCGTCCTGGATACGCGCGCGTGGCGACCTTCACCTTCTGTCCGGCCTTCACGGCACCAATGTCGCCTTCGGCAACATCGGCCATGACCCACACCACGGAGTGATCGGCGATGCGGAATAGGACGTCACCTGCCTTGAAGCCCTGGCCGTCGATGGCGTTGCGTTCCAACACGACGCCATCGATGGGTGCCGGCCAGGTGACAACGTCCGGTACTCTGCGCGTGCGCCTTACCTCGTCGATGAATTCGCCGGGTGCACCGAGATTGAGCAGGCGTCGGCGGGCGCCCACCATCCCCGCCACACCGGTCGCCTGTGACCTCTGGTTGCGCGGCATCTCATCGTTGCTCGGCCCAAGGTCCTGCTCGACCAGAAGCCTGGCGGCCTGGTTGAGCAACTCCTGGCCGAACAGCGTGACGAGCGGCTGACCCTTCTTGACGTGCGTGCCGCTGGTGACGGCACCGACTCTCTCCACGTAGCCATCGAAGCGCGGGGCGACGACGCTGATGCGGCGCTCGTCGAGTTGCACAACGCCCGGGGCGCGGATGTCGCGGCCGATCGCGCGCTTGCGGACGACCTCCGTCTTCACGCCGGAGCGCTGAATCTTCTCCGGCGATACCTTCACCGCATTTGGCTCGCCGGCCTCATCCTCGTAGACCGGGATGTAGTCCATGCCCATGGAGTCCTTCTTCGGCACCGGCGAGATGTCCGGCAGACCCATGGGGTTGCGGTAGTGGATGATCCTGCGTCCGTGATCGTCGTGCGGATCGGCGTTGGCCGTCGCCTTCGGCTTGTCGAAGCTGACGTCCTCCGAAGCGTGCACGGCGACGTAAGGCTTACCGTCGGGCGCATTCGTCGGCGTCAGCGAATAGAGCGGCTTGCCGCTCGGGTCGCGGTAGTAGATCACCGGCCCCGTGGCTTGCGGGGGCGATGCAGCGGTCGCCGCTTCGGGTTCGAGCGGCAGCTTGAGCAGGCCCGTCTGGCCAACCCACAGCCCGGCTACGGCGGCGGCGGACAGGGCCGCGGCGGTCGCCAACCCTTTTACCAGCCGTTTCATGGGCTTGCCGTGAAAACAAGCTTAGTTTCGAGCGATTCCGTCTCGCCTTGCACCTTGGCGCCGAGCGACAGCGCCCAGTTGCCGGCCATGCCGAGATAGCTCTTGAAGCGATAGACGCCCGGCTCCGTCGCCGGCAGCGGCTCGAGCGGCGCGGTCATCGCCTCCATGCCATCGGGGCCCATGTCGACGCGCTTGGCAAAGATCACCGCATCGGGGATGGGGCGGCCGGAAGGCTTGTGCACGAGCTTGACCGCGATGACGGCCTCGCCCTGCTTCAGCTCCTTATCGACCAGTTGGAACTCGTAGTCCTTGATGTCGGCGAGCACGGCCGTGGCAGTCAGCGCCAACAGTGCAGCGCCCACGGCGGCCGCACGCAAAATCCTGCGTTGCATTTTCTCGTATCTCCATCGTCCAAGCCGGCGCTGGCCATCGGCCAACGCATCGAACCGGCCGCAGCTTGGGCTGCAGCCGCAAACGACGCCTTCGGGCGCGGTCAGACGCTGGGAGGTCGGAGGAGCTGGGGCGTGAGCGTGCCGGCGCTCTCCTGAGCGGGCGCGGGCAGTATATGGTGGCGGACAATGCCAGCTTGCACGCGCACGCCAACCGGCAGCAGCGGCAGTTGCTGGGCGCACTTGGCGAGACAGCTGCCGAGGTCCGGGCACGTCTTCTGCGGGCAGTCCGGGCAATGCTTGTGCTCGGTCTTGACGACCTCGTGGCCGTGACACGGCACATCGCCCTCGGTGGACGCTGCGTGCTCAACGTGCTGCGCGGCTGTCGTCTGCAGTTGCAGTGCGTGTGCCGTCGAAAGCGGCACAGACAGGACCGCGCCCAGCATGGCAAGCATGCCGAGCATCAAACACCAGCGCTGGTAGATGCGGTTCGTCACGCGGAAAGGGTGCCATAAGCGTCGACAGTAGACAACATAGAGAGTCCGCTTTGATCGGATAGCTGCCCTGCGGCGCTCCATCTCGCATTAAGCCATTGATATCGATGCAAGTCGTTAAGGACTGCTGCCAGAAGCCGGGAGACCCAGCTCAAGCTGCTCCGTTGCCGCACCGGTGCCGAATTTCGACAGGCTCACGCCCACCAGGCGGATACCCATCGTCACGGGGTAGATGGAGCGGACCAACGAGACGCTGACCTCGTGCAGTTGCCGGCGCGTGATGACGGGCGCGTGCAAGGTCCGGCTGCGCGTCACATGACGGAAGTCAGCGTATTTGATCTTGACCGTGACCGTCTGTCCAAACGCGCGATGCTTCTCGCACCAGGCCCAGACGTCGTCTGCCATGGCTTTGACCCCGGCCTCGATGTCGGCCGGCGCGAGAAGGTTCTCAGCGAAAGTGGTCTCGGAGCCCGACGACTTGCGCGGCCTGTCCGGCACGACGCGGCGATCATCCTCAGCGCGCGCAATCGCGTAGTACCAGGCACCGGATCTGCCGAAGCGCTGTTGCAGGAAAGCGAGGGATTTCTCGCGGAGATCGGCCCCGGTGTGGATGCCGAGTGCCTTCATCTTGTCGGCTGTGACCGGCCCGATACCGTGAAACTTTCCAATCGGCAGCTCCGCGACGAAGCCGGGTCCCATCTCGGGCGTGATGACGAATTGCCCGTTGGGCTTGCGGTGATCGGACGCCAGCTTGGCGAGGAACTTGTTGTAGGAGATGCCGGCCGAGGCAGTGAGGCCGGTCTCGGCAAGGATTCGCGCACGAATGTCTTTGGCTGCGCCCGACGCCGTCGGAATGCCACGCAAGTTCTCCGTCACATCGAGGTAGGCTTCGTCCAGCGACAGCGGCTCGATGAGCGGCGTGTAGTCTGCAAAGATGCGCCGGATCTGCGCGGACACGGCCCGATAGACGTCGAATCTCGGCGGCACAAACACGAGCTCGGGACATTGCCGAAGCGCCGTCGTCGACGGCATGGCCGAGCGCACGCCGAACTTGCGGGCTTCATAGCTGGCCGCAGCAACGACCCCGCGCTTCGCCGCGTGGCCCACCGCCACGGGGCGCCCGCGAAGAGATGGATCATCGCGTTGCTCCACGGATGCGTAGAACGCGTCCATGTCGATGTGAATGATTTTGCGGACCGCTTTCCTCATTGCCGGCCATCTTATCACGGGCGCGGTGTTCCCAGAGGGACAGCACGCTGCCGGTGCGGATGGATAACCGGGTGGCTCGCACTGAGCAGCTTGGGCGGCACTCCGTGGCTGCCCCGGGACAGAGGCGTGCAGGATCGGGCACTCCCCCCGAATCGTCAATCCGTCCGCTCAGGCGTCCGACAATCCTCACGACCGAAGGTCGTGCAACCCTGACGAGGAGTTCGAAATAGTGAGCGAAGCATTTCCTGCAGTGAACGATGTCAGCCAGGCAGCAATCGTCAGCGTTCCCGATGAAGGCGCGTGGTTCACCGCCGTGCCGGGAGAACGCATGTCGATCCGCGTTCGCAGCGCCGAAGTAGATGGGCGATATGCGATCATTGAATCCATTACCCAGCCCGGTGCCGCCGCCCCCATCCACTATCATCAGGAAGATGAAATCTTCCTGGTGGTCGAGGGGGTCATGACATTCTCATGCGGTGGGAAGCTGTTCGAGGCGAAAGCCGGAACAACCGTCGTCGTCCCAGCCGGTGCGCATCATGCCTGGAAGAACCGCACGACAAGCACGGTGCGCATGTTCATCACCTTCTCCCCCGGGGGCTTCGAGACCGTGCTCGAGCGGATCGGCGGCTGCAGCATCGAGGAAATCGCAGCGCTCGCCGCTAGCCGCGGTTCACAAGTGGTCGGTCCGCCAATCGACGGCTGACTGTTGCCGCTGCGAACGACCTCTGCCCCGGCACTCGGCGGTGCCGGGGCTTGTTGGGCCTGCTGGCTCGTGACTGTCAGAATTTCGCGCTGAGCGAGGTGAAGAACGTCCTGCCTGGCGCCGGCATATAGGAATTGCCCAGCGCGTCGACGTAGTAGCGGTCGCCAACGTTCTCGATGCTGAGGTTCAAGGACATGTCGGGCGTGAACTTGTAGCTGGTGAAGAGGTCGACGATCGTGTACGGGGCCCAAAGGTAGGGTACTGTGGTTGCCCACAGCTCGGCCTCGGCGGCGCGCTTTCCGGCAAAGCTCAGCCGCGTCCCAACGGTCAAGGCTTCGTCGAAGAAGCGCGCCCCAAGCGTCAGCGAGCCGGAATATTTGGGCGGCACGAAGCTCGAGCCATAGTCGTAGGTGGTTGTCTGGCTCCTGCAGCTTGCCGCGGCTGCAGTGTCGCTGAAGCAATAGACGGCGTCCGTGTAGTAGGTCAGGCTCGCCTCGCCGAAGAGGAAGCCGGCATCGTACGAAAGCTGGCTCTCTACGCCCTTGAAATGCGCTTGCGGGATATTGGCCCAGGTGTAGCTCGTGCCTGTGACGCCGTTGAGGGAGGACAGCGCGCGGATGACGTAGTTGCTGTAGTCATTGTCGAAATAGGAGACCTTGGTGCGCAGTTTGTCGTCACCGGTAAAAACGGTGCTCCGAGCCACGTTGAAACCCAGCTCGTAGTTGCTCGCGGTCTCCGGCTGGAGATTGGGGTTTGGCGTTATGTAGGCGGTGACGCCGACGACCTCGCGCAAAGTCGGGGGACGCCAACCGTTGGCATAGAGCCCGTAGAACTGGACGCCCTCCCACGGTGTCAGGGTCACGCTGGCGGTTGGGCTGACCCGATCGCCGTTAGAACCAAACGGCTTAGAGTCGCCGGTGCTGTTGAGGCTGGCATCGCCGGACCCGTCGATGTTGTAGTAGTCGTAACGCACCGTACCGCCGACGCGAAGCCACGAGGTGATGTCGAGCGTCGCTTCGTTGAATGCGCTGCTCATCGCCCGCGTGCCTTCCATGCTGGAGCTGCCGGTGCCCTCGCGGCTATTGCCGTCTTCCTGGGCATAGGAGAGACCATATTGCAGGCTGAGCTCGCCGAGCGGCGTGGAAAGGCGCGACGCGTTCCAGATCTCGCTGCCCTTTGTGACGGAATCAACCATTGTGGCGATCGGAGGAAGCTGCGTGTCGCTGTTGCTCGCCCACGCGCTCACGTGCAGATCGACGAATGGATTGTCCGCGGGCTTATAGGTATAGCGCGACGTATAAGTGTTGGTACGGGTGTGCGCGTGCCGAGCTTCCTGCTTGGTGCCGAAACGGATGAGGTCGGGCCAAGCCTCCCCGTAGTAGCTGTCGAAATAGATGTAGCCCAGCTCGAGCGCGTGGCCTTCTGCAAAGCGGAGCCTGCTCTTCACGAGCGCCGATTCCGTATCGACCGAGGTGTTGAAGACCTCCTCCCCGTACTTGTAGGGAGAAAGCGAAACGGTTGTCCCGGAGATGGAGGCCGTCGTCGGTCCATGCGAGCCGGTGAAATAGTTGCCTGACTTGCGCCGCGCATAGGCGGCCACGACCTCGACGTTCTCGGTTGCGGCAGCACCGGCCACGCTGCCGCTGTTGTTGCCGAAGGCGAACACGCTCGGCTGATCGGTACGCGTTGTCGCGGTGTTGAGTGCCGGCGCCTCCACAGAGTTGGAACCGAGCGTGCCGTGAACGCGCAGGCCCGTGGTCGCACCCTCCTTGAGAACGTCGCCGGCTTCGAGGGTGCGCAGGTTCACGACGCCGCCCATCGCACCGGCGCCATAGGGGCCACCCGAGGGCCCCTTATCGATGCTCACACCAGCGAGCAGTTCCGGATCGACGTAGACGCGGTTGTCATGTCCGCCGTAGCCGCGATAGCTGGAAGTCGTCTGCTGCGTTCCATCCACCATTACGTTGACGCGATTTGCACCCTGCAGCCCGCGGATATTCACATTCAGGGCGACACCATTGCGGTTGCCGGCCGAGATGACGCCGGGCGTCGACTTGAAGATGTCGCCCGTCGATGTCGCGGGGAAGCGCTGAAGCTGCTCACCCGAGATATAGGCGGACGATCCCGGCGTCTGATACGGCTGATCGGCGGCCGATCCGCTTCCGCCCGACACATCGATGGTGTCGAGCGCGATGGCGCCTTCGATGGTCGCTCCGGCGGCATTGGAAGCGGGGCCATCGAGCGTGACCGTCGTCGGTCCTGTGTAGCGGAAGACGACGCCGGTGCCGCTCAGCAGCACCATCAGCGCTTGATTGGGTGTCTTGGCTCCGGATACGCCGGAGGTCGTGCGCCCGTTGGCGAGGCTGGCATCGAACAGGATCTGCAGGCCGGACTGGGCCGCGAACTTGTTGAGCGCGCCTGTCAGCGGGCCGGCCGGAATCGAGAAGTTGCGTGTCTGCTCCTGCGTTGGCACTGCCGCCTGCGCCAGCGCACCTCCCGTCGCCCCGATCATCAAAACCGCCGACAGCGACAGGACCGTCCGGCAGTTCCGCCGTGCAACGCGACGGCGAGCCGCCGCGCGCTTCTCACTTCTCGACATACGCAACCCTCACGCAACTCACGATACGCGAGCAGCCCCCCAAAGGCGCTCAATGGGTAGACGAACGAGGAAGCGCGAAAGGACTCCGTGGCTGGCCTGAGACGCTCGCTCACAGCCCTACCAGCCCGTGATCCCACAAACTTCAGACTCAGGACACTAGCCGCGGATGACGACCAGCGGCCCCAGGCGGGTGATCTCGATGCCGAGCGAGGTGCGCAGAAGCTCGAGCGCCGTCTCGGGATCGGAGACGGTAAACGTGCCGCTGACCCGCCGCTGCGCCAGCTCATCCGAAGCTATGATGATGCGCCCTGAAAAGTGTCGCCGTATTGCGGCGACCACGCTTTCGAGCGTGGCGTTGTCGACGACGAGCTGTCCGCGGCGCCAGGCCAACGTGACGGCCGGGTCTGCCGGCTGGACTGCGCCGACGCGGCCGTCGGCGCAGCAGGCGACCGCGTGGCCGGCGTCCAGACGCACCGACGAGGGAATGTGCCCCAAGGACGCCACCTCGACCGCGTGCTCGATAACCGTGACATCGGCGTCGTCTCCGTAGAGACGGATGTTGAATGCAGTGCCAAGGGCCGTCGTGCGCGAGCCGGCGGCCTCGACGGCGAACGGCCTCTGTGGGTCGGACACGACCTCGAAGTAGGCCTCGCCGCGCAGCAGGCGAACGGTTCGCCTATGACCGTCGAAATCGTAGGCTGCCGCCGAGCTGGCGTTGAGCTGCATGGTCGAGCCGTCGGCAAGCGTCAGCGTCGGCATCTCGCCGGTCCCGGAGATGACGTCGGCCTGCAGCCACAGGGGGCCATCCAGCTCGAAGAACGATCCGAGCGCGATGGCGGCTGCGATCACCATGATGCCGGCGGTGCGTCTGCCGCTATTTCGCTTCTTCGGCTCCAGCGTGGCAAGCGCGGGATCCTCGAGGATGGCGGAGCGCGCGTCGCCCATGAGCTTGCGCACCTCGTCGTAGGCAGCGGCGTTCTCCGGGTCGCTGGCCAACCATGCGTCGAGCGCGCGGCGGTGCGCCTGCGATCGGTCGCCATCGTCGTTCTTCAGCAAGAAGTCGATGGCCTGCTCGCGGCGGCGGCGCCGTGCACGAGCATTTGCGTCAGTTGCCATCTGCCTGGTCTCAGACGTGGAGCCGTCCACACTTTAGAGACGAACGAAACTCGCGATTCGGTGCGGATTGTTAATCGATTTGCGTCACGCGATCCAGGCAGTGCAGCATCGCTGCACGCAGGTTCCGATCGACGGTGACACGGCTCACGCCCAGCTTTTCGGCAATGGCATCGGGCGGTAGCTGATGCAGGCGATGCAGCACGAAGATCATGCGCCGGCGGCGCGGCAGCTCGGCGATCGCCTCCTTGAGGCGCTTTAGCCGGTCGCTCACCTCCAGGGCATGGTCCGGGGCCGGCGTCGCCGCGGGGACGGCGAGGCCTTCATCGTCGCTGCCGGAGAAGAGGCGCTGCTCGAACGCGGCACGGCGGGCGCGGTCGATGCCGAGGTTGACTGCGGCGCGCGACAAGAACGCACGAAGCGAGCGGGCGCCGCTCAGGCTTTCGGGGTTCTCGGCCAGCTTGATATAGATGTCATGGACGATATCGGCGCTGTCGTGCGTGTGGCCGCGGCGGCGCAGCGCCGCCTTTATCTCCTCGTAGTGCGCTTCGATCGCCTCGTTGAGGAGATCGAGGCTGTTGAGATGGGCGGATTGGGCCACAATCGAACCATGCTTTTTCGCACCGAGACCGATGCGCCGCAGACGGTCTCTGCAATCGCAAGCGTTCGGGTGGGACGTCCTTCAAGTCCCGTTATCCAGCATTTGCTTACTTTTCGCGTCAAGATTAAGTCGATGGCCCGGCGCAAGGTGCGCCGCTGACGTTGCCTTGCGGCAACGCTCTGCCAGAGCCTGTAACCGAGATGGGCGTTGGGTGGCGATGGACGTCGCGGATCTAGCTGGCTTGCGCCAGCGCCACGGCGTCGGGGCCGGCGGGGTATCGCAGCCGCGCGGCGGCATCGTTCGCCGCATGCCACACGACCTCCGCGACATCGCGCGCCGTGGTGACGGCGGCCGGCTGGCCGAATGCGGCGAGGATCGACCGGGCGTACGGCGCATAGGCTTCGGGGATCGTATCCTCGATCGGCGTCTCAACATTCTGAGCGAAGCGCGTCGACGGCCCGTAGCCGGGCTCGACCAACTTGACGCGAATGCCGAAGCCGGCGAGCTCGTGCGCGAGCGATCCGGTGAAGCCTTCGACGGCGGTCTTGCTCGCCGTGTATGCGGCAACGAGCGGCATTGGTGCCAGCGTGGCGCTCGATGTCACGTTCACGATGACGCCGGAGCGGCGCGCGCGGAACTGCGGGAGCACCGCCTGCGTCATCGCCATCACGCCGAACGTGTTGGTCTCGAACAGGCTGCGGACGACCGCCATGGGCGTTGCCTCGAAGGCTCCAAACATGCCGATGCCGGCGTTGTTGACGAGCACGTCGATCGGACCGCTGGCGCGAAGAGCGTCAGCGATGGATTGCGGCTGCGTGACGTCGAGGGCGAGCACGCGCAGCCGGTCGCCCGCCGGCAGAATGCCATCGCGCGGCTTGCGCATGGTTGCGATGACGTTCCAGCCCTGAGCATGAAAGTGGTGCGCCGTCTCGAGGCCATAGCCCGAAGAGCATCCGGTGATCAGCACGGTCTTCATCGTCATCGTCGTTCCCTCCTGGTTGAACGACGCAGACCATAGACGGCGCCTTCCGGACGATCTGCAATTGATCGTCCGGTTTTCGTTTGTTAGCGTCCTGACATGGTCGATCCGCTCTCGGAAATCATCGCGCTGCTGCGGCCGCGCACGGTCTTCTCCAAGGTGATCAGCGGTGCCGGCCGCTGGGCCGTGCGCTATTCGGACTACGGCCAGCCCAGCTTCTGCACCGTGCTCGATGGGAGCTGCCGCCTTGTCGTCGATGGACAGGAGCCGCTGCGGCTCGAAGCGGGAGATTTTCTGCTCCTGCCAAAGACGCCTGGGTTCACCATGTCGGGCTTCGCGCCGGCACGGGCGAAGCTCGTCGATCCGAAGACGGCGCCGGCGCCGACGCACGAGGTGCGCCATGGCACGCCTGATGGAGACCCTGACGTGCGGTTGCTCGGCGGATCGTTCGTCTTCGAGTCAGGCGACGCCGATCTCCTGGTATCCCTGTTGCCGGCGCTGGTGCACGTGCGCGGGGTGGAAAGGCTTTCCACACTCGTCCGCCTCGTTCGCGACGAAGCCATCGGCGAGCGCCCCGGTCGCGAGCTCATCCTCGAACGTCTCGTCGAGGTGCTGTTGATCGAGGCGCTGCGGACAATCCAGGGCGATGCGGCGCCGGCCGGGCTGCTGCGCGGCCTTGGCGACGCACGCCTCGCAATCGCGATACGGGAGATGCACGCCGATCCGGCGCGCGCCTGGACGGTCGAGGAGCTTGCCAAAAAGGCAGCCCTGTCGCGCTCGGTGTTCTTCGACCGGTTCACGGGTGCTGTTGGCATGCCGCCAATGGAGTATCTTGTCGGTTGGCGCATGGCGATCGCGAAGGATCTGCTGCGCCAACAGGACATTAGCCTCGCCGAGGTCGCGGAGCGCATCGGCTACAGCTCGGCGAGCACCTTCAGCACTGCATTCAGCCGATATGTTGGGCAACCACCGAGCCGCTTCGCTCGCGAGCGTGCTGCGCAGCGAGATGCCGGGTGGGGTGAAGAGCCAGGAGTATCGTTTGGCAATTCCAGCCGATAGGAGATGCTCTAGCCTGGCGCGCGATGCCACCCTCCCCATCGCGGGGAGGGTGGAGTGAAGCGCGCCCGTCTGATCGGAAAATGGGCTAATATGGCAGCAGTCCCAAAGCGGTGTCACAAAGGTTGCATAGCCGGTTGGCCGCAATGTTGCATGGCCGAATATTCTGAACAGAAATACTGGCGGAAAGCCTACCAGCCATGGCCGGCGCGGACGTGCTGAAGTCACCGAACCGCAGCCGCCAAATGTGCGAGTGGGACGAGTTTGCGCAGTCGACGGCGGATGCACGCGACGTCATCGGGCAAGCTCAATCGGGCCACGTTCCTCCGTTCTTTCTTTTGTCAGTGCCCGGAATCAACGCCCGGGAGCATCGCGACTGCTCAGAGCTTTGGACGCGCGACCGGGTCGCGGCGAGCTTGCCGGAACGCGACAGGCTCGCGTTTCGCTACGACGAAAGCGCGCAGGGCAAGCTTCGCGTCGGCTATCTCTCGAATGACTTCCATGAGCACGCCACCGCGCGCCTGCTGGTCGAATCGATCGAGGCGCACGATCGCGACCGGTTCGAGCTGCATGCATTCTCTTTCGGCAGCGACGATGGCGGCGCGATGCGTCGCCGCCTCAACACAGCGTTCGATGTCTTTCACGATGTGTCGGCCTTGAACGACGCAGAGATCGCGCAGGCCGTGCACGGTGCCGGCATTGGCATCCTCGTCGATCTGAAGGGTTTTACGCGCGGCGCTCGGACCGGGGTGATGATGCTGCGCCCGGCACCGGTGCAAGTGAACTTCCTCGGCTATCCGGGGACGCTCGGGGGCGACATCTGCGACTACATCATCACCGATCCCTTCATGACGCCGCTGGCCACGTCCTCAGACTACTCCGAGTCCTTCGCGTACATGCCGCATTCCTATCAGCCGCATGGCCGAGGCGACGCGCTTGGAAAGAGGCCGGCGCGGGCCGCGGTCGGCCTCCCCGACGCAGGCTTCGTCTTCTGCTGCTTCAATCAGGCATACAAATTCACGCCGCCGGTTTTCGATCTGTGGTGCCGCCTGCTCGATGCCACGCCAGGCAGCGTCCTGTGGTTGCTGTGCGCCGAGCAGGCGGAGGGCAATCTGCGCGGCGAAGCCTTGCGCCGAGGCGTGTCGCCCGACCGTCTCGTGTTCGCGCCCGACATGAAGCAGAGGGAGCACCTCGACCGTTTACAACTCGCCGATCTCGTTCTCGATACGTCGCCCTATGGCGCACACACGACGGCGAGCGATGCGCTCTGGGCCGGTGTGCCCGTCGTAACGTGCGCGGGCGAGACGTTCCCGTCGCGCGTGGCAGGAAGCCTGCTGCACGCCGTCGGCCTTTCCGAGCTGATCGCTACGAGCGAGGAGGACTACTTCGCCGTGGCTCTCACGTTGGCGAGCGATGTCGAGCTGTTCGAGGCCTGCAAGGCGAAGCTGCGGCGCAATCGGTTGACGACGCCGCTGTTCGACGTTGCGGCCTACACGCTGGCGCTCGAAGAGCTCTACACAACGATGTGGGAGCGCCATCGGGAAGGGGGATCCCACAGGCCCATCTGGACATCGAAACCGTGAAGGGTTGACGCGCCTGCAGTTTGCCAATCGGGCCGAAACAGCATAGGGTAACGGCATCGTAGGTATCGAGCCGCAGGCGCCTACGACCGAGAGATGCGTGTGCTCCCGCCTGTATGGCAAAAGGGACAGCGCATATGGGGTTTCCAAAACCCAATCCTCCAATCAGCGATGCCATCGACCATGTCCACCGCGACGCGTGGGCAGCACAGGTGCGGCCGTCATGAGCCAAGGTCCTGCCGGCCAAATCGCAGCCCGCAAGCCGCGACCGCTATGGGTCTTACCGGTGGTGACCGCATTGGTCTTCCTGGCGGTGATCCTCGTTCTCTATCCAACGACTCCCGGATAGGAGTGAGCGGCATGTCGTCGGTAAGCATAACCGTTGCCGACGTCGGTCCCAGCGACACCAATCAAGGATGGCGTTGGTCGGTCAACCGCGACGGAAAGGAGGTCCAATTTGGATTGGCGGCCGACGAGGATGCTGCCTATGCAGCGGCAAAGCCCCATTTCGACAGACTGAGAGACGAAATGGCGGAGCACGCCCGAAGGAAGCCGGCCGCCCCGGTGTAGCGGAGCCGAGTCCCCGGACAGCGATCGCCACCGCCCGAACCACGCGCCGCCCAGTGAAAGGCACGAATGCAGGCCGCAAGACAGATATCGCATCCAGGCTTCTTCGAGAGAGCGGGACCCTTTCCGCTGCAGATGATCGCAGCAAAGCTCGGTGCGCAACTCGAGCAGGCGGCGATCGAGTCCGCCGACATCGAGGATGTCAAGCCGCTCGGCAGCGCGGGTCCGCAGCACCTCGCCTTCTTCGACAATCCAAAATATCTGGATCAGCTCACCAAGACGCGTGCTGGCGGCTGCCTTGTGGCGCCGTCGTTTGCTGCCCGCGTGCCTACGGATACGGCGATCCTCAAGACCAAGTCGCCCTACAGCGCGTTCGCCTTCGCCCTCCGGCTTTTCTACGCCGATGCGTTGCACCCCATCGCGGCAAGATTGGACGACGAGAGGGGCCGAGGCACGTTGATCCATCCGTCAGCGCGCATCGATGTGGGCGTGAAGATCGAGCCCGGTGCGGTCGTCGGCGCGGAGGCACATATTGGCCGTGGCACGACCATCGCCGCCGGTGCCGTGGTCGGCTATCGCGTCGTCGTTGGTGCTGACTGCTACGTCGGGCCTAACGCCACGCTGACGCATTGTCTCGTCGGCGAGCGCGTCATCCTCCACGCGGGTGTCCGGATCGGCCAGGATGGCTTCGGGTTCGCCATGGGCGCCAAAGGCCATCTGAAGGTGCCGCAGGTTGGCCGCGTGATCATCGGCGATGACGTCGAGATCGGTGCAAACTCGACCGTCGATCGTGGCGCGCTGAACGATACGGTCATTGGCGAAGGCACGAAGATCGATAATCTCGTGCAGGTCGGTCATAACGCGATCATCGGCCGCCATTGCGTCATCGTCGCCCAGACCGGCATCGCCGGATCGGCGCAGCTTGGCGACTTCGTCGTCATGGGCGGCCATTCAGGCGTCGTCGGCCACGTCAAGATCGGCGATGGGGCCCAGATCGCCGGCATGGCGCACGTAAAGGAAGATGTGCCGCCAGGAGCGCGCATGGGTGGCACGCCGGCGGTGCCGTTCAAGGATTGGGCGCGCGAGGTCGCGACGCTCAAGCGGCTGGCGGCGCGAAACGCGGAGGGAAAGGCGTAGCTGCGTTCAGTTCGGCCGGGCCACGGCCGCTTTCATATCCGCGTACTCGGCTCGCGCGAGATCGTCGACGAACGCCTTGATCTCGGTTTCCGTCATGGCGCGGACATCGTAGTAGCGCTCGCCTCGCGAGATGACGACCACGTCCGACAGGGCGGTCGTGCGCTTGCTGGTAATCTCTTGCGCTTGCTCCTCGCTGATCGTGATGGCCTTGTGATAGCGCATCTGCCCTCAGTCCGTGCTGCCGATATCGGCATTGCCATCGCGAGGCAGCGGATAGTCTTCGCTGTCGTAGAGCGCACGGATATCGGCGAACTCGAACCGGTCGTCGCCGACCTCCATGACCGTACCGCGCTGCATGATCTGCGGCAATTCTTCGACGGCGAACCGGATGGCCTCAGCGCTGCTCGGAAACCGCCGGTAGCTCATGGGGCCCTTGCGCGTCCGGGTACCGCCGCTTGAATAGATCTCAGCAGGCGCCTCGAAGGCAAACTTATCGACGGGTCTCATGATCGATCAGTCTCCACGCCTGTACGAAAGCGGGCGCGGGCGTGCCGGCGTGCTCGCCAGCGCCGCATGGGTAGCGCAGTACGATTGCCCATCGCCCTTGTGCTCTCCGCAGAAGTGAAATCCAGGGAGCTGCGGATCGCCGATCGGCCAGCGGCATTCGTTGCTCTTCAACGTTGCGAGCGTTTTGCGCTTTGCAGCTTGCTTGTTGCCCGGGTCATTCGTCATCGATCGTGCACTTTCTTTTTTGAACGTAGAATCGCTTCTGCCTGGGTGCATCACAGCGGTGAGGACGTGTGCAGAAGCTCGCTTTCTCGCGCGACGCGCTCGAAGGCCTCGCTGATCGTCTTGATGCGGTAGAGCTGCTCGCCGCCTTCATTGGGCAGCACGCGCAATACCTTGTACGATCGTACCGAGGCCGGAACGGCGCGGTTGGTGGGCATGAAGTCGACCATCTGCCCGACTTTGAACTTGGCCACGAAGTGTCTCCGCATCATTGCTGCCCGGCGGGCCATTCCAGCGGAGCGCAGGGGGACCTTGAGACAAGAGCCCGGGAGTGTGTTCGTGCTGCGCAAAAGAGGCCGAAAGCGTCGTCGCCTGAACTGCGCGACGGTAAGACAATCTTCGAAACTGTCCGCATTTGCCCTCCTCGCTGTTCAAGGCGGGAGCGCGCACAGCTCTCAGCACGGAGGCCCGAATGAATTGTCCGTGATCGACGAGATATAGGGACCAAGCTGCAAAATGTCGATGGCGCGGGGCTTTTTTCTGCTCTGTTGCCTATTCGTGAAGAAATATATTCGCCCGGGCGCTTGCGCTCACTGCTTCAATCAGTCATGCATTGGCCTCGACTTATGGCCGGATGACCGAGCCGTGGCGTTCGATGCCGAGCACAACGCCTCGTTTCCTTTGACCTACCATTCTTCGAAAAACAGGGCCGGCTGCGGCGCGATGTGCCGTGGCGGTCCGTTCGCATCACTCACCATCGAGGACTTCATGAATAACGGAACTGTAAAATTCTATAATGCGCAGAAAGGCTATGGCTTCATTGCGCCCACCAACGGCAGCAAGGACGTGTTCGTTCATGCGACGGCGCTCGAGCGCGCGGGCATCAGCAGCCTGGCCGAAGGGCAGAAGGTCGCTTTCGACACGGCGGAAGACCGCCGGACGGGCAAGGTGTCGGTGCAGAACATCGAGCTCGCGTAGCTTTATTGTGGCGTGAGCGGCGCTCATCGGCCTCGCTCGCGACTGCAACCTTCTAGATTACGGCGCGCGCACGAAGCAGTCCCGATGTCTCCTGTCCAACGGCAGCGATCAGCCCATGCGCGATCAGCGTATCGAGCGCTTGCCGCACCTGGTCGCTGGTCAGGCCTGTGTCTTCGGACAGGGACGACCACGCTCGCTCATCGAGCGCGATGCCTGTTCCATCGCTTGCCGCGTGCGCGGCGACCCATGCCATGAGTGCGAGTGCATTCGTCCTGGCTGGACCAAGCTCTCGGCCGCAGGCGAACCACCTGGACCATCGCTCGAAGTCGGACATGCCATACCTCAAGTCATAGCAAAATTGCCTGTGACGGCTGGTCGACGTGGGGGCAGATCTTTCATCACATCATCGTTTCGAAAGTCTACAGCAGGCGACCAACGCCTGGGTCGGCCTTGAGGCTCGCGGCCGCCAAAGCGCTAACGAGAGAGTGACAATGGCCCGAAATCGATCGAAGACCCAAGCGGAGTTCGTGCTGTTCGACGTCGTCTACGAGGACGGGACGCGCACGTCCAATCGCAAGGTTCCAAGTAGCGCGGTTGGCGGTCTCGAGGGCGATGAGCCGGCGCGCGCCATCATCGAAGCACAGGATGCGGAGATCGCCGAGCGATCGGGCCGCAATCGCGGGCCGATCAAGCTCATCGTGAGGGCGGGCGCGAAGGCGGCATCAAAATGACGCCAGCGTCGCCGTCATGTGGCGATGGCGGACAACCTACCGGCGCCCCACGCCGGCCGGCTTCTTCGCGGGCATGGGGAGCAAGCCTTCCCGCTGCGCCTGCTTGCGCGCGGCCTTCTTGGCCCTGCGTATCGCCTCGGCCTTCTCCCTGACGCGTCGCTCTGACGGCTTCTCGAAAGACCGGCGACGCTTCATCTCGCGGAAGACGCCCTCGCGTTGAAGCTTCTTCTTCAGGATCCGCAGGGCCTGATCGACGTTGTTTTCGCGCACGAGGACTTGCAGGGGTGGTTCCTTTCGGTTGAGGGCGGCGTGCTCAAAGCACCAGGCGACTTTGCCTGTGCAGATGCCGACCCGAAGAGATGGGCAGGAAGCGTCGACCTAGGACGAAGTGCGGTGCGCCACAGGCAACCGCGGTTCGGCCGTCGTCGTCTGCGAATTGGCCGCCATCTCGAGCTTGTGCTGGTCACGCTCGCCGGCGCGTGCCGCATCGATTATGCGACGTGCAACAGAAAAGCGAACGGCCGGAGTATCGGCGGCTAGAGGAACACGCCGTGCCATCGCAGCTTCGAAGGCAGCCACCATATTGTGGATCAGCGTGGGGTCGAAGTAGTAACCTGAGCCGTCCATCGAACCTCCTGCTTTTAGGCAGGAGCTCCTGGCTCCCCGTCATCGGCGCCCGAACATCGTAGCCAATGATGCATCCTTCATAGAGCCTTCCGCGCGCGAAGTCGAATCCTTGTGTTCCAGCGCGGAATTGAGGGTCCGAAGCCGACGCCGCAATCTTGTATGCTCCTGCTGCCGCGGCGAGGCGCCGCGCACACCGGATCCGGCCGGCTTCGCAGGCAATATTGCCGCAGCTCCGCATGCAGACCTTCCTGCATACGTAACGCAAACCCTTTCCCCTGCGTAGTCGGCCTACTGCCTGGCGTGGAGGTCTGCGTGTCAATGAACACACTCCGTTTGCTCGACGATGGCCTCGAGCTTGCGCAATCCGATGGCTCGCAGCCAAAGCTGATAGCCGCCGGGAGAGCAGCGGGAGAAGGCGGGCTCGAGATCGCGCAGGTGGATTTCGATCACGGCGCGCACTACAGCTCGGCCGCCCCCGATCATCTGCTCTTCTTCCACTTGTCGGCACCGGCACGGATCACCTGCCGCGTGGCGGGCGACGCTTTCGTGCATGAGGCGAGGGTCGGCGCGGTCGGCATCTGTCCGGCCGGCGCGGACACATTCTGCCAAGGCGATGGGTCGATAAGAAACCTCGTTGTCTCCATCGATCCGGCGGCTCTCGCTCTGGCCGCCGCCGAGGACAACGTCCGGGTGCCGCAGATAACCGAGCGTCTCTCCGGAGAGGATCACGGGCTTTGCAAGATCGCCCGGACGCTCGCCGCCGAATGCGCCGATGGGTTTCCCAACGGCGCGCTCTACTGGAACGATGTGGCGGCGAGCTTCGTCAGCAGCTTTCTTGCGCGACACACGTCAAGCGCTGCAACCGGCACACGCAGCGTCCTGTCCGAGCACGTATTGACCAGCATTCGCGATTTCGTTCACGCCAACCTCGATGGGCCGATCGAGGTCGACGCGCTTGCCCGCATCGCCGGCCTCAGCGCCTTCCACTTCAGCCGCACGTTCGCGCGCTCGGTCGGCGTCACGCCGCATCGCTACGTGATGCGGCTGCGGCTCAAGCGCGCCCGCGAGCTGCTGCGTGAGGACCGCTTGAGCTTTGCGGCGGTCGCAGCCGAGACGGGCTTTGCCGATCAAAGTCATCTTGCGCGCTGGACGCAGCGCGTCTACGGCGCCACGATGCGGCAGCTCGCGTCGAAGACATCCTCGCGCTAGTCATGCGCCGGCGCAGACATCATCCAGGATCAGCTCCATCGCTATGAGGAGCGGCGGAAACGGATCGTGGCTGGCGTGCGTCAGATGCAGCGCGCCGCCGATCGTCGCGAGGCCGATCGACTGGTCGCCGACGAAGCCGGACAGGACGATCGGGCCCCAGAACGCGCGGAGCTCAAGGTCACCGTAGTGCGTATCGATCGGCAGCGCGCCGAGATTGGTCACGAACGCTTCGCGCGCGAAGGAACGCGCCGCAAACGCGCAGGCCATCTGCGCATCGGGTCGCGAGGCAACGAAGCTCTGAGCGACGTCGAGGAGAGCCCTCAAGCCACGTTGGCTCTTTCCCGCATAAGCGGTGACTGAAGCGTGCCGAGCGACGTCCCAGAAGCAAGCTTCTGCAGGACCAGAGACGATTGTCACCGCGCTCACGAACAGCCCGCAGTCCTCGCCAACTGCCAGAATTGGCCTGGTGTTGATCGGCGAGAGGAAGCGCACCGGAGCTGCGCGCCAGCCGGTGGATAGCTGCCGGCCGGCGATGGCGAGCGCTGCGCACACGGCACCGTGCACCGAGGCGCCTTCCTCCCGGGCGCGGTCGCGGATGCGTTGCGTCAGCTCGAGGTCGAGGCGTCGGCCCCTGACGGTCGGGTGCGCTCCATCAGCGCAGCGAAAGGTGCCGGCAGCGCCGGGAGGGGCGTCTGCGCCGTTGTCAGAACCTGCCCGAACCTGCACCTCGGCGAGGGCGGCCAGCTCATCCTGGGACGGCGGCATCGGCAGGGCTTCGAGGGGAGCGGCGTGGAGCGCGCGAAGTATGTCGCGAACAAGAAACACAAGCGACATGCCGTCCGCGACAGCGTGATGCGCGACGAGGACAAGTGTGCTGCCGATATCGCCGCTGATGACGACGGCACGGACGAGCGGCGCTGCATCAGGATCGAACGGAGTTGCCAGCTCCTCCCCGACGACGGATTGCCACGTATGGCCGAACACCTCGACGATTCTGAGCGGGATGGGGCTGCGCGCCGTGCAGAATAGCGGCACACTGCCATGGCGGGCGACGATGCGGACGTTGAGCATCGGGTGACGCATCTGCAGGAGATCGAGCGCCCTCCTCCACTCGGCTGGCGCCCGCGTGCCGGCAATCTCCGCAGCCACGGCAAAATGCATCGGCCTTTCTTGGTCGATCAGCCAGAATATGTGCTCGAGCGCACCAAGGGTACGAAGCGGAACGCCCTTTCCCACTTCAACGGCCAAGCCTTCGACGTCGGTTGCGTGCATCTTTCACCCACTTGAGACCAGCCCTCCAGGGGCTCTGGGCAATGTGACTTGATGCGCCAGGACGATCTTGGACCTTCTTGCTGTTGGTGTCGGAAGATGTGGCTTTGCCGAAAGCTCAACGCCGCGCGGCTGCATCGCCGCAAGGCTGTCGCTGAGGCCCGGGCCTTGCGTAACACATTTGCATCATCAGTCTAACGTCGTTCAATCCGTCATATAGAGTTTGCACTCAGTCATTAAGCGGGGCCCCTTGGGTAAATCCTTGGGGGTTCTTGTGTTGCGTACTTCACTCCGCGGCGGAGCGTGCTCCGCCGTCGCGCTTAGCGCGTTCTTCGCCTTCTCCCTCTCCGCTCCAGTGCTGGCCGACAGCTTCGACATTCCCGGCGGCAGCACCGTCACAGAAGCCCAGACCCTGGGTGACGGGGAAACCGGCCAGATTGCCGAGGACGGCAAGCTTTCGGTCACCGACGGCGTTCTCGGCAATAAGACTGCCGCCATTACGCTGACCGGAGGATCGGTCGTCATCACGAATGACGGCTTCATCGAGCAGGCGAGCAAGGGCCGCGGCGTCGAGACCATCGACGACATGGAGAAGAACAACCAGAGCATCACCTTCATCAATAACGGTGAAGTGCGCTCCTTCAACGATGGCTTCCAGATCGGCGAGAATCTGAAGGACAGCACGATCCGCATCGAGAACTTCGGCAAGATCAGCTCGGAGGACGGCCAGGGCATCGATCTCGACGACATCGACAGCACGACGACGAAGATCGAGATCATCAACCGCGGCGAAATCTCCGCCGACAACGCCGATGCGATTCGGCCGGGCGAGGGTGGCATCGTCACCAACTACGGCCTGATCTACGCGGGTGGTGAGGTCGGATCGGAAGACAGCAACGACGCCGTGGACCTGCAAGGCCACTCGGCAACCGTCAACAACATGGCCGGCGCCACCATCTCGGGTCTTCGCCACGGCATCACCACCGACGTCGACGTCATCGTCAATAACAAGGGCACGATCATCGGCCGCAACGGCTCGGGTGTCGGCTCGGACGGCGACGGCACGGTGATCAACTATGGCCGCATCACGGGCACCTGGGATGGCGAGGCCGAGAACGGCGACGGCGACGGCGTCGACATCGACTTCAAGGGCTACGTGGAGAACCACGGCATCATCGAAGGTACGGGCGCGGCCGGAGAGAAGGATGGCTTCGACAATCATTCCGAAGGCATCGCGATGGGCGAAGGCACCATCATCAACTATGCGGGTGCGCTTATCTCGGGCGCCCACACCGGCATCCTGATCGACGACGGCAACGAAGGAAGCGCCTACGGCGCCGTGGACATCGACAACGCCGGCACCATCGAGGGCCTCGCCGGCGTTGCGCTCAAGATCGTCGGCGACTACGACGATCAGCTCGTCAACTCCGGCACGATCAACGGCAGCGTCGACCTCGGCGGCGGCGTCAATACGTTCAACAATCTTGCAGGCGGCCGTATCAACGCCGGCGCGCTTCTTGCTCCCGGAGCGGGGAATACGCTGCTCAACGAGGGAACGATCGCGCCTGGTGGCGATGGCAGCGTCCGCACCACGGCATTGACCGGCAACCTCGAGCAGACGGCGTCCGGCAATCTCGCCTTCGACATCAACGCGGCCGCCAATACCGCGGATCGCATCGACGTGTCGGAAACGGCGAAACTCAACGGCAGCCTTACGCTGTCAGTTGCCGGCGTCGCCATCTCCGGGGGCACCGTCACGGTGCTCACGGCGGCGGACAACGTCTCTCACAACCTCGACCTCATCGCCAGTCCGGCGCTGCAGGCGATGCTCGTCTATCCCGACACCAAGACGGTGCAGGTCTCCTATAACCTGAGCTTCGCGCCGACCGGCATCGGGCTCAACGGCAACCAGAACGCGCTCGGTGGCTACCTCAACAATGCGGTCGCCACCGATCCGACGAGCCTTGCCGGCGTGACCGGCGCGCTGCTCAAGATCACCTCGAACGGCGCCTATACCGCCGCGCTCGATCAGTTGTCGCCGGAAGTCTACGGCGACACGGCGGTGTCGACCATCTACGGCGCGCGCGCCTTCGGCAACGCACTGCTCAGCTGCCACCCGCGCGACGGCACCTACGTCGGCATCAGCGAGGGCGAGTGCGTCTGGGCGGACGTCTCCGGCCGCGACTACAGCTCGAGCTCCGGCCTTGGCTATGACGAGCAGACGTGGAGCTTCTCGGGCGGCATGCAGGTGAAGGTCGCCAAGGATGTCGTGCTCGGCTTCGCCGCTGGCTACGAGCAAGGCTCCGGCGACACGAGCAGCACCAGCATAGACACCGACCGCGCGTACGGCGGCGTCACCTTGAAGCACACGTCCGGCCCGTGGCTGCTGGCCGCGGCGGTCTATGGCGGCAAGGGCTGGTCGGATACCTCGCGCTCGATCAACTTCGGCGGCCTCGCGACGAAAGCCGAGGGCGACCAGGACATCGAGCACCTGAGCGGCCGCGTGCGTGCGGCTTACCAGGCCGGCGGCAACGCGCTCTATGTGAAGCCGATGGTCGACGTCGAGGTCACGCAGCTATGGATCGGCTCCGTGCAGGAGACGGGCGGTCCGGGGGCTCTGTCCATTGCCAGCAGCAACGAGACGCTGTTCTCGGCCGCTCCGGCGCTCGAGATCGGCGGCCAGCATGCGCTCGGCGGAGGGTTGCTGGTTCGGCCATTCGCCCGCGCGGGCGCCATCTTCTACAGCAACGACGACATCGCCATCTCGAGCAGCTTCGTCGGCGGTCCGGCCGGCGTCCCGTCGTTCGGAACGCAGGCCGATATCGACCGCGTGATGGGCACGGTCGCTGCCGGGCTCGACCTCGTGTGGAGCGATGCCTCGACGCTGAAGCTTCACTATGACGGCATGTTCGGCGACGACACCGAGCAGCACACGTTCGGCGCCAAGGCGAGCTTCAAGTTCTGATCTCGTCGCCTCGAGGCTGATCCGGGCGCGCTGGCCAATTCGGCGAGCGCGCCCGTTGCTTTTTCCGTAGCTTCGGGCTCGCGCGGTATCGCCAGCTTGCTGTCGCAACGCCCGTCTTACGCGCGCGGGACGGCGATGATCCGTGCTCAGAGTTGCTCAACTGCAACGCACGCGACTCATTCAACGGAAGACACTGCAGGCGAACGACGCTCACTTGGTTGCTCTTGCGCAAAGCTCAAAGTCCTGAGATTTCAATGGCTAAGTTGACTTGCGAAGTACAGTTTCGCCGCGGGCTGCACCCCGCGCTCCTAAAGTCACTCTAAACTGTTGGCATTGCCCGCGATTTTCTGCAGCCCTATCACTCAACAGAGTCCACGAGCGCTAGGTCAGACGCACATGGCCAAGTCCACTTCGGGATGTCTCGTTCGATGACCATTGACGTCGCCGCGCTGTTTCGCCTCCATCACAAGGAACTGCAGGGCTACCTGCGTCGGCGGGGAGCGACTCCTGAACTCGCCGCCGACCTGACGCAGGAAGCATTCCTGCGCCTGCTCAACGCCGGGGCCGAAGCCAGCGTCAAGAACGCCCAGGCCTATCTCTTCCGCACTGCTGCGAACCTGTCGGTTGATTGGGCCCGTCGCCAGCGCTTCCTGCCCATGGCGCAGGACCCCGATCTGGCACTTGCCTCCGTGGTCGACGAGACACCCTCGGCGGAGCGCCTCGTCATCTCGCGCCAGGAGATTGCCGTTCTCGAAGCCGCGCTCAATGAACTGCCCGCGGCGGTGCGCTTCGTCTTCTTCGCGCGGCTGGACGGCATGACCTTCGCCGCCATCGGGAAGCGGCTCGGAATCTCGCCCAACACTGCCTTCAGTCAAATGACCCGCGTCATGGTGCTCTTGAAGCGCAGCCTCGACCATGTGCGCGATAGCGCGCCAGCTGCCTCAAGAATCGACGCACGCCAATCGTCTTGATGAGAGAGCGCGGCGGGGGGGCCTATTTCCGCGCGAGTGGGGGGCAGGGCTCATGACTGAGCGCAGGCCAAGCTGGTTCGACACCGAACTCGAGGAGAGCCTCGACCCCGTCGCACGCGAGGCGATCTCCTGGTTCAATCGGTTGCGAGCAGACCGCGTATCGGAAAAGGACCAGCGGGCGTTTGCGGCCTGGCTGCAGCGCAGCCCAGCCCACACGCAGGCGTTTCAGGAAATAGAGGATCTCTGGCGCGGCCTCTCCAAGCTGCCCGAAGCACGCCGACGCCGGCGAAAGGCCGTCACGCGGCGCACGGTCGGCAAGGGCGTGATGGCCCTCATGCTGGCGGGAGGCGGCTGGGGCATCTACCGCATGCATCCCTTGGCCGACTACCGAACCGGAGTCGGCGAGCGCCTCGCCGTGCAACTACCCGATGGCAGCCGCGTCGACCTTGCGACATCCACCGCGTTGTCGGTGGAATATGAACCGCGGGTGCGTCGCATCACCCTGCATGCGGGGGAAGCGTTTTTCGAGGTGGCGCCGAGCCCAGACCGTCCCTTTGTTGTCGAGGCCGGCGCAGGAAGCGTTACGGCGCTCGGCACGGCGTTCGCGGTCGCCGATGCGGATGATCGCGTCCTTGTCATCGTGACGCAGCACGCGGTCAGCATCGACGTGGGCGTGCGTCGGATGCGGCTCGAGGCCGGCATGCAGTCCGCATTCGATTCCGCGGGCATAGGCGCTCCTACCGCAGTCGATGAGGCCGTGGCCCTCGCTTGGCGCGAAGGGCGCCTGGTGTTCATCAACGCCAGACTCGACCGCGTCCTCGAGGCGCTCAATCGTTGGCGTCAGGGGCAGCTAGTAATCATGAACAACGCGCTCGCGGCACACCCGGTCACACTGATCGTCAATCTCGAGGACGTCGACGGTGCGCTGCATCAGCTCGAGGATGCACTGCCGCTCGCGTTCACCAGCGTCACACCGTACCTGACGCTCGTGCACGGCCGCTGAGCCGCAGCGTCGATTTTATTTACTCGGATAATCAAGAAATCATTCCCCCCGTTCGTCACCGGTCTGTAGCGCTCCGTTGAGCGCCTGGTCGGTAGTGCGTAGGAGTCTGGTGAGTATGGCGTTGGTGGGGGTAGCACGTGCGTGCGCAAGGGGTAAGCGCGTTTCCGCGAAGGTGGTCGGGGCGATGGTGCTGCTCGGGGCAGCGGCCGCGCTCGCACCGCTCATGGCACAGGGCGCGCCGGTGAGCAAGCAGTCGGCACAAGGTACCGTCAGCTTCTCGATCCCCGCCGGGCCTTTGTCTTCCGCCATCGTGGCGTTCTCGGTCGCCTCGGGGGTCAATGTGGTTTCGGCGGGTGTCATTCCACCGAGCGCGCAGACGTCCGGCGTGAGCGGCACGTTCACCCCGCGCCAAGCACTCGCCAAGCTGCTCGAGGGCTCCGCCTATACGTATCGGTTCACGGGCAGCAACTCGGTGACCATCGTCGATCCGAACGCGAACAATGCCAGCACCACGCTCGAAGGAGCCATAGAGCTCGACACGATCGATGTATCGGGTGGCCGAAGCGAGTCCGAAGCGGCAGCCGACATGCCGTATCAGACACCAGGCTCGTCGAGCTACATCTCGGCCGAGCAGATCGAGCGCTTTCCCGGCACATCATCTGGCGACGTCTTCAAGTCGACCCCCGGCGTGATCGCGGCGATGAACCACAACGGGTCCTCGATCGACGTCAACATCCGCGGCCTGCAGGGCATGAACCGCGTCAAGGTGACGATCGATGGCACGCAGCAGACAACCTCGACCTGGCGCGGGTACCTCGGGGCCGACGACCGCACCTATGTCGATCCCGATCTCCTCGGCAACGTAAGCATCGAGAAAGGACCGACGAGCGGTGCCGCAGGCGCAGGCGTCAACGGTGGCGTCGTCTCGTTCCGCACCATCGACGCGCAAGACATCATTCTGCCAGGCAACGCCGAGGGTGTGCGCTTGCGCATGGGTACCAGCGACAACGCCGTCTCAGATGTACGGATCGACGAAATAAACCAGCGCACAGATGCACCCGGCTTTCTCGACTTCGACAATAAAGCGGGCAGCGCCGCCTTTGCGGTCACGCGTGAGAACTTCGACGTTGTCGTTGCGGTCGCCAAGCGGGAGACGGGCAACTATTTCGCCGGCTCCGAAGGCCCGACGCGGCATCCGCTATCGCCGTATCCGCTTTCGTACACCAAGCCCGGCGAGGAAGTCTTCAACAGCTCCGAGGACACGTTCTCAGCCCTCGCCAAGACGACGTTGCGCATCGATGACGAGCAGACCCTGCAGCTCGGCTATACCCGCTATGAGAGCGAGTTCGGCGAGACGATCGGCAGCCTGCTCATCGCGGGAGACGGCAGCTTCCGCCAGCTGCCTTTGGCGAATTCCGCCGTCGACACCTATACGTCACGCTACCGGTGGAACCCCGCGAACGATCTCGTCGACATGCGTTTCAATGTATGGGCGACGGACGTCAAAGCCACCACCGTCTCGGTTGGGCCGGCGTTCTATTTGCCGCCCTTCATTACACCGACCGGCAGGCCGCCAGCCCACGACACGCGTTTTTCCGAGACGTGGACCTACGGTACGGACATCACCAACACGAGCAAGCTCTCCAGTGCCGCGGGAAACTTCAAATTCGACTATGGCGGCTCCTACGTCCTCGAGGATACGAACGGAAAGCCCTACGTCAGCGGGCGCATGTATGCTGCCGATCCCGTTCCGACCACGCTGCACCCGTCCATCGGTACGAGGGAGATCGGCAGCGTCTTCTCGAGCGGCGAGTGGGAGCCGACAAGCTGGCTAAAGTTCAATGCTGGACTGAGGTATGACGCCTTCCGCATCGACGAGCGCGGTGAGCCTTACATCGTGGGGGACTATGTCGCCGTCTACGCCGACAAAAGCGGCGGTCGTCTCAATCCTACCGTGGGCGTTACCGTAACGCCGCTCAGCGGCCTGCAGCTCTACGCGCTCTATGCGGAAGGCTTCCGCCCGCCGAGCCTGCGCGAGACCATCGGCAGCGACTCCGGTCTAGCGCCCAACCCTGAGCTCGAGCCCGAGACCGCCAAGAACTGGGAGTTCGGTATCAACTACCTGAAGGACGGGCTCATCGCTAGCGTTGATAAGGCCCGCTTCAAGGCCTCGTACTTCATCAACAACTACGAAGGCTATATCTCGCGCGTGCGCAATCCCCATCCGGCACTAGGTGCACCGTTCTATAGTGTCGACAACCTCGATCGCGCGATGTTCAAGGGCTTTGAGCTTTCAGGCTCGTACTCGATCGGTGTCTTCTTCGCGGAGGCGGCGTTGACCTACTATACCGACTTCGAGTTCTGCGCGACGGCCACAACGTGCTCCTCGTCGAGCCTGTCGAACGACTATGCCGTCAACCAGCTGCCACCAAAACTAAGCAAGAGCCTCACACTCGGCGTGCGGCTGTTCGACGACGCGCTGACTGTCGGAACGCGTATTACCAGTGTTGGGAGCCGTCTCGGCCCGCTCCCGGCACCGGATTGGCAGCAGACGAATTTCTGGCTCCCATATACCGTGTACGACGGCTTCGTCTCTTATAAGGTCAACGACAACCTGTCCCTGGATATCAACGGCGAGAACCTGTTCGACCGCTACTATGTCGATGCGCTCGACGGCTGGATGCCATCGCCCGGTCGGACGATACGGTCGACGCTCACGGCACGGTTCTAGGCAGGCAGAGGCGAGACAGATGCCGTCACGAGTGAAGGCGGCGAACACGTTGCATGCCACAGGCAATCAACGCGAAGCACTGCGTGATCAAGCGCGTCACCAAGCACACGACGACGCGCATGGTCGCCCACTACGTGAAGGACGCCAACAAGAAGCAGCAGGCGAGTCCGGCGATCCAAAAGCTGGAGAATGTAAGGAGACGCCGGACTGGCAAACGCGCGCGAGTGTGATTGCCAAACGGCGCAACGCGATCAGCTAAGCCATTGAAATTGCTGGCGGTCCCTACGGGAGTCGAACCCGTCTTTCAAGATTGAAAATCTCGCGTCCTAACCGATAGACGAAGGGACCAGCAGGGCCATCCCTATAGGGGGGTTTGGCAGGCGGTGCAAGCAAGCCCCGGTGGTCGGCCCGACAACGCGCACCCCCGCCAGAGGACATGCCGCTGCAGCCGAAAACGTCGCGGCATGGTGCGCCGTGCGTGCCCAGGCGCGCGTGTCGAGAGGCGTCGCGTCGCGGCCATCAGGCGCGGCAGACGCTGCCGGGCAGATGGCGCGCTTGCTGCGAGCGGGCGAGCTGCATCGCCTGCTCATGCGCCAGATCGAAATCGCGCGCCAGAACGGAAGCCGGGATGCGATCGCGGAAGTAATTGGCCCAGGCGAACTCGCTGAAGGGGATCCTGGTCTTGCGGAAGCCGCCGGCCTCGCGCACCGACCAGGCAAGGTCGCGGTAGCGATCGCCCTGCAGCTTGTCGAGCGAGGTGGGGAGCCGCGTCGGACAGATCTTGCGGCCGTCAGCGTCATAGGCGTGCAGCCAACCGGCGGCGCTCATCGCCTGGAAGAATGCCCGCCTCGGCAGATCCGACAGGTCACCGACGACGCGCACAAAGACCTCATCGACGGCGATCTGCCACAACGCCAGACTCAGGTGATGGTGGTCGATGATGTAGTAGTCGTCGCCCGGCCCCAACACTGCCGGCACGGGACGCTTTTCGACAAACTGGCGCAGCTTGCGGGCGCTTCCTGCGCGGCGCACGATCTTCTGGCGCTTCACCTCGACGGCGCGCATGCCGACGGCGACCTGCGTCGGACGGAGGTCGGCGAGCGCTACGGGCTCGCGCCACTCGTGGTCCTCATCTTCAATGGCTGCCAGGCAAGCAAGCGCGCTCTGCCGGTCACTCCAGCGCCCCGAACGCGGCTGGGCACTGCTCAGAAACTGCATCTTCGACAACTTCACCCCTCGTCTTGGCAGTGCTCGGCTCACTGTTGGCCGGGCGTTCATCATTTTGTCATGGTAGTTAAATTTGCGTTGCGACCGGCGCGGTGGCGGCTTAGCGCCGCGGCTTTGCGGACGGGCTACCGTGTGTCACGCGACAGCGATGATGCGCTGATTTTTGCGTTTCGATTTTGCAGGAGGAAGAAACATGCAGCCCGTTGCAAGGATCCTTCTCGGCCTTATCGCCGGGCTCGTCACCGTTTTCCTCATCGACCGCTTCGTTTGGCCGGGGACATTCCAGGGCGGCGCGATCGGCGTCATCGTCGCGGTGATCGTATTGGCGCTACTCGGGCGACGCGGCAGTGCCTGAGGCGCCATTCCTCAGCCTTGGCGATGCGGATCGGCCGCGTCCTCAATGTGCACCTCGAGGCGCTCGCGACCGTTGAAAGCCGAGCGCTTGACGCTGCCGGCGATGTGCAGCGGCAGGCCTCCGGCGCCGAGCAGCAGATCGCCCAGCGGCGAGCCGGCAGCGCGAAAGGCGATGCCGTCGAGGCGGGCGCCGTCGGCCGATTGCAGCACGCAGCGCACGTGCGACTCGCCGACCACCTTGGCGAACTTCACGTGCGTCGCAGGGAAGGCGAAGCGCGGTTGCGGATTGCCCTGCCCGTAGGGCCCGACGCGGCCAACGAGCTCGATCAGCTCGTCGGTCACGGCGGCCGCCGTCAGCGCGCCGTCGATCTCCAGCGCATGGCGCGCCTGCGCCTCGCCGACGCTGCCCTTGAGCTCGGCCTGCAGGAACTCCTCCAGCACCGCGATCTTGTCGCGGCTGACGGTGAGGCCGGCCGCCATGGCGTGGCCCCCGCCCTTCACGAGATGGCCGGCAGCGACAGCGGCCCGCACCGCGCCGCCGATGTCGGCGCCGGCCACGGAGCGCAACGAGCCGGTGCCCTCCCCGCCCGTCTCCTCGTTCCAGGCGATCACGCACGAAGGCAGGCGGAAGCGCTCGGTCAGGCGGCTGGCGACGAGACCGACGACGCCCTTGTGCCAGGTGTGCGAGCCGAGCACGAGCAGTGCCGCGCCGGGACGCTCGGCGAGCCGCACCTCGGCTTCGGCCAGTGCCTCGTCGAGCATCAGCTTCTCGAGCGCGCGGCGCTCCTTGTTCAAGCGGTCGAGCAACGCCGCGATGCGCGCCGCTTCCACCTCGTCCTCACCGGCCAGCAGGCGCGAGCCGAGCGCCGCATCGCCGATGCGTCCGCCGGCGTTGATCCGCGGCCCCAGGATGAAGCCGAGGTGATAGGGCGTCGGCGGCTCGTTGAGGCCGGCCGCGTCGCTCAGCGCCTTGAGGCCTTTGTTGCGCCGCCAGCGCATGACCTGCAGCCCCTGCGTGACGTAGGCGCGGTTGAGGCCGGTGAGCGGCACCACGTCGGCGACGGTCGCCAGGGCGACGAGGTCGAGCTCGGCCATGAGGTCGGGCTCAGCGGCACCCTGCGCATAGAAGCCGCGGCGGCGCAGCTCGCGCGTCGTCGCCACGAGCACGAGGAAGCTGACGCCCGCAGCACACAGGTGTCCGAGGCCCGAGACGTCATCCTGGCGGTTGGGGTTGACCAGCGCGCGCGCAGGCGGGAGCTCCTCGTCGGCCTGATGGTGATCGATGACGACGACGTCGCAGCCGAGGTCGCGTGCGCGCGCCAGCGGCTCGCGGCTGGTCGTGCCGCAGTCGACGGTGACGATGAGCTGCGCGCCTTCCTTGATGAGGCTCTCAATGGCGGCAACGTTGGGGCCGTAGCCCTCGAACAGACGATCGGGAATGTAGATGCGCGCGACAAGGCCGTGGTGCGCGAGGTAGCGCGACAGGAGCGCTGCCGAGCAGGCGCCGTCGACGTCATAGTCGCCGAACACGACGACCTGCTGGCGTCCTTCGATCGCATCGGCAATGCGGGCGGCTGCCGTGTCCATGTCGCGCATGCTGCTTGGATCGGGCATCAGCGCCTTGAGGGTGGGGTTGAGCACCACCGGCACGTCGTCGATGGCGACGCCGCGTCCTGCAAGCACGCGTCCCAACAGCTCCGGCAGCCCATGTCGCTGGCTGATGGCTGCTGCACGCAACTGCGCCTCTCCGGCGAGGCGCTCGCGCCAAGCGAGGCCGCGCACCGATGCCTCGACGCCGAGGAAAGGTGCAGCGCTCGCCGTCTCATCCCGCTGCCTGCGCGCTGCGCCCGCCATGCTCGCCCCCGGATTGATTCGCCTCAGGCGAAGCTGACCATCCGCAGCAAGAGTTGGCGATACGCCGGCGTCACTTATCCACAGACCCATGCTGCTTCAAGTGGACCGATGCCGGTCCGAGCGAAGTCGAGATTGCAGACTCTCACCGAGGATAGCCCGATGGCCAAGAAGACCTACCCGGCTCCGAGTCTTTTGGACATGGAGCGTGTCACGACACATCCCGGCGAGATGCTGAGCGAGGAATTTCTGAAACCGCTCGGCATGAGCGCGCGCGCCCTCGCCAAGGAGATCGATGTGCCGGGGAACCGCCTCACCGAGATGATCGCCGGTCGTCGCGGCTTGACCGCCGATACCGCAATCCGGCTCGCGCGCTACTTTGGTGCATCGGCCGAGTTCGGGATGAGCCTGCAGGCGATGCACGACCTGACGAAGGAGGTCGTCGAGAAGCGCAAAGCCTATGTGAAGATCAAGACGCGAAAGCTCGAAGACACAGGGGCCGCGTAAAAATACGACCTCCATCGCCCGCTTCTGCCGCCACACAAACCCAGATATGATGCGCCGAACTTCTGGTTCAGGACACTAGCTGCGGTAGTGGCGCCAGAGACGGAGGAGCGTGCGGTGGACCTCGTCCGGCTCCTGGTTGAACGGCTCGAGGTTGACGGCGACGACATTCGAGCGCGCCATGGTCCACGGCAAGCGCATCAGCGAGCGCCAGAAGGGTTGCTTGCGCCAGTCGGCGACGAGGGCGCTCGACAGGCGCGTCTTGAGGCCGATCTGCAGCTCATTGATGGTGCTCGCGCGCACGGCAAGCTCGACCACGTCGATGTGGTCGACGGCGCTCCAGCGGATCAGGCCCAGCCCCTGGATGAAGATGCCATATTGATTGGCTCCGACGATGGGGCGCCGCTCGAGCAGCGGGACGTTGTAGTAGGCGACGCCCGCGGCGGCGACGCCGAGCACCAGCCATACGGTGTTGCCGGTGACGAAGGCTGCAGCCAGCATGGCTGCCGACAGAAACGCGACGACATAGACCGGCGCTTGTATCTCCTCGCGGCCATAGGTGACCGAGTAGCCGCCGACGTCGCGCTCGTCCACGCCCGTCTCCCTCCGCAACCGCGCCTAGCCATTGTCGGGGAAGGGCGCGCCGGGTTCAAGACATTCGCTCTCCCCTCTCCCCGTAGGCGGGGAGAGGGGGAGGGGCAGAAGATGGCGTTGACGATGGTTGCTGCCCCTCACCCCGACCCTCTCCCCATCGAAGACGATGGGGAGAGGGGGAGGCGCGATCAGACGCTGAAGCGGCTGGCCACGTCGCGGCAGGTCGACTTGATGCGCCGCACGGTGCCAGTCCGCGCGCGCATGACGACCGAATCCACCTCGGCCATGTCGCCGAAGAACTTCACGCCGTCGAGCAGCGAGCCGTCGGTGACACCGGCGGCGGAGAAGATCACGTCGCCGGAAGCCATATCCTCGAGCTTGAACTTGCGGTTGATGTCGGGGATGCCCATCGAGGCGGCGCGCACGCGCTCCTCGTCGTTGGCCGGCATCAGCCGGCCCTGGATCTGGCCGCCGATGCAGCGTAGAGCGGCCGCAGCGAGCACACCTTCCGGCGCGCCGCCGGAGCCGAGGTAGATGTCGATGCCGGTCTCGTCGGGGTCAGTGGTCCAGATGACGCCGGCGATGTCGCCGTCGGGAATGAGCTGGATGCCGGCACCGGTGGCGCGCACCGCGGCGATGAGCTCGGCGTGGCGCGGACGGTCGAGGATGCAGGCCGTGATCTCCGACACCGGCACGCCCTTGGCCTTGGCCAGCGCCAGGATGTTCTCCGTCGCCGGCGCGTCGAGATCGACAATGTCGGCCGGGTAGCCCGGCCCGATGGCGATCTTGTTCATGTACATGTCGGGGGCGTGCAAGAGACCGCCGCGCTCGGACATGGCGAGCACGGCAAGCGCGTTCGGCATTGCCTTGGCGCAGATGGTGGTGCCTTCCAGCGGGTCAACGGCAATGTCGACCTCCGGGCCCTCGCCTGAGCCCACGGCCTCGCCGATGTAGAGCATCGGTGCCTCGTCCATCTCGCCCTCGCCGATGACGACGGTGCCGCGGATCGGCAGCTTGGCGAGCTCGCGACGCATGGCGTCGACGGCGGCCTTGTCGGCCGCCTTCTCGGCACCGCGCCCGCGCAGGCGTGCGGCGGCGATGGCCGCCGCCTCGGTGACGCGCGTCACCTCGAGCACGAGCGTGCGGCTGAGACCGGAAATGGCGTCGCTGGTCATGGTCTCACTCCTCCCCCGACCGGTGTGGCGATGACGATGGCGGATTTTTCGATCATCGCGCTAGACCCGGTCTTCCTCGCCGAGCTTCTCGATGCGTATCACTTGCGGGCGTTCGGACACGTTGCCGTCCTGCTCGATGGCCTCCACCGCCTGGCGGATTGCCGCCTCCGTCGTCTCGTGCGTGATCATGACCACCAGCGCCGGGGCACCCGGCTTGCGGCGCGGGGAAATCGCCGGCTGCGTGGCACGGGGGCGCCGCTGCACAATGCTCTCGATCGACACCTCGCGGTCGCCCATGCGCTTGGCGATGGCCGCCATGGCGCCGGGACGATCGTAGACGGAGAGGCGCACGTAGTAGGCGCCATGATGCGAGCCGAGCTTCGCCTTTACGTACGGCTTCAAGGTTGCGGCCGGCGCGGCGAGCGGCAGCACGATCTCTCCGCGCGCGATGTCGAGGATGTCGCTAGCGACGGACGAGGCGGTGGCGCGTCCGCCGGCGCCAGGGCCGACGAGCAGCAGGCTGGTGCAGAAATCGGCATCGATGGCGACCGCGTTGGTGGCGCCCCACACCTCGGCGATGGTCGACTCCTCGGGCACCATCGCCGGATGCACGCGGGCCTCGATGCCGCTCTCGGTGCGCACGGCGACGCCGAGCAGCTTGATGCAATAGCCCATGTCATTGGCCGCATCGATGTCGGCCTCGGTGATCGACTGGATGCCCTCGACGTCGATCTGCTCGAAGTTGATCTCGGTGCCGAAGGCGAGGCTCGCCAGGATGGCCAGCTTGTGCGCCGTGTCGAAGCCGCCGATATCGAAAATCGGATCGGCCTCCGCGTAGCCCAGCTCCTGCGCCTCCATCAGCGCCGCGGGGAACGAGCGGTCCTCGTCCGTCATGGTCGAGAGGATATAGTTGCAGGTGCCGTTGAGGATGCCGTAGATGCGGCGCACCTCGTTGGCGGCGAGCGATTCCCGCAGCGTCTTGATGACCGGAATGCCGCCCGCCACCGCGGCCTCGAAGTTGAGCGCAACGCCCTTCTCCTCGGCGAGCCTCGCCAGCTTGACGCCGTGGCGGGCGATCAGCGCCTTGTTGGCAGTGACGACGTGCTTGCCGGCATAGAGAGCAGCCTCGACCGCGTCCTTGGCGACGCCCTCGGAGCCGCCGACCAGCTCGACGAAGACGTCGATGCCCGGCTCCCGGGCCAGCGCGACCGGGTCGTCGAACCACTTGAGACCGGCGGTGTCGACCGTACGGCTCTTGAGGCGCGAGCGCGCGGCGATGCCGGCCACCTCCAGAGGACGGCCGGCGCGCTCCGCCAGCCGCTCCTTGTGCACCTGAAGCAGCTCGATGAGGCCAGCGCCGACGGTACCGAGGCCGGCAATGCCCAGGGTGAGAGGTTTTTGCATTGGGGCGCGGAGAGTTAGCGGCTGGCTTTCTGCTGGATCGGGATCACGTTATGCATCGTTTCCGGAGCCTGAGCGAGGAACTTTTTAATGTTCCGCGCCGCCTGCCGGATGCGGTGCTCGTTCTCCACCAGGGCGATGCGGATAAAGCCCTCGCCGTACTCGCCGAAGCCGACGCCAGGAGAGACGGCGACGCCGGCCTTTTCGATCATCAGCTTGGCGAACTCGACCGAGCCCAGGGCCTTGAACGGCTCGGGCAGCGGTGCCCAGGCGAACATGGTTGCCGGCGGCGGCGGCACCGGGAAGCCGGCGCGCTCGAAGCTCTCGACGAGGCAGTCGCGGCGCGCCTTGTAGGTGGCGCGAATTTCTTCGACGCAGTCCTGCGGACCGTTGAGCGCGGCCGCGGCCGCTACCTGGATGGGCGTGAAGGCGCCGTAGTCGAGATATGATTTGACGCGCGCGAGCGCTGCGATCAGCCGCTCGTTGCCGACGGCAAAGCCCATGCGCCAGCCGGGCATGTTGTAGGTCTTCGACAGCGAGGTAAACTCGACCGCGACGTCCATGGCGCCGGGCACCTGCAGCACCGAGGGCGGCGGATTGTCGTCGAAGTAGATCTCGGCATAGGCAATGTCGGACAGGATGATGAGATCGAGCTTTTTCGCCAGCGCCACCGCGTCCTTATAGAAGTCGAGGTCGGCGACCATCGCCGTCGGGTTCGACGGATAGGACAGCACCAGCGCCAGCGGCTTCGGAATGGAATGCCGGCAGGCGTGCTCGACGAGGCGCAGGAAGTCGGCACCGGTCGAGGCCGGCAGATGGCGGATGGCCGCGCCGGACAGGAGGAAGCCGAACTCGTGGATGGGGTAGGTCGGGTTGGGGACCAGGATCACGTCACCCGGCGCGGTGATGGCCTGCGCCATGTTGGCGAAGCCTTCCTTCGAGCCGAGCGTTGCCACGACCTGCGTCTCGGGGTCGAGCTTCACGCCGAAGCGGCGCTCGTAGTAGGCCGCCTGGGCGCGACGCAGACCGGGGATGCCCTTGGAGGCAGAATAGCGGTGCGTGCGCGGCTTGGAGATGGTCTCCACCATCTTGTCGATGATGTGCTGCGGCGTCGGGAGGTCCGGGTTGCCCATGCCGAGATCGATGATGTCCGCCCCACGGGCGCGAGCCGCTGCCTTCAGCCGGTTGACCTCGGCAAAGACGTAGGGCGGCAAGCGCTTGATGCGGTGGAAGTCCTCGTGCACGGGACGCCTCTTTGCTCGTTATCGACGCGGGTTTGGGGGCGAGCGCGGTGCTGCTCGCGCTCCCCGCGTGTTTACGCCTTGCGAACGGCCCGCGTCCAGCCCACCCCAAGGCCAAGATCAGTCTCAGCGTGAACTTTCGATCTGGCGCTCGGCGTCCTGCTCGTGCGTGGCCCCGGCGCGATTGAGCTCGTCGACCGCCCTCTGGCGCTCCTGGGGCGACATGGCCGTCGAGACGTTCGATCGTGGCAGCTCCGGCAGCGGCGTGGTGATGCCGGATGCGCACCCCCCAAGGATGAGCGCGGTGCACACTGCGGCGCAGCAAGCCCCGGCCAGCCGCCGGCGACCTGCCACCTCGCGCGGAACGTCGAGCTGCATCCCGTCTTCCCTGTTGCGCGAACCGCGAATTTGGGCGATTCGACCACCAACCATCTTGCCACGGGACGCATATTGTCCACACGGCGGATCGACACTGCCCGCGCAATGTCGCAAAACGTTGGCATACAATAGATTGTCGGCCACCGCCGGATTTGCCGGAGATACTTGGCCGCAGCGGCCCCAATCGTTCCAAGGTTACGGATGTCCAAGACCAAGCAGGAAGCCGAAGCCGAGCAGATGCCGTTCCAGGCGGTGAACACCGAGGAGCTGGCGCGCAACCTGTTGCGCCTGTTCGAGCAGGGCGGCCACGTGCTGGCCGAGTTCATCGAGCGCAACGACGCCAAGATGGGTCCTTACTCGGCCGCCACCGAGATCACCGAAGCGACCAACACGCTGTCCGATCTCGCGCGCCAGTGGCTCGCCGATCCGGCGCGCTTCGCCGAGGCGCAGGGGACGCTGCTGCGCTCCTATGCGGAGCTGTGGAACAACACCGTACGCCGCATGTTCGGCGAGAGCGTCGCGCCGTTAGCCGAGCCGGAGCCGGGCGACAACCGCTTCAAGGACCCCGAGTGGTCTGCCAACCCCTACTTCGATTTCTGGAAGCAGGCCTACCTCGTCACCGCCAAGTGGGCGGAGGACATGCTGCAGAACACCGAGGGGCTAGAGGGCAAGACGCGGCAGCGCGCCGAGTTCTACCTGCGGCAGGTGGCGAGCGCGCTCTCGCCATCGAATTTCCCGCTCACCAATCCAGAGGTGCTGCGCGAGACGCTGGCGACGAATGCCGAGAACCTCGTGCAGGGCATGTCGCTGCTCGCCGAGGACATGAAGAAGTCGGGCGATCTCCTGAAGATCAGCCAGACGGACGCCACTGCCTTCGATGTCGGCCGCAACCTCGCGACGTCGCCGGGCAAGGTCGTCTATCAGAACGACATCTTCCAGCTCATCCAATATGCGCCGACCACCGACCACGTGCGCGAGATCCCGCTGCTGATCGTGCCGCCGTGGATCAACAAGTTCTACATCCTCGATCTCACGCCCGCGAAGAGCCTCATCAAGTACCTCGTCGACCAGGGGCTCACCGTCTTCGTCATCTCCTGGGTCAACCCGGACGCCTCGCTGTCGCACAAGTCCTTCGAGGACTACATGCAGGAGGGCATCCTCACCGCGGCAGATGCGGTGAAGCGTGAAAGTGGCGTCGATAGGATCAACGTCGTCGGCTATTGCGTCGGCGGGACGCTGCTGGCCACGACGCTCGCCTATCTCGCGGCCCGCGGCGAGGAGGTGTTCAACTCGGCAAGCTTCCTCGCGGCGCAGGTCGACTTCACGCAGGCGGGCGACCTCTTGCTGTTCACCGACGAGGAGCAGCTCGAGGCGCTGAACGAATTGATGAGCGAGCGCGGCTATCTCGACGGCTCGCGCATGGCGAACGTGTTCAACATGCTGCGTCCGCGCGATCTCATCTGGCCGTACATCGTCAACAACTACCTCCTGGGCAAGAAGCCATTCCCGTTCGACCTCCTCTACTGGAACCAGGATTCGACGCGCATGGCGGCTGCCAACCACAACTATTATCTGCGCGAGTTCTACAACGAGAACCGGCTCGCAAAAGGCGAGCTGGTCGTCGCCGGCACGCGCCTCGACATGCACAAGGTGAAGCTGCCGGTGTACGAGCTCGCCACCAAGGAGGACCACATCGCACCGGCGCGCTCGGTCTACACCGGCGCGCGGCTGTTCGGCGGCGAGGTGGAATTCGTGCTGTCGGGCTCCGGGCACATCGCCGGCGTCGTCAACCCTCCGGACAAGGTGAAGTACCAGTACTGGACCGACGGAAAGCGCAATTCCAAGACGCTCGAGGCGTGGACGGCGACGGCCAAGGAGCACCCGGGCTCGTGGTGGCCGCACTGGGCCGAGTGGCTGAACGAGCATTCGGGCGAATGGACGGTGCCGCGCGATCCCGGCGAGCATCTCGGCGCCATCGAGGATGCGCCTGGAAGCTATGTGAAGATGAAGAGCTAGTTGGTTCTATCGCTGGCACGAGCTGTCAGAAGCTTTGCATGCGGCTGCCGCCACGCGAGGTGATGGCCGCGCCACCGGGCGCGGGGGCCCTTGACCCCTGGCTGCCGCCCGCAAGCGGCATCCGCCAATCTAGACTGCAGGACGGTTCCCGCTGGATCCATGGTACGGCCGGGGACTGAGCCCGCGGAACGCTGGATCCGGGGACAAGCCCTGGGATGACATCATGGGCGTACGCGCGCGGGGCGGTCGGCTCGCCGCGGGGATACTCAGAGGCTTCCTGGCCCGTGTAGCGGACATCTCTCTTGGCCGCCCAGGCGCCACTTGCTCTGCCGTCGAAGGCGGCACCTCTCCTGGCCGCCGAAGGCGGCGCTTCTCCTGGCCCGCGAAGCGGGCAAGGGCGCAAGGCGCCCCGGCGCGAGCGCCGGCCATCAACGCGTGCGACGATAGCCGCACGCAAAGCTTCTCTCGGCTCGTGTCACCCGCAAAAAAGAAAGCGGCGCCGGACGGGAGTCGGCGCCGCAATCTCTACTGACATGAACGACGGCTTACGCGGCCTTGGCAGCGGAAGCCGGCACTTCCGAGATCGTCTTCAGGATCTGCGAAGCGATCTGGTATGGGTCGCCCTGAGAGTTCGGACGGCGATCCTCGAGATAGCCCTTGTAACCGTTGTTGACGAACGAGTGCGGGACGCGGATCGAAGCGCCGCGGTCGGCAACGCCGTAGCTGAACTTGTTCCACGGTGCCGTCTCGTGCTTGCCGGTCAGACGCATGTGGTTGTCCGGACCGTAGACGGCGATGTGCGCCTCGAGGTTCTTCTCGAACTGCTTCATGAGCGCCTCGAAGTAATCCTTGCCACCCACTTCGCGCATGTACTTGGTCGAGAAGTTCGAGTGCATGCCCGAACCGTTCCAGTCGGTGTCGCCGAGCGGCTTGCAGTGCCACTCGATGTCGATGCCGTACTTCTCGGTCAGGCGCATCATGATGTAGCGGGCCATCCACATCTGGTCGGCCGCGGTGCGTGAGCCCTTGCCGAAGATCTGGAATTCCCACTGGCCCTTCGCCACTTCGGCGTTGATGCCTTCATGGTTGATGCCGGCCGCGAGGCAGAGGTCGAGATGCTCCT
>Ga0164243_10000962_pt1 | contig 50226 bp, 49 predicted proteins | sample OricompcompostOP_FD_108781 | JGI IMG/M metagenome (GOLD analysis project Ga0164243, IMG submission 108781) | Organic Plus compost microbial communities from Emeryville, California, USA - Original compost - Organic plus compost (OP) | ecosystem: Engineered > Solid waste > Mixed feedstock >... | reverse complement strand
GGTGCGCCGCCGACAAACTGGTGCGCCGCCGACAAACTGGTGCGCCGCCGACAAACTGGTGCGCCGCCGACAAACTGGTGCGCCGCCGACAAACTGGTGCGGCACCGACAAACTGGTGCGGCGCCGGCCAAAGGGTGCGGCGCCGCACCAAAGCCGAAGGCCCGGCCACGCCAGCCAGACCCGGGCGCCACGTCGGAGCGGGCAGAGCTCCACGAATTGGCGTCCGGGTCGGGTGGCCGGTAATCTGGAGCGTCGGCCACGGTCCGTCCCGGATCGCGGCCGAAGCATCGCCCTCCTGTCATGGGGACGTCCCATGACCGCAGAGACCAGAGGAGGAGGAGTTCGCGTATGCGCAAGTACGAGGTCATGATCATCATCGACCCGGACACCGACGAGCGACAGGTCGCACCGACGCTCGACAATTATCTGAAGGTGATCACCAACGCCGGCGGAACCGTCGACAATGTTGACATCTGGGGTCGGCGCCGGTTGGCGTACGAGATCAACAAGAAGCCGGAAGGCATCTACGCGGTCGTCAACCTGACCGCCGAGCCGGCCGACGTCCAGGAGCTGGATCGTCAGCTCGGTATCAACGAATCGATCATGCGGACGAAGGTACTGCGTACCGACGCTCGCTGATCTGTGAACGGTCGTTCCACACTGTCGGCCCGACGTGGCACAGTGGGGCACCAACCAGCACGCTGATCACCGGAGACATCAATGGCAGGCGAAACCACCATCACGCTCGTCGGCAACCTGACCGCCGACCCGGAGCTGCGCTTCACCCCGTCGGGTGCGGCCGTTGCCAACTTCACGGTTGCCTCGACGCCCCGTACGTTCGACCGCCAGACCAACGAATGGCGCGACGGCGAGGCGATGTTCATCAACTGCGCGGTCTGGCGACAGGCTGCCGAGAACGTTGCCGAGTCCCTGCAGAAGGGCATGCGGGTGATCGTCCAGGGACGGCTCAAGTCCCGTAGCTACGAAACCCGCGAGGGTGAGCGGCGCACCGTCTTCGAGATCGATGTCGACGAGATCGGCCCCGCCCTGCGGTACGCCACCGCAAAGGTCACCCGCACCACCAGCGGTGGCCAGGGCGGCGGTCAGCGAGGCGGCGGCTTCGGCGGCAATTCCGGTGGCAACTCCGGTGGGTACGGCGGCCAACAGGGCGGCGCCCCCAACCAGGGTGGCGGCTCGTACGGGGGCAACGACCCGTGGGCGAGCAGCGACTCAGGTCAGGGCGGCTCGTTCGGCGGCAGCGATCCCTGGGCCACCAACACCAACGACGAACCGCCGTTCTGATCCACCCGAACCAATAACCACATGGCACATTCCGGCGTGAGCCGGGCTCAGAGAAGGAGAGCACCACAATGGCCAATGCACCAGCCGTACAGCGCAAGCCGAAGAAGAAGGCCAATCCGCTGCGCGCAGGCCAGGCAGTCGATTACAAGGACACCGCCACGCTGCGGAAGTTCATCTCCGAGCGGGGCAAGATCCGCGCCCGCCGGGTGACCGGACTGAGTGTCCAGGACCAGCGCAAGGTCGCCATTGCGATCAAGAACGCCCGCGAGATGGCGCTGCTGCCGTACGCGTCGACCGCACGCTGAGATTGAGGAGACAGAACCGATGAAGCTCATTCTCACCGCGCCGGTCGACAACCTCGGCGTCGCCGGGGACATTGTCGAGGTGAAGGACGGCTACGGCCGCAACTACCTGGTCCCGCGCGGTTTCGCGATCAACTGGACCAAGGGTGCCGAGAAGCAGATCGACGGCATCAAGCGGGCCCGCGACGCCCGCGAGATCCGCGGCATCGAGCACGCACAGCAGGTACGCGACCAGCTCGAGCAGGTCGCTGTCGAGGTCCCGGTCCGGGCCTCCGAGAGCGGCAAGCTGTTCGGCGCCGTCACCCCGTCGCTGATCGTGAACGCGATCAAGAAGTCCGGCGGTCCGGCCATCGACAAGCGCGCCGTCCAGGTGGGCAAGCCGATCCGGAGCCTCGGCCAGCACACCGTCGGCATCAAGCTGCACGATGCGGTGACCGCGCACATCCCGGTCACCGTCGTCGCCGAGGCCTGAGTCTCAGCAACAGTACGACCTTTCACCAGAGGGCGGTCCTTCGGGGCCGCCCTCTGTCGTTCCCCCGCGCGGTCACTCGGTCAGGGACTCCAGGCAGACGTCTGCCGCCGGCGTGGTCGCCTTGGCGAGCAGCGCGTACAGGGTCGACCGTTCCTCAGTGTCCAGGCCGCCGAACACCGCGTCCTCCGCGGCGGCCAGCGCCCGTTCGGCCTCGGCGAGTTTGACGTTGCCGGCATCGGTGAGCAGGACATTGTGGCGCCGCCGATCCGTGGTGGAGCGGCGCCGCTCGATGTAACCCTCAGCCTCGAGCTCGTTCAGCAACCCGACCACGTTGGTGCTGTCCAACTGCAACTCCGCGGCGAGCTCGCTCTGCAGCAAGCCGTTCCGTCCGCGGATCACCGTCAGCGCGACCAGGTGCCGGGTCCGCAGGCCCAAAGGGGCCAAAACCGCCATCGAGTGGACCCGCAGCTTGCGCGCCAGATTGTCCAACAGCGCGCCGCACCTCCTCGGCGGTTGGTTGACGACTGGCAACTCCTGCACGGATCCAACCGTAGCCAATCGGTCAACCGTTGTGTCTCAATATTTGATATGTGCTGTGCTAGTGACTTGTCATAGATAAATGATTGGTTGAGCACAAGCTATCTATCTCCCCGTGAGGAAGGCTCCCATGGCACATCTGCTGCACATCGACTCCAGCATCCAGGGCGACAACTCCGTGAGCCGCGCGCTCACCGCGCGGGCCGCCGAGGCCTGGCGGTCGGCTCATCCGACCGGCACCATCCGGTACCGCGACCTGGGTCGACATCCGCTGCCGCACCTGGATTCCGACTCCGGGCTGGCGCGAATGGTCCCGGCGGACCAGCGAACTCCTGCCCAGCAGGCGTCCTGGAATCTCTCGGTGGAGTTGGTCGAGGAGATCAAGGCAGCCGACACGGTGCTGCTCGGTCTTCCGCTCTACAACTACGGCGCACCCAGCGTGGTGAAGTCGTGGGTCGACCATCTGATCGCACCCGGCCTCGCGATCGATCCGGAAACCAACGAGGGGTTGCTCGGTGGACGTGAATTCATCGTCGTCGCCACCCGCGGCGGCGGGTACGGCGCGGGAGCTCCCCGGGAGGGCTGGGACCACGCCTCGGTCTGGTTACCGCACGGGCTGTCGTTGACCGGACTGGAGCCGCGGTTCATCGAGGCCGAGCTGACTCTGGCCAAGACCAATCCGGCGATGGCCGGCTTGATCCCGATGGCCGAGGAGAGTCTGCGTCGGGCCGAAGCCGAGATCGACGCCATCTGGGCTCCCGCCGCCGCCCTCTCCTGATCCCTCGTCCTGACGCTTCCTCCTGATCTTGTTCTGAACGCCGCTACGGATACGCTCGATCCGGCCGTCCGGCCGAGCAGCTCCGAAGGAGGACGTGATCATGGGGAAGCGTCGGGCGGCCGGTGTCGCCGCAGGAACTGCCGGGGCGCTGGCGGCCCTCGGCACCTGGGATCTGCTGCAGCGCAAGCACTCGGTGCTGCGTAACTATCCCCTCGTCGGTCATCTCCGGTATCTGCTGGAAGGCATCCGCCCCGAGGTCCAGCAGTACTTCATCGAGAGCAACACCGACGGCCGGCCGTTCGACCGGGAGATCCGCGACACCATCTACGAGCGGGCCAAGGGCATCCACGGCGAGCAGGCGTTCGGTACCGAGCGGGACGTCAACATCGCCGGGTACGAGTACCTGTTGCATTCGATCACTCCGCTGACCGCGCCCGAGACACCGCCCCGGGTGCAGGTCGGTGGACCCGAGTGCAGCAAGCCGTACAGCATGGCGCTGCTGAACGTCTCCGCGATGAGCTTCGGCGCGCTGTCCGCCAACGCGATCCGGGCGCTCAACAAGGGAGCCGCGCTCGGCGGCTTCGCCCACGACACCGGCGAGGGCGGGCTGACCGACTACCACCTGGAGAACGGCGGCGACCTGATCTGGGAGATCGGCTCCGGTTACTTCTCCACCCGGACGCCGGACGGCCGCTTCGACCCCGGCAAATTCGCCGAGAACGCCGCCCATGATCAGGTGAAGGCCACGTCGCTGAAGCTGTCCCAGGGAGCCAAACCAGGGTTGGGCGGCGTGCTTCCCGCCCCCAAGGTGAGCGCCGAGATCGCCCGGATCCGCGGCGTACCGCAGGGGCAGAAGTGCGTCAGTCCGCCCGGCCACCAGGTGTTCTCCACGCCGACCGAGCTGATCGAATTCGTCGCTCGGATGCGGGAGATGTCGGGCGGCAAACCGGCCGGTTTCAAGCTCTGCGTGGGCCACCGCCGCGATGTGCTGGCGATCTGCAAGGCGATGCTCGAGGTCGGTACCACGCCGGATTTCATCCTCGTCGACGGATCCGAGGGTGGAACCGCCGCAGCGCCGCTGGAATACGAAGACCATGTCGGTGCTCCGCTCACCGACGGCCTGATGATCATGCACAACGCGCTGGTCGGCACCGGGCTGCGGGACAAGATCAAGATCGGCGCCGGCGGCAAGATCGCGTCCGGCAGCGACATCGTCAAACGGCTGATCCAGGGCGCGGACTACACCAACGCGGCCCGGGCGATGATGATGGCGATCGGCTGCATCCAGTCACTGCGCTGTCACACCGACCGCTGTCCGGTCGGAGTGGCGACCCAGAACCCGCGTCGCTCCCGGGCGCTGGACGTCGGCGACAAGAGCCAGCGGGTCCTCCGCTATCAGCAGGGCACGGTGGCTGAAGCGGTGTCGATGATGGCGTCGATGGGTGTGACCGGCCCGGACCAGCTCACTCCGGAGATGCTGCGCCGCAACGTCAGCGAGGTGGAGAACCGCTCCTACGCCGAGTTGTACGAGTGGCTCGAGCCCGGGGAACTGCTCACTGACCCACGGCCGAGCTGGGTTCGGGACTGGCGGGCCGCCTCCGCGGACCGGTTTCTAGCCGCCCGGTGAGTACATTCGCCGCCTCAAGCGCGTGACCGGCGCCGCAAACAGAACAGGGCCGGATTGAGACGGCAGGAATTCACGCTCGGTCGGAGTGATCGACGAGCTCGCCCGCCAGTGTTGAGACCACCAGCCGCCGAACCGCCTCGTAATTCGGCTTGCCGGACTCGTAGAGCAGTTGCCCGCCACCGATCAGCGTCAGCCCGATCGAGTCGAGGTCCGCATGCGGCCTCAGCCGGCCGTGCTCCCGTTCGGCCGCCAGATAGTCGCGGATCATCCAGGCCGCATCCGTGGCGACCGGTACGCCCTGGTGACCGGCTGCCCGCAGCCTGGTACGCAGTTCGTCCCGGACCGTGATCAGACCGACCATCCGGGTGGCCACGGAGGTGAACATGGCGACCAGCGCCTCGGTGAGGTTGTCCACCACCGACCCGGAGCCGACGGCCGACAGCAACTCGGCCGATCTGGTCCGCATCACACTGATCCGGTCCCGGATCAGCTCGACCAGGAAGTCGTCGAAATCGGCGAAGTGTCGGTGCAGGACTCCCTTGGCGACGCCGGCCTCGGCCGTGACCGCCCTGCTGGTCAGCCCCTGCACCCCGTCCCGGAGCAGTACGCGTTCCGCCGCGGCGAAGAGCCGCTCGCGGGCATCCGGAATGGCTGTACCGGTGGGCACGGAGTTCCTCCTTGCGGGTGGGCGTACGCCCACTTAATGTGGGCACATGCCCACTATGCCACCGAATTCTGCGACATCGAGCAGCGGAACGACGATCGAGACCCACCGCTACCGTGCCGTCGCCGAGTCGTTCGGCGTGGATCCGTCCGGCTATGACCGGTGGCGGCCGCGCTACCCGCAGGACCTGATCGAGCGCATCCGCCGGGCCAACCCCGGACCGGACGTGCTCGACGTCGGCATCGGAACCGGAATCGTGGCGCGGCAACTTCGGGACACCGGCGTCCGGGTCATCGGCGTCGAACCCGATGCCCGGATGGCTGCGTACGCCCGCAGTCACGGATTCGACGTCGAGGAAGCAACGATCGAGGACTGGGATCCGCGTGGACGACTCTTCGACGCGCTGGTCTCCGGACAGACCTGGCACTGGGTGGACCCCGCGGCGGGAGCGGCCAAGGCCGGGCAGGTGCTCCGGCCGGGCGGTCGGGTGGCGATCTTCTGGAACGCCGGTGACGTACCGGCGGAGATCCACGAGGCGTTCGTCGACGCCTTCTCCCGGGCCGTACCGGACTGGCCGACCCCGATGACGCGTACGCCACCGCCTGCCTCGACCTGGTACAACGCCATGGCCGACCGCGCTGCCGAGGGATTCCGGGCCGTCGGCGGGTTCGCTGAAGCTGAGCGCTGGCAGGACTCCTGGGAGCAGTCGTACACCCGGGAGGAATACCTGGCGCTGCTGCCCACCCAGGGGATGTTGACCCGGGCGACCGCGGAGCAGGCGGCGCCGGTGCTGGAGGCGGTCGGCGAGGTGATCGACCGGCTCGGCGGAAGTTTCGTGATGCACTACGTCACCACGACCATGACGACCGTGCGTGCACGCGGATGAACGGCAATGGGTAGAACTGGGGCATGCGACCGTTCTGGATGCTCGCCCTGCTCGACTTCAGGCCCGACCACTACACCGAGGCTGCTGCGTACTGGCAACGGCTGACCGGCTATACCCTGCGCGACCCGATCGGTGACCTGGGCGAGTTCCAGGGTCTGCGTCCGCCGGACCACCCGACCTTCCTGGCGGTCCAACGCCTCGGGGAGGGCGAAGATCGGGTCCACCTCGATTTTCATGTCACCGACCCACCGGCATCCGCCCGGGATGCGATCGCGGCCGGCGCCACCATGATCACCGACAACCCGGACTGCGAAGTGCTCAGCTCGCCGGGAGGGCTGATCTTCTGCTTCGTCAGCGACCCGTCCTCCGGCCCGGCACCGGCAACGTCGTGGTCCGAGGGTCACCGGAGCATCGCCGACCAGGTCTGCATCGACATTCCTGGTGATCAGTGGGATGCCGAGATCGCGTTCTGGTCGGAGGTCGTCGGCACCCAGGCGGAATCGCTGGATGAATCGGAATTCGCCCGGTTGCACGATGATGATCAACTTCCGTTGCGGATACTCTTCCAGCGTCTTCAGGAGCCGACCGGTCGGGTCCGTGCCCACATCGACTGGGCCACCACCGATCGCGACGCCGAAACACAACGTCACGTCGCGCTCGGATCGCACGTCGTCCGGCGGTGTGCGGAATGGACGGTGATGGACGGTCCGGGCGGGATCTACTGCATCACCGATCGGTTGCCGCGCTTCTGAGGCTCACGGCCGCCAGGCATCGGCCGGAATGCGGTCGATCAGGTCACACATCAGGTTGAGCCGCGGCAAGGCGTTCACCGGCTCGAAGACGCCCTGCTGGAAGCTGATCATGTTCTGACCCGAGAAGCGCCAGTCCCAGGGTCCGGTCTGTCGCAGCACGTCGACCACTGCCGGATGCAGGACGCGCCGGCCGAACAACTCGTTGTCGCATTTGATCTTGAACGTATCATCGAAGGTGGGGTCGCCGATGTCCAATCGGCGGAATCCCATGGCGGCGGCGACCTTGCCGCCGAAGATGCCCTCACTGCCGACGGTGAACAGTGGCACGGCGGTCGGCAGTGCGACCACCCAGACCGCGAAGTGGTAGGTATTGGTGGTCGTTGTCGTCCCGTTGTGGCTGGTCGTGGTGTAGCTGTACTCGAACGCGCAGACCGGTCGGCCGCGATAGCTGCCGGCCAGGATGTTGAGGGCACCGATGACCACCACGACGATGATCAGAAAGCCACCGACGTCCATCACGATCTTCTCCCTGCCAAAACGGACTTGAACATCGGTACTCAGTGATACAAACTAGTAGTACTGCGTGACACTGAATACCGGGATCACCGTACCAAGGAAAGGGGTCAGGTGTGGACAACCTGACGGAGATGCTCAAGGGCGTGCTCGAGGGCTGCGTGCTGGAGATCATCAGCCGCGGTGAGACGTACGGCTATGCGATCACCTCGACCTTGCGGGAGCTCGGCTTCTCCGACGTCGTCGAGGGGACCGTCTACACCATCCTGCTGCGGTTGGAGAAGAACCAGTTGGTGACCATCGAGAAGAAGCCGTCCACCCAGGGCCCGCCGAGGAAGTTCTACACGTTGAACGACAACGGCAAAGCCGAACTCAACGCGTTCTGGGCGAAATGGGACTTCCTGTCCCAGAAGATCAACGAATTGAAGGAGAACCAGAAGTGATCGAGAACATCCTGAAGAAGATCCTCGGCGACAAGAAGGAATGGCGGACCATGGAGGCGCGCGCCAAGGCGCTGCCCCGCGACTATCAGATCGTCTACGACGAGATCAAGAAGTACATGTTCCGGTTCGCCGGCGGCGACGGTATGGACATGGTCGACCTGCTGCGCGACCTGATCGGCCTGTTCGAGACCAGCGCGGCGGACGGCAAACGGGCCCTTGAGGTCACCGGTGACGACGTCGCGGCGTTCTGCGACGAACTGCTGCGCAACGCGCACACCTACACCGAGGACTGGCACCACAAGACCAACGAGAACGTGCACAAACGCTTGGCACGCGAGGACTCCGACCAATGACCCCGACCGTCATCCAGGCCGCCGGCCTGCAGAAATCGTTCAAGGACGTCGCTGTCCTCAGGGGTGTCGACTTCCAGGTCGGGCGCGGTGAGATCTTCGCCCTCCTCGGCTCGAACGGCGCCGGCAAGACGACCACGATCAACATCCTGTCCACCCTGATCAAGGCCGATGCCGGTACGGCGCGGGTCGCCGGCTTCGATACCGCACGGCAGCCGGAGAAGGTACGCCAGGTGATCAGCCTGACCGGCCAGTTCGCCGCGGTCGACGAGATCCTCACCGGTCGGGAGAACCTGGTCCTGGTGGCCAGGCTGCGGGGCGTGCCCGACGCATCCCGGATGGCCGACCGGTTGCTGGCGCAATTCGGGCTCGGCGACGCCGCGGACAAGCGAGCCGGGACCTACTCCGGCGGCATGACCCGGCGGCTGGACATCGCGATGAGCCTGGTCGGCGATCCACAGGTGATCTTCCTGGACGAGCCGACGACCGGCCTCGACCCGGAAGGTCGACTCGAGGTATGGAACACGATCAAGGAACTGGCCGGGCGCGGCACCACGATCCTGCTCACCACCCAGTACCTGGACGAGGCCGAGGAACTTGCGGACCGGATCGCGATCCTGCACGAAGGCCGGATCATCGTCGACGGAACTCTCGACGAGCTGAAGAAGCTGCTGCCGCCGGCCAGGATCGAATACGTCGAGAAGCAGCCGACCCTGGAGGAGATCTTCCTCGCCGTCGTCGGCAAGAAGGAGGAGGCCGTCAGCCGATGAACGCCGTACGCGAGACCACCGTCCTGTTCGGCCGCACGATGAAACACATCCGACGCAGCCCGGACACCATCATCACCGTGGCGCTGATGCCGATCGCCTTCATGTTGCTGTTTGTGTACGTCTTCGGCGGTGCGATCGATGCCGGCACCGACAACTACGTCAACTACCTGCTTCCCGGCATCCTGCTGATCGCCATTGCCAGCGGCATCTCCTACACCGCCTTCCGGATCTTCAACGACACCCAGAAGGGCATCATCACGCGGCTACACGCGATGCCGGTCGCCCGGTCGGCGGTGCTGTGGGGGCACGTGCTGACGTCACTGGTGTCGAACCTCATCTCGGTGGCGATCATCGTCGGTATCGCGTTGATCATGGGTTTCCGCTCCGGCGCAAGTGTTGCGGCGTGGTTGGCGGTGGCCGGCATCCTGGCCCTGTTCACCCTCGCGCTGACCTGGCTCGCGGTGATTCCGGGCCTGACCGCCAAGTCGGTCGACGGAGCGTCGGCCTTCTCCTATCCGCTGATCTTCCTGCCGTTCATCAGTTCGGCGTTCGTGCCCACAGCAACGATGCCGACACCGGTCCGGGTGTTCGCCGAGAATCAGCCGGTCACCTCGATCGTGGAAACCCTGCGCGCGTTGCTCGCCGCTCGGCCGGTCGGCAACGACATTTGGGTCGCATTGGCCTGGTTGGTCGGTGCCGGACTGGTGGCGTACGTCTTCGCCTTGCGGGCCTATCGGCGGGTCCCGTGATCGACAGGCCCGCGCCTGGATGCCCTATCGGTTCCGGGCGCGGGCTGTCGAAGCGGGCTACTTCAGCGAGCCGGCCGTCACCGAGGCCTGCAGTTGCCGCTGGAAGATCACATAGACCACCAGCACGGGCACGATGGTGATGATCACCGAGGCGAAGAGCATTCCGAAGTCGGTGCGATAGCCCGCCTGGGAGGCAAACGCCGCGACCGCCTGAGCCAGCACCCAATTGCTCCGGGTGGTGTTCAACGCCACCGGCAGCAGGAACTGGTTCCACAGCCCCAGGAAGTTGAAGATCGCCACCGAGGCGATCCCCGGTCGGGCCATCGGCAGCATCACCAGGAAGAACGTCTTCCATTCGCCGGCGCCGTCGATGGCGGCCGCCTCCGCCAGCTCGTAGGGGAGGGTACGGAAGAACGCGTACAGGAAGAACACCGTGAACGGCAGCGCGAACGCCACGTAGGTGATGATCAGCCCGGGCAGGGTATTCAACAGACCGAAGTTCTTCAGCACATAGAACAGCGGGACGATGGCCAGGAAGACCGGGAAGGTCAGCCCGGAGAGCATCAGGTAGTAGATGGCCCGCCGGCCGAAGAACTGGAACCGTGCCAGGACGTAGGAGCACATCGACCCGAGCATCATCACCAGCACCATGGCCACGCCGACCACGATCACCGTGTTGATGAAGGCGCGGCCGATGCCGGCCTGCTGCCAGGCGTTCACGTAGTTGACGAACTGTGGAACGGCCGGCAGCTTGAACGGCGAGGCGAAGATCTCCCGTGACGTCTTGAAGCTGGAAAGCAGCGTCCACAACATCGGGGCGATGACGATGATCGACCAGATGATCAGGACGACATGCGCCACGCCGGCACTAGCCCGTTCGCCGGGGGTGTCCTTGACCTTGCGTTCCGGTTGGCTCCGGGCGACCGTCGGCTCCAACGGCAGGTCGGTTGTCGCGGTCACCGTGCCACGTCCCTTTCTGCGCCGAGGAGTCGGTTCACCAGGAAGACCAGCGCCGAGAAGGCCAGGGTGACGATGGACAGCGCGACGCCCATGGCGGTGGCCAGGCCGTACTTGCCGTGTTCGAAAGCGGTCCGGAAGAGTACCTGCCCCATCACCAGGGTGGAGTTGTTCGGGCCGCCGGTCGGGTTCAGCGCCTGCATGAAGACGAAGCCGTCCAGCGCCGCGATGCCGAGATAGATGTACGCGGTCTGGATGTTGTCCCTGATCATCGGCATGGTGAGGTGCATCGCGGTCTTCCAGCGGCCGGCGCCGTCGATGCGCATGGCTTCGAAGAGTTCGGGTTCGATACCGCGGATCGCGGCGATGAACAGCACCATGTAGAAGCCGATGCCGCCCCATGCCATGGCGAAGATCGACGCGGCCAGGGCCGTACGTTCGTCACCGATCCATGGGTAGGACTGGAACTGGTCCAGGCCGATCTTGGTCAGCACGCCGTTGAGCAGACCTGAGCTGGGGTCGTACACCTGGGCCCAGATCAGGCCGATCACGACCCCGGGAATGACGTACGGGAAGAACGAGACGACCCGGTAGAAGCTGGAGTTGTGCAAGCCGCGGACGGAACCGCGGTTGCTGCCCGCGACGGTGACCAGCGATGCGAAGATCAGCGCCACGACAATGGTGAACACCGGCAGCACGATCAACAGGATGATGTTGTTGCGCAGTGCGGTCAGGAAGAGGTCGTCGGTGAGCAGCGCCTTGAAGTTCGCCAGTCCGACGAAGTTCATGGTCGTGCTGAAGCCACCCCAGTCGGTCAGCGAGTAGTAGACCGACTGGATGAACGGGGAGATCACGAACACGACGTAGATGATCAACGGCACGCCGAGGAAGACGGCCATGAAGCTGATCTTGTCAAAGGTCCAACGCCGACGACGGCGCCGGGGCGTGGTGCCCGGCGCCGTCGCCCGTGTCGCTTGTGCCGACGTGCTCATGTGGCCTTGGTCTTCTTGACCGACGAGTCGTTGGCGACCTTGTCCATGATCTTCTGCAGGCCGTCGGTGAGGCCCTTGGCGTCGATCTTGCCGGACAGGAAGTTGTTCCAGACCACCAGTTGATCGGTGTTCATGCCGTAGATGCCGATCGTGGTGAAGCGGAACGTGTTGCTGCCGGCGTCGTTGAGCATCTTGACCTGTGAGGCGAGCGCGGTCGAGCCGAAGGCGTCGTCGGGAATGCCGCCCTTGACGATCGTCGGGGCCAGCTTGGTCTTGGCGAAGTTGGCCGACGCCTCCTTGGAGAGCATCGCCCGGAGGAGTTCCTTGCCACCGGCGGGGTTCTTGCCCTTCGGGACGATGAACGGCTCGCCCGCGGTGCTGTAGATCGCGTTGTACGGCATCGCCTCGCCGGACGTGGAGGACACCGGCACGGGGGCGCCGGTCATTTCGAAGCCCTCCTTGGTCTGGTCCTTCATCTCGTTCTCGATCCAGGCCCCGGACGGGTAGAGGAGTGCGGCCTGGTCGTTGCTCCACTGGGCCTGGGCCTTGGTGAACTGGGTCCCGGCGCCGCCAGGCTTGAAGTAGCCCTTCTGGACGCAGGTCTCCAGCGCCTTGAACACCTTCTGGATCGCCGGATGCGACCAGGACTTGGGCTTGAGATTCTCCAGCGGGAGCCGGAAGTCGTCGCCCGCGGCCTTGGTGGCTGACTGCATGGCCAGCGTCTGATAGTAGGTCGCGGCCTCCTTGCCCCAGACCCACAGGTACTTGCCCTTAGCCTTGGCCTTGGCACCAAGATCAAGAACCTCGTCCCAGGTCTGCGGCACCGACCAGCCGTTCTCCTTGAACAGCGACGCCGAATACCAGATGGCGTACAGCGAGAGGACGTAGTTGACCTCGAGGACCTTGCCGCCGAAAGTGCCGGCCTCCATCGCGCCCGGGAAGAGCGTGTCGGAGATCTTGGTGCCCTCGTAGTTGTTGGCCTCGAAGACGTCGCGGAGGTCCTCCAACTGGTCCTGAATGGAGTTGAAGGTCATGGCCCCGGCGCCGGAGTTGTCGATCAGGTCCGGCGGATCGCCGCCGGCGAACCGCGGCTGCAGCTCCTGCGCGATCTGGGTCGACGGAGTCACCTTGGGGGTGACCTTGGGCAGCTTCTTCTTGAGCTGGTCGGCGGCGAACTGGACGTAGTCGTAGCCGTAGCCGCCGTTGAAGATGACGGCGTCGATGGTCGAGCCGTCCGGCACCCCGAACGGGTTGTCGGCGGACTTGGTCCCGGTCTCCTGCTTGGTCTGACCGCCGCCGCTGGTGGCGCAGCCGGCAAGGGTCCCTCCCAGACCCGCCAGCGCTGCGGTGGCCAGAGACCCGCGGAGCAGGCCACGGCGGTCGAGCCGAGCCGATCCGATGGATTGAGTCATTCGGTCCTGCCTTCTCGTAGTTCCCGACTTCGTTGTCAGAACAGCTCCGGTCGCGGCTGCAGGTCTGGCTGACCTCGGGCGATCGGATCCGCCTCGAACAATGTTCCGCATCCTAGGGCGGATAGCTCCCCTGCGGTGGGATTCTTCGCTTTCTTGTTTCAAGTCGCAACCAATTGACGGATTCGATACGAGATTGCGTCCTGACCGCAACACGGAGCTCGTCGCCGGGTTGGTCGCCGGGTTGGTCGGTGCCGCTGCTCGGTGCCGCACCAGTTGCTCGACGGCGCACCAGTTGCTCGACGGCGCACCAGTTGCTCGACGGCGCACCAGTTGCGCGGTCGCGGACGCCGCGCTTTCGCACCAGTTACTCGACGGCGCACCAGATAGTCGGCGGCGCACCCTTTAGGCGGGCGCGCACCGGTTGCAACGGGTGCGACGACGAGGAAGTGGTGCGCCGCCGACCAACTGGTGCGGGAAGGATCGTCCGCCCCGGGGGGGTGAATGGTGGCGCAGTCCCGCTCGACGCCGCGTGGCGTCGCCCGCGTCCGCCGACACACCGATTGCTCGCGCGCTCAGCGTCCGCGGGGATCGACGGTGGCCCCGCGCGGGAGCGTGGGCCGCTTGCGGTCCGTGCCGCGCCGAAGCCGTGGGACGAACCGCGGGGGTGGTCCCAAGGGCATGCGGGCGACTGCGACGGAGGGGTCGGGTGCCGCGGAGCGGGCAGGAGCCTGGTGGTCGATCGGCACGTACCGGTGAGTGGCGATCGTGTGGTGCAGACAGTCCAGTCGCGGCGGTGCGGTGCTGCAGTCGAGGTACGGCTGCGTCGGTTGTCCCCGGAGATCGATCCCGTTCTCCTCCATGATCTTGCGCGACAGGCCGAGCTCAGTCGCATTGATGATCATGATCGGTGATGGATTCAGACGGTCGTTGTAGTAGCGATGGAGGGCAGCGGCTTGGCTGACTGCCTCGGCACCGTACTCGTTGAGGTAGTCCGATGTACCGAGATAGCCGAGCCTGGTGCGGCCGGCATCCTTGTCGAAGTAGTGACGGGCCACGGCCTCGATGTTGGCCGGAGTCGGGTCGATGGAGAGATCAGCATTGATCGTCAGCCCCGCACGCGCAACGTATAGGTCAGCGCCGGTGCCATCCATAACGAAGTCCTCGGAGCGCCAACTCCCCAGAGCTGCTTGAGCAAGTGTGGCCTGCGGATCGCAGTCGCGAATGTAGCCGACGTACGCGTTCCAGCCTGCAAGGTTTGCGCTCGCTTCATCGACGCGCTGGTACGCGAGGTGCTCTCCTATTGCCCGTGTGTAGTTGCACCCACTCTGTGCGGCGTGCGCGACCGCTTCCATGAACCGTTCGTGCGCGACCTGCATCGCTGGGTTGTTGAGCGAGTGTTGGAGTTCATGGCCCAGGACAAAGACGATCTCGGCGTGGTTGCCGGGCCTGAGGATTTCGAGCGGGAGGTTGATGACTTTCAAGTGTCCGTCGTAAGTACCGGCGGCATGGGACGTATCCGCAAGCGGTGCAAGACCGTGCAACTGACCGGATCTGATTGAAGCGTCGAACTGCCCAAGCAGTCGCTGGGACCCAGCGACCACAGAGGTGAGGATCAATGCGTTCTCTGCCGTGACGTCCTGATGAGTGGCGAACGCACCGAGGATTCGTCTTATCCGCCGCGGCAAGGCGTGATGGGGAGTCATCTCTAGCGAACCATGACCGCTTTGATGCATTGGTGGAGGACTTTGGCGGTCGATTCGTTGGATTCGCCGCGGGAGGTCACTTCGACTCGAAGATCATCTCTCGTGTACGCGTCGCACAGCGGTGCCTCATGATCGGCGTAGAACGACTGCTTCGTAAAGCCGGTGGTGAGCAGCGCGCCGGTGAAGTAGTCGAAGTCGAGCTGACAGATCTCCGCCATGTCGCCGGACGTGTCGTCGTTGTGATTGAAAAAGGCGAGCCTGACCCGCGCACCGTCCGGAAAGTCTTCGATTGCGTGGAGTGCGTAGTTCCATGTTGGAGTCAACTGAGCTCGTGTTCCCCACTGGTTGGGTCCGTATCGTTCCAATGGCACGCCGAGACCCTGCTGGACGTTATCGAAACCGAAGTCGGCGACGCTATAGCTGCTCTTGATCATCTCCAGCAGCCGAGTCAGCAGTTGCTCTGCGGTGAGTACGGATTGCTGGAAAGGTTGTTCCGGCTCGCGATCTGGCATCGACGCTCACTTCCTCGTGAATTGAATGTTTGCCGAGTCTAGAAGCGAGTACGTGTCAAGCGGGGCTGAGCCAAGTCCGGCCTGTGGATACTGGCGCTGATGTGATCGAGAGGTGAGGCGATGGCGGGCCGGGTTTAGTGGGTGATGACGGTTTCGAGTTCGCCGACTTTGAGGTGGCGTTGGGAGGACAGCACGATCGGGATGTTTCCGGAGCCGTCGGGTGCGGTGTAGGCGACGTTCCAGTAGGTGGTGGCCCGGACGGGGTAGGTGCCGCCGGGTTGGTGGGTCGAGGTTTGTTGGTAGGTGTAGCCGCAGGTGGGGGATTTGGTGTGTAGTCCCTTCTTGTCGCCGGGGTAGGGGGTGCCGGCGCCGTGGCATGTGACGGTGTGGCCGTCGCCCATGTCGAAGGTGACTTTGGTGAGGGTGGCATTGAGGGTGACGGTGCGTCCGGAGGCGGAGTCGGAGACGGGTCCGAGGTGGGTGGGTCCGGTGGCCCACAGCCAGTAGGAGTGGCCGACGACGGCCATTTTCCATCGGCTGGTGTCGGGGTTGGGTCCGATTCCGACGCCGGAGGCGTTGATGCGGAGTTTGGTGGCGATGGCTAGGTAGGCGGCTTCTTCGGGTGGCAGGGTCGGTTGGGTGGGGCGGTGGCTTCCTTTGGGTGGGTCGGGGATGTTGATCAGGTTGGGCTTGCTGGGCATGGCGCAGTTTTGGCCGGTGAATGGTCCGCCGGCGGTGAACACGCATTCACCGGTGCGGTAGTGATCACTGCGTTGGGCCAGGGCAGCCTTGTACGCGTCGATTGCCTGCTTGTTCTTCTCCTTGATCTTCGCAACCCGCTCCGCATACGTCGGGGCGTGCACCCTGCGAGTGTTGTTGGAAGATGTCTTCGGGGAGTCCTCGGGCGAGCCGCCCGCCGAATCGGGTTGGCCGGCTGTCGCCCACTTGTCACAAACGAGGGTGACAGTCGTGGCATTCCTGCCAAGATGCCGGTGAGAGTGGAGGCACCTTCCACGGTTCCCATCTGCGAGTGCAGGGGCGGATTGGTGGAGCGAGATGGCCCAAACGGCTGACACGGTGAGGGCCGCGGCAGCGAGTCGACGAAGAGTCACGATATCCACCTCCTGTTGCACGGGGTGCCATGGAAGTCCTGAACAACCGCGGGGTCAGCGGCCGAAATCAGCCAGACGTCGTGGTGCTTCACAAAGGTGACCGTCTGCACAACCTTTGGCCCCGGTGCGCGATCGATCGGCTTCCCATGCCGGTCCACGGAACGGACTTTGCTGTAGTCCTCGCACGATTTGATTGTGACCTTCGACGATGTCCATCTCCCCGCCGCGATTCCCACGAGTTTTCCGCTGACAATCTGCCGGTCACCGCTCATTTTCTGAGATCGAAAGTCGCGCAAAAGGTCTGATCGGTATATGCCTGTCGTGCGGTTGCGGATCGCAGGAGGGAGAGCGGTTGCCCCACCGTCCTGGATCACCTGGATTTCATCCCTGAATTCGGCCCTGTAAAGCCTTTGGGCCTCGAGGAGGTCCTCGTGTTGCGATGTCGTCGGCGACGGTGAAGCATGGGTGGGGCTGCTCGACGCGGATGGTTCTGGCGGTCCGCTTGATGGCGGTGGCGGTGGTTGGGGAGCGTCTGGTGTGCACGCACCGAGCAGCAGCGTCGCGCCGAGGGCGGTCGCCGCGGCCAGTCGTCGATGCATGCTCACTACCTCGAAGGAGTCCGTGTCGCATAGCTAAGCAGAAAGACCGCTCAAAGTGACAACCCCCTGTGGACAACAATCGTCGGCCGCGGCGCCCAGACCCCAGACCCCGGCAACCGGCCCACCGATCCATGGAGCTCACGACCACCAGTGTCGGAATTCTCGGTGCACGGCGATCCGGAGATGAGCGCATTCACGAGGTCGTCGCCCCGCTCGATGAGGCGGATGTCTGTGCAACTGACAACTCCGGCGCTTCGTCCTGGAGCGCTGCGGCGAATTCCTGGGGGCAATGCGAGCGTAAAGGACTCGGATCAGATTGGGAGTACATCCTGGCCAAATCAACCATCCTCGGTGTGGTGAGGCTGTTTGAGCCACCTCACTCCCGGGCTCTGGTGTCCATACCGGAGGCCTGCAGTCTGTTGACCTCGCCTGTGGTGCGCGCCGGCTAATGCCACATAGTCCTCGCACCACGGCTGCGGGGAATGCCTAGTCCGTGGTCGCAGCTAGCCGTGAGTCACCCGTCGCCTCGGCGTCGCTGATCGGCCAGGTCGATGCGGCCAGAAGCTAGTCGTCGTCTGGCTGCAAGATCGCTGGCTCGCACAGGACGAGATGACGGCGGACGTACACCCGTCAGCGCCCGGTCCCGCTCGGTCAGGGCTGCGGCATGAGCTTGTGCGAGATCACTTCTGTCAAGGTCGCCAAGACTCATCAGTAGAACCTCCATGCCAGCGCTGAACGTTGGTGCCTGGGCCCGCCGCAGCGCCTCGAGTGTCTTCCGATGGGTCGTCCCGGGTGTCCACGCGATTACCCGTTGGTGCGCGCGAACCATCTCCACAGGGTTCGTCTTGACCAGCTTGGTGAGGAGCGCGTCGGATGTGATACGCCTGATGCCCAGTTGGGTCATGACTGACGTCGGGAAATCTGCAATGTTCTGTGTGCAAAGGAATGTGGCGCGAGCGGCAACAGCGGTGGCGACGACATGTCGATCGTCGGGATCGGGCATCGGAAGATGTTGGAAGGACGCAAAGTCTGCAAGCGACGGTTCGATGAACTCACCCGGATACGTCCGGAGCACATAATCCCGGAGCCGATCGGCGGCTTCGATACGCGGCCTGAGATGTGCGGGATCAGCGAACCGCTCTGTGGCCCTCTTCTTCTTGTTTCTGATCATCTCGTCCAAGATCGCCGAACTCCACTTGAGGACGACCAAGCGCTCGGCTCCGCGTGGACGAAGTAGTCGCTGAGCACCTGGGAGTAGAGGACATTGGCATCAAGAACCGCGACAGGTGGAGTGCTCGCCGGCACGCGGTTCCGCGCAGTCACTCGTCCCAGTCGAGCTGAGCTCGGAGCTGGGTCCAGTCTTTGGCAAACTCCTGCAGGCGTCGGGTTTGTTCGTCGAACGCCTCCCGAAGATCCGCGACCCGGATGATCTGCTCACCACAGACGCGTGAAAACGCAAGTTCACCCTCATTGATCATGTTCTGCAGTTGCTCTGCTGTAATCCCCAACACGGCAGCGGCCTCGAGGGGGTCGACGGCAGATTCCGGATCGCGGGAGAATACCTCCTGTCGGAACGCAGCCGCCATTCGCGCGTCACGCTCGAACTGTTTGGCCGCGAGTTCGTCATAGCCCGGCTGGGCTTTCCCAGCGTCGCCCTCTGGACGTCCGGTCACAGTCCTCCTTCGGTCGGCATGCGATCCACGGTAGTGCTCGTTGCGTACATGTTGCCGTCGTCATCCACACCCGCGCGCGGCAGACCAGATCTGACCGCGGCCCGAAGACGCGCAAAGCCGCAAAGCCACCGTCGCGCGCCGGGATGAAGACGGCGGCGTCTGAATCGGGCGTACGATGCCGGCACCCCCCGGTAGCTCCCAATGAAGGGACCACCCATGCCCGTACGCCCCCTGGCCAGGCTGATCGCGATCTCGGCGGCCGCGAGTTGCACCATCGCTCTGGCGGTCGCCGGATCAGCACTCCCGGCGCACGCCGACGATCCGACGCCGTCCTACATCGAGACCGGACCCGGCGATGATCCGGTCAGCGCTCGCCCCGAGGTCACCCGGCCCGACACCAAGCACTGCACCGTCACCCTCGCTGATCACTTCCTCTCCAACGCGCCCGACGGCTCACCGCAGAACTTCACCGGCACCCTCACCCCGCCCGCCGCCTGCCAGGGCCCCTGGTCGAAGGTCGTCCTGGACTACACCACCTCGGTGTCGGGTCGGCAGTACGACCGGTCCGGCAGCCTTCAGGTCGGCGGCGCGACCATCTGGTTCGGCACCACCCAGGAGCCCGGCGGAGACTCGCCCACCACCTTCCACTTCGCCAAGGACGTCACCCGGTATTCCGCGCTCTTCCGCCAGCCGGAGCCGTACAGCGGTGGTTACGGCAACTACGTGAGCTCGGTCTACACCGGTAACTACGACCAGACCGTGACGCTGACCTTCTACATGGCCGACCGGAAGCATCCAGCGCCTGCAGTTCCCGACGAGGTGGTCGGTGTCCCCGTGCCCGATCTCAACCCCGGAAACCCGAAGGCTGATGTGCAGCTGCCGGCCCTGCCGCGCAATCTCACCCGGGCTGATCTTGAAGTCACGCTGAAGGGCAATGGCTGCGACGAGCAGTGGTTCTCAGCCGTACCGAACGATGTTGCTGCAGCGATCCCGGGGACCTGCGCGTCCGGTCCTTATCGCGAGGCAACTCTCCGCCTGGACGGCACCCCGGCCGGTGCCGTCAACACCTATCCCCACATCTACTCCGGCGGCATCGTCCCGACCCTGTGGCGCCCCGTCCTGGCCATCGACACTCTTGACCTTCGCCCGGAGAACCTTGATCTCACACCGTTCGTCGGACGGCTGGTGGACGGCGGAGCCCACATCCTGAACGTCACGATGGATCCACTGAACGACAACTGGAATGTTGTTGCGACGCTGTTCCTCTACACCGACAAGCATCGTGCCCAGACCTCCGGCAAGTTGGTCACCGACGACGTCAATGCCAGCAAGATCACCGGTGATCATCACGCCACTGGCGACGGCGACGAGCAGGCCTATCAGGTGAATGCATCTCGACACGACGAGCTCAACGGTTATGTCGACACCTCTGCCGGCCGGGTCTATACGACCACCGGCTACACGCGAACCTTCGCCCAGACCGGCTCCATCTCCGACGCAGGTCTCGTCCAAGCGGCCAAGCAGACTGATCACGTCCGGCAGAGCTCGCTGTCCACGCTGGGTACCGGCCGGCGAGCGCGGATCGTTCGCAGCAGCACGCTGGACGAGAACTACCCGATCAGCTTCACGTTCTCGGCCGCCTCCTACGTGGACGACAACAACTACTCCCTCGAGGGCACGGTCACCATGGGGCAGCAAGTCTCCATCGCCGACGAGGGTGGCGCCCGACCGGTCCGTCGCGGCTGGGACTGGACCGTTGACTCGTACGGCGTGCAGGCTCGCACTGCCGGCGACATCTCGGCCAAGGACGGGCATTCCGCCACGTCCTACCAAGGGACGGACGATCTTGGTCGGCACCACCACAAGACGATCACCACCAATCACGGGCTCGTGGTGAAAACGATCGGCCACTGATCCAGCGAACCGAGCACGTCCCGGTCGGCGCACATACCGGCCGGGACGTGTTGCTGTCTTGGGCCCGGATAGCTACCCGGCTGCGGCTGCATCCGCGTAGACGGTGCACCGCGGATGGGTGCGCAGGACCGTACTCGGCCAGGCGGTTGACACCGGCTCGTTCACGGTCGCTCTCAGCGCTTCGGCCTTCAGCACGCCCGGAACCATGCAGAAGAGCCGCCTTCCGCTCATCAGCGTCGGGACGGTCAGCGTGATCGCCCGCCGGGGCACATCGTCAACGGTGGGGAAGAGACCGTCCTGGACCTGCTGCACCCGGGACGTCTCGTCCAACTCCACGACCTTGACCGCGACCGGATCGTTGAAGTCGGCGACCGGCGGGTCGTTGAAGGCGATGTGCCCGTTCACGCCGATGCCCAGGCAGACGATGTCGATCGGCGCCTCCCGGAGCAGTTCGGCGTACGCGTCCGCCGACTCCTGCCCCGACCGCTCCGCGTCGATGTAATGCACCGCACCCAACGGCACCCGGTCGAAGAACGCCTCCCGCAACCAGGTGGCAAACTTTTGCGGCGCATCCGGCGGCAGCCCGAGGTATTCGTCCATGTGGAAGGCGGTCACTTTGGTCCAGTCGATCCTCGACTGCTCCGCCAGCGCCGCCAGCGTCTCGCTCTGGCTCGGCGCCGACGCGAAGATCATTCGCGCCGACCCCTGCGACTCCAGCACCGATCGGAGCTCCGCGGCGATGTCGGCCGCGGCAGCAGCGCCCAACTGCTCGCGGTCGGGGTGGATGCGCAGGTCCAGGTCAGCGGTCATGATCACCATTCTGGCCTCCTGCCCGACGACCGGGACACCGGGTGGGTCGGTCTGGCCACTCGCCGTCGGCTCCGTACCGAGAGATCGCGCGCACGATCATGTCGTGAAGGTCGCCGCACACGCTGAACCTCGCGTTCATGATCGGCGCCGGGGCTTGCGGGTGCCAACGTCTGGGGGCATGATCACCAACGTTGACTCACCCCCGGATGTCATCGAGACGAAGGAGTCCTCATGGCTGCCCCCATCAGCCGTCGCACCGTCCTGGCCACCGGAATAGCCGCTGCCGGCCTGTCCATCCAAGGAGTCACGGCCTACGCTCACGACCGCCAACCAGCGGGCACCCGCTTCCGGCTGGACGCCCAGGTTCTCGACGGTGGCGAACAAGTCACCGCGATCACGCTCGACACCTCGCGAATCGGACCCATCGACCCGCAGAGCCTTACCACCGACACCTTCACGGTGCACGCCAAGGCCACCAGTCCGATCCCCGTTCCCGCCGGCGATCAGATCTTCAGCGAGTACGACCTGGATCGGCCGGTCACCGGCGCCCGACTCGATCACCACGGCAACGTCGTCCTCGACCTCAGCTACGGCGAGGGTCAGGTCGGAGGTGGAACCCTCGGCTACCTCGCCAACGAAGGTCGTAATCTGCTGCTCGATCTCGACTACACGATCACCCAGAACGCACCGCTCCGACTACGCAACCATCGCTCGGTGACGATCACCGAGTTCGTGCAGGGGAGGTTGTCCGACCCGGAGGTGGAAGCATTCAGCTACCACGTCTCACGCTCCGGCATGAACTATCGGCTCTACTCGCCGCGACCCGGCGGCGGGCGGGAGCGCTCGACCGGTCGCGGCAAGCGTCCGCTGATCATCTGGCTGCACGGCGGAGGTGAGGGTGGGCTGCTTTCCGCCGGCTATTACGACAACGAGTCGCTGCTGCGTGCCAACCGCGGAGCGCTCGGATTCGCCACCCCGGAGGCGCAGCGGATCTTCGGTGGCGCCTACGTCGTCGCTCCGCAGAGCCAGTCCTTCTGGTTGGAGGACGGGCCGCGTTTCGCACCGCAGGTCCAGGAGATCATCGATGATCTTGTCCGCCGGTATCCCATCGATCGTAACCGCATCTACCTTGCCGGCTGCAGCAACGGCGGCTACATGACGATGGAGATGACCACCCTCTATCCCGATGAGTTCGCCGCCGCGGTGCCGATCTGCGGCGTGGTCGCATCGCTGACACCCGGCGGTTCCCCGTTGATCACCGATGATCAACTGAGCCGGATCAGCACCTCGACCTGGTTGATCGCCTCGAAGGACGACGACACCGTGCCTCCAGCAGCCAACACCATCCACGCCCACGACCTGATCCCCGGTTCGCTGATGTCGCTCTACGACCACGTCATCTGGGACGGCTATCAGTTCCCCGGTCACTGGTCATGGATCTATGTCGCCCGCAATGACCCGAGTGTCGACGGAACCCACATCTGGCAATGGATGGCAGCCCAGCGGCGCTAGTCAGTACGGCTAGTGCATGTACAGCCCGCCGTCGACGTTGAGGGTGTGCCCGGAGATGTAGCCGGCGTCCTGCGACATCAGGAACGCGATCGCAGTGGCTACATCTCCCGGAACGCCGACCCGGTTGACCAGCAGTTCGTCGATCATGGCGGCCCGCCGTTCGGGTGTCAGCGGTCCGCCCATGATGTCGGTATCGATCGGCCCCGGCGCGACCGCGTTCACGGTGATCCCGTACGGCCCCAGCTCGCGGGCCAGCGCCCGGGTCAATCCGATCACGCCTGCCTTGGCCACCGAGTACGGGGTCTTGCTGTACGTGCCGCCACCCCGCTGGGCGGAGATCGAGGAGACGCTGACGATCCGGCCGTACCCGTGCCGCACCATGCTCTCGGCGACCCGTCGGCAGACGTAGTGCACGCCGTTGAGGTTGATGTTGATCACCCGGTGCCACTCTTCACCGGTCAGCTCGAGGTAGGGGATCGGTGAACTGACACCGGCGATGTTCGCCAGCCCGGCCAGCGGCGGCAGCGCAGCCTCCAGTTCGTCGATCGCCGACCGTACCTGATCTTCGTGCGCGACATCGGCGACGGCGGCATACGACTTCACGCTGTAGCTGCTGGTGATCTCCTCGGCCAGCTTCTGACCGCCGCGCTCGTCGATGTCCAGGATGCCGATGCTCCAACCCTGCTTGGCCAGCAGCAGCGCCGTCGCCCGCCCGATACCCCGCGGCGATGCCGCCCCGGTCACGATGGCGCTGCGCTCGATCTGATCGTCTCCCACCCCAGTGCCTCCTCAACTCTGGTTCTTGTAGTCCTGGCCCGGCTCCCAGTCACTGAAGGCGTAGTCGTCCATCGACACCTTGGCCCCGGACGCCTTCGCCTTCTTGAACGCCTGCTCACGATCGGCCTCGGTGGCATCACTGAGCTTCTTCAGAGCGCCCTTCAGGTCCTTGATCGAACCGCTCAGATAGCCCTGGACGATGTTGCCGACGTGGGGCGTGACCGGTTTGCGCTGCGCGTCCACCGCCGCCTGCTCAGGGTTCTTGACGATCGCCTGCGGCATCTGGAAGACATTGTCCTTGCAGAAGGCGACGGCCTTCTTGTACGCGTCGATAGCGTCGGACGACTCGACGAGATCAAGATTGAGTGGCGGCTGGTCCATCGCTGCGATCATGCCCTTCTGATACTCCTCGGACATGAACGAAGCGATGAGCTTGGCGGCTCCATCGGGGTCCTTGCTGCCCGCCGACACCAGGTACGCCGCACTCGGTCGACCGCGGTAACACCACGGATTCGTACCGGATGTCGGCACCAGGATCGGGCCCGACGCAATCTTGTCGACGATGGTCGGGGCCAGGGCCTTGGCGCCGCCGGCACACCAGATGCCGTCGATGAAGGCACCGACAACGCCGGATGCGTACCGGGTACGGGCGTCGACGACGCTGAAGTTGTTGGATCCGGGCATCAGCAGCTTGGAGTCGCTGAGCTCCTTGAAGTATTCGATCACCGTGACATAGGCGTCGTCGTGGTAGGCGTACTCACCGGTGGCGAACTTCATGCCCTGATAGCCGGGGAAACCGGCGGTCTGGGCCATGTCATCGACCTGATCGCGGATCCGTCCGCCGTCGGCACCGATGGCCATGGTCAGCGGCTGGATCCCTGCCGACTTCAACTTGGTCAGCGCGGTCTTGAATCCGGCATAGTCGGTCGGTGGGTTGTTCGGGTCGACCCCCGCTTTGGTGAAGTGGTCCTTGTTCATCCACACCAGCGTCGACAGCTGCCGGAAGCTGAACAGCGGGAAGCCGTACAGCTTGCCGTTCAACCCCGTGATGCCCTCGGTCAGGGTGTCGGGCGGAAGTTTGGACTTCACATCCTCCGGCAGCTTCATCTCGTGGACCCAGTTGCCGCTGACGAGTGCGGGCAGCGGCAGCCCGACCACGTTGGAGAAGACGTCGGGCATCTTGTTGGCCTGGTGCGCCAACTGGAACGCCTGGGGCGCTTTGGAGGCGTCGTAGTAGGTGTGGGTGACGTTGGTCTTCAGCGCCTTGGACTCGGTCTTGGCCCAGTTGTCGTTGAGATCCTGGAACGAGCTGAAGTGATCCCACCATTGCAGCGTGCCGACACTACCGGCCGCCGCACCACCCGAACTCGTCTTGTTGTCCGAACTGCTGCAGCCGGTGGCAATGCCGGCGGCCGCCAATGCTGACGCGCCGAGCAGGCCGCGTCGGGTCATTCTGGTCGTATTCTGGGTCATGATCACAGTCACTCCTTCGTGTGATGATCATCTGGTTCGTGTCAGGACTTGACTGCTCCGGAGATTCCCTCGACGAAGTAGCGTTGGAGGAAGATGAACAGGACGACGACCGGCACGATGGAGATCACGCCGGCAGCCGCCATACCTGCCCAGTCGGTCGCCGTCTCACCGACGAACGCCTGCATTCCGACGCTGACCGTGCGCAGGTTGGGTCGGCTGAAGGTGAACACCAGGGGTAGGAAGAAGGCATTCCAGGTGGTGATGAAGGTGAGCACCGCCACCGTGGCGGTGACCGGCATGGCCAGCGGCAGCATCACCGAGAAGAAGGTCCGGGCGAACCCGGCGCCATCCACCACGGCGGCCTCCTCCAGCTCCCGCGGGATCTGCCGGAAGTAGCCGTAGTAGATCAGGATGGCCGACACGTACGCTCCGCCGCTGAGCGCCAGGATCAGTCCGGCGAGAGAGTCGATCAGGTGCAACTGCATCGAGATCTTGACCACCGGGATGATCGTGTAGCCGGTCGGCACGAACAGGGTGGCGATCAATACGCCGAGGAAGATCCGCGAACCCCGGAAACGGTAGCGGGCCAGCACATAACCGGCTGTCGCACACCGGACGGTGACGATCACCACGGTGATCACCGTCACCACGATCGTGTTGATCAGATAGCGCCCGAAGTGGGCGTCGTTCCAAGCGCGGGCATAGTTGTCCCAGACGAACTGTTTCGGCCACAGCCGCAAGCCGCCGCTGAACATCTCCATGTTGTCCTTCAGCGACGCAGACAGCATCCACAGGAACGGAAAGATCCAGATCACCGCAACCCCGACCAGGAACACGGTGGCGAGCCACCAGGGCAGCCGGCGCAACAGACGACGTTGGGTTGCGGTGCGTGCCGGTGCGGTCAGTTGAGCGGTCATCGCGGTGCTCCTTTCCGACGGGTGACGTACACGGCCCACAACTGCAGGGCCCCGACGACGGCGACCAGCAGTCCGAAGACGACCGCAGCCGCGGAGGCGTGGCCGAGCTGTGGGATCGCGGCAGCGAACGCCCACCGGTAGATGTAGATCTCGATGATCTCGGTGTGGAAGTACGGCCCGCCGCCGGTGAGCGTGTACATCAGATCAAAGTTGTGGAAGGTCTCCTCGATCGTCAACACAGTGATGATGATCAGGAACGGCTTGAGCATCGGCACCGTGATGTGCCGGAAGATCTGCCAGGTTCCGGCGCCGTCGATCCGCGCGGCCTCGTTGAGTTCGTACGGGATGGTCTGGAGCGCGGCGAGCCAGTAGATCATGGTGACGCCGAAGAACTTCCAGACGTAGAGCACCGCCGCGGTCGGCAGCGCCCACTGCGGATCACCGAGGAAGTCGATGCCGCCGTTGCCCAGCTTCAGTAGTGCGGAGTTGATCGGACCGCTCGCCGGATCGAGGATGAAGCGCATGACCACGCCGATGATTGCGGTAGTGGTGACGACGGGGATGAAGAACGCTGACCGGAGCACGCCGATCAGCGGCAGCTTCGGCGAGTTGAGCACCATCGCCATCAGCAGGCTCAACAGCACCCGGGCGGGGACCACGAACACCATGAAGAGCAGCGTGACCTTGAACGAGTTCCAGAACAGCGGATCGGCGAAGACCTCGCGATAGTTGCTGATTCCGACGAAGGTCTGGTTCTCGTCGAATCCGTTCCACTCCACCAGCGAGTACCAGTAGCTGGCGATGATCGGATAGATGGTGTAGATGCCGTACAACACCACGGTCGGCAGCAGGAAGACCCAGATCCAGGTGGTCTTCTTCCAACCGTGGCGGGCGGGCCGTTGGTTGGTTGCCGTTGACGCACCGGCCCTGGCCCGAGCTTCCCGACGGGTGAGGTGCACAGATCTGATCGTCATCGGCCACATCCGTTCCTGATCATCGGACTATCTGATCTGGCTCAGCGCGAAGGTGCGCGGATCGTTGCCGATGCGGTTGCCGCTCTCCAGCCCGGTGATGGCGGTGATCTCCTCGTCGGACAACGCGAAGCCGTCGAGGTCGAAGTTCTCCCGGATCCGCTGAGGATTGACCGACTTCGGAATGATGGTGTGACCGAGCTGGAGGTGCCAACGCAACACCACCTGCGCCGGCGTGACCTGATGTGCAGCAGCGATCCCGGTGACGATCGGGTGGTCAAGATCAGCACCCTGGCCGAGCGGTGAGTAGGCCTCGACGGCGATCGAACGGTCCCGGCACAGCTCGGTCAGCTCACGCTGCTGATACGTGGGATGCAGTTCGATCTGGTTGACGGCCGGGACGATGTCGGACTCTTTGCCCAGCCGCTCCAGGTGTTCGGGCAGGAAGTTGGAGACACCGATCGCCCGGACCCGACCCTCGGCGTAGATCCGTTCCAGTGCCCGCCAGCTCTCGACATAGCGATCGGCAGACGGGTTGGGCCAGTGCACCAGATACAGATCGGCATGATCGAGTCCGAGCCGCTGCAGGGTGTCGTCGTAGGCGCGCAGCGTGGAGTCGTAGCCATGCTCTCCGTTCCGCAGCTTGGTGGTGACGAACAGTTCCTCGCGCGGCAGACCGCTGGCTCGAACCGCTGCGCCGACGCCGGCCTCGTTGTTGTACGCGGCTGCCGTGTCGATGTGCCGGTACCCGATCTCGATCGCCTGCTCGACAGCTGCCTGGGTGTCGGCCGGCGGGATCTGGAAGACCCCGAAGCCACGCTGCGGAATCCGGACACCGTTGTTCAGGGTGATCATGCCTCGGGCCCCCTCTCCGTGGAGTCTGGTCAGTGTGACGGTTCCAAGATCACCAACGATGCGGACGGAAGCGGGAGCGACACCTCCACCGTCAGCGTTCCGTCGCTGGTGACGCTGCGTTGTGGTTCGTACTCCTCGAGTCCCTGGCGCTGGGTGATCGTCGCCAGCTGGTCGGGCGTCGGGTCCTGCGGTGAGCCGAGCGACTGCCAGACGGTGTAGGAGTTGCTGTGCTCGGCATCGATCCGCAGATGACGCAGCCGGTAGGTGCCGGCAGGCAGGTTGTCGAGGGTGACCGTCACTGGAGTCGGCTCGTCGCTGGTCTGGTACTGATCATCGATGTGCCGCCAGACCAGCACGGCCACGGCGCCGTCGTCGGAGCGTGAGGCCAGGGCATCGACCTCTTCGGGCATGGCGCTGCCGTCGGTGTGGTCGAGTTCGTCGAGCTGCCAGGCCGCGTCCGAGGCCACCCCGAGTCGATCATGACCGAGGTGCGCCAGCATCCGGTACGCGTTGAGCAGTGGTTTCTGCACACCGCCGGCGGTGAGGAAGGAACGGGTGCCTTCGAAGTAGCGTTCCCCCTCGAAGTAGAAGCTCCAGGAAGTCGCCTGCTCCACCTGGACCGGGCCGGTGGCGTTCAGGTCCAGGATCTTCTTCATCAACTTCACCTGGAAGACCGGGTAGTACTCGGTGTTCTGGAAGGTGTAGTTGCGGTTGTCGTAAACGCCGAAGTGGGCAGGCACCCCGGCGTCGCACTCGTCGACGATGGCCGGAAGGTCGCGGTAGGCGTCGTACGAGGCGATCAGCCGGTTGAACTCGCGGAGGTCGTACAGCATCTTCGTCGACGACGGGCTGAGCAGCTCGGCGGGCGGTGAGGAGAAGGGCCGGTAGTCGCGGGTCTCCCAGCGGGATCCCTTGGTGTGATAGGAGATGAAGTCCATCGGCTCGTTGCGGCTGGAGGTGTAGTCGAGGAACCCCTTGAGGAAGTCCAGACCGCCACTGGTCACCGCAGGTCCGCCGACCTTGGCGCTGGGCAGGGCCTCGCGGATCGCCCGGGCGGTGACGGTGTAGAGCTCGTTGAACTGATCGAGGGTGCCCCGCCAGTAGCTGCCGTCCGGTTCGTTCCACAGCTCCCACAGCCAGGTGTTCACCTCGGCTTCGCCGTAACGCTCCACGCAGTGCCGGACAGTGGCGGCGACCAGACCGGCCCATTTGGCGTAGTCCTTGGGCGGGTAGCCCCAGGCGCCTGCCTCATAGTTGGTGTACGCAGTCGGGCTGGGCACGACAGTGAGTTCGGCGGCCTCGGGCGGGAGCAGATCGCGCGGTGTGAATCCGAGTTCGACCAGAACGTGGTGGCCGGCGCCGACGATCGCGTCGTAGGCCTGGTCCAGCAGGGTGAAGTCGTAGAACGGGTTGCCGTTCTCGTCCTCGTGGTAGACGTTCCCGGAGCTCCAGTGCGGAATGCCGAACCCGCTGCCGGAGCAGTACATGTAATGCGGGCGCACGTGGTAGGCGGCGCCGGAGAAATCGGCGAAGGTTCGCAGCAGCCGCTTGCCGGTCGGCGTGTAGGTCCAGTTGAACTCGTCGTAGCCGATGCTCTCCCAGACCCGGGTGAGCGGGCCCTGGACGTCGGCGGCGTCGACGCGGATCGTCGCCTGCGTGACGTGCGGGGCATCGGGATTCCGGGGAGCGGCCGGCGGGAACGGGCCGAGCGTCCTGCGTCCGGTGTGAACCGTTGTCTCGGTGGTCATCGTCGTCGTTGACCTCTCTGCCCGGGTAGCTCCGGGCTGCCTCAGGTTCTGCCTCTTCGCGTGTGTTTCGAGTGTGATCTGTTGATTGGTTACTGTCAATAGGTAATTGTTTACAATCTACGAGTAGTGTTTGTCAGTACTAGAGTCGTGCTGCTCAGCTGCCGCTGGAGCCTGTCCTGAGGAGGTGGTCGGCATGATCCCCGACGACGTGGTGTCCCCGTTACCGTCGCAGCGCGCCCTGGGCGACCTGGTCACCGACGTGTTGCGGGAGATGATCACCGGTGGCAAGTTCCAGCCCGGCCAGCACCTCAAGGAGGCCGAGCTCGCCGACGCCCTCAAGGTCAGCCGCGGGCCGATCCGCCAGGCGCTCGCCCGGCTCGAGGAGGAGGGTCACGTCGAACTGCGCCGGCACCGCGGCGCGTTTGTCAGCACCTTGACCCGGCGTGACGTCGAGGAGGTGCACACGCTGCGCGGCGCGATCGAGCGGCTCGCGGCCAGCCGGGCCTGCACCCGGATGCAGGACGCGGGTTTCGCCGAGATGGACGATGTCCTGGAGCAGATGAAGAGCGTGGACACCAAGATCGACCCCGAGGATGCCGTACGTCTTGATCTTCAGTTCCACGACATCATCTACCGCTACTGTGATCACAGCCGGGTGCAGCGGGTCTGGGAGTCGATCCGTGGCCAGGTGACGGTTTTCCTGCGGGCCCGGAACGCAAGCTTCCCGGACTTCCTCGAGGTCGGCTACAGCGAACACAAGGAGTTGCGCGACGCGCTGGCGCTCGGTGATCCGCAGGCCGCCCAGGACGGCATCGACAAGCACATCCTCGGTGCGTACGAGAGACTGAAGCGGCTCAACCTTCCGGAACGCTAGGGCAACCCTCAGTGGATGATCTGTGACAGTGATGTCCCTGCCACACATCATCCAAACCGGCGGCTCGGTGCCTGTGGACGGGGCACTGCCTTCGGTGGCCTTGGTGACGCTGCCTCACTGGTGGTCGGGGAGTTCGATGTCGGTGGCGAACTTGTCGGTCATCTTCATCATCATCCCGAACAGTGCGCGGTTCTTGAAGGTCGCATTGCGCATCCCGATCATCAGGCGATTCCGCGGCGCCAGGAACGGACCTGCATTGCCGGACCGGGCCACTTTGGCATACCGGTGCATGACCGCGTCGTACCGGGACAGCGCCGCACCAAGATCATCGCCCGCCCGCTCCAGCTCACCGGCGAGGACGTAGGCACCGACGATGGACAGCCCGGTGCCGAATCCGCCGAGAGTATTGCCGTACGCGGAATCGCCGACCAGCACGACCCGCTCGCGGGTGTAGCTGTCCATCCGTAGCCGGTTGATGCCGTCCAGATAGAAATCCTCCGCGTCGTCCAACCGGCCGAGCATCTCCGGCACCCGCCAACCGTTGCCCGCATAGCTGTCCTTGATCAACTGCTTCTGCCGGGCGACGTCCCGCCGGTCGTACGCGTCCTTCTCCCCGGCGAACACGTACAGGTCCGGCGCCTTCGGACCGCCGATCGCCGCCAGCCGACCGGGCTCGTTGTACCAGTAGCCGATCGCCCGACCGGACGCGTCGACCTGATGCTGCGTGCCGGAGTTGCTGCCCACCACCGCGTAGTAGTGACCGAGGAACTGCACGTAATCGCTCTCCGGACCGAAGGCCAACCGCCGAACCCCGGAGTGGATTCCGTCCGCCCCGACGACCAGGTCGTACTCGTCACAGCGTCCGCTCCGGAACTCGTTCTTCACCCCGTCCGCGCCTGCCGAGAGCGACTCGATCCGATCACCGAACAGATACTCGGCCGATCCCTTGGTCCGGTCGTACAGCAGCCGTCCGAGATCCCCGCGCAGCACCTCGAGATAGCCGCCCGTGAACTCGTGCGGGATGACCGCGTGCACCCGGTCGGCGGCATCGACGATGTGCTGGTCGACCGGCGCCGTACGGATCGCCTGCAACTCGTCCCAGATCCCCATCCGCTCCAGAACCAGCCGATGGGTCGCGCCCTTGAAGTCCACCGCCTGCCCGCCGGCGCGCACCGACGCCGCCTGCTCGACCACGGTCACCTCGTGGCCCTGCTTCCCCAACCAGTACGCGACCGCCGGGCCCGCAATGCTCGCCCCCGAAACCAGAACCTTCATGGCAATCCTCCGAAACTGAAACTGTGTCTACCGGACACAGAGTAGTGTCTGGTAGACACAGTTGCAAGGGAAGGAGCCGAAAACATGTCTGGTGACTCTCTGGCAGCCGCGCTGTGGACCGCACCTCGGGCCGGCAGTCGAGGGCCGAAACCGCGCGTCGACCGCGAGCAGATCGTCGCGGCCGCGATCCGGGTTGCTGACCGGGAGGGCATCAACGCCGCCTCCATGCAGCGGATCGCCAACGAGGTCGGGGTGACGAAGATGGCCCTGTATCGGCACGTTCCCGCACGGGGTGAGCTGCTGGCGCTGATGATCGAGGCGGGCATGGGACCCGCGCCCGACACCTCCGGTCCCTGGCGGTACGGACTCCGGGCCTGGGCGGACGCGATGCGCGAGGGCTTCACCGCCCACCCGTGGCTACCGGCCGCTGCTTCCGGCGTCCGGCTGATCGGCCCGGTGGAGCTGAGCTGGTTCGAGGCCGGCCTGACCGCACTGACATCCCTGCCGCTGAGCGGGGCGGAGCGGCTGGACACTCTGGCACTGATCAGTTCACACGTCCGGGGCATCGTGCAGCAACTGCAGAACGGACACGATCCCGAGCAGGCGATCAGTGCCCGACTCGCCGCGGTGCTCGCCGACCGGAGGGCCGACTTTCCGCTCAGCGCAGCTGCCTTCGCGGAAAGCGGTGCCGACGATGCCACCGATCAGGCCTACGATTTCGGACTGAACAGAATCCTCGACGGTGTGGATGCTCTGATCACCCGCCGATAACCGCAGTCGATCATCGGAGGGGCCATGGGCCGGTTCGTGTATTGGATGAACGTCTCGCTCGATCTCAAGATCGAAAGCGCGCCCGGCGATCACGATGCCGGCAACTGGTTACGGATCACCGAACGGTTGCATCGTGAATTCAACCGCAGAGCGCGCGATCTCGCGCTCTTCGTCGAGGGCCGGATCATCTACGAGATGATGGACCCCTTCTGGCCCAATGCCCGCACTGACGAGTCACAGCCCGACTTCATCCGCGAATACGGCGAGATCTGGACTTCGACATCCAAGGTGCTGGTCAGCCGCACCCGGGAGTCCGCCGAACACAACACGACGATCATCGGCGGCGACGACGCAATTGATCAACTGGCGAGGCTGCGGGCGGAGACCGACGGCGCGATCGGGGTCGGCGGCGCGAACGGGGCCACCCAGCTGCTGCGGGCGGAACTGCTCGACGAGCTGCTGCTCTTCACCCACCCGGTCATCCTCGGCACGGGTCGTCCGCTCTTCGATGATCAGCTCGACAGATTGGACCTCGACCTGATCGAACAGGCCTCATTCGACGAGGGTGTCACCCTGCACCGGTACGCGGTCCGATACGACGAATGATCATCGCCGGCTTACGGAAGCCGCAGCCCCCGGACGACCCCGTCCTGATCGCCGACGACAAGCGTGTTGCCGACCACCGCCGGCCGGGCGAAGTTATAGGCCAGGCTGTGCTGCAGCGCGCCGATGACTGCGCCGTCGGTGACCCGTACGCCGATCGTCTTCCCGTCGACGGTCACCACCCACGCCGTCCCGTCCTGGAGCACCCCACCGGCGTTGAAGACCCGCAGCCCAAGATCAACCGTCCACCGTACGGCTCCGGAGGCCAGGTCGACCAGGGTGACCACACCCCGTTCCGTGGTCACCAACACGTGCTCGTCGATGATCAACGCCGGCGCGTACATGGCGCTGCCGGGCAGCGTCCACAGCTGCATGCCCGTCGACGCGTCGAGTGCCGTGGCTGCCGACACCGTGGCCACCACAACCGTCCCGTCCTCGCCGGCGACCACCGTGTCCCAGCCGCTGTACAGGGCGGTCCGGTGTGCATCACCGGTGACCATCTGGTACGCCCAGAGTTGATCACCGGACTCCAGATCGTGAGCCCGGGCGTACCCGTCGGCGGCAGCCGAGAACACCACGCCGTCATCGATCGCCACCTGTCCGGAGGAGAATCCGCGGTCGACGACCGACCACCGGTCAGCACCGGAGGAGGCGTCAAGGGTGATCAAGCGGTCGCCCGCTGAGAAGGTGATCAACTCCTGACCCTCCACGAACCCGAGAGTGGGCACACTCAGAACCGGGGCTCCGGCGTCATAGGACCACCGGAGCCGGCCGGTAGCGGCGTCCACGGCGTACAGGTGGTGATCGGCGCTCGGCAGGAAGATCATCTCGCCGGCACTGTCCACGGTCGGCCGTCGATACACCGGCCCGATCGTGGTGCTCCAGCGGCGCCGGCCGGCGGTGTCGAAGCTGGTGACCACGCCCTCGGAGGTTGCGGTCACCAGCACCCCGCGCTCCGGATCGATCACTGTGACGCCACCCTGGACCGATCCGGGCAGCCGTAACTTCCACAACAACGCCGGATCCGCGGCGCCCCGCGCGATCTCGTACGTCGCCGTCTGCTGCCACCATGCGCCGTCGGTCCCGCGGACCCGGAGTTCGAGTTGCTGAGTGCCGGGAACAAGATCGGAGATGTCCACCCGGCCGGTTCGTCGGGTGCCGTTGCCGGCCAACGGTTGCCACGGGTCGCTGCTGGTGCCACCGAAGATCTCCCGGGGATACGGCCGGACCTCGGCCGATGCCGTCGGCGCTGGATGCACGGTGATCGCCACCGGGAGGGCCCCACTACTGACTCGCCCGAGGTGGACCGCATCCGGGCGCAGACCACTGCCATTCGACCCGGACAACGGGATCGGGTTCAGCACCGTTTCGGTGTCGGAGCCGTCGGCGGCGACCTGCACCCGGCTCACCGAGATCTCGTCCGATCCGGCTGCTTGCTCGAACCAGTAGTAGAACGCACCGTTCTTGACCGCATTGAGGGCGACCTGGGTGATGCCATTGAAACGGGTGACGTCCTCGCGATGGATGTGCCCGGCGATGATGCCCTTGATCGCGGGCAGGCCGGCCAGCGCCGACAGCACGGCAGGCTGATCATCGATGAAGTAGAAGTTGTTGCCGACGGGGAAGTGCTGGAACAACAGCGCCGGCGTTCCCGGCCGCAGCCCGGTGAGATCCTTCCGCAACCAATCAAGGCCGGATCGGCCGAAGTGGCCGGGTTCCTGGAGGATTTCGCTGGGATCGAAGCCGATGACATGCAACCCGCCGAGCTCGAACGAGTACGGCGCCGGTCCGAAGTGATCGTGGTAACGCTCCTTGGCGGTCGGATCCCACCGGGTCTCGTGGTTCCCCGGTGTGTAGTGGATTCGGCCCTTGAGCGATCCGGGAACGGTGTCACCGTAGCGTTCGAACTCCGCGGCCAGTCCGGTGTCGGTGATGTCGCCACAATGCAGGACCGCGTCGGGTTCGCGGGCGGCGATGGAGGCGTACACCTGAGTGAGCCAGGTCGTCGACTGGGCATCGCTGACGCTGATGTGCGTATCGCTGATCGCAGCGAATCGCACGGTGCCGGTGGCTCGTGGTGTCACGGCCGCGACCGGGGCTGTACCGACGAGGGACGCGAGACCGGCGCCGGCCGCAACGCCGCCGGCGGCACCGAGTAGCCGACGCCGTGAAACGGGATGGTGTCGGCAGGTCGGAGTGCTGCCGGCAGCGTCGACGTGCTCCATGGATGTGTCTCCTCAGGTTCCGGGAACGATGATGATCGCAATGAATGAACGTCCCCCGACCGTTCGGCAAACTGTGTGTTGTGCGGCTCGATGATGATCACGGCCGCTCGGGGATGGCCACTGACGCATCCCATTGATCATGGACGGTGTAGCCGCGGAACAACGACGGATTGATCTGCTCCGGAGTTCGTCGCAGCTGCGTCGCTTGTTCGAAGGCGTACGCCAGCGGCAGCAGGCTCGGCTCGGACCAGCGGGTACCGAGGAAAGTGATCGACGCCGGGCGCAGCTGATCGGCGGTGTAACCGATCGGCACGCTGATCGCCGGATAGCCGGCTCGGGCACCGACCCAGATCGTCTCCGTGCGGGAAACGATCGCCGCGAGACCGTCCCGGGTGAGCACGGAGTCGATCGCCGCCCGGGTTTCCTGCAATCCCTGATCGCGAACCTTCTCGTACGCCGCCAGCTGGTCGGGATCGGTCAGGTCGACCTGCGCGGACTTGTCGAACATCGCCTGGCCGAACTTCCGCGCCTGCGGATGATCACGGTTGTACTGCCGGATGGCGTCGAACGACCTCATCGGCGCACTCCGGGGTAGCCGGGCAAGGTAGGCGTTCAGGTCCCGCTTGAACTCCAGGCTGAGCACACTGTCCAGTTCCGTGTCGCCGACGGTGACCTTGATCAGCTCGGCACCCTGTTCGGCCAACACCCGCAGCGCTGCCTGATACAGCTCGTCAGCGTTCTCCAGGTAGCCCAGCCGGACGCCGTCCAACGCATCCGCCGCGAGACCCCGGCCGAGATCCACCCCGAGCAACGGGTTGCCGGCGGTCGCCGGATCCTCCGGGTCCTCCGAGATGATCGCCGTCAACAGCACTGCGGCGTCGTACACGGTCCTGGTCATCGGGCCGGCGGTGTCCTGCGACGCGCAGATCGGGACGATCCCGGTGCGGCTGACCGCCCCGACGGTCGGCTTGATGCCGACCACCGAGGTGGCTTGCGCCGGGCTCAGGATCGAACCGGATGTCTCGGTGCCGATGGTCAGCGTCGCCAGGCCGGCCGCCGCGGCCACCGCCGAACCGGAGCTGGAACCGCTCGGCGTCTGGCTGGCGTCGTACGGATTGATCACCTGGCCGGCCAAGGAGCTGTACCCGGACGGCATGTCCTGGGCGATGAAGTTGGCGAACTCGGTCAGATTGGTCTTGCCGAGGATCACCGCGCCGGCCTCCCGCAGCAGCATGACGATCGGCGCATCGGAATGCGGGAACGAGTCGGCCAGCGCGACGGAACCGGCAGTCGTCGGCATCCCGGCGATGTCGATGTTGTCCTTGATCAACACCGGGACACCGTGCAGCGGTCCACGGAGTTGGCCGCTGGCTCGCTCCGCGTCCAGCATCGCCGCCTCCCGGTGGACCTCCGGGTTGATCGCACGGACGGCGTTGAGATGCGGGCCGCCGATGCTGAGCGTCCGGATGCGGTCGAGGTAGGCTTCGACCAGCTCGGCCGTGGTGAAGTCACTCCTCGCCAGACCCGCGGAGATCTCGGGTACCCCCGCGGTGGCCAGGTCCGGCAGCTCGGAAGGATCAACCATGAGCCATACCCCTCGCTGAAATGATGATCAACGGAGGTGACCCTAGGGGAGCCGTCACCCGATGTCTACGCCGGCCTCGATGTCCACGTCAGTCTTTGACAGGCCGGGCGGATCGATCTCGATCGTGTAATCGTGGGGTCACCGGACGTCCGGTCCCGGAGCAGAAGGCGGTGAGAAGACATGTCCGGCTACTTCGACCTCGGCGAATACAGCCGCCCGGTGTCCACCCGATCGGCCGAAGCCCAGACCTGGTTCGATCGCGGCCTGGTGTGGACGTACGCCTTCAACCACGAGGAGGCGGTGGCCTGTTTCCGCAAGGCCCTGGACGCCGACCCGCAGCTCGCCATCGCCTGGTGGGGCGTGGCCTACGCGCTCGGACCGAACTACAACAAGCCGTGGGAGGCCTTCGACGCCGCCGATCTCGGTAGCACCGTCGACCAGGTCTTCGCCGCAAGCGCCGAAGCGACCGAGCATGCCGGTCACGCCGACGACGTCGAAGCCGCGCTGATCGAGGCGATCCGTGCCCGTTATCCGGCGGCACAACCTGCCGAGGATCTGGACGTCTGGAACGACGCCTATGCCCGGGCTATGGCCGACGTCTACCGCCGGTTTCCCGATGATCTTGACGTCGCAGCCCTGTACGCGGACGCCTTGATGAACCTGACCCCCTGGGCGTTGTGGGACGTTTTCACCGGGGAACCCGCCGAGGGCGCGGCCACCGTGACCATCAAGGAGGTGCTGGACCGTGCGCTGGCACTGCCCGGCGGACAGGACCACCCCGGTCTAGTGCATCTCTACATCCACCTGATGGAGATGTCCGGCGCACCGGAGGCCGCGCTGCCGATCGCCGACCGACTGCGCGGCATGGTGCCCGACGGCGGCCATCTGGAACACATGCCGACCCACCTGGACGTGTTGACCGGCGAATACCGGCGGGTGATCACCTCCAACACCGATGCGATCAAGGCCGACGCCCGCTATGTCGACCACGCCGGGGTGATGAACTTCTACACGCTGTACCGCTGCCACAACCTGCATTTCCGGCTGTACGGTGCGCTGTTCCTCGGAGCCAGCGCCATCGCGTTCGAGACGGCGGACCTGATCGAGCAGTCCATACCTGAGGAGCTGCTTCGGATCCAGTCACCGCCGATGGCCGATTGGCTGGAAAGCTTCGGCGCGATGCGGGTGCACGTACTGATCCGCTTCGGCCGGTGGAAGGACATCCTCGACCTCGCGTTGCCGAAAGATCACCAGCTGTACTGCACGACCACCGCGATGCTGCACTACGCCCGGGGCATCGCCTGCGCGGTCACCGGCGCCCATGATCAGGCCACGACCGAACAGCGGCTCTTCACCGAAGCGGTTGCCCGGGTTCCGGAGACCCGCACCCTGTTCAACAACACCTGCCAGGACATCCTGCAGATCGCCGGCGCGATGTTGGAAGGCGAGATCGCCTACCGATCAGGTGACGTGGACCGCGGCCTGGCGGCGCTATGCCGCGCGGTCGATCTCGATGATCATCTGCCCTACGACGAGCCCTGGGGCTGGATGCAGCCGACCCGGCATGCGTACGGCGCCTTGTTGCTGGAACAGGGTCGCGTCGAGGAAGCCGAGTCCGTCTACCGCGCCGACCTCGGGCTCGATCCGACGGTGCCCCGCTCACAACACCATCCGAAAAACGTCTGGGCATTGCACGGCTATCACGAATGCCTGAACCGCTTGGGCAAGACCGAGAGCGCTGCCATCGTCGGCCAACAGCTCACCCTCGCGCGGGCGCACGCCGACGTGCCGATCGAGTCGTCCTGTTTCTGCCGGCTGGATGTCGGAGGCCATCACTGCCATTGATGCCGGGTGATCAGCGGACGGTGACCACCGGCGTGTTGTTGTGCCACTTCAGGTTGATGAGGTAGGTGGGCCGCACCAGACCTGGCCGGTGGGTGACACCGTGGAATGCGACAAGATCACCGAGGATGGACGCACCGCCCCGGCCGACCACGCTGCCCTTCATGCTCGCCGTGGTCATCAACGGTGCGCTGCCGCGGGTCCACGGACCGTCGATGCCTGGGGCCGATGCGTACGCCTCGGTGTAGGTCTCGTTGTTGTAGGCGCCGTAGGAGTAGAACAGGTAGTAGGTGCCGCGATGTTTGATCAGGTACGGCGCCTCGATCAGGGAGCCCTCGGTCGCCGGGTCGTTGGTCAGCGCGATCACCGGGTCGCCGATCGTTGTCACCCCGTCAGCGGCGACCTGCTGGATGTAGAGATGGGTCGGCACACCGATGGCGTTGCCGTCGTTTTTCCAGGTCACGTAGCGGGTGCCGTCGGTGTCGGTGAACCCGGACGCGTCGATCGCCCCGCCTTGATCAACAGGGCAGAACAGGGGCTGATCGCCCACCGGGACGAACGGTCCTGCCGGGCTCTGCGATGAGGCCGCGCCGACGCACTGCCGTCCGGACGCGATGTCCCGGGCCGTGTAGTAGACCACATAGCTGCCGTCGTCGAGCCGGACGACATCGGGCGCCCAGGTGAAACCGGTCCGGGCCCACGCGCCGAGCGTCGGCATCCCCTCACCGACCAGCGTCCAGTCGCCGTACGGCACGGTCGCGGTGGCCACCGGCAGATTCAGTCCGCCGGAGTTCGTCGAATACATCCAGTACGCCCCGTCCGCGTGCAGCAGGGCCGGGTCGGGGAAGTCCCGATCGATCGCGAGGTAGGGCTGCGGCGTCGGCGCGGCTTCGGCCGAAACCGATGAGCTGCCGAGCAATGCGGCGATGCAGAGGGCTGCCAGGCCGAGCCGTCGGGTCAGGTGGAACATCGATGACTCCTGTGTCGCTGAGTTCAAGATCACTGCCCCGAGTTGTCGCTGACCCAATGTAGCGGGCTCGGCGCCGGTCGGCCACTGCCTCCTGGACAGCCGGCGCGCACTACGCTGCTGCCGTCAACGCCGAACACCGGAGGACATCAGTGCACGCAGCATTCCTGCCCGGAGGACGTCAGGTCGAGCTCCGCGACGTCGACGACCCGACGCCCGGCCACGGCCAGGCAGTCGTCGCCATGCGCGCCTCGACGATCTGTGGCAGCGACCTGCGGGCGATCTACCGGCAACACCTGGGTGAGGGACCCGAGGCCTACCAGGACGTCGTTGCCGGTCACGAGCCCGCCGGGCGGGTGATCGCGGTCGGGGAGGACACCACGCGGATCAAGGTCGGCGACCGCGTCGTCGTCTACCACATCAGCGGGTGCGGCCAGTGCGACGACTGCCGCAGCGGGTACCAGATCTCCTGCACCTCACCGCAACGGGCGGCGTACGGCTGGCAACGCAACGGCGGTCATGCTGACCTGCTGCTCGCCGAGGAACGCGACCTGCTGGTGCTGCCCGACGAGCTGACCTTCACAGACGGTGCGTGCGTCGCCTGCGGCTTCGGCACGGCGTACGAGGCGCTGTGTCGGTTGGACGTCTCGGGCCGCGATCGGTTGCTGGTCGTCGGGCTCGGACCGGTCGGCAACGCGGCCGGCCTGATGGCGAAGGCGATGGGAGTGACCCAGGTCGTCGGGATGGACGTCAGCCCGGAACGGCGACGGTTGTCCGTCGAGCTCGGCGCCGCCGACGTCACCGTGGAAGCCGGTGACGATGATCAACTCACCGCGATCCTCGGCGACGGGGCCGAGGCCGCGATCGACTGCTCCGGCAACGGCATCGGCCAGCTCGCCGCACTCAAACACACCCGGCGGTGGGGTCGGACCGCATTGGTCGGCGAAGGCGGCCGACTCAGCGTCGACGTCAGCGATGTGATCATTCACCGGCAACTCACCGTCCACGGCTCCTGGGTGACCTCGACCGTACGGATGGCAGAGTTGCTGACCAATCTGGTCCGTTGGAATCTCCATCCCGAGAAGGTGGTCAGCGACACGTTCCCACTGCACCGCGCAGCGGAGGCGTACCGGATGGCCGATGCCGCGGCGAGCGGAAAGATCGGAATCGTCTGGCCCGACGAGTGATCAGTACCGGCCTAGGTGACCAGCCCGGTCGCGGTCGGCAGATCCGCCCAAGCCCGGTCCGACGGATGTGCGGCGCCGACCCGGCCGGCGACGCGGACGAAGGCCGCAACCGCCGGGGATCGCGACATCTCGGGCCAGGCGACGGTCAACGTCGACGGTTCAAGATCATCGACCTCGCGGTAGGCGATGCCGGGGCGGGTGTGCCGCTGCACCACCGAGATCGGCGGGAAGAACACCGTCTCGCCGATCTCCACCAGATGGAAGATCTGGGCCAGGTCGAGCCGGTGTTCCGGGCGATGACGATCAGGTGGTGGCGGCGGGGTCTCACCGACCGCGGCCGGTGACCCGTCCGGCAGAGTGTGTCCGGCAAGATCGGCCAGCCGCAGACTCCGCCGTGCCGCCAGTGGGTCGGTCGCCGAGATGGCCAGCAGCCGCGGTTCGGTCAGCAGCGGTTCCCGATCGATCCCGGCATCGTCGTACGGCAACGGCAGGAGTGCCACGTCGGCTCGTCCGTCGCGCAACGCCGGCACCTGGTCACCCCGGCCGCCGAACAGCAGGTCCACCGGCAGCCCGTCGGGTTCGGCCTTGTACTCCTCGAGGATCGTCGGCAACAGGCCGGCATCGAAATCAGCCTTGATCGCCACCCGCAGCACCGGCCGCGTGCTGCCGGCGTTGCGCGCCCGCCGAACTGCCGCATCGACGGCATCCAGCGCCGCCCGGGCGTCCCGGAGGAACTCCTCACCGGCCGGCGTCACCGCCACCTGTCGGGTGGTCCGCTCCAGCAACCGGACCCCGAGGTGCCGCTCCAGCTCACGGATCGCTCGGGAGAGCGGGGGCTGAGCGATCCCGAGCCGTTCGGCGGCCCGACCGAAGTGGCGCTCCTCCGCGACAGCGACGAAGTATCGCAACTGCCGCACGTCCGGATCACTCATACCGCCAGGGTATCAATCGGCACCGAATCGGTCCTTCGCAATTCCGGCATCCGGTCGGAGGATCGAAACACAACCGAATCGAAACGCAACCAAGATCAACTACAGAAGGGGAGAACTCCGATGATCGTCGTCACCGGACCTACCGGTCAGATCGGCAGCCAGGTTCTTGATCACCTGCTGGCCACCGATGAAGAGATCCGGGTGATCGCCCGGCATCCCGAGAAGCTTGCGCCCGCGGTCCGTGATCGGGTCGAGGTCGTGACCGGCTCACACGCTGACCCAGACGTGGTCGGCAAGGCCTTCGTTGGCGCCGACGCCGTCTTCTGGCTGCTGCTCGCCGACCCCCGGGCGGAGAGCCTCAAGTCGGCATTCGTCGACTTCACCCGACCCGCGGCCGACGCGATTTCCCAACAGGGCGTCGGGCGTGTGGTCAGCATCTCGGCGCTCGGTCGCGGCACCGCGTACGCCGACCGGGCGGGTCTGGCCACCGGTTCGCTGGCGATGGACGACCTGTTGGCGGCAACCGGTACCAACTTCCGCGCCCTGGTGATGCCCGGCTTCATGGACAACCTGCTGTGGCAGACCGAACTGATCAAGAACCAGGGATTCTTCGCCGACGCACAGCCCGCGGATCTGCGCCTGCCGCGGGCTGCGACGCGGGACATCGCCGCCGGTGCCGCGCGCCTGCTGCTCGATCGCAGTTGGACCGGGGTCGGTGAGATTCCGGTGCTCGGACCGGAGGACCTGTCCCAGAACGAGATGGCCGAGATCATCTCCGAGGTGTTGGGGCGGCCGATCAGCTACCGGCAGATGTCGTACGACGACTACCGCGGGATGATGCTTGCCCAGGGGCGGTCCGAGGCAATCGCCCAGGCAATGGTCGACATGGCCGTTGCCAAGGCGAACGGACTTGATCAGGGCGTGGTGCGCACCGCCGAGAACAGCACACCGACCAGCTTCCGGCAATGGTGCACCGAAGTGTTGCTACCCGCCCTGGGCTGACCGGCGCCGACGATCCGCCATGATGGAGGCGTGCGCAATCGGCCCAACGTCCTGCTGATCCTGTCCGATGATCACGGGTACGGTGATCGGAGCAGGAGCAGCCGCGATCCTGCCGTCCGGACACCCAACCTCGACCGGCTAGCCGAGTCGGGCGTCACCTGCCCGGAGGCGTACGTCACCGCACCGATCTGCTCACCCTCCCGGTCGGCGATCATCAGCGGCCGTCATCAGCGGCGTTGGGGCTCGCGGTGGTTCGACACCTCGCGTTTTCCTGATCATCTCCCCTCGTTGGCCGAGCGGTTCGGGGAACTCGACTACGCCACCGGGTATTTCGGCAAGGTGCACTATGGCCCCGAGCAGGTCGGCGATCGGGCCTGCCCGCCGCACCACGGCTTCCGGACCACCTACTACGGTCTTGCCGGACAGCAACAGGGCAGGCTGAACTATCTCCGGCACTCCCGGTCCGCGGTCGAGGAATACGGGCCGGAGGCCGGGTGGCGGATGGCGGCGCAGCCGATGCTGGAGGGCGACGATCCGGTCGAGCTGGAACGCTTCCTCACCGACGAACTGGCCGAGCGCGCGGGCGGGTTCATCGCCGGTTCCTCGGACCAGCCGTTCTTCTGCATGCTGGCCTTCAACGCCGTCCACAACTTCTGCTGGCAACTGCCCGCCGAGGAGTTGCAGCGACGCGGACTTCCGGTGCATGCCGATTGGCGTGATCAGGACGGCTCGTACGCCGAATGGTACGACGGCGTGATCAGCCCCAATCTTGATCATGGTCGTGACTACTACCTGGCCCAGTTGGAGTTGATGGATGCAGCGATCGGCAGGTTGCTTGATCAGCTCCAGTCCTCAGGACTGGCGGAGAACACGATCATCGTCTACCTGACCGACAACGGCGGATCGACCTGCAACTACGGAGACAACGGGCCGTTGGCCGGGACCAAGTACACCCTGTGGGAGGGCGGGATCCGGGTTCCGTTCATCGTGCGCTGGCCGGCCGGCGGATGGTCAGGCGGCGTGGACCGTGCCGGTGTGGTGAGCTCGCTCGACCTGTTCCCCACGCTGTTGACCGCGGCAGGCGCCGAGCCTCAGGTGACCGGTGCCTCCGACGGCATCGATCTCGGACCGCTGCTGGCCGGCACCAGCACCGGCGGCCATGATCAACTGTGTTGGGACTGCGGCTTCCAGTGGGCGATCCGCGACGGCGACCTGAAATTGCGGATGGTCGACGGTGAGAGCGCCGGAGCGCTCGGAATCCGACGGACTGAACACGCCGAGCCGGGTACCGGCGTGATGCTGGTTGATCTTGCCAACGATCCGGGCGAGACCCACGACCTGGCCGAGGAACTCCCCGGCGAGGTCGCTCGCTTGACCGACGCTTTCCAGGATTGGCTGGCGTCGGTCACGAGCGACGCGTCGACTTCTGCCTCGCCTTGTGGGCGTCCCAGCGCTCCAGCAACCCGTCCATCTCCTGGGTGACGAAATGGATGAACTCCGCGCTCTCGGCCAGACGCTGGCCTGATTCGGTCTCGGCGCCGAGGGTCCTGATGCCGTCCCGGAGCATCTCCTCCCAGCGCGCCAGGAGCGGGACCTGGCCGATGCTGGCCTGATAGATCACGTCACGGTCCACCTGGTAGATCTCGCGGCGGGAGCCCGGTTGCCGGGTGCGGCGCACCATGTGCACCGTCGTCAGGTAGCGGATCGCCCCGGACACCGCGGCCGGGCTGATCTTGAGCCGTTCGGACAGTTCGGCCGACGTCAACGCGCCCCGGTCATCGGCCATCAGACAGACGAGCACCCGGGCCGGCATCCGCGGGATCCCGGACAACACCATGAAGCCGGCGAACTCTTCGATCCACCGGGACACCCGTCGCTCGTCGCGAGTGGCAGGGGTGGTGGACGACGTCTGGGGTGAATTCATGGCACGGGCATCCTAGTGGGGCGGCAGTCCGGGGACACTGATTCCGCTGACGCGGATCGGAGCGATCGCGGACAGGACCGTCTCGGGATCGCGCGCATCAGCCGATGTCCCGTCGGCTGAAGCGCCACCAGCCGAACGCGGAGACGACGACCGCGATTCCGGTCATCACCAGCAGTGGAGTCCAGTCCAACTCTGCCGACGGCAACAATGGAACCTGGGTGTACGGCGAGATCTTCAGGAACCAGTCGGGCAGGTCGAGCAGCTCGCCGACCAGACTGATCACCAGGCAGGCGGCCGGCAGGATCCAGCCGATCACCGTCCAACTCCGCCGCACTGCGAACAACGCAGTGGCCAATGCGACCACCAGCCAGGCCGGAGCGGCCCACACCAGCGCGGCAGGAATGATCTTGCCGGTGTGCGCGCCGGCCGGTGCGCCGGCGACGCCGTAGCCGATCCACAGGAAGATTCCGGTGACCAGCAACAGCCACAACACCCCGCCGAAAGCGACCACGGTGGTCGCGGCGAACCACCGCGACCGCGATGTCGCCGTGGCCAGCACGGCCTCGGTGCGGCCGTCGGCCTCGTCCCCGCCGGCATGACCGATGACCGCCAGGGCGAAGCAGACGACGGCGATCCCGGTCAAGGACAGGACGGCCGCGACCAGCGCATCGGCCATCCCACCCGGACCACCGAGACGGCTGATGATCTCCTGGGCGTTCTCGGTCTCCAGCAGCCCGCTGACCCCGGGCGCGATCGCACCGAACACAATGCCCAGGGCCGCCATCGCCACCGACCAGGTGATCAACGAACCGCGGTGCACCCGCAACGACAACGAGATCGCGTCGGACAACTGCCGGGACCCGGTTGCCCGACCCGGTCGTGCGGCCAGCACGCCGGAGCCGAGATCACGGCGGGAACGCAGCAGCTGCGCGACGGCGATCAACAGCACCGCCGAGCCGACGTACAGGCCGATCATCCACCAGCGCGGCTCGCCCCAGGCCCGGAAACGGGTGTTCCAACCGAACGGGGAGATCCAGGACAACCATTCCGCGGAGATGTCGCCGACCGCGCGCAGCACATACAGCACGGCCAGCGCCGCGGCCACCATGGCGGCGCAGGTCCGCGCGCTCGCCGAGAGCTGACAGGCCGCCAGGGTGAGACCGGTGGTGACCAGCCCGATGCCGGTCCAGGTCACCCCGAAAGCGAGCGATCCGGACACATCAAGCCCGCCACCGATCGACGCCAGAGCGGCGAACACCCCCATGAGCACGCTGAGGACGGTCGATTCCACGACCGCGGAGAACATCGGGGCGTTCCGGCCGACCGCCGTACCGGCAACGAGTTCCAGCCGACCGCTCTCCTCCTCGACCCGGGTGTGCCGGCGGACCAGGACGACGATCAGGATCGCGGCGAAGACCGTGTACAGCACGGTCATCTTAGTCATCGACAGCTCACCGATGCTGCGCACGTCGAGGATCGGTCCGTAAAGCGCGACGACCGCCGGGTTGCCGTTGATCGCCTCCGCCGCGCGCAGCCGCTCCGCAGCCGAGGTGTAGAGAGTCGGCGTGGCAGCCGCGGAGGCGTACACCATGATCGCCAGGATGGCGACCCAGACCGGCGCTATCACGCGGTCGCGGCGCAGCGCCTGTCTGGTCAGGATCCCTGTGCCGACATAGCTGCTCATGCTCCGACCTTCACGGGTTGCTGCCGATACGCGTCCAGGAACAACTCCTCCAGACTCGGCGGCGTCGATGTCAGGGACTGGACACCGGCACCGGTGAGGGCGGCGAGCACGCCGGGCAGCGCCTCGGGTTCGACCGTGCAGCTGACCGACTGCCCGGTCACCGACAGATCGTGGACGCCGGCGCCGGAAAGATCAGGAACCCGGCCGTCGAGGACCGCGGTGATCTTGGACCGTCGCAACCGGCGCAGCGAATCCAGGGTCCCGGACTCGACGGCCCTGCCGTCACGGATGATCGTCACGCGATCGGCCAACCTCTCGACCTCGCTGAGGATGTGGCTGGACAGCAGCACGGTCGCGCCGCGCGCCTTGTGTTCGCCCAGACAGTCGTTGAAGATCTGCTCCATCAACGGGTCGAGCCCCGAGGTCGGCTCATCGAGAACGAGCAGGTCCGGGTCGGTGGCGAACGCCGCGATCAGCGCGACCTTCTGCCGGTTCCCCTTGGAGTAGGCGCGCCCCCTCTTCGTCGGATCAAGATCAAACCGCTCGATCAGTTCGGACCGGCGGGACCGGTTCGGGTCGGCGCCGCGCATCCTGATCAACAGGTCGATGGTCTCGCCGCCGCTCAGGTTGGGCCAGATCGACACGTCGCCCGGAACATAGGCGAGCCGACGGTGGATCTGCACGGCATCGTGCCAGGGGTCCAGACCGAACACGCTCGCAGATCCGCTGTTGTGCCGGAGCAGGCCGAGCAGGACGCGGATCGTGGTGGACTTGCCCGCCCCGTTGGGGCCGAGGAAGCCGTGCACCTCACCGGGTGCCACACCGAGGTCCAGGCCGTCGAGCGCCCGGACACTGCCGAACGTCTTCACCAGACCGCGGACATCGATGACGAAGTCGCTGTTCACGGAAAGCAACATTAATACTTTTTACAATTTTGTGAAGATACCGAAGTGTCTGTTCGATCACAGTACAGTTCGGGCAAGGGCAAACCCGCGGGGTTGGGATCTGCTCAGGTGTGGCGACGCGGGGGTGTCGCCACACCGATTTCATTTCCGGCGACCGCCGCGGACACCGCCGTCGGGTTGTCCTCCGGCCGCGCCGGGTCCCAGGTCAGCTGGTGCGGGACACCAGACGCTTCAACAGCGCCTGGTCCAACTCGACGTCCCGGGGCATGGGGCGACCGTCCAGTTCGACGACCGGCGACAGCTGCTGTCCGCTGGAGACCAGCCACACACCGTCGGCCGATGGGAGTTCGTCCTTCATCACGTAGCGGTACTCGGCCCGGTAACCGAGCGACTCGACGATCTCGAACAGCGCGTGTTGCGTGGTGCCCTCGAGGATCCCCTGATCGGTACGCGGCGTCACGAAGGTCTGGTCAACTCTCATGATCACTGTCGAGTTCGGCCCCTCCAGGACGTAGCCGTCGGAGCTGATGAAGATCACTTCTTCTGCGCCCCGGCGCTTGGCCTCGCGAATCACCGCCTTGTTCAGCGCGTAGGACAGGGTCTTCGCCCCCTGCAGGAGCCAGGGAGAGGTTTGCGCGACGTCGTGCCGGTAGCCACGGTCCAGGGTGACGACCTTCAGTCCGTTGCGTTGCCGCCCGGAGTAGTCCTCGCCGACGAAGGCGAGCGCCCATGCGGTGGGTTCCTCGATCCCTTCGATGCCGCGGGTGACGACCAGCTTCACCGACAGCTGCGGCACCGGTTCGTGCTCGCGTACCGACAACCGGACGGCCTGTTCGATGACGTCAAGATCAAGTTCGGGCAGGTCGAGCATCCGCGCCGACCGGGCCAGTCGGGTCAGGTGCGGCTGCATCGCCTGGATCTCGCCGTCGAAGACGCCGAACGTCTCGAAGATGCCGTCACCCCGGGTGACGCCGAGGTCGGTGACCTTCACCTGCGGCTGCGTCGGATCGGCAAGCCGCAAGCGGTCGCCGACGGGGGTCCCGTCGGGCCGTTTGGTAGCCGGGTCGATGATCACCAGGACGGCATCGCTCACGACCACGATTGAATCACGCGTCACCGCACTTGGCAGAATCGATTCCGACCGCGGTCCTGTCGACTCCGGCAGGTCTTCAGCGCACGCAGATCGAGGAGTGGCCGCCAGTGGGCGTCGACAGTCAGGAACTCACCGGGTACGCGGCCGTCGAGCTGGTCGGTCTGATGCGTTCCCGCCGGGTCTCGGTGACCGAGGTGATGCGGGCGCACCTGGAGCGGATCGAACAGCTCAATCCATACCTCAACGCGATCGTCGATCTCCAACCGGACCGCGCGCTGGCCGCAGCCGCAGCGTTGGACCGTGACCATGACCGGCGCGGGGAAGATCCGCTCTTCGGACTGCCCACCGCGCACAAGGACCTCGTCCCGGCCCGAGGATTCCGCTTCACCCAGGGCAGTCCGCTGTTCGCCGAGCGGATCGCCGCCGATGATGATCTGATCGTGCGACGGATGGCAGCCGCCGGCGCGGTGGCCGTCGGTAAGACCAATGTTCCGGAGTTCGGTCTCGGGTCGCACTCCTTCAACCCGGTGTACGGCGTCACCCGGAACCCGTGGAACCTTGCCCGGACCGCAGGTGGCAGCAGCGGCGGCGCCGGCGCAGCCCTGGCGTCGCGTCTGCTGCCGATCGCCGACGGCAGTGACACCGGCGGCTCGCTGCGCAACCCGGCGTCCTACTGCAACATCACCGCGCTCCGCCCGTCGCCGGGCACCGTTCCGTCCGGCGCCGAAGCCTTTCCCTACGGCACGCTCGCGGTCAAGGGCCCGATGGCCCGGACGGTCGCCGACGTCGCGCTGCTGCTCTCCGTGCTCGCCGGCAGTGACGACCGCAGCCCGCTCTCGGTGGGACTCCCGGCACCGGAGTTGATCATGCCCGCCGATCGTCCGGTCCGGCTGGCCTGGTCGCCGGATCTCGGCGGTCTGGCAACCGTAGACCCGTCGGTCACCGCTGCCCTGGAACCGGTGATCACCGCGGTCGCGGACAAACTGGGCTGGCATCTGGAGACCGCCGTACCTGATCTTGGTCCGGCGCTGGACTACTTCACCGTGATCCGGGCCATGCAGCTGGAGCAGACGCTCGGACCGTTGGTCGACCAATATCCCGATCTGATCAAGCCCGACGCGATCTGGAACGTCGAGATCGGACGCCGGCTCGGCGGACCGGAGATCGGTCGCGTCCTGGCCGGGATCGGCGCGGTCCACCAGATCATGGTCGACTTCTTCGGCCGATACGACCTGTTGCTGACGCCTACCTGCCAGGTGCCGCCGTTCCCGGTCG
>Ga0164243_10000961_pt1 | contig 50227 bp, 46 predicted proteins | sample OricompcompostOP_FD_108781 | JGI IMG/M metagenome (GOLD analysis project Ga0164243, IMG submission 108781) | Organic Plus compost microbial communities from Emeryville, California, USA - Original compost - Organic plus compost (OP) | ecosystem: Engineered > Solid waste > Mixed feedstock >... | reverse complement strand
TTTTCAGGCTGTACTAATCTTTTCCTCCCATTAACTTCATATTAACTAAATTTCCCCCAAACCTTGATCTATATCAAGCTGAGCATATGCATATCCTCCCTAATTTGCACCGCAAACTTTCTCTCATTATTCGTATGTTTCGACGACCTGGACTTTGAAAGCAACGTGAATTATTTCGGGAATAATTACAACGTCATGCTCAGGATACTCACGTCTCGCTACGAGCTGCTGGTGGAGCAGGGCATGATCACCCATGTTACCCCAACCTGGATAGCACGGAAATGGAGGCCGGCTATGGCAACCGCCTCCGTAGCCGCATGCGCCAGATGTTCAACCTGGTGGCCTTTCCGCATACCAGCAGGGATAAAAGGATATAAAAAATGGCCGTCAGCGACAGGCTCAGGTTAATGGCGGCCTGCTCATCCGGGGCCATACGCCAGCTCTGCAGTCTGCGTATAGTCGGAAACGTAACTGCGCGCGGCCAGGTTCAGCTCCGCAGCAGCAGCCACCAGCTGGAAATGTGTGGCGCTCGGCGGCGGGGCTGTCATCACGGTGGGCACAAAGGCCGGAACATCCACCTGGCACACGCCGGTAGCGCGGTCTATGCTGCTGGTATAAAGAGCCAGGAAAGTGGCGCTCAGCGCAGCATCCTTGTAGAACTCAAAGCCCTGCAGCAGCTGCAGGTTGCCGTCCATTACCGTCCGCCTGCCCCGGTTGTTCACAGTGTCGGATTTGATCACTTTGGAAAAGGCGCCGCTCAGGCGGCCGGACATCCGGGCATCCCGGGCGTATTTAAGCAGCGCCCGCAGGGAGTCGCGCAGCACTTGCCCGCTTTGCCGGCCTGGCTGAACTCTTCCATGTTCTCTCGGGTGCGCGCATAGCTGGGTCCGTCAATATGCGCTTGCTGAATGCCGTGTTTTTTTCTTTTGCCATAGATCGTTTTTTTAAAAGATGAAGAATAGATGCCATTGGCCGGATCCGGTACTGCAATACTACTTACCGCCGTAACACCCCGGAAATCAAACGGCCGTTTTGAGCGCATTTGATCGCTTTTTGTCAGCATTGAGCTAAACTTTATCACATGAAGAAAAACCTGCCCAAACGCATGGTCATTTATGCCCCGAAGGCCATGTATCTAAAGCAGCCGGATGACCACCCGTTATAAAATGCTCACCATGCAGGTTGCACAGCAACGCTATCTTTTCTTCCTGGATCAGCACCCCGAACTGCAGAAGCGGGTACCGCTCAAATATATCGCCTCTTACCTGGCCCTTACACCGGAAACGCTGAGCCGTATTAAAAGTGAGCTGCAGGCGCAGCCATCCCATTAACAAGGAATTCACACGCCCGTTAACGAGTAATTCACATTTTAAGCGCAGCAATCGCCCTAATTTTAGGTTGCCTCTGGAACCCTGTTGAGAGGAAGGATTTTCCATGCATCAACCAACTATCGTTATGGCAGCGATCAAACAGGACAGCATATTACTTGAGCAGCTGAAAACTGGCAGTGAACAGGCTTTTGAGGAGTTCTACGCCAAGTACCGCAAATACCTCATGGTAGTGGCCGTGTCCCTGTTGAACGATGAAATGGAAGCGCAGGACCTGGTGCAGGAATTTTTTATCGATTTCTGGCAGAAACAGCTGTTCAACAAGATCGATCCTGCCTACAGCAAGGGCGAAGGGGACCTGATGAAGAACTACATCCACCGTATCGTGTACAACCGCTGCATGGATCGCATCAGCCAGCGAAAGTCCCTGCAGCAGAAAATAGACGATATGCCGGCGCCTGATATCAGCTGCCCCCCGGAAAACCGCATGGAGGCCCTGGAATGGCAGCGCCAGCTCAGCTACACCCTGCAGGCCGCCATTGCCAAAGTGCCGCCCCTCTCCGCCAGGGTGTTCGAGCTTTCCTACATCCACCGCAAAAGCCGCCACGAAATAGCCGCCCAGATGGGCGTAAGCCCGCACACCGTCAAGAACCAGCTCGTAAGGGCCGTCAGGATACTGCGCGCCCAGCTCAAAAAAAGGATAATGCTGCCTGCCCGGTAGTACATACCCACACGGAAACCAGTATTACACAATGATGAAGCGTGACCCGCGCCATATACACGAATTAATGACCTCCTGGCTCACCGGCCATATCAGTCAGGCAGACGCCCGCCGCCTCGAACAGCTGATAGCCGAAGACCCGGACGTGAAAGCCGCCTGGAAGAATTTCCTGGCGCAGTTCCCGCATGAAGATGTGCAAACCGCCTTCAGCCGGTATGACCATCTGGACTGGATGCCCGCCGGCGAGATGACCCGGCGGCCCCCCGCAGGCCCTTATATATGGCTGAAACGTATGGTAGCCGCCGCCGCGCTCCTGGGCTGCATAGCCCTGGGCTGGTATTTTTTCAGCCGCCAGGGCGCTCCCCCCCCTGGTCCGCTGCCGGCCCTCACCACCAACCAGCTTGTCAATGAAAAGAACATTGCCCTGCAGCTGGCCAACGGGCAGCTCATCAACCTGTCGCAGGCAAAAGACAGCATCCTGCTGGAAAACGCCCGGTTGAAAAATACCAATAGGTCCTTGTCCTACACCCTGGGCGGCAAAGCCGCCGCCGCTGCAGAAGCTACGGCGCTCAACAGCCTCCGGGTGCCCATAGGCAAGGATTACAGGATCACCCTGTCAGACGGTACGGAAGTATGGCTTAACTCCGCCACCACCCTGCAGTTCCCGTTCAGGTTCACCGGCAAGGCCCGCGAGATCACCATCACCGGCGAAGCCTACCTCAAGGTAGCCCCGCATGCGTCACAGCCCTTCCTCGTGCACACCGCCCACGGTACCATACAGGTGCTGGGCACCTCCTTTAACATCAATGCCTACGATGCCGGCACAGTCAAGGTGGCCCTCGTGGAAGGCGCAGTGCGCCTGACAGCAGGAGGGAGCCATGTCACGATCGAACCGGGTAAGCAGGCCATTTACCGCGTTAACAGCGGCATTCGATTGCAATCTTATGATGCGGATGAAGTGCTGGCCTGGCGCCAGGGCAAATATTATTTCTCCGACGCCTCCCTCAACGAGATCATGAGCGTGCTGCCCCGCTGGTACGGCATTACCGTGGCGATAGACAACCCCCGCCTGAGCAGGCAGCGCTTTGCCGGCGTTATGGACCGCAACAAGCCCGTAACCGTGTTCCTGGATAACCTGGTCCAGACCATGAAGATCTCTTACTATTTCGATAAAGAAAAAGTGCTGCATTTACAGTAGCGTTTACCTTTTCATTTTTCACCAATAGATATGTATTATAAGGTCGTTGTCCAACGGCCTTTTTTTATGCATCCTCCTCATGGGTCGTTATATCGATATGATTTTTTCAGAAAAAATTTGAGATCCGGTAGTACAATATTATAACCACAGCAGTATAGAAGGTGAATTGTGAATGTCGCACTCCCCACATTACTATCCACTATCTTTTTTGAGATCCCTGTTATAAAAAAAATACTAAAACAACTTTATGGCATTAGACCTGGACGAGTTTTTACTGCTCCTGCTCCGGCAAAAAGATGGCTGCACCAGCTGGACAGAAGACAGGTACATAGAACGGATTTTACGCGCCCATCCCGAAGCCCGCAGGCTGACGGAGGATATACTGGAAACGTTCCCTCAGCAACCAACGCTGGACAACAGACAGGCCGCCTGGCCCCGGCCTGCTGTTTGGCCGGCCTGGCGGCGGCGCATCCGCAACATCGCCGCTGCCGTGCTGGTAGCCGCCCTCACCGGCTCCAGCTTCCTTTTCTTTTCCTACCGCGAAGACCGGCTGTACGCCAGCACTGCCCCGTCCCCGGAGGTCACCCTGCAGCTGGCCAACGGTGAAGCGATCCGCCTGGGCGACTCCAACCGCACCATTCCGGTAAAGGACGCCCTGCTCAGCACCAACAGCGAGATGCTCCGCTTTACAACAAAAACAGCTGGCGGCCCGCCCGGCTACAATACCCTGGTAGTGCCGGCCACCCACCTGTACAGCATCACCCTGGCAGATGGCACCGTTGTGCACATGAACGCCGGCTCCGTCCTGCGCTTCCCCTTTGCGTTCAACGGCCGCAGCCGGGAGGTGTACGTGGAAGGAGAGGCCTTCTTCTCCGTAGCGCCCCATGCACAGCAGCCCTTTATCGTGCACACCCCCCAGGGCGATGTGACCGTGCTGGGCACAGCCTTCAACCTCAGCACCTATGGCAACCGTTTCATGCTCTCCCTGGTATCCGGCTCCGTGGCCATTGCCGGCCATAAAGGCGCCAAAGCCGTATTAAAGCCCTGCAAGGCCGCCATCATGGACGGTGCAGGCGGCCTGCTGCGCGAAACGGATTTTGAAAGCGAGCAGGTGCTGGGCTGGCTCCGCGGCCAGTACCGCTTCCGCCAGCAATCCCTCCGCGAAATATGCAACGTGGCCGAGCGCTGGTACGGCGTTACCATCCGCCTGGATAACCAGGAGCTGGGAAAGCTGAAATACTCCGGTATCCTCAACAAGCAGGAGCCGCTCACCACCTTCCTGGACAAGCTGAGAAACAACGGCGAAGTGCAGGGCTACTACTACGATATGGACGGCACAATTGTGCTGAAGACGCACCGGTAGTTAATGTGCGGATATGCTGATATGCGGATGTGCTGATGAAGATGCAGCGAATTAAATTGTCCTGCTACTCGCTCCGATAATCAGCACATCAGCATATCAGCACATTAGCACATTAAATCTATCTTTGCGTAGATCTGCCCGCATGGAAAACGAACAGACTACGCCACTTCGTAAGATCATCCACATTGATATGGATGCATTTTACGCCTCCATAGAGCAAAGGGACCACCCCGGGTACCGGGGCAAGCCCATTGTAGTGGGCGGCAGCCCCGAAGGGCGGGGCGGGGTAGTGGCTACGGCCAGCTACGAGGCCCGCAGGTTCGGCATCCGCTCTGCCATGCCATCCAGAAGAGCGCAGCAGCTCTGCCCGGAGGCCATATTTGTCCGTCCCCGCTTTGACGCCTACCGCGAAGCCTCCCGCAGGATACGGGAAATATTCCACCGCTATACAGACCTGATAGAGCCGCTGTCGCTTGATGAAGCCTACCTGGATGTGACCACGGACAAGCAAAACATTGGCTCCGCTATCGAGATCGCCAGGCTGATCAAGCAGGCCATCCGCAACGAGCTGCAGCTGACCGCCTCCGCCGGCGTATCCGTCAACAAGTTCGTGGCCAAGATCGCTTCGGATATGCAGAAGCCGGACGGCCTTACCTTTATCGGCCCCTCCGCTGTAGAGGCCTTCATGGAAAAGCTGCCCGTGGAAAAGTTCTTCGGCGTGGGCAAGGTCACGGCAAACAAGATGAAGCGTATGGGACTGTTCACCGGCGCTGATCTCAAAAAGCTCTCCGAGGCAGACCTGGTGCAGCATTTCGGCAAAACCGGCCGCTTCTACTACCGAATCGTGCGCGGCATAGACAACCGCCCCGTAGAGCCCCACCGCGAAACAAAATCCCTCAGCGCCGAAGATACCTTCCCCCACGATCTTACCACCCTGGAAGAAATGAACGAGCAGCTGGACAGGATCAGCGGGATCGTGCACGAGCGCCTGCTCAAATACGGCCTGAAAGGCCGCACCATCACCCTGAAGGTCAGGTACAGCGATTTCCGGCAGATCACCCGCAACCAGTCCTTCCCATACCCGCTCAACGACCTGCCTACCATCCGGGCCACTGCCAAACAGCTGCTGGCCGCCACAGACCCGGAAGATAAAAAGATCCGCCTGCTGGGCGTGGGCCTCTCTAACTTCCAGGACCCTGCGCCGCCGCCACCAGGCCATGCAGCGCAGCTCGAGCTGTTTTAAAACGGACATCCCCCGTACCGGAACCCAACAGTGCAGGTGCGCCATACGCCCTGTTCCCGGGCTGCCAGCATACCCCGCAATGGAGTCCGTTCAGGATGATAAAGGATACAAGTCAAATAGTCTTGGGGGATCGGTCATACGTGGAATGGTCTTTTACACGTTATCTAAATCTGATTGTTCCGGCATCAGCCACCCTCCAAACTCCCCCTTATTTTCTTGCATGATTTAAGTAACTTGCTGCACCTTTCACCAACACATCAACACATCAGCATATCAGCACATCAACCCATCAACCCATGAACACTTTCATATATCTCAATAATGCATTCGTGCCCGCCGCGCAGGCGGCCCTCCAGGTCAGCGACCTGGCCCTGCAGCGCGGCTACGGCATTTTCGATTTTTTCAAGACCCTGGAGGGCCGGCCCCTGTTCCTGGACGAGCACCTGGACCGCTTCTTCCGCTCCGCCGCGCAGATGCGCCTGCCCCTGCAGAAAAGCCGGGAGGAGCTGAAGACGGTTATAACGGAGCTGCTGCAACATAATGATCTACCGGCATCGGGCATACGCCTTACCCTCACCGGCGGCTACTCGCCGGACGGCTACAGCATTACCGAACCCAATCTCGTTATCACCCAGCAGCCCCTGCAGCTGCCCGCCCGGGATGCTTTTGAAAAAGGGCTGCGGCTGCTCAGCTATCCGCACCGCCGCCAGCTGCCCGAAGTAAAATCCCTGGACTATCTCATGGCCATCTGGCTGCAACCCCATATCCGGGAAAACCAGGCGGATGATGTGCTGTACCACCAGCACGGCCTGGTCACCGAATGCCCCCGTGCCAATTTCTTTATCGTCACAGAGGATGATACGGTCCTCACGCCCGCCCGCGATACCCTGAAAGGCATTATCCGCAGTAAAGTATTGCACATTGCCCGGGAGCGCTATAAGACAGTGGAGGGAGATGTGACCCTGGAAGCCGCGCAAGCCGCCAGGGAAGCCTTCATCACCAGCACTACCCGCCACATACTCCCCGTGCTGGCCCTGGATGGCCGCCCGGTCGGCAATGGAAAGCCCGGCCCCGTCACCACCGCTTTAAGTGAAGCCCTCAACGCCCTGGTAGCTGCGCACAGGTAACAGGTATTGATGGTTTTTCATGCCCGGCTCATCCTCCTTTCCTTATAGCAGGTATTGCAAAGCGGGGAATGGCCGTTCTGAAAAATTCCGGGCGCATGGATCATGGCCAGGTACACAATACCTGGATACAGACCTTCAGGTATTATTTGGAACAGTCGTTCCGGAATCATACCTTTGTACCGTTATGGCACGCAACAAAGCATTTGATCCGGAGGAAAGATTGGAAAAGGCCCGTAACCTGTTCTGGGAAAAGGGCTTTCATGCCACGTCCATGCAGGACCTGGTAGAAGCCATGCAGCTGAACCGTGCCAGCATTTACGACACTTACGGCGACAAACACGCCCTCTTCCTGCAGTGCCTGGCCAACTATGCGGCAGACAAGCTGGAAGATTACAAGCGGGCCGCCGCCGGCGCCGGATCGCCCATACAGGCCGTGGAGTGCATCATTCGCCGCGCCATGGAAAGGACCCTGCAGGAAGGCATGGCCTGCATGGTGGTAAAGTCCTCCTTTGAGCTGGGAGAAACAGACCGCGAAGTGCACGCATTCCTGAAAAAGGACGGCGCACGCCTGCAGCGCGTTTTCGAGGAGCTGCTGGTAAAGGCGCAGGCCGCCGGGGAGATCAACCCGCACCGGGACCCGGCCATGCTGGCCAGCTTTATCGTGTCCGGCTTCAGCGGCCTCTGGCAAACGAACATTGTTGCCGGCAATAAAAAACGGGTACGCCAAATGACGGATTTTCTCATAGAAGTGATCAGGACCTGACGCTTCTCTTTTTTATCTTATTCTGGAACGATCATTCCGTAATATGTACGGAACGGGGCTCCCATGCCTTCAGCCGGCGCTGAAGGATAACGCTGACAGCTAATTTAAAAACACAATAATCTATGGACCGTTTATCAAACAAAGTAGCCCTGGTAACAGGCGGCAGCCGGGGCATCGGCGCAGCCATTGTAAAACGCCTCGCAGCAGCAGGGGCCAGTGTAGCATTTACCTACCTCAGCTCCCCGGACAAGGCACAGGCCGTGACCAGGGAAGTGGAAGCCGCCGGCGGGCGCGCCCTGCCCATAGCGGCGGACAATGCCAGCCCCGCCGCCGTTACCGCCGCCGTGGAAGCCGCTGTGGCCTCCTTTGGCCGTATAGACATACTCGTGAACAGTGCCGGCATTTTCGACGCCAAACCTTTTGACACCCATTCCCTGGATGAGTATGACCGCATGATGGACGTGAACGTAAAGGCCGTTTTCGTAGCATCACAGGCTGCTGTGCGCCACATGCCGGACGGCGGCCGCATCATCACCATCGGCAGCAACCTGGCAGACCGCGTGCCCGGTCCCGGCATGGCCCTCTATTCCATGAGCAAGTCCGCCCTCATTGGCCTCACCAAAGGCATGGCCCGCGACCTGGGCCCCCGGGGCATTACCGTGAACCTGGTGCAGCCCGGCCCCACGGATACGGACATGAACCCGGCCAACGGCGCGCATGCAGACGCGCAGCGCAGCCTCATGGCTATTCCCCGGTACAGCAGCGCAGACCATATCGCCGCTATGGTGGCCCTGCTGGCAGGAGAGGAGGGACGCTCCATTACAGGAACAGCACTGACCATTGACGGCGGAACAAACGCATAGCAGCAGCCAGGTAAATTAAAGACAGCCGTTCATCAAATAAAAGTGCGCGCAGGAAAATAAAATACTAATTTTCTAAACGTTTCCATGCGCAATCAATGGTGTGATTAGCTAACCTTTCTTTAGTAGCAATATTATGGCTGTCTTTAATTTAACCATTAACAACGAGGACTACAAAGTGGATGTAGACCCTCAGATGCCCCTGTTGTGGGTGATCCGCGATTTTGCAGGACTAACAGGCACCAAGTACGGATGCGGTATTGCGCAATGCGGCGCCTGTACCGTGCACCTGGATGGCAATGCCGTGCGCTCCTGCTCCATACCCGTATCATCCGTGGCAGGTCAGAAAGTAGTGACCATCGAAGGCCTGTCAAAGAACGGCGACCATCCTTTGCAGCTTGCCTGGGAAGAGGCGGACGTGCCGCAATGCGGCTACTGCCAGGCCGGTCAGATCATGAGCGCCGCCGCCCTGCTGAAAGACAAACCGCAACCTACAGACCAGGACATTGATAACCTCATGTCCGGCAACATCTGCCGCTGCGGTACTTATAACAGGATCAAAAAAGCCATTCACCTGGCAGCAAAAGGAGGTAAGTCATGAGCACATCCACTATCAACAGAAGACATTTCCTCAAGATCGGCATTACCGCCGGCGGAGGACTGGTGCTGGGGCTGGAATGGCTCAGCGCCTGCAATCCCGGCGGCAGCAGCGCTACCGAAGCCGTGCTGCACGATCTCAATGCTTTTATCAGGATCGGTACTGACGGCCTGGTAACCATCATGGCCCCGAACCCCGAAGCGGGCCAGGGCGTGAAAACCTCCCTGCCCATGATCGTGGCTGAAGAGCTGGACGTGGACTGGAAGAGCGTGAGCGTGGAACAGGCCTGGCTGGATACTGAAAAATATACCCGGCAGGTAGCCGGCGGCAGCGGCTCCGTACGCAGCAGCTGGGACTCCTTCCGGCAGGCAGGGGCCACCGGCCGGCAAATGCTGGTAAATGCCGCTGCAGAGAAATGGCAGGTAGATCCCGCTACCTGTACCACCGAAGCCGGCATGGTGATCCATAAGGCAAGCGGCAAAAAGATCGGCTACGGCGAGCTGGTGGAAAAAGCGGCCACCATGCCCGCGCCTAAGGAAGTGAAGCTCAAGGACCCCGCGAGCTTCCGGATCATCGGCACCCGCGTGCCCAACTGCGATACCAGAGCCATAGCCACCGGCCGGCAGAAATTCGGCATTGATACCAGGCGCGAAGGCATGCTGTATGCCGCTATTGTACGCCCGCCTGCTTTCGGGCAAAAGCTGAAAAGCTTTGACGATATGGCCGCCCGCAAAATGACTGGCGTCAGCAACGTGATCAGCTTCGACAACAAAATAGCCGTGCTGGGCCGCAGCACCTGGGAAGTGATGCAGGGGGCCCACGCCATCCAGGCAACCTGGGAAGACGACGGTACCCTGGAAAGCACAGAGGATTATAAAAAGAACTTTGCCAAAGTGCTGACCAGGCAGCCGGAGAAGCCGCAGCGCAAGGATGGCAATATCAGGCAGGCCTTTGCCGCCGCCGCCAAAACCTTTGAGGCCACTTATGAATGCCCTTTCATCCCGCATAACACCATGGAGCCCATGAACTTTTTTGCGGATGTGAAGGCAGACAGTGTGGAGCTGTACGGCCCCATTCAGCTGCCGGACAGGGCCCGCAACGCCATCGCTGAAAAGCTGGGTATTGCAAAGGAAAAGATAAAAGTAGGCATGACCCGCATAGGCGGCGGCTTTGGCAGGCGGCTGATGGTGGACTTCATCGAGGAAGCCGTTACCGTATCGCAAATGGCCAAAGCGCCCGTGAACGTGATCTGGAGAAGGGAGGACGACATGGCCGGCGGCTATTACCGGCCCATGGCCCTGTACAAATACCGGGCAGCCGTAGATGCCGACAACAGGCTGGTTGCCTGGCACCACCATTCCGTAGGCGTGGGCAGAACGGCCCGGGAGAACAATTTCCCCGCCGGCGCAGTGCCCAACCTGCAGGTGGACACGCACGAATACGAATCGCCGGTCACTACCGGCCCCTGGCGCGCCCCCGTGCACAACTTCATTGCCTACGCAGAAGAATCTTTCCTGGACGATATTGCCCACAACCTGGGCAAAGACCCCGTAGCTTTCCGCCTGGAGCTGCTGGAGCAGGCCAAAACCCGGCCGGTAGGCAAGGTGGACTATGACCCCGACCGCTATGCCGGCGTGATCAAAAAAGTGGCGGACATGGCCGGCTGGGGCCAACCCAAAGCGGCCGGCATCTACCAGGGCATTGGCGCACATTTTTCCTTCAGCACCTACGTAGCACAGATCGTGGAGCTGCAGAACACGAACGGCCAGCTCCGGATCAACAAGATCTACTGCGCCGTGGACTGCGGTACCGTGGTGAACAGGAGCGGGGCCGAAACACAGATAGAAGGCGCCATGATAGACGGGCTGGGCCACGCCATGTACGGCGAGCTGACGCTCACCAAAGGCAGACCGGACCAGACCAACTACGACCGCTACCGCCTGATCCGCATGCAGGAAGCGCCCGAAGTTGAAATTGCATTTATTGAGAATAATGAAAAGCCCACCGGGCTGGGTGAGCCGGGCCTGCCGCCCGTAGCCGCCGCGCTGGCCAATGCCGTATTTGCCGCCACTGGCCACCGCTTGAGGGCGCAGCCGTTTGTGAAGAACGGCGCTGTATTTTCGCTGGAGAGAAAGAATGAAGTTTAATAGATTAGCGGTTGGCTTTTGGCTGTCAGCCGCGTAGCGATCAGCTGAAAGCTAACCGCTAACAGCCAACAGCTATGAAGGAAATAAAGGATATAGTGGCCGCATTTGACCGGGCGCAGCAGCAGGGACAGCAAACTGCGCTGGCCACCGTGGTAGGTGTGGAAGGATCGGCCTACCGCAGGCCGGGCGCCCGCATGCTGATCACGGAAGATGGCAGCCTTACGGGCGCCATCAGCGGCGGCTGCCTCGAAGGCGACGCCCTGCGCAAGGCCCAGCAGGTGATGTTCCGGCAGCAATCCATGCTGGTTACCTACGACACTACAGACGAAGACGACGCCAAACTGGGCGTAGGGCTGGGCTGCAATGGCATTATTCACATACTCATAGAGCCCGTTGTGCCCGGTACGCCCCATCATCCCGTACAACTGCTGAAGGACTGGCTGCAGCAGCGGCAGTCCGCCGTACTGGCCACGCTCTTTTCCCTGGAGGACAGGAGAGGTCCGCAGCCCGGCACGGCCCTGTTACTGACAGCAAACGGCGCGCGCAGGCACGCCTTTTTTGACAGTAACGGCTGGCACCAGGCGCTCACCCGCGATGCAGCGGAAGCGCTGCATACCGGCATTTCCGTTACCCGGCAGTACGCGCAGTATACCGCCTTCATTGAAGTGCTGCAGGCGCCGGTATCCCTGCTGGTCTTTGGCGCCGGCAACGACGCCATCCCCCTCACAGCCCTGGCAGGCGTGCTGGGCTGGGAAGCCACGGTGATAGACGGCCGCCCCGGCTATGCCAGCGTACAGCGGTTCCCGTTAGCCCGCCGCGTGCTGGTAGCCAAACCCCAACAGGCCCTGCAGCAGCTGGCAATAGACCGGCGCACCGCCGCCGTGCTGATGACCCACAACTACAATTATGACCTGGCCATGCTGCGGCAGCTGCTGCCGCTCCCGTTGCCTTACATAGGCTCCCTGGGCCCCCGGAAGAAGCTGGAACGCATGCTGGAAGAGCTGCGCAACGAGGGGTTGGATATTCCCCCGGCACAGCTGCAGAAGGTGTACGGCCCTACCGGGCTGGACATAGGTGCGGAGGGCGCAGAGGAAATAGCGCTGTCCATTACCGCGGAGATCCAGACCGTGCTCACCGCCAGCAGCGGCGCTTCCCTGCGCAACAAGCAGGCGCCTATCCATATGAAGCCGGAAGCAGCTTCGTCCCCGGAATTTCGTAATTTGATACCATGACAGGCTTGATCTTACTCGCAGCGGGCGCATCCACCAGGCTGGGCGCTCCCAAGCAGGATTTGTTATACCAGGGCAAAACCCTGCTGCAGCACGCCATCCAGGTGGCGCTCAGCACCAACTGCACACCCGTAATAGTAGTGCAGGGTGCGCATGCGCTGGTGATCTCCCCCGAAGTGCCACGGGAGCGGGTGGCCATTGTAGAGAACCCGGACTGGCAAGAAGGCATGGCCTCCTCCATCCGGGCTGGCATAACGGCCCTGGAACAGCGCGCCCCCCTGGCCACCGGCGTGATACTGATGCTCTGCGACCAGCCCCTGGTAGGGCCAGACCACCTCAATAACCTGGTGCAGAAAAAGCTGGAAACCAATAAAAGCATCGTTGCCAGCTATTATAATAATACCCTGGGCGTACCCGTTCTGTTCGATAAATCTTTCTTCCCCCGTTTACAGGCATTAAAAGGACAGGAAGGCGCCAAAAAACTCCTGTACCAGTATGAACCGGAAGTAGCCGCCGTTCCCTTCCCCCAGGGCAGTGTGGATATTGATACCATAGCGGATTATAAAAAACTTGATTGATGTGCTGATATGCTAATATGCTGATGATCAAAGCGAGTAACAGGATTATAAATTTCGCTTCAATCATCCGCTGCATTTCATCAGCATATCAGCATATTAGCACATCAGCACATCAGGGCTATAACCCTTCCGCCCCGCCCGTATCATTTCCGGGAAGCCCTGCTTCCTGCCCAGCGCTATTACGGCCTGGGTGATGCGCTTCTCCCGCGTGGGCTGCGTTTTGGCGCTGTTGATCCATTGCATGAAGTAGTTGCGGTGCCCTTTGGGCAGGCTGTTAAAGAAGGCCAGCGCATCCGGGTCGTCGGCCAGGCATTCCATCAGTTCCGGGCAGCTTACCGGCTCAGGGTTATCATCTGCCGCCAGCTGCACCTGCAGCATGGCGCCGTGCCGTTTGCCAATGGCCTTGCGCATGCTGGCATTCAGGGGCATGATAAAGTTGCCGTTGCCCATAGGCATCAGCGCCACCGCCTGTATAGCGTGTTTGTCCAGCTTGCCTTTTACGCGGAAAGATTGTTTGTTGCCCGGCTTCAGCTGCTGCGCCAGGTCAGCTGGTATTTCAATATAGGTCCAGCCGGTCTTTTCTCCCTGTTTATCAAACTTGAGAATAGTAGTGGTGAATTTGACCATGACAACGTAAAAATAATGAAATTACCAATGGCCGGATATCGCGCGGTTTTGTCCTTCCGCGCCCGGCTGCTGTCGCCTAACTTTGGCGTATCAAAAAAGAATATTGTATGGAAAACGGGTTGCAGGGCCGCCCGGCCCTATTACTAGTAGACATTCAGAAAGGCTTCCGGGAAAAGGATTACTATGGGGGAGAGCGCAATAATCCCCGGGCAGAGCAGCAGGCCAGGCAGCTGCTGGAGCATTGGCGGCGGCAGGAATGGCCGCTGTTCCATATCCGGTACAGCTCCCGGAACCCGGGTTCTCCGCTGCGGCCGGACCAGCCTGGTTTTGCCTTTATGGACGAAGTGGCCCCGCTGCCCGGGGAGCCGGTGCTGGTGCGCAGTGTCAACAGCGCGTTCATAGGTACTGACCTGCAGGCCCGCCTGGATGCGCAGGGGATTGATACGGTAGTGGTCATCGGCATTGCTACGGAGCACTGCGTATCCACCACTACCCGCATGGCTGCCAACCTGGGCTACCGCACGTTCGTCATTGCCGACGCTACGGCCGCTTTTAATAAGATCGGTATCAACGGGGAGCGCATGAGCGCAGAGCTGGTGCACCAGGTATCCCTGGCCACCCTGCAGGGAGAGTTTGCCACAGTGCTCACTACACAGGAACTGTTAAGCCGGATGCCGGCGCCGGTACCGGCGCCCGGTAATTGACCAGGTATTGCACCTGCCGTATCCATTTTACCTGCTGCCTGAAATTATCCATGTCGCATACCAGCGCTTGGCGGCTCAGGGTGGCCAGCTCCGCCGGGCTGTTCGCGCCGCGGGTAGTTTCCCGGAGCTGCTCCAGGGCCATGCGCCCCATAGCATGCAGGGCATGAATGGTAATGCTGTACGTCTCCTTCCGCCGTTCGGGAAAAGGCAGCTTTGCCAGGAAGTGGTTGAACTGCGCCACATCCTGCATAAAGTGCTGCAGCAGCCGGTCAAAGTTCCGGTACAGGATCGGCAGCGTGTATATGCCGCCGTGCACATCCTTGTACACGTCAAAGGCATCATTGGTCAGTTGCAGGAGCCCTGCCATGGGATACAGCATTTCCAGCATGGCCGGGGTAGGATAGTGGTCCAGTATGGAGTAGAATAAAAGAATGGAGTAGTAGCTTTTCTTGTAGGTCACCTCGTACAGCGTCGCCTCGCTGATGTCCGGCGACAGCTGTTGCAAGGACGCTTTCTGCCATAGGAACACGCAGTGCAGGTGCGTCATCACCCGTTCGCGGTCAGGGGCCAGCGCCAGCAGCTGCAGGTAGGCCTTCCGGGCCGCATGCTCCTCGAAGGTGGCCGGTATATGCTTTTCCGGGGCCAGCGTAAAGGCCTCGATCTGCTCCTGGCTCAGCAGCTTGTCGTCAAACAGGTCGTCGTACAGCGGCCCGAAAACGCTGAGCAGCAGGATGCGGTACTGCTCGTGCTCGCTGAGCCGCCGCCCGGCCAGTTGGTACAGGCTGTTGCAGATCACGTTCAGCGACAGCTGCCAGTATTTTCTGATGCGCCTGGTGCCGCCTTCGGAGAATGACTCCGGCTGCCCGGCAGCAAGTTCGGCCAGCAAAGGCGGCAGCTGTGTCCGGATATATCGTTCCTGCTTTTTCAGTTGCCACCGCAGCATGCCCAGGCAGCGGATGGTCTTGAATAAACTAATGGTGACAGTGCTCATAAACGAAAGGTTGATGTGCAAATGTGCAGATGTGCAAATATGCAGATGTGCAGATGAAACGCATTAATTGCGCAGTCCTCCTCCGCTCCAATTCATTTGCACATCTGCACATTTGCATATTCGCACATTATCTCATTGCCTCAATCGCCGCCGCCGTTTTATACAACGGCTTTCCCAGCAGGCGGCTGCCGGTTTCCGTGATCAGGAAATCCTCTTCTATGCGGATGCCGCCAAAGTTCCTGAAGGCCTGTACTTTATCGTAGTTAATAAAATCAGTGAATTTTTTCGCGGCCTGCCATTCATCGATCAGCTGGGGAATGAAATAGAGCCCCGGCTCTACTGTCAGCACAAAGCCCGGCTCCAGCGCGCGCCCCAGGCGCAGGGATTTGAGGCCGAATGCCATGCTTTGCTGCAGCTCCTCCGTATAGCCTACATAGGCTTCGCCCAGGTCTTCCATATCATGCACGTCCAGCCCCATCATATGCCCCAGCCCGCACTGGAAGAACAGCGCATGCGCGCCCCGGGCCACCGCTTCTTTTACATCGCCTTTCATCAGGCCAATGTCGCGCAGGCCTTCCGCCAGCTGCTCGCAGGCCAGCAGGTGCACGTCCCGGAACAGGATGCCGGGGCGCAGGGCGTCTATAGCCCGCTGCTGCGCTGCAGCCACTATCTCGTACACGGTCTTTTGCTGGGGCGTAAAAGCGCCATCTACCGGGAAGGTGCGCGTCAGGTCGCCTGCATAGTGCATACCGGTTTCCGCGCCGCAGTCGCAGAGCACCATTTGCCCGGGCTGCAACACGGTTTGCTGGTAATGGTTGTGCAGTATCTGCCCGTTCACCGTCAGGATGATCGGGAAGGAAAGCTGGCCGCCCGCGCTAACGGCAATGCCCTGCAGCCGGCCGGCAACCTGCGTTTCTGTCATGCCCGCGCGGGCGCCGCGGATGGCCTCCAGCTGCATGTCCACTGTAATGCCTACAGCCTTTTCTATTTCCGCCACTTCCAGGTCGGACTTGATGGAGCGCTGCGCTACAATGGCTTTGATCAGCGGCACGGAGGCCCGGTCTTTCAAAGCCGCGTAAGGAATGTCCAGCCAGTCGCTGAGCTTCCGGGCATTGTCGGCCCGGTAGGGAGGCAGGAAATGAATGGCTTGCCCCGCTGCCTGCGCCTTTTTCAGCAGCGTGTCCAGGTCAGACAGCGACTGTACGGTGTGGATGCCGCTTTTGGCTGCCTGCTCGCGGATGGTTTCCCGCGGTCCGGTCCAGATGATATCATCCATGGTCAGCTCGTTGCCGAACACGATCTCCCGGTCGTTGTCAATATCAATGACAACTGCCAGCGAGGGGCGGTCAATACCAATAAAGTATAAAAAAGAACTGTCCTGGCGGAAATGATACAGGTTGTCCCTGTAGTTCATGCTGCTCTCTTCGTTGGCAAGTAGTAAGATAAGGCCTTGTTTTACAGTAGCCTTGAGCTGTTGTCTCCTGGCTGAATAGATTTCCTGGTTGAACATAGTGGGAGTGAAGCTAAGAAAAATCCGGGAGATGCGCTAACTTCACCCCCTTATGGAATTAGCGCAACCCGATCCGGCGATATTACAGCAGCTGGTAAATATGAAGATGCCTTTCGGCAAGTACAGGGATGTGCTGCTGTGCGACCTCCCGGTGTCCTACCTGGAATGGTTCCAGCGCAGCGGCTTTCCAAAGGGCAGGCTGGGCATGCTGCTGGAAACCATGTACGTGATCCGGATCAACGGGTTGATACAGCTGCTCGACCCCCTGAAAAGGAAATGACACCCTTTTTAATCTTGCATACATGAACAGGTATCTCATTGTCTACGTTATCGTATGGCTCGCCGCCTGCAAAACGGCGCCCGTAAAGACCATCGGCTCCATTGAGCCCGCAGGGGAAGGCCTGCAGGCGATCATTCGCCAGGATGCCAGGGCAGAAGTGATCGCCGAAGGATTTGAATGGTCCGAAGGCCCTTTGTGGGTGCCGGCAGAGAATATGCTGCTCTTTTCAGATGTGCTCCGGAACGTAGTGCATAAATGGACCCCGGGCAAAGGACTGGAGGATTATCTCCGGCCTTCCGGCTATACCGGGGCTACACCGCGCGGGGAAGAGCTGGGCTCCAACGGCCTGCTGCTGGACCGCGAAGGAAGGCTGATCCTCTGCCAGCATGGAGACCGCCGCCTGACCCGCATGGATGCCCCGCTGGATCAGCCTGCGCCCAGATTCGTTATGCTGGCGGCGCAGTACCAGGGCAAAAAATTCAATAGCCCTAATGATGCCGTCATGCGCAGCAACGGGGATATCTTTTTTACCGACCCGCCTTACGGCATGGAGCAAAAGGAAAAAAGCCCGGCCCGGGAGCTGCCCTTTCATGGCGTTTTTAAGATAGACCACCGCAGCGGCGAGGTAACCCTGCTTACGGACACCATTACCCGCCCTAACGGTATCGCCCTTACGCCGGATGAAAGAACGCTGATCGTGGCCAACTCCGATCCCGCCAAAGCGGTATGGTACCTGTACGATATAGCGCCCAACGACTCGCTGGTGAACCCCCGCATACTGCGCAACGTTACCGCAGACGCACGCAGCGCGCCGGGCCTGCCGGACGGCCTGAAGGTAGACCGGCAGGGCAACATCTTTGCCAGCGGCCCTGGCGGCATATGGATATTCAACAGCAGCGGCGTCCTGCTGGGAAAGATCCGGTTGCCCGTTCCCGCCGCCAACTGCGCCCTCGCGGAAAACGACAAGGTGCTGTACATTACGGCGGATAACTATGTGCTGCGCGTAAAAATGCGGTAGCACGCGCTTACTCATTAATTTAATAGTAGCTTGCGCGGTGATTCCCCGTTCCTTTTTTTATACTTTGGCTGCTAGAATATGTATCTAAATTCCATCCAAATGAAGCGTTTATTGTTCCTGCTGGCACTGCTCTCATTTCAGCTGGGCGTGCTGGCGCAGCAACCCTTGCAGGTAGCCCTGGCCGGCCTGAGCCACGATCATGTGCACCTGGTGCTGAACAGCTATAAGAAAGGCGAAGTAAAGATTATTGGCATTGCAGAGGCAGACCAGCCCCTGGTAACGCGCATGAAAGAACGCTACCAGCTGCCCGACAATATTTTCTATAAAGACGTGCCGTCCATGCTGGCGCAGATCCGGCCCGACGCCGTGCTGGCCTATAATCCCATTTCAGAACACCTGGCCGTTGTGGAGGCCTGCGCGCCCAAAGGCGTTCCCGTAATGGTGGAAAAGCCGCTGGCCACTACCGTAAAGCAGGCAGAACGCATTGCTGCCCTGGCGGAACAATATCACATACCCGTGCTCACCAATTACGAGACCACCTGGTACAACAGCAACCAGCAGCTGTATGACCTGGTGCGCAACCAGCAGCACATTGGCCCCATTCGCAGGATGATCGTGCACGACGGGCACGAAGGCCCGAAAGAGATAGGCTGCAGCAAGGACTTCCTCCGCTGGCTCACTGACCCGGAAAAGAACGGCGCCGGCGCTTTAACAGACTTTGGCTGCTATGGCGCCAACCTCATGACCTGGCTCATGGATGGCAAAGCGCCTGTTGCCGTAAGGGCCGTTACCCGCCAGATCAAGCCGGATATCTACCCCAGGGTGGACGACGATGCCACCATCATCCTGGAGTACCCCGATGCTACCGGCATCATAGAAGCCTCCTGGAACTGGCCCTTCAGCATCAAGGACCTGGAAGTGTTCGGGAAAAAAGGCTACCTGCACGCCCGCAATGCCAGCCAGCTGCAGGGCCGCAAGCGAGACAGCACATACACGGTGCCCCTGAAGCCCGCGCAGTTCCGGGACCACCTCAGCTACCTGCAGGCCGTGCTGAAAGGAGGGCTGCAGCCCGGCAACGATCTTTCCTCCCTGCAGAACAACCTGATCGTGGTGCGCATACTGGAAGCAGCGCGCCGCTCCGCCCGCGAAGGAAAGCGCATTGTATTGTGATTGTGGCTTTTTTTTGTTTTATTAGCAAAAAACAGTACAGCTTATGACCAGATGGCTTACCGGCATGGCATTGCTATGCAGCTTGTCAGGCTTTGCGCAGCAGTCCTGCGATGTGTTGATCCGCAACGGCAGGATCATTGACGGCACCGGCAACTCCTGGTTTTACGGGGATGTAGCGGTAAAGGACGGTAGGATCGTGGCCGTGGGCAAGCTGCCCGGCTACAGCGCCGGCAAGGTGATAGACGCGCAGAAGATGATCGTGGCGCCCGGCTTTATCGATGTGCATGGCCATGTGGAAGGCAGCATCTTCCGCCAGCCCACCGCAGATAACTATATCTATGACGGGGTCACCACAATCGTTACCGGCAACTGCGGCAGCTCCGCGCCGGACCTGCAGCGCTTCTTTGCGCGGGTAGACAGTCTCCGGCCCGGCATTAACGTGGCCTCCCTCATTGGTCATAATACCGTGCGCCGGGAAGTGATGCAGCGGGACAACCGCACGCCCACGCCCGCAGAGCAACAGCAGATGGAAGCGCTGGTAACAAAGGCGATGGAAGACGGCGCCGTAGGGCTTTCCACGGGACTGATCTACATTCCCGGCGCTTATTCCAAAACAGACGAAGTAGTAGGGCTGGCCAAAGCAGCCGCAAAATACAATGGCGTGTACGCCTCGCATATACGCAACGAAGGCAATCACGTTGTAGCCGCCATTAATGAGGCCATCAACATTGGCAAGGCGGCCAATATGCCCGTGGAGATCTCCCATTTCAAGGTGAGCGGAAGGGCCAACTGGGGCCGGTCATCCCTTACACTGGGCCTGGTGCAGCAGGCGCGCAGGGAAGGCTGGGACGTTACCATTGACCAATACCCCTACACGGCCAGCAGCACCAACCTGGGCGTGTGCCTGCCCGACTGGGCCCTGGCCGGCGGACAGGACTCCATCAGCGCCCGCCTGCACAATCCCGTTATCCGCGCGCAGATCAAAAAGGAGATGCTGGCGCAGCTGAAGGAGCACAGGTACAAAAATTACAGCTACGCTGTAGTAGCCAATTATGCTGCGGATACCAGCTATAACGGCAAAAGCATTACGGAGATCAACCGCCTCATGGGCCGCAAAGGCAAGGCAAAGCACGAAGCAGAGACCATCATGGACATGGTGGACAAAGGCGGGGCCCAGATGGTGTACCACAGCATGAACGAGGACGATGTGCGCTACATCATGCAATATCCCTTCTGCATGGTAGGCGCTGATGCCGGCGTGCCTACGCCCGGCAGGGGCATGCCGCACCCCCGCGCATATGGCACCAATGCCCGCATCCTGGGCAGGTATGTAAGGGAAGCGCAGCTAATGCCCCTGGAAGAAGCCATTCGCCGCATGACCTCCCTGGCAGCGCAAAAGTTCCGGCTGAAGGACCGCGGCCTGCTCAGGGAAGGCATGGCCGCCGATATCGTGATCTTTGATGAGCAGGAGGTGAATGACCGGGCTACTTTTGAGAACCCTCACCAGTATGCCGCCGGTTTCAGGTATGTGCTGGTAAACGGGCAGCTGGAGCTGGACAACGGCCGGCATACCGGCGTAAGGAACGGGCGGCCCCTGTACGGGCCCGGAAAACAGCCGCCGGCTGCCAGCCTTTAGTCGCTGCTTTATTACGGGCAGCTGATGGGCTGATAGCTAAACGTTAATAGCAAGGTTCTCCAGGTATTTGTACCCTGATCCGGTGTTCAGCAGCAGGATATCCTCATCCGGCTGTATAACGCCGTTCTGCAGCAGTTGGGGCAATGCTGCCACCAGCGCTGCGCCTTCCGGCGCCGCCAGCATCCCTTCTTCCCGCGCCAGCAGCAGCATGTACTGTTTGATATCCGCTTCGCTGACAGCAATGCAATGCCCCTGGGATTGTGCGAGCACGTCCAGCATCAGCGGCTCCGCAAAGGGGCGGGGCACTGCCAGGCCATTGGCAATGGAAGGGCGGCCGTTATATTCCCGGGCATTGGGCTGCAGCCCGTTCCAGGTGGCTGCCAGGGGCTGGCAGTTCTCCGCCTGTACAGCGATCAGGCGGGGCATCTTGTCCGGTATCCACCCCAGGGCCAGCATTTCCCGGAAGGCTTTCCAGAGACCTATCAGGCCGGTGCCGCCGCCGGTAGGGTAGAGGATCACATCCGGCAGGGACCAATGCAGCTGTTCCGCTATTTCATAGCCCATGGTCTTCTTGCCTTCCAGCCGGTACGGCTCCTTAAAGGTCGACACGTCAAAACAGTGGCGTTCCTGGCGGATGCGGGCCGCTTCCGCTGCGCAATCGTTGATCAGTCCATCCACCAGCACCAGCTCTGCGCCGTACATCCAGCATTCTTCCTTGAATATCTTTGGCGTATGCCGCGGCATCACCACCACAGCGGGTATGCCGGCTGCTGCGCAGTAGGCGGCGAGCGCCCCGCCCGCATTGCCCGCTGTAGGCACAATGCAGCTATCCACGCCAAACTCCTTTGCTTTTGATACCGCAGCGCTGAGGCCCCTGGCCTTGAACGAGCCGGTAGGGTTCAGAGATTCGTCCTTCCAGTAAAGCCGGTCAAAGCCCAGCTGGCCGGGCAGGTGACGCAGGGTTTGCAGCGGCGTCATGCCCTCGCCCAGCGTTACAATATTGTTCACGTCAAACACCGGCAGCATTTCCAGGTACCGCCACATATTATCGGAGTGGGCGGGCAGCACTTCCGTGGAAAGGGGAAATACGTCCGCCGTATCATATTGCGCTACTAGGGGAGCATGGCAGCATACGGAGGTCTGCTGCAGCTGGAAGGGGTCGTGATGTTGGCCGCAGTGGCTGCATTGCAGGGAATGCAGTAATGATAATGTTTCAAGCGTTTTCATACATGCAATGTCTGTAAGGTTAGTGTTACTTCCTGCACCAAATTTACTGCGGCCTGCCGTTCACAGGTTATACTAAATAGGCATATACTATTACCTGGGGTTATAATGGGAGGGAGATGATTTACTTCTTGCTTCCTACTTTTCTTGCCAGTTTGATAAAAATATTGTTGATCTGGTCATTATTGGTGCCCTGCCGCTGCATGAAGAAAAAGGAGCGTTGTATCCTTAAGCCCGGAATATCCATACGTACCAGCTGCCCGTTGTGGATCAGGTGCTCCACGGAGCGCAGCGGCAGGAAACCCAGGCAGGTATCGCTCATCAGGAAGTTCTTCAGCGCTTCCGTGCCGCCCAGTATAATGCGGTTGCGAATGTCCTGTATCGAAATACCAAAAGGGGCCAGGGCCTCCGCCACAGCCGCCAGCGTGCCGCTGCCCCTTTCCCGCAGCGCTACCGGTATGTCTTTCAGCTCCTCCACGGTTACCCGCTTCTTTTTGGCCAGCGGGCTGTTGCGGTGGCAAACCGGTATTACCTCGTCTTTCATGAAAAAGCGGTACTGCACGGTGGTATGCTTGTTCCTGCTTTCCGTAATGCCCAGGTCTATTTCCTGCTCCAGCAGCGCGCGCAGGATATTCTCCGAATTACTGTTGAGCAGGCGCAGCTGGATGTTCGGGTACTGCTGGTGAAAGCTGGACAAAATGCCCGGTATCACGTACAGGGCTACGGTGGTGCTGGCGCCCACCACCAGCGACCCTTTTGCCTGCTGCTTGCCGGACAGGCTGCTGAGGTTGAACTGCATGTTGCGCTGCAGCTCCTTGGCCTGCTTTACATGATCAAACAGTATTTTACCGGCAGGTGTCAGCTGTATGGTGCTGCCTTTCCGTTCAAAGAAGCTGAGGTTGAACTGGTTCTCCAGCAGGCGGATATGCTTGCTCACGGAGGGCTGGGTCATGTACAGCACCTCCGCAGCCTTTGAAAAGCTGAGAAGGCGGGCGGTCTCGTAAAAGGCTTCATAGCTGATGGTTAGCATGGGCAGCGTATTTGTAGCAAAAGTAAGTAGAATGTGCAGATATGCGGATGTGCGGATGCAATGCAGCGAAGATCAGGCGTTCATCCATTCGTATATGGCATTTATATATGGATGATCACTCACCCCCATCTATTTGCACATCCGCACATCCACATATCCGCACATTTACTTGTACTTTTCCAGCATCTCCTCGCTCTCCTCCCTGCCCCAGTGGGGCTGCACACCGCCGGCTTTTTGCGCCGCCAGTTGCTGCAGGGCGCTTTCCAGCAGGGCTTTGGCCTGGTCCTTGTTGCCGCCCCACATTTTGGGCGTGTAGTACTTCACCCAGGCCTGTACGTACAGGGCGCGCGGGTTATCCGGGTTTAGCTCCAGCGCTTTGTCCAGGTACCGCTGCGAGGTAGGGCCGTATTTGCGGCCATAGGTCATGGGGTTGATGAATACCTTGGTGCGGTAGATCATGCTCATGACCGTGTACAACTCGGACAGGTCTGCTTTGCTGCCGCCGGCCTTCAGCAGCTCCTGCGCCAGTTTGCCGTAATGTTCGCCTTCGTTGCTGAAAGGCTCAATGCGCTCGCCGTCGTCCTGCAGCAGGAAACCGATCTTCGCATTGCAAAGCGCCGCGTAGTAAAAAGGCAGCCAGTTGGTCTTTTGCGCATTGCCGGCCTGTATAAAGCGGGCAGACAGGGCCTCGTAATCCTTTACGGTACTGGCCTTGTCCAGCAGGGCCACGGTGGCTGCGAGCTGCGTGTCCTGTGCCTGCGCGGCCAGGATGGTGAACAGTAGAGCGGTAAATAACAGTCTTGCTTTTTTCATGACAGTGATGTTGGAATGGTGAATGGATATATGTTGTTGGATAAAAGATGCCTTACAGGTTGTCATTCAGGAAATCCTCGGTGCGGTCCGTGCCAAAGCTCATGAAGATGCCAATGTAATAGGAGCGGGTGGCAGGCGGCAGCATGGCTGTTTTGTGCAGCCCGTTGTAGCTGTAGCGGTAGCCGTATACCTGCCGGGTGCCGAATACATTGTTCACGCCAAAGCCGATGCCCGAAAAGTCTTTATGCTTCCACTTTTTAAAGAGGGAGAACAGGTAAGCCCCGCTCAGGTTCACATTATGATAGCTGCGGGTGGTACCCTGGTCGTATACCTGCGGTTTGCCGTCCCCGCCCGCAAGGCGGATGTCGTAGTAGGGCCGCCCGGTAGCAAAGGTGTAGGCCATGTTCAGGTTCAGGTTAATGTCCTGGAAGTACCGCTTTACCACCACCGATGCCGTGTGCGGTGTGGTAAAGGCCGGCTGCAGCGCATAGGGATAGTTGAGGTAATCCCGCTGCGTGTGCAGGTAGGTATAGGTTATCCAGTAGTCCAGCTGCGGAATGCTCTTTTTATCGCGCCAGAACAGTTCTATGCCTTTGGCGTCGCCGCTGCCGCTGTTGCTGATGGCCGGGTACAGCTTGGGCAGCCGGTGATACTTCTTGTAATATGCTTCCAGTCTTAACAGCCGGTTGCCGGCTTTCTTCGTATAGTTCAGGATGTAGTGGTCGGCCCGGGAAAAGTCCATGTCCCGTTGTTGGAACAGGAATTCGTTTTCCGGTTTCTGGTAGAACATACCGTAGGCCAGGTTCAGTTGTCCGCCGTCGCGGAAGCGGTAGGCCAGGCTGGCGCGCGGCGCAAGGGTGGAGCGGCCCAGGAGGGTGGAATGCTCGAAGCGCACGCCGGCCCGGGCCATCAGTCCGGCTGCCAGGTAAATGTCGCCTTCCGCAAAAGCTGCTGTCAGCTGGTCGGTGAGCGGGTACAGGCTATCGTTGCTGTGATACCGGTCTGCTGTATAAATATGTTCCGCGCCGATATGCAGGGCCTGGTTGTGTGCAAAGCGGCGGGTCAGCACGGCGCGGCCCTGCGCAAAATTGGTTTGGGTGTAGGTATGCCGCTGCTTGCCCTCAGATATTTGCCCGGGAACCTGCAGCGGCTCGTTATCGCCGTTCAGCAGGTCCAGGGAAATATCGTCCTGGTTATAGCTGTAGGCGCTGCCAAGCTTTAGCTGCCAGTGTTCCCCCAGCATGCCGCGGTAGCTCACGTTGGCGTAAAGGTTCCTGTTCCGGAGGCGGAAGGCGTTTTTCAGGTCGCTGCTGTCAATGTCCGGATGGCGCAGTCCGATATTGCTGAGCGTAGCCGATGTGTATATCTTCAGCATGCCGGTCTTGCCCGTCTTTACGCGGTAGTTGGCCTGGCCGCGCCCGTACTCGGGGCCCAGGAAATAATCCGGCCGCTGCGGCACAATCTGGTGGTACAGGGAGAGGTTGCCATAGTCCACGTTAAGACCGTAGCTGCTTTTTTTGTTTTTGGCCAGCTGCTGCAGCCCGGCGCCCATGTTCACGGGAAAGATGTGCAGGGAGGCGGACGACTCGTCCGGCAGGTCAATGCTTTCCAGGATCAGCGCGCTGCTCATGGCCTGCCCGTACTGGGCGGAGTAGCCCCCCGTGCTGAACAGGATGCCTTTGAACAGGAACGGGTTGATACGGGCCGGTTGTATTACGCCGGGCACGCTGGAGAAGTTGGGGTTTTTCAGCCAGGTGCCGTCCACAAACTGTTTGGTCTCTTCGCCGGTGCCGCCGCGCACAAAAAGGCCTTCTCTTTCACCCACCTGCTGTGCGCCGGGCAGGGACCGGAGGGCATTGGCAAGGTCGCCACCATTGCCTGCCACGGTCACGGCGTCTATCGGTGTCAGGGAAGCCCCCTTGGCCTTGTCGCTGGCTTCAAGAACGCCCGCGGATATTACCACTTCCCCCAGCGTTTTATGATCTTTTTGCAGGGTAACGTTCACGGTTATACTGTCATTGTCCAGCACCACCGTTCTTTCAGCAGTCTTGTAACCGATGGAGGAAATGTTGAGCACCTGCCGTCCCTTTTGCGTGGTGGTGAACTGGAAATGCCCGCTGCTGTCTGTAGTGGCGCCCCGGGCCGTGCCCTGCAGCACTATGCTGGCGCCCGGTATGGCCACCTGCTGTTTGCCGGTAATGTAGCCGGATATCTTTACCTGGGCGTAAGCCGGGTAGCGCAGGCACCATCCGCAAAGCAACAATACAAGGAATATAAGTGTACGAGCTGCCATAGTTTGCTGTTTTTATGAACACAAAGCTAGCGGGCATCCCAGCGCGGTGCCGGCGTAATATATCTGTGGGAGACTTGTGGAGACGAAAGGGGGAATTGGGGAGACTTTACGTTGCCGGTTGGCGGAACCTGGCTAAAAGCCACCTTTGGTACACCCTGGTGTAGTGCTTGCTAATGGGGCTTACCATGTCCTTTTATCAATTCAGGAGCCGGCCATTGCATATTTGCAAAAGGCGGGGACTGCAAAAAATTACGGGAGTGGCCCCGGTCAGGACCACTGCTCCCCGCGGCCGGCTATAACAACGATCTTCTTGTACTGTTCTACCTTCTTCATTTCCATTTGACCGCGGTATACATCTGATAGAACTTTCATGAGTGTTGTTGTAATATGGGGCACGATCAGATCATAAGGATCACCCGTAGTCTTATTCCGCTCACTGTCGAAAAACAGGGAAAAGTCGCCTGCTTTATAGCGAAGTTCAATATTGGAGTACCACCGGAATGGTGCCATTTCCTTGTAGAACAGGTCGTCAGAGTCAGGGTGGATAATATTATCAAACTCGTAATTCATGGGAAATTCCCATATCAGGTTACGATGTCTTGGAGCGATAAAACAAATTTCCGCCATCGTATAAATGGGCACCTGCTCGTCTCTCACATAATCCGTTAACTTCTTACCCTCTGCATAAATTACTCCGACCTTATTAGTTCCTGAAGGCGCAATGGTTCCAAGAACGCAGGACTCGTACATGTACGTTGTTACAAAATCGGGAAAAGCAAACCAACTCATAATAATGATAACTTTGGTCCACTGCGGGAGTGCAGCCTATAGTAGACCGGATTTTTTGTTGAAAAATGTTATTTGTGTGGAATTACCCAGGTTTAGACTATTTTATGCCGGCAGTAGGATAATATACTCTTTTCAACTTTTTTTCGGGCCTTCCCTGCTGCCTGTTACCTGTTGAATCCCGATCTTTTGCAAAGATTGTTATCTTTTAATTCCACTTTGCGCCTCGTCAGGTATTCTTTTGACGCTATCGGACATTTGTAGGCAGCACCAGGAAATTGTTGACAAAAAATGAACTCCCGGACCGGTCATTGATCCATTGCAGACCTTTAAGATCCGGGGATAACAGGGACTGCCATGCAGGGGATCAGGGAGCTGCTATATCGGGGGGCGACACAAGAACAGGCAGCCGCGCTTCAGGGCCGGTTAATTACCCTGTCAAGATTACTCTTGTAAAACTCGCTCAGCGGCAGCTCCAGCTCGCCCATGCAAACCAGGTCCCGTTTAATGGAAGTGATCCGGCTGGCAGAAATAATGAAGGATTTATGCGTGCGCACAAAGCGGGAGGAGGGTAGCTTTTCTTCTATGGCTTTCATGCTCATGCGGGTGATCACCGGCTTTTTGGAGGAAGCCACGTGTATCTTGATATAGTCTTTCAGCCCCTCCACATACAGGATGTCGGACAGCACTACTTTCACCAGCGTGTATTCCACGTTTACAAAGAAATGATCGGCAGCTTCCGGCGCCGGCTGCTGCTGCCAGCGGAACCGCTCCTGCGCCTTGTTGCAGGCTTTCAGGAAACGCTCAAAGGACACGGGTTTCAGCAGGTAGTCCACCACATTGAGGTTATAGCCTTCCAGCGCGTACTGTTCATATGCGGTGATCAGGATGGTCATGGGCGGATGGGGCAGCGTTTGCAGGAACTGCAGCCCGCTCAGCCCCGGCATCTGTATATCCAGGAAAAGCAGGTCAATGGGGGTGCTTTGCAGCACGGCCGTTGCTTCCATCGCGTTACGGCAGGCTTTTACCAGGTGCAGGAAAGGCACCTGCCGGATATTGTCCTCCAGCAGGTCCAGCACCAGTTTCTCGTCATCTATGGCCAGGCATTGCATTGTCATCGTAGCTGTAAAGTTAATACGGTGGAAAATATACCGCCATCCTGCTGCACCGCCAGGATATGCTGGTCGGGGTACAGCAGCTTCAGGCGGGTGCCTACATTGGCCAGGCCAATGCCGGAGGCGCTGTCCTTGCTGTCAGCTCCGTTAATGGCGTACCTGTTCCTGACCGTAAAGGTCAGCCGGTTCTCCGCCACCACCAGGCGAATGGAGATCCAGGGGTCCGGTATCCAGCCAATACCGTGCTTGAACGCATTCTCTACAAACGGGATCAGCAGCATGGGCTCTATGCTCAGCTGTTCCTGGTCCGGCGCCACTTCTATCCGGGTCTCGATAGGCGTATCATCTCCAAAACGCAGCTTTTGCAGCGCAATATAGCTCTGCAGGTAAGCCACCTCTTTTTCCAGGGGCACCTTCTTTATCTCGGAATCATACAGCATGTAGCGCATCAGGTCCGACAGCATGATCAGCGACGGCTCCATCAGGTCCGACTTTTTCCGCGCCAGGGATACCAGGTTGGTCAGCACATTGAACAGGAAGTGCGGGCTGATCTGCGAGCGCAGGAACTTCAGCTCCATGGCCAGCTGCTCCGCCTGTCTTTCCTTTTGCTCTTTCTCATATCGCACCTTGTCTACCACCAGCCGGTATATGATGCTGGCTACCAGGAACAGGAGGGCGGGGAAAAAGATCACCGGGAAGGAAGCGGTCTTCCCTGGTACGTCGGGGAAGAAAACCGCCAGTATGCCGCGCTTGACATAATAGGCAATAACCGTTACCAGGGCCAGGCTAAGCAGGTATAGCCACCAGTATCTTTTATTCAGCCAGCGCGGATAAAGCACATAGGCGTTGAGGTAGAACAGGCCAATGTGTATAAAGCTGCTCACCAGCCAGAAGCTGCCCGGCAGCATGCCCGGCGCTGGCTGTTGCCCGGCTGTCAGCAAGTGCGGCAGCGCCAGCAGCGCCCCCCAGATCAGTATATGCAGTGCTACAATACTATATGTGGCGTTGGTCCGCTTCATCATCTCGTCACTATAAGTTAGCAAATTTATCCATAGCCGCCGCGTCCGCAGGAAAATAGTAGATAAGGCAGGTGTTTTTGTAGACAAGGCAGCAGATTTTGTATACTGTTTTTTTTATCCGCTAAACCGCGCACCGGTTGTATAAAAACGCCTCCCCCTGCTGCTCCTTTGCTGCGGCCCGGCCCTGGCGCCAATGATGCCCGTTCGGATACGGGGAGCCGGCCCTTACAACATTGCAGCCGTTATGGACAAAAGCGCAGCCTGGGTCGCCGCGCCGGCAGGTAGGGTGTATGAAATCAATTAAATGGCCCCAAACTTGCGGCCCGTTCTGTAAACGTTTTTCATGACCGCACAAACCATTGATATCAGTTTTCAGGGTCAGCAGCATACCCTGCATGTGGAACAGGATGCCTATAACGGCTACCCGGCCTATTATATCGTGGACAAGCAGCTGTCCTCCCGGTTCAACTGCGACCTCCCGGACGACCTCGTGCTGTTTGAAACACACACGGGGATGCAATGTTCTCCCCGCGTGGTGTCACTGGAAGGCCGCCGGATAACGGAAGAAATATGGAAAGCCATCAAAGCACACGAATCTGATACCCCGCAGCCCTTCGGGCCGGGATTAGGATAATGTCCCCGCACCTTTTTGGATCGCCAGCGCCATGGCAATCACGTCATGGTCGCCCAGTCCCTGCGCAAGGGACTGCTGCAGAAGTTCCTGCACCTTTTGCCCCAGCGGCATTTGCGCCTGCACGCTTTGCGATTGCTGCATGATCAGGTTGGCGTCTTTTAATCCCATCTGCAGGCTGAAGCCTGCCGGCAGGTAGGCCGCTTTCAGCAGGGCAGCCCCGTAGCTATGATAGAGAGGCGCATTGAACAGGGTCTGCGTCAGCATCTGCATCCACTGCTCAGGATCAATGCCGCTCTGCCTTGCCATATTGATGCCTTCCGCCATTGCCGCTACGCTCGTCAGGATCAGGTAATTGCTGCACAGTTTGGCGGTATTGGCTGCGCCTGCTTCCGTGCCAAACTCCCAGATGTTCACCGCGCCGGCATCCTGCAATAAAGGCTTGATGGTCTCAATGATACCGCCTGGCCCGGATACCAGGAAGTTCAGCTTCCTGGCCCTGGCAGCTTCGGGCCGGCCCATAATGGGGGCTGTAATGTAGTGCTGCTGCTGCTGCCGGTGCAGGGCAGACAGCGCGGTACTGGTAGCCGGTAATATCGTGCTCATGGAAATATGTATGCCGCCGGCTTTCAGGTGAGCGGCAATACCTTCGGGGCCTTCGGTAATATGGTAAAGCGCCGCGTCGTCAGATACTATGCTGAACACCACATCGCACAGGCCTGCCAGCTCTTTTACAGACGTGCAGATCACGGCGCCTTTTTCCACCAGGGGTTGTGCTTTGGCAGCAGTGCGGTTGTACACGTACACCGGCTGGTGCTGCATCAGTAAATTCTCCGCTATGGGCGTACCCAAATGTCCTAATCCGATAAATCCTATTCTCATCGTTCTGAATTTTAAGGCAAGTTACAGCATATGAGAGAATATATGCCAGTGTACGATATGCAGATGTGGGGGATGTGCGGATGTGGGGAGATGTGTGGATGTGCAAATATGCGGATGTGCAAATGTGAATGTGTAAATGTGTGGAATCAGATGTACAAATAATAATAACATACAAAATCTGCAATCGCTGCATTCCATCTGCACACCTGCACATCTGCACATCCGCTACGGGTTCAGCTTATCCAGTATCTCCTGCCAGATCAGGCGGGCAATCTGCTCGCTTTCCACGGTACGCAGCCGTTCATCGAATTTTACATGCCCGTTGGCCCTGAATTCCAGGTTCTCGGGAATGATACCCTCCAGTTCGTTCTCATCCGCACCGGGCGCTACCCGGTAGGTGATCTCTTCCTCCTGGTGATCAATGGAGATGAAAAGCTGGTACGGCTTGTCATTGAGCACTATGGTAATTATATGCTTTTCCATATGAAAAGCGCTACAATACCCATGCCTAAATTAATGTGCGGATGTGCAGGTGTGCAGATGTGCAAATGACTGAAAATGTGTTCATTCCCGTACTTCATCCGCCCATCTGCAGTCGCTGCATTTCATCCGCACATCCGCACATCCGCCTGCTACCGGCAGGTTGGCATGATTGAGTTGCATGAACAGGATGTTTGAATGAGCATATATAAACAAATGTTCGTTCTTTTAAAACAATTTATCGTGTCAATGATATTAAATTTCCATAAAATGCCGTTTCTTTGGACCCTGACAGTGAACATTGCAATACTTCGCAAACTTTTTTCCGATGTTGTATAAAAGAATCTATTGCTTGCTGGCCGTTGTAGTAATGACCGGCAGCGCCCTGGCGCAGCAACCCCTGTTCAGAAACCCGCAGGCGCCCATAGAAGCACGGGTAAAGGACCTGTTGCAAAAGCTGACGCTGGACGAGAAGATATCCCTGCTGGGATACCGCAACCCGGCCATTGAACGCCTGAACATCCCTGTGTATAACTGGTGGAACGAAGCCCTGCACGGCGTTGCCCGCGCCGGCGAAGCTACGGTGTATCCCCAGGCCATTGGCATGGCGGCTACCTTTAATGACGCGCTGGTGCAGGAAGTAGCAAGCACCATCGCTACCGAGGCCCGCGCCAAGTACAACCTGTCCGTGGCTATGAACCGCCGCCTCTGGTACATGGGCCTCAACTTCTGGACGCCCAATATCAACCTGTTCCGCGATCCCCGCTGGGGCAGGGGCCAGGAAACCTACGGGGAAGATCCCTACCTCACCGCCATGATGGGCGCTGCCTTTGTAAAAGGGCTGCAGGGCAATGATCCCGCTCACCTGAAAACCGCCGCCTGCGCCAAGCATTTTGCCGTGCACAGCGGCCCGGAAGCAGAACGCCATACATTCAATGCCGTAGTGGATGAGAAAGACCTGAGGGAAACCTACCTCTTTGCTTTCAAATACCTGGTGGATGCCGGCGTGGAGTCCATTATGTGCGCGTATAACCGCCTGAACGGGGAGCCCTGCTGTACCGGCCAGGCCCTGCAGCAGCGCATCCTGCGCGACGAGTGGCATTTTACCGGGCAGTCCGTAACAGATTGCGGCGCCCTGGACGATATCTACCTCCGCCACAAGGTCATTCCCTCTAAGGTGGAAACGGCTGCCGCAGCAGTAAAGGCAGGCATCAACCTGGAATGCGGCAGCATCCTGCAGGATGATGTGAAGAAAGCCATTGAACAGGGACTGCTGAAGCCCGTGGAAATAGACAGTGTGCTCAGCTACAACCTCCGCACCCAGATAAAGCTGGGCCTTTTTGATGAGCAGGGCCTGGCGCCCTACAATCGCTATGGGGCAGACAGCGTGCATAATGCCTACCACATTGAAATGGCGCGCAGGGCCGCGCAGCAAAGCATGGTATTGCTGAAGAACAACGGCGTGCTGCCGCTGCAGAAAGAAAAATACAGCTCCATGATGGTGCTGGGCTCCAATGCCGCTGCACCGGATGCGCTGCTGGCCAACTACCACGGCATCAACGGCAACCTGGTCACTTTTGCAGAAGGCATTGCCGCCGCAGCAGGTCCGGCTACTGCCGTGCAGTACGATATGGGATGCGATTATACGGATACCGTGCACTTTGGCGGCATCTGGGCAGCGCAGAACAGCGATGTGACCATTGCAGTGATCGGCCTTACGCCGGTGCTGGAAGGAGAGGAGGGCGATGCGTTCCTGTCCGCTTCCGGCGGCGACAAGGCTACGCTCAGCCTGCCGGCGTCGCAGCTGGCCTTCATGAAAAAGCTGCGCGCCGCGCACAAGAAGCCCATTATTGCGGTGATCACTGCAGGCAGCGCCGTGGATGTATCCGCTATTGAGCCTTATGCAGATGCCATCATACTGGCCTGGTATCCTGGTGAGCAGGGCGGCACCGCGCTGGCAGATATCGTGTTTGGCAACGTATCGCCGGCCGGCCGACTGCCCGTTACGTTCTACCGCTCCTTCAGCGACCTGCCGCCCTATGATGATTACAGCCTCAAAGGCCGCACCTACCGTTACTTTGACGGCGAGGTGGCCTACCCCTTCGGTTTTGGCCTGAGCTATACCACGTTTAGCTATGCCTGGAGCCGGCAGCCCCGTAGCTCCTATGCCCTGCGCGATACGATCCACCTGGCCGTAGAAGTGCAGAATACCGGCAGTTACGACGGGGATGAGGTAGTACAGGCATACATCCGGTATCCCGGCCTGGAAAGAATGCCGCTTAAAGAGCTGAAAGCATTCAAGCGGGTGCACATTGCCAAAGGCGGCCGGCAAACAGTGACCTTGCACATTCCCGTTAGCGGCCTGCAGAAATGGGACCTGGCCGCCCACCGCTGGAAACTGTATAAAGGACAGTACACAGTAGCCGTAGGTAAAAGCTCGGCAGACCTCCTGCTGGAAAAAACCTTTACCGTGAAGTAAAGCTGCTGTGCAGGCCGCACCTTTGGCGCGTGGGGGCATACGCTTGCAGCCTTTGGTAGACAGCCGCCCTCCCTGCCTGTAGGCAGCACAGGCGCGCCGGTGTCTACATTCCGTCTACAAATGCCTGTTTTTCGCCGGCATCCAATAAAAAACCGCCCTGCTGCGTTAGAGAAGAAGAGTCATTTTAAACCAGGCACTTATGTGTTTCTCCCCAAAGATGGTGACCATATCGCTGGGCATACTGCTGGTGTACAGCAGCTGTTCCCGCGGCATTTTCCAGCGCAACAGCGTGTACCAGGCGCCCAGGATGGGGGCCGAAAGCCGCTTTGAGGAAGGCCTGCGCCGGGAAAAGCACCCCCAGCACCTCTTCAGCAAAAAAGAACGGAAGGAGATGGAAAAGACGGGCAGCCTCTCCAGGCAGGAACGCGCCGCTCCCAATACCAGGATATCCGCTGCCCGGGCAGACAGTATTGCCAGCGGCCTCACTCCCGCAGACACTACCCAAACACGGGCAGACAGCTCCCGGACCCCGGCAGACAGCACCCGCCACTAGCGCTTGCCGGTACATTCCCTGTGCCGCTATCACTAACAGCTAACACCGGCTATTGTATATGCGGACTTTTTGCCGTATCATTAGCTATGATCCCCCGCATCATCAGCCAATATGATAACAACATGAGAAAACCTGTTAAGCTAACCCTGGCCGCTTTGGCGCTGGGTCTGTATTTGCCCGCAGTAGCCAGGCAAGACCAGGCCGGCCCGCCCGCATCAGCTGCCGCGCAGCTGGAAGCCCGTTTTGACCGGCAACTGAGCCCGGCACACATTGGCGCTACTATCAAAGCGCTTTCTGCCAAACCACATCACCTGGGCAGCGCCCAGGGTAAAGCCGTGGCGGAGGCCATACTCGCCAGGTTCAGGGAGTATGGCTGGGATGCCCGTATAGAAACCTACCACGTACTGTTTCCCACCCCCCGGACACGCGTGCTGGAAATGACCGCGCCCACCAGCTACAAAGCGCTGCTGAAAGAGCCGGCCCTGCCGGAAGACGCTACCTCCGGGCAGGAAGGCCAGCTGCCCACCTACAATGCCTGGGGCGGCGACGGCAATGTGACCGGGCAGCTGGTGTATGTGAACTTTGGCCTGCCGGAAGATTATGACCAGCTGGAGCGTTGGGGCATTGACGTGAAAGGAAAGATCGTGATCGCCCGCTACGGCCGCTCCTGGAGAGGCATAAAACCCAAAGTGGCGGCAGCGCATGGCGCTATCGGCTGCATCATCTATTCCGATCCCCACGAGGACGGTTACTACAGGGGAGACGTGTACCCGGGAGGCGCTTTCAAAAATGAATATGGCGTGCAGCGCGGCGCCGTTATGGATATGGTGATCTATCCCGGCGACCCGCTCACGCCCGGCATTGGCGCAAAGGAAAATGCCAGGCGCCTGGAGCGCAGCGCAGCGCCCACCATCCTCAAAATACCCGTGCTGCCCATCAGCTACCACGATGCGCAACCCCTGCTGGCCGCCCTGGAGGGACCGGTAGCGCCGGAGCACTGGCGGGGCGCGCTGCCGATTACCTACCATGTAGGTCCCGGTAAAGCTACCGTGCACCTGCAGGTGGAATGCAGCTGGGACATGGTGCCGGCTTATAATGTGATTGCCACCATCAAAGGCGCCCGATACCCCGATGAATGGGTGGTGCGCGGCAACCACCATGATGCCTGGGTGAACGGCGCTGCCGATCCTGTTAGCGGCATAGCCGCCCTGCTGGAAGAGGCCAAAGCCATTGGCGCACTGGTAAAAAGCGGTTACCGGCCCAAACGCACCCTGGTGTACTGCGCCTGGGACGGGGAGGAGCAGGGGCTGCTGGGCTCCACGGAATGGGTGGAGGACCATGCCCGAGAGCTGCAGCAAAAGGCCGTGGCCTATATCAATACGGATGGCAACGGCCGCGGCTTCCTGGGAGCAGGCGGCTCCCATGCGCTTACCCGCCTGGTGGACGGTATAGCCAAAGACGTTATTGATCCGCAAACCAGGGTAAGCGTATACGAAAGAAGAAAGGCGCTGGACCTGGTGCGGGCTGCACCGGCCAAACGAAAGGAGCTGCTGGAGCAAAAAATGCTAAGCCTGTCTGCGCTGGGCTCCGGGTCCGACTACTCGCCCTTTTTCCAGCACCTGGGCGTGCCCTCCCTTAACCTGGGCTTTGGCGGTGAGGACAGCGGCGGAGAATATCATTCCATCTACGATTCCTACGATCATTATGCCCGCTTCAAGGACCCCCGGTTTCATTACGGGGTGGCGCTTGCGCAGGTGGCCGGCCGTACCGTGCTGCGCCTGGCAGATGCCGAAGTGCTGCCTTTTGATTTCACGGACCTGTACAGGGCCATTAACGGGTATGTAAAGGAGCTGATCGCGCAGGCAGAGCAGATGCGGGAAAGCACCGAGGTGGACAACCAGCTGATAGCCGCGCATACCTACCAGCTGGCGGCCGATCCGGCCCGGCCTTTTGTAGCGCCGGCGCCCAAAGCGGAAGTGCCTTACCTGGACTTTTCCCCTTTGCAGAACGCGCTGGTGATGCTGGAAAGGGCCGGCAAAAAGCTGCGTGACACCCTGTCTGCCGCCACAGTGCCGCCGGCTGTACGGCAACGGGTCAACGAAGCCCTCTACCGCGCCGAGCAAAGCCTGCTTGCCCGCGATGGCTTGCCCCGCCGCCCCTGGTTCAGGCACACCATCTACGCGCCCGGCTTCTATACCGGCTACGGCGTAAAAACCCTGCCCGGCATCCGCGAAGCTATGGAGCAGCGCAACTGGAACGAAGCCCGGGAGCAAATAAAGGTAGTGGCAGCAGCCGTGCAGCGGCTGAGCAATAAGCTGGAGGAGTGTATAAAAATAATAGAGTAATGTGCTGATGTGCTGATGAAATGCAGCGAATGGCTGAAGCGATTTATTGTAATCTTGAACTCGCGCTAATAATCACCACATCAGCACATCAACAATCCGCACATTATTTCCATCCATTTACTTACATTTACATAAAATTTATAATAACCGTTCCTGCGAAAAAAACAAAACAGATGAAAAAAGTTCTTTTTACCGTCACCGGTATGCTGCTGATCCTGTGCTTTGCCGTCAACACCTCCCGGGCACAGCTGAAGAGATTCAGCATAGGGCCTTTCATAGAAGCGGGCTTCCCGGTAGGCGACATGGCGGACTCCTACAAAACAGGCTATGGCGCTGGCGTGGGCGCAGACATTAAGCTGATTGCCGGCCTGGGGGTAACCGGTTCCGTTAGCTATATGCGCTTCCCCGGTGAAACGCTGGATAATGGTGCCGGCGGCACTTACAAGGTAGACGCCCTCTCTGCCGTGCCCGTTCGCCTGGGGCTGAAGTACAAGTTCCTGCCTTTGCTGTACGTAAAGGTAGAGGGCGGTGTAGCCAACCTCACCGGCGATTATGACGGCTCCGCAGCCATCTTCTCTCCCGGTTTGGGCCTGCGCGTGCTGGGCTTTGATTTCCAGGCCAAATACGAAGCCTGGTTCAAGGACGGTACCAATGGCTTCTGGGGCCTGAAAGCCGGCTGGAACTTTTAAGGCTTTTTTCCCTTACATCTCTGCTTGTTTCCATTTCACCCCGCATCCCACTGCTTTGGTAAAGGTGATCTCCGGCTGCCGACCCGCCAGCAGGGAGCTTACAGCCTGCTGCACATAGTGGATCTGCTGGCTCTTTTCGTTCTCCGGGTCATTGTCAATAGCCCCTATGTACGCCACCACGTTCCCCTTGCCTGTTCTCTGCAACACAAACACGTGGGGGGTGCGCAGTGCGCCAAACTGCCGCGTTACCACCTGGCCCGGGTCTTCCAGGTAAGGAAAGGTAAGCTTGCTTTTCTTTGCGTGCAGCTGCATGTCCTCGAAGGTCTCGCCGCGTTGCGCCTCCGGGTCATTGGGGTTGATCATGATCACCGGGTAGCCTTTGGGGGCGAATTTCTCCTGCAGGGCCACCATGCGGTTTTCATAGCCGCGTGATACCGGGCAGGTATTGCAGCCAAAGATCACGATATATCCTTTGGCGTCCGGATAGCTGGAAAGGGAGATCTTTTTGTTATCTATATTCTTCAGGTTAAAATCGGTTACCACATCGCCTACCTGGTAACCTGTCTGCTGCGCCTGCGCCAGTAATCCCAGCAGCAGCAGGGAGAGTGTGAGTAAGCTTCGCATAGCAGTATTATTTTAATGAACGATAGGTTGTTACCAGCTGGTCGTAGGTAAACGCTTGTTCCTGCAGGCGGCGCAGCTGTTTACCCGTGTTCACAAAAAGCGTGGCGGGCAGGCTGCCGGACCAGTCCGGGCTGATGCGGTCTATATACTCCTGCTGGTCCGTTTCATTCAGCAGCAGCACCTCGTTGTGCAGCTGTTCCTTTCGCACAAAGGGAACCACTTTGGTGCGCAGCTTGGAGCGCGCATCCACGCTTACCAGCAGCACCTTTACCGGCTCGCCCCGGTGGTCCTGCCCAAACTTTTCAAAATGCGGCAGCTCCGTTACGCAGGGGCTGCACCAGGTAGCCCAGAAATTAACGATGTAGGTGGTATCGTCGCCCTGGGCAAACCGCTGTTCCAGTTGATCCACCGTAGCCAGCCCCACCTGCCGGGCAGCGGCCGGCAGCAGCCCGGCATTCAGCAATGCGATATATACAACCAGTTTTACGAACATATGGATGCGATTGCAGGCGGGGTTCATAAGTTACAAAGAAGCAGGCAAACCGCCTTTTAAATTTGATGAATGGCGTGCCTGTGGCAAAGCCTGCTAGGCAGGGAGCGCTGCCGTCTGGCCTGCATATTCCTTAAAGTATTGCAGCGGCGTTTTGCCGGTAATGGCCTTGAACTGCCGGTTAAAGTTGGCCAGGTTGTTAAAGCCGCTGGAATAGCATACCTGCGCTATGCTCATTTCATTTTCCAGTATCAGCTTGCAGGCGTAGCCGATGCGCAGCTCGCTCAGGAACTGGAAATAGGTCCTGGAGGTGCGGGTCTTGAAATAGCGGCAAAAGGAGTGGGGGCTGATGTGCACCGCTTTGGCAACGGTAGCGATCTGGATGGGATTTGTAAAGTTATTGAACGTGTAATGGTAGATCTCGTTGATCTTGTCCGTGCGCTGCAGGCTGTACTCCTGTACAAACCCCAGGCTGCTGAGCAGGCTTTTCTCCGGCGTGGCGGCAATGGCTGCCAGCAGCTCCACCAGGCCGGTGATCTTTTGCGGCCCGCTGGCCTGCAGCATCTGCTCCATTTGCCGGGCCAGCCGCCTGGCCGCGCTGCCGCTGATCCGGATGCCCCTGCGCGCCTGCTGCAGCAGCCGCCGCACCGGCTCCATTTCCGGCAGCTGCAAAAAAGCAGCCCCCCAGCAGTGCTCATGGAAATGAATGGCCACCGCTTCTACTTGCAGTTGGCTACCTGCCTGGAAATAATCCGCGTCGTTGCGCCACATATGCGGCAGGTTGGGGCCCAGCAGCACCAGGTCCCCGTCTGTAAAGCGTTCCATATGATCGCCCACCAGGCGCGTGCCCCTGCCTCTGCGGATCAGCGTCAGCTCTGCCTCCGGGTGATAGTGCCAGTGGTTGTACAGGTACGGCAGGATATCTTCCCGTACGCTGAAGGAGTGCCCGCCATGCACAGACACTTTCCTGAGTATCGGTTTCATCTGTCTTGATGGTGTTGATCAAAAAAAAGCCTTTACAGGTCATTGAAAGCCCGTGAAATGCCAATATAGTATATTTTTTGGCTTGTAATGGACAATGCCGCCCCGGAAAAAACATACAATTTGCAGTATGCTGACATTCCACGTTTGCCTGAAATACCCTTGCGCAGTCATCCACCTGTTGTAATGCCTGCTGCCAGGCCCCCGGCCCTGTGCCGGGTACCAATGGCCTGCCGCCGGCCAGCGTTCCCCCGGCAGCGGTAGTAACAACGGCCAGCGGCACAAAAATGCCTGCTTGCATGGAAGATGCCGGAAAATGTAGTAATATTAACGGGGCTGGATGGAAATGACGCAACACTAAAACATTAACAGATGCAATACCAGGTACTTTGCTGCACGCTGGCGCTGGGCTGCCTTTTCGCCTGCCGGCCCGGCGGCAGAAAAAACGCTGATACTACAATGACCGACACTGCCACCTTCAAGAAGGATGTACATTTCCTGCAGCAACACCTGGACAATGTGGTGCTGCTGCAAAACCCTGCGGACAGCAGCATGGTACTGGTAACGGGCGATTACCAGGCCCGCGTCATGACCAGCTCCGCCCGCGGGATGAACGGTAAAAGCTACGGGTGGATCAACTATGACCTGATCGCTTCCGGCAAATACCAGCCGCATATCAACGCCTATGGCGGGGAGGAACGTTGCTGGCTGGGCCCGGAAGGCGGCCAGTACGGACTGTTCTTTCCGCCCGGCAAGCCCTTTGAATATGAGCACTGGCAAACGCCCGGCTTCATAGATACCGCGGCTTTCAACATGGTAAGCCAGAGCAGTACCGAAGTGGTATACACGAAGGAAGGCGTTTTGCAGAACTATGCCGGCACTGTTTTTAATGTAGGCATAGAGCGGAAGATCCAGCTGCTGGACAAAGCAGAAGCTGCCCGGCAGATAGGAGTGCAGCTGCCCCCCGACATGGCCGTAGTGGCCTACCGTACGGAGAACAAGCTGACCAACACCGGTACGGCAGCCTGGGAGGAGCGCAAGGGCCTGCTGTCCGTCTGGCTGCTGGGCATGTTCACCCCTTCAGACAAAACGGTGATCGTGGTGCCTTTCCGCCAGCAGGACAATGCCCGCGCATTCATCCATGATGATTATTTCGGGAAGATACCGCCGGAACGTTTGCAGCTGCGCAATGGCCTGCTGCTGATGAAAGCGGACGGCCGCGCCCGTGGAAAAGTTGGGCTGGCGCCCGCCATTGCAAAGCCCATGGCCGGCAGCGTAGATACGGAAAGCGGCGCCATTACGCTCATCCTCTTTTCCATCAGCCCCGCCGGCCGTTACGTAAATTCCAAGTGGGAGCAGCAGAAGGAGCCTTACCAGGGAGATGTGGTGAATTGCTATAACGATGGCCCGCTGGCCGACGGCTCGCAGATGGGCCCCTTCTACGAGCTGGAGTCCTCGTCAGATGCCCGTCCCTTGCTGCCCGGCGATTCCATGACCTACCGGCAGACCACCGTGCACCTGGAAGGCAGCCGCGCCGCCCTGGACGCGCTGGCCCGGCAGTTGTGGCAGGTGTCCATAGCGGACATTGCCGCCGCTTTCAACAAACAATAACAAACCAGCAGCTATGGAATATATCCGTTTGTACAATACCGTTAAAGGCATTTTTGCGTACTATCGTAAGCGTTACTACCATCTGGAGCAGGACTGGGATACCCTGGTAAGCAGCCCCCGCCTGTTCTCCCGTCTGCAGGAAGCTGTCGGCGCGCTGCAGCCCGCTGCCGGCGCCACAGCAGCCATACAGGATTACCTGCTGCCGCCCATAGGCTCCCAGGAGATATGGGCCGCTGGCGTTACCTACCTCCGCAGCATGGTAGCCCGCAAAGAGGAGTCCGAGGTGGCTGGCGGCGCTACTTTTTATGACAAGGTCTATGAAGCCGAAAGGCCGGAGCTGTTCTTCAAATCCCTGGCCCACCGCGCAGCAGGGCATGGGCAGGCCGTGTACATCCGCAGGGACTCCACCTGGAACGTGCCCGAGCCGGAGCTTACCCTGTTCCTGGACAGCGCCGGCAGCATACAGGGATACACCATAGGCAACGATATGAGCTCCCGCAGCATAGAAGGCGAGAACCCCCTGTACCTGCCCCAGGCCAAGGTGTACGAAAAAAGCGCCGCCATCGGGCCCTGCCTGCTGGTGCCGGAGCAGCCCCTGCCCGTCACTACGCAGATACATATGCGGATACTCCGCAACGGGCAGCCGCAGTACAACGAAGCAGTGCCCATCAGCCAGATGAAGCGCGGCCACCAGGAGCTGGCCGGCTACCTCTTCCGCGAATGCGATTTCCCCGTTGGCTGCTACCTCATGACAGGCACCTGCCTGGTGCCGGACAGCAGCTTTACCCTGCAGGAGAACGATATGGTGGAGATCACCATCGATCCCATTGGCACATTGGTGAACATAGTGGAAACAAAAAAATAGTGGCACTGCCGCTTATTCTTAACACATCGTTAATGCAGCATCTCATATAGCTAAAATGCTATTATATTAGTTTTGTTCACTAAAGTACCTTTAGTGAAGGAGCACAAAAAGGGACTGGGAGCAATGCAAACTTGGCACCTTGCTATTTCAGGATCAGTTATGTCAACGTGATTGTCATTTTCGTTTTATTACCAATCATCCTTCCACCATGCAAAAAATTTACATTTGGAAGCCAGGCTTCCTCGCACTGTTGCTATGCCTGTGTGTGAGCACCGTGCTGGCCCAACGTGTGATCACCGGTAAGGTAACCAGTACGGCAGACAGTACCGGGCTGCCGGGGGTGACCATTACCATGCAGGGCGCCCCGGGCGGCACCGTTACAGACGGTAACGGCCGTTTCTCCCTGCAGGTGCCTGCCGGCGTGCGGGCCCTCAGCTTTTCCTACCTGGGCTACCGGCCCCAGACCTTTACCATTGGGCAGCAGTCCAACATTACCGTGGCCCTGGAAGCCGCCAGCAAAGGGCTGAGCGAAGTGCTGGTAGTAGGCTACGGCACCCAGACCCGCCGGGATGTGACCGGCACCATTGCTTCCATTAAGGGCGCCGACATCCGGAACCTGCCCGTGAGCGATGCGGCCCAGGCCTTGCAGGGACGGGCCAGCGGCGTGGACATTGTACGCTCCAACGGATCGCCCGGCACTACGCCCAGCATCCGCATACGCGGCACCGGCACCATCAACAACGCAGAGCCGCTGGTAGTGATAGACGGGGTGCCGGCCGGCAGCATCAACGATGTGAATCCCAACGATATCGCCTCCATGGAGATCCTGAAGGACGCCTCTTCCTCCGCCATCTACGGTACGCGGGCGGCCAACGGCGTGATCCTTATTACCACCAAGAAAGGCAACTACAACGAAAAGCTGCGCGCCTCCGTAAATGTTTACCACGGCGTGTCCAACGCCATCCGCCATATTCCGCTGCTTACCGCGCCGGAACTGGTAATGCTGAAGCAGGAGCGCTACACCAACGACGGTATTGCCATTGATCCCGTCTGGCAGGACCCTTACTACGCCGTGCAACGCACAGACTGGCAGAAAGCCATCCTGCGCTCCGGCCAGGTCACCAATGCGGATGTAAGCCTGCGTGGCGGCAATGCCACTTCCAACTATATGTTCAGCGCCGGCTACTACGACGAAAAGGGCATTGTGGAGAACACCTATTTCAAAAGATACTCCGTGCGCATCAACTCCGAGCACAAGCTGGGCAAGCGCTTTAAAGTAGGGGAGAACATCCAGCTCACCTATAAGGAAAGCTGGGGCTTTGATACCTACTCCACCCAGACCGGCCTGCTCTTCAGCGCCCTGCGCTTTAACCCCGCCATTCCCGTGCGCAACGAGAACGGCAGCTACGGCTCCTCCAAAGCCAGCAACGAGCTGGGCGACATCAATAACCCGGTGTTCACCTCCGAGACCAGCGACGGCTGGGACAGGAACTACCGCCTGCTGGGCAACGTGTACGCAGAGCTGGAGATCATGGAAGGCCTTACCCTGCGGGGCAACTACGGTTTTGACGGCAGCATCTTCAACCAGTACAGCTTTGTGCCCCGGGTGCTGGACCAGACCCGTACCCGCGCCCAGGCCGAGCTGTGGAACCGCAGCGAAAGCAACAGCTCCCAGCTGGGCGAGGTATTCCTGACCTACAACAGGCTGCTGGCTGGCAAACACCGTATAACCGCCACCGGTGGTTACTCCGTGCAAACCCAGAACGGTTATTTCTTCAGGGCCGAAAGCTGGGGATTCAACGACGAGTCGGAAGATCAGCGTGTGCTGGATAACGGTAACGACTACCGCGCCATCAACGGCAACTTCAACCCCGAAAGCGCACTGGCCTCCGGCTTTATCCGCGGCTTTTACGGTTACAAGGATAAATACCTGCTCACCGCCACCTTCCGCGCCGACGGCTCGTCCCGGTTCCCGGAAGGCAAGCGCTGGGGCTATTTCCCCGCCTTCTCCCTGGGCTGGCGCGTATCAGACGAAGCTTTCTTCAGGGAGGGCCTGCCCTTTGTCAGCAACCTGAAGGTGACCGGCGGCTGGGGACAGCTGGGTAACCAGAACGTGGACGATTTCCAGTACCTGGCGCCCATTACCCGGAACCGCCGCTATTCCTTTGGCGGGGAGCCTTATACCGGTATCTGGAACTCCAGCCTGGCTAACCCGGACATTACCTGGGAAAAGGCAGAAATGACCAACATCAGCATGGAGCTGGGCTTCCTGGAAAACAGGCTGAACGCCACCATTACCTGGTTCAATAAAAATACCCGCGACATGCTGGTGCCCGCGCCTGCAATGGACCTGCACGGCACTTCCGGCATACCGGACCGCAACATCGGCGAAATGAACAACCGTGGCTTTGAGCTGGAGCTGGGCTACCAGGGCGGCAGCAAGGAGTTTACCTATAACATTGCCGCCAATGCCTCCTTCATCAGCAACAAGGTGACCAAACTGTACGAAGCCGGCACTTTTATCGGATCCACCGAATACGGCCGCCAGAACGCGGAAATTTCCCGCACCTATGAAGGGCAGCCCATCGCTTCCTTTTACGGCTGGAAAACAGGCGGCGTGTACCAGACGCAGGAGCAGATCAACCGGGACCCCAATATTGCCAATGATGACCGCAAAGGCAGCATCCGTCCCGGCGACATGATCTTCCTGGACATGAACGGCGACGGCATGGTGAACGAGAACGACCGCGTGTACCTGGGCGACCCGAACCCCGACCTTACCTACGGCATTCAGGCAGGCGCCAGCTACAAGGGCTTTGATCTCAGCCTTTCCTTTACCGGCGTGGCAGGGGTGAAGCTGTACAATGCAGACCGCATGCAGGGTACAGACCCTACCTATCCGTACAATATGTACGCTGAAATGCTGGACCGCTGGCACGGCGAAGGCACCAGCAATACGGTGCCGCTGATGACGCTGGACAGCGATAACCAGAATAACCGCGTGTCCGACCGCTTTGTAGAGAACGGCAGCTACTTCACGCTGCGGAATGCCACCCTGGGCTACACCATCCCGGCCAGGCTATGGGGCCGTTCCGGCATTTCCGATATGCGCGTGTACGTGGCCGCGCAGAACCTGTTCATCCTCACGGATTATACCGGCCTGTCGCCTATGCTGGGATATCCCAACAACAACGACGGCAACCGGCAGCGCGGCGTGGATGTAGCCGCCTATCCGCAGGCCAGGAGCTTTACCTTCGGCGCCACGATCAATTTCTAACCTGTTAAACTGTGATATTATGCAACCCAGGAAATATATATACCTGCTGTGCAGCGCCGCCCTATTGCTGGCGGCCGCCTGCAATGTGCTGGACGTAGAGCCCAAAGGCAGCTATACCACCGGCAACTACTGGCGCAACCAGGGCGATGCGCTGGACGGCATCACCGGCATCTACAACGTACTGCTGGAAGAGGAGTATACCGGCTTCCGGGAATTTGTGTTCGATAACTGCTCCGACGACCAGGTGCGGGGCGGCGACCACGGTTATGACCAGGCCATAGAGGATTTTACCTACGATGCTTCCACACCTTCCGTGAGAACGGGCTGGAGGTGGAAGTACGAGCAGATCAACCGCGCCAACAATGCCCTGATATACATCCCGGACATTACCGACATTGACCCCGCCATCAGGGACCGCTGCCTGGGCGAAGCGCATTTCCTGCGCGCCTTTGCCTACTGGCGGCTGATGGTGCTGTACGGCGAGGTGCCCATTATTACGGAAGAGGATGTGCTCAATGACAACTACAACAAGCCCAAGGTAAGTATTGATACCCTGCGGCAGTATATAGAAGCCGACCTGCTGCAGGCCGCGGAGCTGCTGCCGGAAACCTACGAGGCCGGCGACAGGGGGCGCGTAAGCAAGGGCTCCGCCTGGGGCCTGCTCTGCAAGCTGTATATGTACTGGGAAAAGCTGGACAAGGCCATTGAATACGGCAGCAAAGTGGTGAACAATGCCAACTATGCGCTGGCGCCCAATTACGTGGACAATTTCAACGCCGCCACCGGCAATAACTCCGAGATGCTGTTTGCCGTACAGTCGGAAAACGGCTGGGGCTATACGGATTTTGTGACCTACCATGCGCCGCGCGCCTGGGGTGGGTGGAGCTTCTTCTATCCCGTAAAAGGGCTGGTAGACGAGTTTGAGCCCGGCGATCCCCGCAAGGAGGTATGCATCATGCAGGCTGGCGATCAGGTGGATATCGGTACGGAAATAGCTACCTACGATCCTTCCCTGTCCGGCACCGGCTACCACTACCGCAAGTTCTGCCGCTGGCTGAAGTCCGGCGGCCTGGATTTTTCCATGAAAACGCCGCTGCTGCGTTCCGCAGATGTGTACCTGCTGGTAGCCGAAGCCAAGATACGCACCCTGGGGCCGGGCGCCGGCGATGCAGAGATCAATGCAGTGCGCCGGCGCGCTTCCGCCGCCCTGCCTCCTGTGAGCGGCGCCGGTATGGCGGAGCTGATGCACGAGCGCCGCGTGGAGCTGTGCGGCGAGAACCAGCGCCACCAGGACCTGATGCGCTGGGACAAGGCGCAGCTGATAGACATTACCGAATACTACAACAAGCCCAAGCTTACCTATAATGGCTCGCAGGAGCCCATAGGCGGTGCCCCGCGCACCTTTGTGCGCCCCAAGCATTACTATTTCCCCATACCGCAGCAGGAAATAGACCGCAGCAAGGGCGTGCTGGTGCAGAACCCGTACTACCAGAACTAGCAAAAGGTGAAGTGTTGATAAAAGGAGCCCTGTACCGGTACACCCGGGCAGGGCTTTTTAAATGCAGGACCCTGCATGCATTATTCTATTAAGTGTCATTTGTACAATAAAAGGAATAATTGTATCTTTCAGCTATATCCCGAACCAAACGCAACCAGGATGACACGTTATAAAGAACTGCTGGCCACCGTTGCCGTAGCCTCCACCTTGTTTACCGCTACCTATGCGCAGGCACCGCAACAGCTGACCGTGCAGGTCAGCAGGCCCGGCGCCCCCATACAGCCCACGATGTGGGGCATTTTCTTTGAGGACATCAATTTTGCGGCAGACGGCGGCCTGTACGCCGAGCTGGTAAAGAACCGCTCCTTTGAATTTGACCTGCCCCGCATGGGCTGGGAGGAAGTGAAGCAGGACAGCGCCACCGGCAGTATACTGATCATTAACCGCCGGGAAGAGCACCCCAACAATCCCCGTTACGCCCGCATCACGGTGCAGGCGCCCGAAGGGGCGTATGGCCTGGTGAATGAAGGCTTCCGGGGCATGGGCATTGAAAAGGGCAAGCAGTATCATTTTTCCATGCTGGCCGCTGCGCCCGCCAGCGCCCGTATCAAAGCGCGGCTGGTGCTGCTGGATGAGCAAGGGCAAAATATAGGAGAGGCGGCATTAAGCGGCTTTACCGGCAGCTGGCAACAGCATAAAGCAGTGCTGACCGCCACCGCCACCGCCGCCAAAGGCAGGCTGCAGGTACTGTTCAGTGGCGAAGGGGAGATAGATGTAGACATGGTGTCCCTGTTCCCGGCAGATACCTGGAAGCAAAGACCCGGCGGCCTGCGGGCCGACCTGGTGCAGATGCTGGCCGCCCTGAAGCCCGGCTTTATCCGCTTTCCCGGCGGCTGCATTGTAGAGGGGCGGGACCTCCTTACCCGTTACCAGTGGAAGAAAACCGTAGGCCCTCCCGAAGAGCGCAAGCTCATCATCAACCGCTGGAACACGGAGTTCAGGCACCGTTCCACTCCGGACTATTTCCAGAGCTTCGGGCTGGGCTTCTTTGAATATTTCCAGCTGGCAGAAGACCTGGGCGCCGCGCCGCTACCCATTCTCAACTGCGGGATGGCCTGCCAGTTCAACACCGGCGAAGTGGTGGCCATGAACGAGCTGGACCCTTACATACAGGATGCGCTGGACCTCATCGAGTTTGCCAATGGCGATACCAGCACCCGGTGGGGAAAGCTGCGTGCGGATATGGGGCATCCCGCGCCCTTTAACCTCACCATGCTGGGCGTGGGCAATGAGCAGTGGGATGCGCAGTATGTAGAGCGCTACAAGGTATTTGAGCAGGCCATCCTGTCAAAATACCCGGGCATAAAGCTGATTGCCAGCGCAGGGCCCTTCTCCAAAGGCCCTATGTTCGACTACCTGTGGAAGGAGCTGAAAGGCAGCCGCGCCGGCTTTATTGATGAGCATTACTATATGCCCCCCGCCTGGTTCCTGGCCAATGCCGGCCGCTATGACCACTATGACCGCAGGGGGCCTAGGATATTTGCCGGGGAATATGCCGCCCACACCAAAGAAGGTAAGGAACCGGAAAGCCGCAATACCTGGGGCAGCGCGCTGGCAGAAGCCGCTTTCATGACCGGCCTGGAGCGGAACGCCGATATTGTGCACATGGCTTCCTATGCTCCCTTGTTTGCCCATGTGGATGCCTGGCAATGGCGCCCCGACCTCATCTGGTTTGATAACCTGCGGGTAGTTGGCACCCCTAACTATTATGTGCAGCAGCTGTTTGCCGCCAACAAAGGCACGCAGGTGGTGCCCGTGCTGCGCAACGGCGCTGTACTGGCCGGCCAGGACAGCCTTTATGCCAGCGCGGTAATAGACGCTCCCGCTAAAAAGATATTGCTCAAGATCGTCAATGTATCTTCCCGGCCCGTACCCTTCAACGTAGTGCTGGAAGGCGCAGTAGCGGCCGGCCAGGCGCCGGTGCAGCAGGTGCTGACTGCCCCCGGTACCGGGGACATCAATACCCTGGACAGGCCCCGCAACATTATGCCCGTGGAGCAAACGCTCAACACTTCCCGCAACAACCTGCAGGTTACTGCCGGCCCCGCTTCCCTGAATGTAGTGGCAATTCCTTATAGGTGAAGGGGTGAAAAGTGAAGGGTTGCATTATGCACCGCTTCCCGCCTATTCACCTTTCACTATTCACCCTTCACTATTCACTTTTTTAGTATTTTGTGTTATGGAACAATTCAACCTGGATTTCGATCTGCAGGGCCGGAATTACGTCATACCCGTTACCCTGCATCATGAGCATGGCGCCACATTTTACAGGGCTGCGATCGGGGAAGACCATGTCATTGATTATTACCGGCAGGAGAATGGTACGCTCAAGCCTGAGATGACCGTATTGGAAGACCCGCAGCTGGTAAATGCCATTGCCACCAGGATACTGGAGCACCTGCACGGGCCGGATAACAACCGTTACCCGTCTGTGCCTTAACCCGGTATATGCCAGCCAGGCGGATCGTCAAACAATTATAACCATGCTTTATTGCAACCGTACCCTACCGCGAACAGGCACCCGCTGTTTTAACAGGTTATATTTGTCCGTATTAGTAAAAGTATCAATCATTTACATCTTATTAACAATTAACCGGCGTAAATTGCAGAACTTGCAGCAGGGCCGCTTGCCTACCTTTTAACCAATACATACGTGGTGAAAATGATGGAGAATAACGGATTGAAAAACTATCTCTTCTTGTTGGAACTGGTGCGTGAAGAGGACATTGATACGCTCGAATATCTATACCGGGGTGTGCAGGAGCGATATGAACAGCACGCCGAAAATTCCCCTGGCGACCTTGAAAAATACCTACGGTACTATCCCGCCAGGCTGAAGAGCGCACAGCAGCTGGCAGCACAATGGTTGGAGCGTTACCCGCGATCCTATGCCGCCCATATCATCCTTGCCAATGCCATACTGTGCGATGCCTATGCCAGGAGGGGCCACCTGCCCGCACAGGATGCTTCCGTATACAGTCTCAAAAGTCTCCAAACCGGCATGGACCGTGCCGCCGCTTTGCTGGAAGCCGCTGTAGCGCTTTCTGCCAGGCCCTTTCATGCCTGGCTGTACCTGGGGTATATGTATGCCGTGGACGCCCGTTATGGCGATGAAAAGGAATGGCTGCTGGAAGAGATCGGCGTGGTGTGCCAGCTGCCGCTCTGGTATAAAAGAGCGGAGCAGCTGGAGCCCGGCTCCGTTACTTTACGTATAGCCATGCTGGATGCCCTGCGCCGAGGACAACCCGTTGCCTGGGACGACAGCATGCAGGCCTACGCCTACCTGCTGTACAGCGGCCTGTCTGTCAGCGCCCGCAACCAGGTGCGCGCCGCTTACCGGGGGCACTACGCACAGTACTGCTGGCAGCATAAGCAAATGCCCGAAGCAGCG
>Ga0164243_10000960_pt1 | contig 50246 bp, 37 predicted proteins | sample OricompcompostOP_FD_108781 | JGI IMG/M metagenome (GOLD analysis project Ga0164243, IMG submission 108781) | Organic Plus compost microbial communities from Emeryville, California, USA - Original compost - Organic plus compost (OP) | ecosystem: Engineered > Solid waste > Mixed feedstock >... | reverse complement strand
CCGTCGGGTGCTCGCGGAGCAGGGCGTGCAGGCGCGGGTCGTGTCGGCTCCCTGCTGGGAGTGGTTCCAGGAGCAGAGCGAGGAGTACCGCGCCTCGGTCCTGCCTGCCGGGATCCGCGCGCGGGTGAGCGTGGAGGCGGGCTTGGCGATGTTCTGGCACGGGATCGTCGGCGACGCCGGCCGCAGCGTGTCCATCGAGCGCTACGGCGCCTCCGCCGACTACAAGACCCTCTACCGCGAGTTCGGCCTCACCACCGAGGCTGTCGTCGAGGCGGCGAACGAGAGCATCCAGGCGGCGGCCTCCTGAGAAGGCCGCATCCCAACTGAACGGAGTGCAACGACCATGACCGAGTCCCCGACGGCCGCACTGTCCGCGGCGGGCGTGAGCATCTGGCTCGACGACCTGTCCCGCCAGCGGATCAGCTCCGGCGGCCTGCAGAACCTCATCGACACGCGCAACGTGGTGGGTGTGACGACCAACCCGACGATCTTCGCCGGCGCCCTCGCGCACGGCGAGTCCTACGCCAAGCAGGTCGCCGAGCTCGTCGCCGCAGGCAAGAGCCTCGAGGAGGTCGTCACGGCCGTGACCACGGACGACGTCCGGGACGCCTGCGACATCTTCCGGCCGATCTACGACGCGACCCTCGGCTTCGACGGCCGGGTGTCCATCGAGGTGGAGCCGCGCCTGGCGCACGACACTGCCGGCACCATCCAGCAGGCCTCCCTGCTGTGGCACACCGTCGGGCGCCCGAACCTGCTCGTGAAGATCCCCGCGACGCTCGCCGGGCTCGAGGCGATCACCGAGACCATCGCCGCGGGCATCAGCGTGAACGTCACCCTGATCTTCAGCCTTGGCCGCTACCGCGAGGTCATCAACGCCTACCTGACCGGCCTGGAGCGGGCGAAGGAGGCCGGCATCGACCTGTCCACCATCCACTCGGTCGCGTCGTTCTTCGTCTCCCGCGTGGACACGGAGGTCGACAAGCGCCTGGAGGCCATCGGCACTCCCGAGGCCCGCGCGCTGAAGGGCCAGGCGGGCCTGGCGAACGCGCGCCTGGCCTACGAGGTCTTCGAGCAGGAGTTCGCCTCGGCCCGGGCCGCCGCCCTGCTGGCTGCGGGAGCGAACAAGCAGCGCCCGCTCTGGGCCTCCACCGGGGTCAAGGACCCGGCCTTCCCGGACACCCTGTACGTGACGGGCCTGGTCGCGCCGCAGACCGTCAACACCATGCCGGAGAAGACGCTCGAGGCGACCTTCGACCACGCCGAGATCACCGGCGACACGGTCACGGGCAGCTACGCCGCCGCCAACGGCGTGCTCGACGCGCTCGACGGCCTGGGCATCTCCTACACGGACGTCGTGGAGCTGCTCGAGAAGGAGGGCGTCGAGAAGTTCATCGCCTCCTGGAACGAGCTGCTGGACACCGTCACCGCGATGATGGAGTCGGCCCGATGAGCGGGCCGGCCGTCCGCGCCACCGGGGCAGCACGCGCGGCCGCCGAGGCCACGGTCGCCATCCTCGTCGCCGACAAGGTGGCCTCCAGCATCGCCGCGGGCGACGCGACCCTCTGGGGGCCTGAGGCCGAGCACGAGGCGAGCATCCGCCTGGGCTGGACGCAGGCGGACACGGTGTCCGCCCCGCTCGTTCCCGAGATCGTCGCCCTGCGCGAGGAGCTCAATGCCGCCGGCGTGGACCGCATCGTCCTGTGCGGGATGGGGGGCTCCTCGCTGGCCCCGGAGGTGATCACGCAGACGGCGGATGTGCCGCTTGTCGTGCTCGACTCCACGCACCCCGACCAGATCGCCGCGGCCGTGGACACCGAGCTGGAGCGCACCGCCGTCGTGGTGTCGTCCAAGTCCGGCTCCACTGTGGAGACGGACAGCCAGCGCCGCCTGTTCGAGGAGCGCTTCCGTGCGGCGGGCATCGACCCGGCCGGCCGGATCGTCGTCGTCACCGACCCCGGCTCACCGCTGGAGGCCTCGGCGCGTGAGGCGGGCTACCGCGTGTTCACGGCCGACCCGCACGTCGGCGGGCGCTACTCCGCGCTGACCGCCTTCGGCCTGGTGCCCAGCGGCCTGGCCGGCGTCGATATCGCGCAGCTGCTCGCGGACGCCTCGGCAGCGCGCCCCCTGCTGGAGTCCGACTCCGAGGACAACCCGGCGCTCACCCTCGCTGCGGCGCTCGCGGCGACGCAGCCGCGGCGCGACAAGTTCGCCCTGCTGGCCGACACGACGACGATCGTGGGTCTTCCGGACTGGGCCGAGCAGCTCATCGCCGAGTCCACCGGCAAGGAGGGCACCGGCATCCTGCCCGTGGTGCTCGACGTGCTCGCCCCCGAGCTGCTGGACCGTCCGGCGGACCTGCAGCTCGCCCGCATCGTCGCCGACGCGTCCCACGAGCCGGACGACGCCGACGAGGACGCCGTGTTCGTCAGCGGCCCGCTCGGCGCCCAGTTCCTCCTCTGGGAGTACGCCGTCGCGATCGCCGGGCGGCTGCTGGGCATCAACCCCTTCGACCAGCCCGACGTCGAGTCGGCCAAGGCCGCCGCACGGGGCCTGCTCGACGCGCCCCCGGCCCCCGAGCCGCCGCTGTTCAGCGAGAACGGCATCGCGGTCAGCGCCCACGGCCTGGACCTCAGCGGCGTGAGCACCGTCGCCGGCGCCCTCGACGCGCTCTTCGGGGCCCTCGGCCCGGACGGCTATGTCGCCGTGCAGGCGTATCTGGACCGGCTGGAGCGGGTGGACCTCGCCGTTCTGCGCGACCTCGTCGCGGCCCGCTGCGACCGCCCGACGACCTTCGGCTGGGGCCCGCGCTTCCTGCACTCCACCGGGCAGTACCACAAGGGCGGCGCGCCCGTCGGCGTGTTCCTCCAGATCGTCGACACGCCCGCTGCCGACATCGCCATCCCCGGCCGGCCGTTCACCTTCGGCGAGCTCATCCGCGCGCAGTACGGCGGCGACGCCCAGGTGCTCGCCGAGCACGGCCGTCCGGTGCTGACGCTCCAGATCGACGACTCGGACTCGGCCGCCCAGGCGCTCCTGGCCGCGATCGGCTGATGGCCGAGATGACGCCCGCTCTCATCGGCCCGAATCAGAATCCCCTTCGGGTCGACGTCGACCGCCGCCTGAACCGCATCGCCGGTCCCTGCGGCCTCATCATCTTCGGCGTGACCGGCGACCTGTCGCGCAAGAAGCTGATGCCCGCCGTGTACGACCTCGCGAATCGCGGCCTGCTGCCCCCCGGCTTCGCGCTGGTGGGCTTCGCCCGCCGCGAGTGGGCCCACGAGGACTTCGAGAAGGAGGTCCACGACGCGGTCCGCGAGCACGCGCGCACGCCCTTCGACGAGGGGGTGTGGCAGCAGCTGCGGCAGGGCATCCGCTTCGTGCCCGGCACCTTCGATGACGACAAGGCGTTCCAGAAGCTGCGCGAGACGATCGAGGAGCTCGACCGCGAGCGCGGCACCATGGGCAACCACGCCTTCTACTTCTCGATCCCGCCGGGCTCCTTCCCGATCGTCACCCAGCAGCTCAAGGCCTCCGGGCTGTCGGAGCCGCAGCCCGGCCAGTGGCGTCGCGTGGTCGTGGAGAAGCCCTTCGGCCGCGATCTGCAGTCCGCCCGGGAGCTCAACGACGTGCTCGCCACGGTGTTCCCCTCGGACGCGGTGTTCCGCATCGACCACTATCTCGGCAAGGAGACGGTGCAGAACATCCTCGCGCTGCGCTTCGCGAACGAGCTGTTCGAGCCGATCTGGAACGCCAGCTACGTGGACCACGTGCAGATCACCATGGCCGAGGACATCGGCGTGGCCGGCCGGGCGGGCTACTACGACGGCATCGGCGCCGCACGCGACGTCATCCAGAACCACCTGCTGCAGCTGCTGGCGCTCACGGCGATGGAGGAGCCGATCTCCTTCGACGCGCGCGATCTGCGTGCCGAGAAGGAGAAGGTGCTGGCCGCGGTCTCGCTGCCCAAGGACCTGTCCACCGCCACCGCTCGCGGCCAGTACGGCTCCGGCTGGCAGGGCGGGGAGAAGGTGCTGGGCTTCCTCGAGGAGAAGGGGATGAACCCCCAGTCCACGACGGAGACCTACGCGGCGCTGAAGCTCAACATCGACACCCGCCGCTGGGCCGGCGTGCCGTTCTACCTGCGCACGGGCAAGCGCCTGGGCCGCCGCGTCACCGAGATCGCGGTGGTCTTCAAGCGCGCGCCGCAGTACCTCTTCGCGGAGGCGCAGACCTCGGCACTGGGCCAGAACGCCCTCGTGATCCGCATCCAGCCCGACGAGGGCGTCACGATCCGCTTCGGCTCGAAGGTGCCCGGCACGGCGATGCAGATCCGCGACGTCACCATGGACTTCGGCTACGGCCACGCGTTCACCGAGGCGAGCCCGGAGGCGTACGAGCGGCTCATCCTCGACGTGCTGCTGGGCGACCCGCCGCTGTTCCCCCGCCACGAGGAGGTGGAGCTGTCCTGGCGCATCCTCGACCCGGTCGAGGAGTACTGGGCCTCGGGCGGCAAGCCGGAGACGTATCGTCCGGGGACCTGGGGCCCCGCGTCCGCGGACGCCCTGCTCGCTCGCGATGGAAGGGTGTGGCGCCGGCCATGATCATCGACCTGCCCGACACGACGGTGAGCGCGATCTCCAAGGCGCTCGTCACGATCCGCGAGGACGGCGGCGCCGTCGCGCTCGGCCGCGTGCTGACCCTCATCGTCTCCACGACGCCGGAGAAGATGGAGGACGCGATCGCCGCGGCGAACGACGCCTCCAGCGAGCACCCGATGCGCGTCATCGTCGTCGCCGCCCCCGACGGCGACGACAGCGCAGCGGGCGGCGAGGCGTCTCGCCTGGACTGCCAGATCCGCGTCGGCGGCGATGCCGGCGCCAGCGAGGTGATCATCCTGCACGCCTACGGCGAGACCGCCGGCGATGAGGAGAGCCTGGTCATGGGCCTCCTGCTGCCGGACGCGCCGGTCGTCGTCTGGTGGCTCGGCGCCTGGCCCGATCACGCCGCGCGCTCCTCTCTCGGGGCGATCGCCACGCGACGCATCACCGACTCCGCATCGCAGCCCGACCCGCAGGCCGCGCTGCTCAAGCTCGCGAGCACCTACACCCCCGGTGACACGGACCTCGCCTGGACCCGGCTGACGCCGTGGCGTTCGCAGATCGCCGCTGCCCTGGACCAGCCGCCGTACGAGCCGGTGACCTCCGCGGAGGTCTCCGGTGCGAAGACCTCGCCGTCCACGGAGCTGTTCGCCGCGTGGCTGCAGCTGCAGCTGGGCGTGCCGGTGGCCTGCAAGCTCGACTACGACAACCAGGGCTTCGGCGGGATCCATTACGTGTCGCTGACGCGCTCCAGCGGGGAGACGCGCCTGGAGCGGGTGCAGGCCGGCGTCGCGAAGCTCACCCAGCCGGGCCAGCCCGACCACGAGATCGCGCTGCCGCGGCGCAGCCTGAGGGAGTGCCTGGCCGAGGAGCTGCGCCACCTCGACCCGGACGAGGTCTACGGCGCCGTGATCGTGGACGGGCTGCCCCAGGTCGTGGCCGCGCAGGTGCGCGCATGAGCGGCGCGGCGGAGGCACGGGTCCTGGTGCACCGGGATGCGCAGGCGCTCGCCCGCTCCGCCGCCAAGCGCGTGGAGGACGCCCTCGAGGACGCTCTGGAAGCCCGGGAGACGGTGCACTTCTGCATCACGGGAGGCACGATCGGCGTGCGGGTGCTCGCCGAGCTCGCGCAGCTGCAGAACGTCGGCGAGCCGGCGGATCGGCTCAACTGGGACCGCATCCACATCTGGTGGGGAGACGAGCGCTTCGTCCCGGCAGACAGCCCCGACCGCAACGACGGCCAGGCCCGCGCCGCGCTCATCGACGTGCTCGCCCTGCCCGAGCAGAACCTGCATCCTTTCCCGTCTGCGGATCAGGGGCTGCAGCTCGATGACGCTGCCGCGGCCTTCGCGCAGACGCTTGCCCGCTACGGCACGGCAGCGAGCCCGGCGGCCCCGGTCTTCGACCTGCAGCTGCTGGGCGTCGGCCCCGACGGGCACATCGACTCGCTGTTCCCGGGCCGGCCGGAGCTGGAGGAGACGGTCGCCACGGTTCTCCCGGTGCGCGACTCCCCCAAGCCGCCCCCCGCGCGCCTGACGCTCACCTACCCCGTCGTCAACGCGGCGCGGCGCACCTGGCTCGTGCTCTCCGGCGCCGAGAAGGGCGAGGCGCTGGCCCGGGGCCTGAGGGACGGCGACCGGAGACGCACGCCCTTCGCCGGGGCGAGCGGCACCGAGGAGACCCTCATCCTCACCGACGCCGCTGCCGCCGCGCAGCTGCCGGAAGGCCGCGCCGAGAGCGTCGAGGACGACTGAGCGCACGCCGGCCGGCGTCGACGCGGCCGCTCAGGCAGTGGGCTGCGCCGCTCGGCAGTCGGCTGCGCCGCTCAGGCGGTGGCGGTGCCGCGGCGTTCGCGCAGGCGCCGCAGAGCGTCCTCGAGGATCTCCGCGGCCTCCTCCTCGCTGCGCCGCTCCTAGACGTACGCGAGATGGGTCTTGTACGGCTCCTGGCGCGCCAGCGTCGGCGGGTTCTCCCGATCCCGCCCGGCGGGCAGACCCGAGTACGGGCTGTCGATCGTCTCGGGGATCTCCTCCTCGGGCAGGCTCGCCGAGAAGTAGCGCACCGTCTCGTTGCCCAGCGCGTCCCAGTAGGACACGGCGACGCGCTCGGCGTGGTGACCGCGGTCCTGCTCCCCCATCGGGCCGGAGCCGACGCGCGAGCCGCGGATGGCGCTGCCTCCCGAAGCCATCAGAGACCACCCCCGAAGCGCGTGATGATGCCCAGCGTGACGATCACTGCGAACCAGATGATGCCCAGCACGACGGTGATCCTGTTCAGGTTTCGCTCGGCGACGCCGGAAGCGCCCAGGCTCGAGGTGACGCCGCCGCCGAACATGTCGGACAGGCCGCCGCCGCGCCCCTTGTGCAGGAGGATGAGCAGCGTCAACAGGATGCTGGTGAGCGCCAGGATGATCTGGAGGATCACCTCGAGAACGACGAGCACGTCTGAACCTTCCGTCGAGCGGCGCGGGGCGCCGGGCCAGAGACGAGTATAGCGGCGGGCCTTCCGGTGAGCTTACGCGACGACGTGCTTCTTGAACCGCACGATCGCGCTGAACTCGTCCACCACGAGGCTGGCACCGCCGACGAGCGCGCCATCGATGTCCGGCTGGCGCAGGAAGCCGGCGATGTTCGCCGCCTTGACCGAGCCGCCGTACAGCAGCCGCACCGCGTCGCCCGCCTCCGCGCCGAGCACCTCGCCCACCGCGCCGCGCAGAGCCTGACAGACCTCCTGGGCCTGCTCGGCCGTCGCGGCCTGACCGGAGCCGATCGCCCAGACCGGCTCGTAGGCGACCACGAGCTCCGCGCCCTGGGGCACCGACGCCAGCGCGGCGCGCAGCTGCCCGACCGGCACGGCGCTGGGTCCGTGCTGCTCGAGATCCTCCGCGGTCTCTCCCACGCACAGCACCGGCACGAGCCCGTGCCGGTACGCGGCCGCGACCTTCGCCGCCACGATCTCGTCGCTCTCGCCGTGCAGCGTGCGCCGCTCCGAGTGGCCGACGATCACGTAGCGGCAGCCCAGCTGCGCGAGGAACTGACCTGAGATCTCCCCCGTGTACGCGCCGGAGTCGTGCACCGACAGGTCCTGCGCCCCATAGGCGATCGGCAGCTTGTCGGCCGAGACGAGGGTCTGCACCGAGCGCAGGTCGGTGAACGGCGGGAACACCGCCACCTCCGCGTCGGCCTCCTCGTGCTTGGCGTCCTGCAGGCTCCACACGAGCTTCTGCACGAAGGCGATCGCCTGCAGATGGTCGAAGTTCATCTTCCAGTTGCCCGCGATGAGCGGGACGCGCTGCGCTACCATCCGAGCGCCTCCAGTCCCGGCAGGCGCTTGCCCTCGAGGAACTCGAGACTCGCCCCGCCTCCGGTGGAGATGTGACCGAAGTCGCCGTCCTCGAAGCCGAGCTGGCGCACCGCGGCGGCCGAGTCTCCTCCGCCCACGACCCCGAGGCCCTTCGTCTCGGTGAGCGCCTGCGCCACCGCCCGCGTGCCCGCTGCGAAGGCCGGGAACTCGAAGACCCCCATCGGGCCGTTCCAGAACACCGTCTCCGAGTCGCGGATCAGCTCGGCGAAGCGCGCGGCGCTGTCCGGACCGATGTCCAGGCCGATGCCGGTCGCGCCGAAGGGCGTCTCCTCGATCGCGGAGTCGCGGGTGACCACGTGCTCCGCGTCGCCGGCGAAACGCTCCGCGACGACGACGTCGGTGGGCAGCACCAGGGTGACGCCCAGCTCCTGCGCCTTCTGCAGATAGCCGCGTACGGTGTCCAGCTGATCCCGCTCCAGCAGGCTCGCGCCCACCGCGAAGCCCCGCGCGGCGAGGAAGGTGAACAGCATTCCTCCGCCGATGAGCAGGTTGTCCACGCGCGGCAGCAGGTGGTCGATCACGCCGAGCTTGTCGGACACCTTCGAGCCGCCGAGCACAACGGTGTACGGCTTCGCCGGCTCCTGCGTGAGACGGGTGAGCACCTTCAGCTCCGCGTCCACGAGCAGGCCCGCGGCGCTGGGCAGCAGCCCGGCGAGCTCGTAGACGCTCGCCTGCTTGCGGTGCACCACCCCGAAGCCGTCCGAGACGAAGAGCTCGCCGAGGGCGGCGAGCCGCCGGGCGAAGGCCAGCCGCTCGGCGTCGTCCTTCGCGGTCTCCCCGGGGTTGAAGCGCAGGTTCTCCAGCAGGGCGATCTGGCCGTCCTGCAGCGCGTCCACGGCGGCCTCGGCCTCAGGGCCGACCGTGTCGCCGGCGAAGGCGACCGGACGGTCCAGAAGCTCCGCCAGGCGCCGGGCGACCGGCGCGAGGCTGTACTGCGCCTCCGGCTCGCCCTGGGGGCGTCCCAGGTGGCTGATGACGATCACCTTCGCGCCGGCCTCCAGCAGCAGCACGAGGGTGCCGAGGGAGGCCCGGATGCGGCCGTCGTCCGTGATGACCTCGCCGTCCAGGGGGACGTTGAGGTCGCAGCGGACGATGACGCGCTTACCGGCGAGGGGACCCAGACTCTCGATCGTGCGCAGGGCCACGGTCTCGCGCCTCCGTGTCAGAGCTTCGAGGCGACGAGCTCGGTCAGGTCGACCAGGCGGTTCGAGTAGCCCCACTCGTTGTCGTACCACGAGGAGAGCTTCACCTGGTTGCCGATGACGCGCAGCAGGCCGGCGTCGAAGACCGAGGAGTGCGGGTCGGAGACGATGTCGCTGGAGACGATCTCGTCCTCCGTGTACCTGAGGATGCCCTTCAGCGGGCCCTCCGCGGCGGCCTTGTAGGCCTCCTTGACCTCGTCCGCCGTCACGTCGCGGCCCGCCTCGACGGTCAGGTCGGTGATCGAGCCGGTGGGCACCGGCACGCGCAGGGCGAAGCCGTCGAGCTTGCCCTTCAGCTCGGGCAGCACGAGGCCGATGGCCTTCGCAGCACCGGTGGAGGTGGGCACGATGTTGATGGCGGCGGCGCGTGCGCGGCGCAGGTCCTTGTGCGGGCCGTCCTGCAGGTTCTGGTCGGCGGTGTAGGCGTGCACCGTCGTCATCAGGCCCTTGACGATGCCGAAGGTGTCGTTGAACACCTTCGCCAGCGGGGCCAGGCAGTTCGTGGTGCAGGAGGCGTTCGAGATGATGTGGTGGTTCGCCGCGTCGTAGCTGTCGTCGTTCACCCCGATGACGAAGGTCGCGTCCTCGCCGGTGGCGGGGGCGGAGATGAGCACCTTCTTCGCGCCGGCGTCGATGTGCTTGCGCGCGTCCTCCGCCTTGGTGAAGCGACCGGTGGACTCGATGACGATGTCCACGCCGTTGTCGCCCCACGGCAGCGCGGCGGGATCGCGCTCCTCGAAGACCTTGATCGCCTTGCCGCCGACGACGATCTGGTCGCCGTCGAAGGTGACCTCCTGGTCCAGGCGGCCCGTGATCGAGTCGTACTTGAGCAGGTGCGCCAGCGTCTTGTTGTCCGTGAGGTCGTTCACGGCGACGATGTCGAGGTCCGCGCCCTGGGCGAGGGCGGCGCGGAGGTAGTTGCGGCCGATGCGGCCGAAGCCGTTGATGCCGACGCGAACAGTCACCTGAGCACTCCTGATTCTGCGCGGGACAGCGCTTGCGGGTTTCGACGGGATTCGCTCACGACATTACCAGGCGGGCATAGCCCGTGAGAGGCGCCGGCCGCTTCTCCACCGCCCGTCGCCGTCGCCGGCAGCGGCGCTGTGCGGGCCGCGCGAGCAGCGTCAGCCCTCGAGGAAAGCCGGGAGGTTCGCGTCGGTGCCCGGAACGCCGAGCTCGTAGGCGCGCTTGTCCGCCATCGCGAGCAGGCGGCGGATGCGCCCGGCGATGGCGTCCTTGGTCATCGGCGGGTCCGCGTGGTGCCCGAGCTCGTCCAGGCTCGCCTCGCGGTGCGCGAGGCGGAGCATGCCCGCATAGCGCAGATGCTCCGGCACCTCGTCGCCGAGGATCTCCAGTGCCCGCTCCACCCGCGCGCACGCGGCGACGGCAGCCTCGGCGGAGCGACGCAGATTGGCGTCGTCGAAGTTGACCAGCCGGTTCGCGGTGGCGCGCACCTCCCGCGCCTGACGCAGCTCGTCCCAGCTCGCCGCGCCCCGGCTCGCGCCCATGATCCGCAGCATCTGGCCGATCGCCTCGCCGTCTCTGAGGACGACCCGGGAGACGCCGCGCACCTCGCGGATCTTCGCGGAGATGCCCAGCCGCGTCGCCGCGCCCACCAGAGCCATGGCGCTCTCGTTGCCCGGGCAGGTGATCTCCAGGCTCGCCGAGCGCCCGGGCTCCGTGAGCTGGCCGGCGGCGAGCACGGCGCCGCGCCAGACCGCCGCGAGCTCGGAGCGCGAGCCGGTGGTGAGGCGGTTGGGCAGCCCCCGGATGGGGCGCCGGCGCGCATCGAGCAGGCCGACCTGCCGGGCGAGGGTCTCGCCGCCGTCCAGCACGCGCACCACGTACTCCGGCCCGCTGCGCCGCCCGGCGGACTGGGGCTGGCTCACGACGTCGCTGCGCAGCCCGTAGAGCTCGGCGATGTCGCGGCGCACCCGGCCCACGAGCGCGAGGGTGTCCAGCTCGACCTCGACCGCTATACGGTTCGAGATGGTGTGCAGACCGCCGGCGAAGCGGACGATCGAGGCCAGCTCGGCCGCGCGATCGTCGGTCCGAGCCACCACGAGCCGCGAGAGCTCGTCCCGGACCTCCGTCGTCAGTGTCACCGTCTGCCAGCCTCCTTCGCGACCCTAGCCATTCTGCCGCATCCGCTGGCCGGCGCCGGCCCTCCCGGTGCGCCCCGCATCGGGCCTCACCGCCCGTCCCGGCGCCTGAGGCGCGCTCATTCCCGTCCCAGATCGCGGTGCCGCACACTCACCATCACGCCGGGCAGCGCGGCGAAGCGGTCTGCCAGGGCGCGCGAGATCGCCACGGAGCGGTGCTTGCCGCCGGTGCAGCCGACCGCGACGGTCGCGTGGCGCTTGTTCTCGCGCTGATAGCCGGCGAAGGCGACGCTCAGCGCCCCGGAGTACGCCTCGATGAAGTCCTCGGCGCCCGCACGGCCCAGCACGTACTCGGAGACGTCCGGATCCGCGCCGGTCAGCGGCCGCAGCTCCGGCACCCAGTACGGGTTCGGCAGGAAGCGCACATCGGCCACGAAGTCGGCGTCGGTCGGGATGCCGTACTTGTAGCCGAAGCTCATGATGATCAGCTGCAGCGCGGCACGACTGTCGTCGGCGAAGAGCTCGTGCACGCGGTTGGCCAGATCGTGCACGTTGAGCGTGCTCGTGTCGACGATGACGTCGCTCGCGGCGCGCAGCTCCTGCAGCCGGCGGCGCTCCTGTGCGATCCCGTCCAGCAGGGTGCCGTCGCCCTGCAGCGGGTGCGGACGGCGCACCGACTCGAAACGGCGCACGAGCGCGTCGTCGGTGGCCTCGAGGAAGAGCACGCGCACGGCCCGGGCGGTGCGCAGCTCGTCCAGGGTCTGCACGACGTCCTCGAAGAGGTTGCGGCCGCGCACGTCCACGACGGCCGCGACCCGCGGCAGGGCGTTGCCGGCGCGCTCGGCGAGCTCGATGAGCGGCCGCAGCATCTGCGGGGGCAGGTTGTCCACCACGTACCAGCCGAGGTCTTCCAGCGCATCGGCCACCGTGGACCGGCCCGCCCCGGACAGCCCCGTGACGACGAGCACCTCCTGCTCGCCTGCTGTCGCGTTCATCGCGGACGCCCTTCCGTTCGCGGACGCTGCCAGCTTAGGGCTTCGCCTGTGCCGGCGTCTGCTCGCTGTGCAGGCGGGCGTGCACGAGGGCCGCGAGGGCGGGCCCGATGCCGGGCACCTCCTGGATCTGCTCGACGGTGGCGGCGCGCAGCCGGGAGACCGAGCCGAAGTGGCTGAGCAGCGCCTTGCTGCGACTGGGCCCCAGCCCGGGCACCGCCTCCAGCTGCGTCGCGATGCCGCGCTTGCGGGTCTGGCGCTGGTAGGTGATCGCGAAGCGGTGCGCCTCGTCGCGGATGCGCTGCAGCAGGTACAGCGCCTCGCTCTGACGCGGAAGGATGACCGGATAGTCGTCGTCCGGCAGCCAGATCTCCTCCAGCCGCTTGGCCATGCCGCACAGCGCGATCCCGGTCACCCCCGACTCCGCGAGCACCGCGGCCGCAGCGCGCACCTGCGGCTGGCCGCCGTCCACGATCAGCAGCTGCGGCGGGTAGGCGAAGGAGGCGCGGCCGCCGCCCTCGGGCGCGCGGCCCTGCTCGCCTCCCTCGCGCAGGTAGGCGAGGCGGCGGGTCAGGACCTGCCGGATCGAGTCGGTGTCGTCGCTCGTCTCGGCGATGGCGAACTTGCGGTACTGGGTGCGCCGAGGGGCCCCGTCCTCGAAGACGACCATCGACGCGACGACGTTCGTGCCGCCGAGGTGCGAGATGTCGAAGCATTCGATGCGCAGCGGCGCATTCTCCATGCCCAGCGCCTCCTGGATGTCGCCCAGCGCCCGGGACCGCGCCGACAGATCGGAGGCGCGCTGCGTCTTGTACCGGGTGAGCGCGCCCATCGCATTGATCTGCGCGGTCTTCAGCAGCGCGAGCTTGTCCCCCCGCTGCGGGACGCGCAGCTCGACCGCTGCGCCGCGGCTCTCTCGCAGCAGCTGCGTCACCGCCTCCGGATCCTCCGGCAGCGCGGGCACGAGGATCAGCCGCGGGGGCGCCGCGGCCGCGTCCCCGGCGGGCTCGTAGGCGGACTGCAGGATGGACTCGACCAGCTCGCCGGGAGCGTCGTCGAGTTCGATGTCCACGATCCAGTTGCGGGCGCCGCGCACCCGGCCGCCCCGCACGATGAACTGCTCGATGGACGCGGCCAGCCCGTCGCTCGCCAGGCCGAAGACGTCGGCGTCGGTGCCCTCGTCCAGCACCACGGCGCTGCGCTCCAGGGCGAGCTCCAGAGCGTGCGCCTGGTCCCGGTAGCGTGCCGCGGCCTCGTAGTCCTGCTGCGCGGAGGCCTCGGCCATGAGCCGCCGCAGCTCGCGCAGGCGGCCCCGGTCGTTGCCGGCGAGGAAGTCGACGAGCTGGTCCACGACGGCCCGGTGCTCCTCGATGGTGACCCGCTGCGAGCAGGGGCCGCCACAGCGGCCGATCTGGCTGGCGAGGCAGGGCTTGCCGGTCTTCATGGCGCGCTCGTAGTCGGAGTCCTTGCAGGTGCGGATGGGGAACGCCGTCTGCAGGAGCCGGAGGGTGTCCTCGATGGCCCACATCTTGGGGTAGGGGCCGAAGTAGCGCGCACCGGGCATCCCGCGCCGGCGCGTGAGGTAGGCGCGAGGGGCCTCCTCCCCCAGCGTGACGACGACGTACGGATAGGACTTGTCGTCCCGGAATGCGACGTTGAAGGGCGGCTCGTAGGACTTGATCCAGCTGTACTCCAGCTGCAGCGCCTCGATGTCGGAGCCGACGACGGTCCACTCCAGGCGTTCCGCAGTGGTGACCATGAGCGCGATGCGCTCGTTGAGGGTGTGCAGCGGAGCGAAGTAGTTCGCCAGCCGGGCGCGGAGGTTCTTCGCCTTGCCGACGTACAGCACGCGCCCGGTGCCGTCCGAGAAGCGGTACACGCCGGGGCTCGTGGGGATCTCGCCCGGCGCGGGGCGGTAGCCGCGCGGGTCGGTGCTCCCGGCGGCCAGGGTCACGCCGCCTTGCGCGGATCGGAGGAGAGCAGGATCTCCGCGAGGAAGCGGCCGGTGTGGCTGCCCGGCGCCTGGGCGAGCTGCTCGGGGGTTCCTTCCGCCACGATGGTCCCGCCCCCGGATCCTCCCTCAGGGCCGAGGTCGATGATCCAGTCGGCGGACTTGATGACGTCGAGGTTGTGCTCGATGACGATGACGGTGTTGCCGCGGTCGACGAGCCCGCCGAGGACGAGCAGGAGCTTGCGGATGTCCTCGAAGTGCAGGCCGGTCGTGGGCTCGTCGAGCACGTAGACGCTGCGGCCGGTGGAGCGCCGCTGCAGCTCCGTGGCGAGCTTCACCCGCTGCGCCTCGCCGCCGGAGAGCGTCGTCGCGCTCTGACCGAGCCGGACATAGCCCAGGCCGACGTCGACGAGGGTCTGCAGGTAGCGGTGGATGGCGGAGATCGGCTTGAAGAACTCGGCCGCCTCGGCGATCGGCATGTCGAGCACCTCGGCGATGTTCTTGCCCTTGTAGTGCACCTCCAGGGTGTCGCGGTTGTAGCGCGCTCCCCCGCAGACCTCGCAGGCGACGTAGACGTCGGGCAGGAAGTTCATCTCGATCTTGATGGTGCCGTCGCCTGCGCAGGCCTCGCAGCGCCCGCCCTTGACGTTGAAGCTGAACCGCCCGGGCTGGTAGCCGCGCGCCTTCGCCTCCGTGGTCTCGGCGAACAGCGAGCGGATGCGGTCGAACACTCCCGTGTAGGTGGCGGGATTCGAGCGCGGGGTGCGGCCGATGGGCGCCTGGTCGACGTGCACGACCTTGTCGAGGTGCTCCAGCCCCGTCACACGGGTGTGCCGCCCGGGCACCCGCCGGGCGCCGTTCAGGCGGTTGGCGAGCACCTGGTAGAGGATGTCGTTGACGAGGGTCGACTTGCCCGAACCGCTCACGCCGGTGACCGCGACGAAGCAGCCGAGCGGGAACTCCGCGGTGACGTTCTTGAGGTTGTTGGCGCGCGCTCCCTCGACGACGAGCATCCGCTCCGGGTCCACCGGCCGCCGCCTCGCGGGCGTCTCGATGGCGAGCCTGCCGGAGAGGTAGTCGGCGGTGAGCGACTCCCGGTTCTCCAGCAGCTGCTGGTACGTGCCCGAGTGCACGACCTTGCCGCCGTTCACTCCCGCGCCGGGCCCGATGTCGACGATCCAGTCGGCGGTGCGGATCGTGTCCTCGTCGTGCTCCACGACGATGAGGGTGTTGCCGAGATCCCGCAGCCGCACGAGCGTGTCGATGAGGCGGCGGTTGTCGCGCTGGTGCAGGCCGATGCTCGGCTCGTCGAGCACGTAGAGCACGCCGGTCAGCCCGGAGCCGATCTGCGTGGCGAGGCGGATGCGCTGCGCCTCGCCGCCGGAGAGCGTGCCGGCTGACCGCGCGAGGCTGAGATAGTTCAGCCCGACCTGGATGAGGAAGTCGAGCCGCAGCCGGATCTCCCGCAGCACCTGCGCGGCGATCGCGGCCTCCCGCTCGGTGAGCTCGAGCGCGTCCATGAAGGCGCGCGCGTTGTCGAGGCTCAGCTCGCACACCTCCGCGATGCTCTTCCCGTCGACCTTCACGGCGAGCACCTCGGGCTTGAGGCGGGCTCCCTCGCAGACGGGGCAGGGCACCTCCCGGAGGAACTCGGACCAGCGCTGACGCGCCCAGTCCGAGTCGGACTCGACATACTGCCGCTCGATGTACGGCACGACGCCCTCGAAGCCGGAGGTGTAGCTGATGTCCCGGCCGAAGCGGTTGCGCCACTTCACCTTGACCTCGAAGTCCTTGCCGTATAGCACGGCGTTCTGCACCCGCTCGGGCAGCTCGCGCCACGGGGTGTGCAGAGAGAAGCCGAGCTCAGAGGCCAGGCCGGCGAGCAGCTTGTCGTAGTACTGGTAGAGGCCCTTGCCCTGGCTGGTCCACGGCAGGATGACGCCCTCGGCGATGCTCAGGGTGTCGTCGCCGAGCAGCAGCTCCTCGTCCACCGACATCCGCGTGCCCAGCCCCGAGCACTCGGGGCAGGCGCCGAAGGGGGCGTTGAAGGAGAAGGTGCGCGGCTCGATCTCGGTGAGCGCGATGGGATGGTTGTTCGGGCAGGAGAGCTTCTCGGAGTAGCTGCGCCAGGCGGCCTCGCCCTCCTCGTCGACGAAGTTGATGAGGACGGTCCCGTCGGCGAGGCCGAGGGCCGTCTCCAGGGAGTCGGTGAGGCGGCGGAGCACATCGGGGCCGGAGACGAGCCGGTCGACGATGACGGCGATATCGTGCTTGAGCTGCTTCTTCAGGGTGGGCGGCTCCGAGAGCTGGATCTGCTCGCCGTCCACGAGCGCGCGCGAGTACCCCTGCGCGGCGAGGCTTCGGAAGAGGTCCACGAACTCGCCCTTCTTCTTGCTCACCAGCGGGGCGAGCACCTGGAAGCGGGTGCGCTCGGGCAGGCGCATGAGATCGTCGGCGATCTGCTGAACGGTCTGCTGGGTGATCGGCTCGCCGCAGATCGGGCAGTGCGGGATCCCCACGCGCGCCCACAGGAGGCGCATGTAGTCGTAGATCTCGGTGATGGTGCCCACCGTCGAGCGCGGGTTCCGGTTCGTGGACTTCTGGTCGATGGAGACCGCGGGGCTCAGCCCTTCGATGAAGTCGACATCGGGCCGGTCTACCTGCCCGAGGAACTGGCGCGCGTAGGCGGAGAGGCTCTCGACGTAGCGGCGCTGACCCTCGGCGAAGATCGTGTCGAAGGCGAGCGAGGACTTCCCGGAGCCGGACAGCCCGGTGAAGACGACCATCGCATTGCGCGGCAGCTCCACGTCGATATCGCGAAGGTTGTGCACGCGCGCGCCACGCACGCTGAGGTGCTGGGAGAACGTCGGGGAGTCTGCTGCCATCGCTTTCAATCCTAAGGACGACGGGTGACACCCCGCCCGGCGCACCGAGGCGACGACGAGCATCAGCGCGGGGATATCGAATCTGTGTTCGATTCTAGTCCCCTGCGCTGCAGCGGCCGACCAGGAGGCCGCGCGGCCTACTGCTGCGGCGTCTGCGGGTGGGACGGCTCCGGCGGCTGCGGCCGCTCCCCGCGCCCGAGATCCACCACGCGCGGCTGCGGCGGTGCGGGCGGCGGAACGGGAGCGTTCCCCGACGCCGGCGGGGGCACCGGAGCGTTGACGGGAGCGGCTTGCGGGGCCGGCGGCGCCCAGCCGGCGCCCTGCGGCGGGACACCGCCCTGTGGCCTGCGGCCCTGCAGTGCGCTGGGAACGCCCGTGTAGTAGGCCTGCCAATCCGGCTGGCCGTCGGGCAGCACCGGCAGCGGCGTGACGCCGTCGGCGTAGCGCGGCCACGGAAGCGGGCCGGCGCCGGGGGCCGCACCGGGCTGCGACGGGACGCCCGCCGCGCCGGGCTGGGGCGAGGCGCTGGCCGCTCCCGGGACAGGTCCGCCCGCCGTGCCGGGGCCGCCGGGGCCGCCGGGGCCGCCGGGCGCACCGTAGGGCGTGCCGTAGACCGGGCCGCCGTAGCCGTAGGCCTGAGTGCGGGGCGCGCGCGGCAGGCTCAGCGCATTGATCAGCGGCACCAGTGCGGTGCCGACCGCGCCGAGGATGGCGAGAGAGGCGATGACGCGCCAATAGAAATCGGGGAAATGCAGCTCGGAGACGACGGTGAGCGGGACCGCCAGCAGGAGCACGAGCAGGATCACCACGACGACCGTGCCGATCGTGATGGCGCGTGTGGCAGTGGTGACGTGCCGCAGGTGGGCGCGCAGGAAGAGCCGGATGTGCAGAAGCGCGAGCCGCACCACCAGGACGAGCACGAGCAGGCAGGAGAAGCGGACGACGCCGTCGTAGGGCTGCGCGCGCTCCTGAATCCAGATCGTGACGGCTCCGGCGAGCAGCAGGAGGACCCACCCGCCCATGCTGGCCAACACGTACCAGGACGGGCGGCGAGGCGCCTCGCTCGCATCCAGCAGCGTCACTCCGGCAAAGGCCGCAACGAGCGCGACCGTGAGGAATGCCCGCACCACGATTCCGCCCGAGTCGCCGAGCAGCACCCAGAAGACGCAGATCACAGCGGCGGCGAGCATCGCGGCGACGGCGACCCACAGGGCCGTGCGCTGCAGCGGCGGACGCGCCGAGGGCGTTCCCGGGTGCTGCGCAGCGGGTCCCGCACCGGCCTGAGCAGCGGCCCCCGCAGCGGAGTACTCCCCCGTGGCCTGCGCCTGCTCGGGGCGCTGCTGCGCTTGCGGCCGCGCCGCGGGATCGGTCTCGGGAGTCGTCATCGTGTTCCTCTCGGTCCTGGGTCCGCCGCTGCCGACATCCTGTCACACCGGGCCATGAGCGGCACAGGGCGGGCTCACGTCTGTGCAGGCCCCGCGCCGCGGCGCGCTCTACGCGTGCCCGGCCTTCTCCATCTGCCGCAGCTCCTTCTTCAGCTCGGCCACCTCGTCGCGCAGCCGCGCGGCGAGCTCGAACTTCAGCTCGTCGGCGGCTTGAAGCATCTGAGCGTTGAGATCGGCGATGAGGGTCTCCAGCTCGCTCGCACCGGCTGCGGCGATGCCCGTGCGGGCAACCGGGGCGGAGGGGCGCTCTCGCGCCCCGATGAGCCGCTGCGTGTCGGCGTTCTCCCGGGCGAGCACCTCCGTGATGTCGCCGATCCGCTTGCGCAGCGGCGTGGGATCGATGCCGTGCTCCTCGTTGTAGGCGATCTGCTTGGCGCGCCGGCGCTCAGTCTCCTCGATGGCCATCCGCATCGCGTCGGTCATCTTGTCGGCGTACATGTGCACCTCGCCCGAGACGTTGCGAGCGGCGCGGCCGATCGTCTGGATGAGCGAGGTGGCCGAGCGCAGGAAGCCCTCTTTGTCGGCGTCGAGGATCGCGACGAGCGACACCTCGGGCAGGTCCAGGCCCTCCCGCAGCAGGTTGATGCCGACCAGCACGTCGAAGACGCCCGAGCGCAGCTCCGTGAGCAGCTCCACCCGCCGCAGCGTGTCCACCTCGGAGTGCAGGTACTGCACACGGACGCCGGCTCCCTCCAGGAAGGAGGTGAGATCCTCCGCCATCCGCTTCGTCAGCGTGGTCACGAGCACACGCTCATCCCGCTCGACGCGCTGCCTGATCTCCTCGAGCAGATCGTCGATCTGGTGCTCGGTCGGCTTGACGAGGATCTTCGGATCGACCAGTCCGGTCGGGCGGATGATCTGCTCCACCACTCCGTCGGCGACGCCCAGCTCGTAGGCGCCGGGTGTGGCCGAGAGGTACACCGTCTGCCCGATGCGCTCCGTGAACTCGTCCCACCGCAGAGGCCGGTTGTCCAGCGCGCTGGGCAGCCGGAAGCCGTGCTCCACGAGGGTGCGCTTGCGCGAGGCGTCGCCCTCGTACATCGCGCCGATCTGCGGGACGGTGACGTGCGACTCGTCGATGACGAGGAGGAAGTCCTCCGGGAAGAAGTCGAGCAGGCAGTGCGGCGGCTCGCCCTGCTCCCGGCCATCGAGGTGGCGCGAATAGTTCTCGATGCCCGAGCAGAAGCCGATCTGCTCCATCATCTCCAGATCGAAGGTCGTGCGCATGCGCAGCCGCTGGGCCTCCAGGAGCTTCCCCTCGCGCTCGAACTGGGCGAGCCTCTCCTCCAGCTCGGCCTTGATGCCCTCGATCGCCCGGGCCATGACCTCCGTGCTCGCGACATAGTGCGAACCGGGGAACACCGCCACCGACTCGACCGAGCGCAGCACCTCGCCGGTGATGGGGTGCAGGTAGCTCAGGGCCTCGATCTCATCGCCGAAGAGCTCGATGCGGATCGCGAGCTCCTCATACATGGGGATGATCTCGATGGTGTCGCCACGCACCCGGAAGTTGCCTCGCGTGAAGGAGGTGTCGTTGCGGTCGTACTGCATGGAGATGAATCGCCGGATCAGCCGGTCGCGGTCGATCCGCTCGCCGACGCGCAGCGGAAGCATCGCCTCCAGGTACTGCGCGGGCGTGCCCAGGCCGTAGATGCAGGAGACGGTCGACACCACGACCACATCCCGCCGGGACAACAGCGAGCTCGTGGTCGAGTGCCGCAGCCGCTCCACTTCCGCGTTGATCGAAGAGTCCTTCTCGATGAAGGTGTCCGTCTGCGGGACGTAGGCCTCCGGCTGGTAGTAGTCGTAGTACGACACGAAGTACTCGACGGCATTGTTCGGCAGGAGCTCCCGGAACTCGTTCGCGAGCTGCGCCGCCAGGGTCTTGTTGTGCGCGAGCACGAGGGTCGGCCGCTGCACCGCCTCGATCAGCCAGGCCGTGGTGGCTGACTTGCCCGTGCCGGTCGCTCCGAGCAGCACGACGTCCGTCTCGCCCGCGTTGATCCGCGCGGCCAGCTCGGCGATCGCCGCCGGCTGATCGCCGCTGGGCGCGTATTCACTGATGACCTCGAAGGGCCTGACGCTGCGGGTCGTCTCCACCCTTCCAGCGTAGGGCCGGCCGCCGACACGACCCCCGGTCAGCCCGCGCTCTCGCGCCCCTGGGAGACCCAGCCGAGGTCCCCGAAGCGATCGCCCACGGTCAGCGCCGCCGCGACGTCCAGGCGCTCGAGCTGCTCCGGCGACAGGCGCAGGCGCAGAGCGCCGAGGTTCTCCGCCACGCGCTGCGCCCGTCGTGTCCCCGGGATCGGCGCGACCGGAACGCCCAGACGCTCCCCGGCGGCGTACAGCCACGCCAGCGCGACCTGCGCGGGCGTCGCGTCCAGCTCCTCGGCCACCGCTGCGACCAGCGCCGCGACGCGGGCGTTCTCGTTGCGCGCCTCGTCCTGGAAGCGCGGAAGGGTGCGCCGGAAGTCCCCCTCCGGCAGCGGGCTGCTGGCGTCGATGCCGCCCGCGAGGAAGCCGCGGCCCAGCGGCGAGTAGGGGACCACGCCGATCCCCAGCTCCGCAGCCGTCGGCACGACCTGCCGCTCGATGTCGCGCGTCCACACCGACCACTCGCTCTGGATGACGGCGATGGGCCGAACGGCAGCAGCGTCCCGCAGTTCCTGCGCGGTGAGCTCGGAGACGCCGATCCAACGCACGAGCCCCTCGTCGACGAGCTCTCCCATCGTCCCGATCGCGTCCTCGATCGGGACACTGACGTCGCGACGGTGCATGTAATAGACGTCGACGTGGTCCGTGCCCAGCCGCTGCAGGCTGCCCCGGATCGCGGAGCGGATGTACTCCGGGCGGTTGTCCACCGCAGAGGTGCCGCTGCGGTTCGCCTGCGGATTCCCCACGATGCCGAACTTCGTGGCGACAAGGACCTCTTCACGCCGGTCGGCGAGCAGCCGGCCGATCAGGCGCTCGTTCTCGCCGCCCGCGTACGCGTCCGCCGTGTCGATGAGCTCGATGCCGAGGTCCACCGCGGCGTTCAGCGTCGCGAGCCCCTCCTCGGGGTCGACCCCGCCGTACGCCGGCGTGAGCGCCATCGCGCCGAAGCCCAGCGGCAGCGCCCGCAGGCCTGCCCCCAGCTCCACGCGCGCCGCTTCCCTGTCCTCGAGCTGCATGACCGTCCTCCGACTCCCTCTCAGCCTGTCGCCCGCCGCGATGCGGGCCCAGAGCGCGTCCACCTGCTCCAGCGTGTGCTCGACCGTGCCCGAGGCGTCGATGACCACGTCCGCGACAGCCAGGCGCTGCTCGTCCGTCGCCTGACTGCGCACCCGGCGCCAGGCCTGCTCCTCGTCCATGCCGCGCAGCCCGACGAGCCGCCGAACGCGCTCCTCCGCGGGAGCATCGACCACGACGATGGCATCCCACTCGCGCACCCGATCCGCCTCCACCAGCAGCGGGATGTCGTAGACGAAGACCCCGTCCGGGTCGGCCTCCCGCGCCGCGTCGATCGCCTGCGCGGACAGGCGGCGGACCTCCGGGTGCGTGATCGCCTCGAGATCCCTGCGCGCCTGCGGATCGCCGAACACGAGCGCGCCGAGCGCCGCCCGGTCCAGCGACCCGTCCGCGGCGAGCACGTCCGGCCCGAAGCGCTCGGCGACCTTCGCCAGGCCCGGCGTGCCGGGTGCGACGGCCTCCCGCGCGAGCACGTCCGCGTCCACCACGACGGCGCCTAACTCCGCGAGTCGGCGGGCCACCGTGGACTTGCCGGAGGCGATCCCGCCCGTCAGGCCGATGAGCATCACCCGCCCAGCCTAGGAGCTTCCCCGAGCGGGAAGGCGCAACGGCCCGCAGCGCGAGCCGCTGCCCGAGCCGCAGCCGCGCTCAGGAGGCGTTCGTCGGCGCCGGCGGCGTCTCGCGCCACTCGCGGTCGTTGCCCGGGACGTTCACCGGCGAGGTGACGACCGGGATGGCGTCCGTGATCGTGGGAAGCGAGGCGGTCATCAGCGTGCCGTCCTCCCGCCGGTTGCGCGAGACCGCCCGCTGGCTCGGCGCCCCCCGCAGCCGCGGGCCCTGGTCCGGCAGGGCGATGGTGCGCGGCTCCCCCGGGGCGATCACGTGCATCTGGCCGCGCACCGACAGCTGCACGGGCCGGCCGGAGAGCACGTCGATGGTGATGGCGTCCTGCTCGACCGTGACGCGTATCGGCGAGCCCTGCCACTGCAGATGGAACACGAGCGAAGGCCAGTCCTCAGGCAGGCGCGGGTCGAAGCTCAGCTCGCCGCGGTGGTCGCGCATGCCGCCGAAGCCGTTCACCAGCGCCGCCCACACACCGCCCAGGGACGCCACGTGCACGCCGTCAGCCGCGTTGCCGTGCAGGTCGCCGAGGTCGACGAACAGGGCATCGCGGAAATAGTCCAACGCCAGGTCCCGGTAGCCGATCTCCGCGGCGATGATGGACTGGACCACGGCGGACAGGCTCGAGTCCCCGGTCGTCAGCGGGTCGTAGTACTCGAAGTCCGCGCGCTTCTCCTCCTCGGTGAAATGGTCGCCCTGCAGGAACAGGGCGAGCACCACGTCGGCCTGCTTGAGCACCTGGAAGCGGTAGATCACGAGCGGGTGGTAGTACAGCAGCAGCGGCCGGCGCTCCGGCGGGGTGTTCGCCAGGTCCCAGACCTCGTGCTCCAGGAAGTGCGAGTCCTGCGGGTGCACGCCCAGCGCCTCGGAGTACGGGATCGCCATCGCGTCGGCGGCGCGCAGCCAGTTCTCCGGCTCGTCGTCGCGCAGCTCCAGGCGCTGCACCATGCGTTCGTACGCCTCCGGGTCCCGCTCGGCGAGCTCTCGCACGGAGGCCGCCGCGTAGCGCAGGTTGAAGCGTGCCATGACATTGGTGAACAGGTTGTCGTCCACCACCGTCGTGTACTCGTCCGGACCGGTCACGCCGTGGATGTGGAAGCTCTCCCCGGCGTCGCCCACGCGCCAGAACCCGAGCGTGGTCCACATCCGGGCCGTCTCCACGGCGATGTCGATCGCGCCGGCGGCGAGAAAGCCCTCATCGCCGGTGGCCCGCACGTACTTCGCGAGGGCGTAGGTGATGTCCGCGTCGATGTGGTACTGCGCGGTCCCCGCCGCGTAATAGGCTGAGGCCTCCTCGCCGTTGATCGTGCGCCAGGGGAACAGGGCGCCGTCCTCGTTGAGCTGCCGCGCCCGCCTGCGCGCCGCCGGCAGCATCTCCTCGCGCATCCGCAGGGCGTTGCGGGCCGCGTTCGGGTCCGTGTAGATGAGGAACGGGAGCGCGTAGATCTCGCCGTCCCAGAAATAGTGCCCGCTGTAGCCGCTGCCGGTCAGCCCCTTCGCCGGGATGCCCAGCCCGTCCCCGCGGGCGGAGGCCTGCGCGAGCTGGAGCAGGTTCCACCGGATCGCCTGCTGCAGCCGGTCGTCGTGGCCGACGCGCACGTCCGAGCGATCCCAGAAGTCGTCCAGCCACGCGCGCTGACGGCGCCGGTGCTCGTCCACCCCCTCCCCGACCACGCGGTGCACGGTGCGGTGCGCCCGCTCCACGAGCTCGCTGGTCGGGGTGCCGTTCCCGCTGTGGTAGGCGACCACCTTGGTGATGCGGGTGGTGTGGCCCGGCCGGGCATCGATGTTGAACATCTCCCGGGCGATGTCGGGGCTCAGCGCGCGCTCGATCTCGAAGTCGTCCACCGTCTCGATGGTGTGATGCGCCACGACGGCCACCGTCATCCCGGAGTTCGCCACGCGGTAGCTCAGGGCGCTGTGCCCGCTGTCCTGCCAGTGCTCGCCCGGCACGAGCACCCGGCCGTCGATCCGATCGGCACGGCGCGGGTCGAAGCGCGCTCCCGGCGCCGAGGCCCCCATGCCGTACTCGGTCTCGCCGTCCTGCCGGTTGATCAGCTGCGAGGACACGGTCACGGGCGCCGCGTCGTCGAGCATCTCGAACTCCTGCGTCATGATCGCGAGGTGTCGCTCCACGAAGGACACCATCCTCGTGCCGCGCACCCGCACGCGCTTGCCCGAAGGCGTGCGCCAGAGCAGCTCGCGGGACAGGATGCCAGTGCGGAAGTCCAGCCAGCGGCGGTAGTCCAGCAGCTCCGCGGTCTCGAGGTTCAGCGGCTCGTCGTCCACATACAGCCGCATGACCTTCGCGTCCGGCGCATTGACGATCGTCTGCCCCACCTCGGCGAAGCCGTACGCGTTCTCGGCGTGGCGGATCGGCCAGGTCTCGTGCAGCCCGTTGATGAAGGTGCCGTGCTCATGCGCCCGGCGACCCTCCGCGTTGTTGCCGCGCATGCCCAGATAGCCGTTGCCGAGCGAGAAGAGGGTCTCGGAGACGCCGGCCGCCTCGGGCACGAACGAGGTCTCGATGAGCTGCCAGGGGTCGACCGGGAATCGCTCCTCGTCGATCATCGTGCGTGTCGTCCTTCCGTTGAGACCTCTTCCGCCTCTGCGACGAGCTCGGCCAGATCGTGCACCACGACCGTCGCGCCCGCCTCCCGCAGCGCCTGCTCCCCGGCTCCCCGGTCCACGCCGACGACCACGGCGAAGGACCCGGCCGCGCCCGCGCGTACTCCGGAGACGGCGTCCTCCGCGATCGCCGTGCGCTCGGGCGGGACGCCGAGCAGCTGTGCGGCGCGCAGGTAGGTGTCCGGAGCCGGCTTGCCGGCAAGCCCCTCCTCGGCCGCGAGGATGCCGTCCACGATGACCGGGAACCGCGAGGTCAGAGCTGCGGCCGCGAGCACGGGGCGCGCGTTGCGGGAGCTGGAGACCACCGCCGTGAGCACGCCCCGCGCGGCCAGCGCGTCCAGGAAGGCGACCGAGCCCGGGAAGGGCTCCACGCCGCGCTCGTTCAGGACCCGCTCGAACTCCTCGTTCTTCCTGTTCCCGACGCCGCAGACGGTCAGCGCAGTCGGCGGATCGGACGGCTCCCCCCAGGGCAGCTCGATGCCGTGGAACGCGAGCACGTCCGCCACCCCGGCGTAGCGGGGCTTGCCGTCCAGGCGGAGGTAGTAGTCGTCATCGCTGTATCGCGAGCTGGTGCCCAGCTGCGCGAACAGCGCGGTGAACATGCTGCGCCAGGCATACATATGCACCTCGGCCGTGGGCGTGAGCACGCCGTCGAGGTCGAACAGGACCGCCTCGCAGCCCGCCAGCGCCGCTTGCCTCGCTTCGTTCACCGTGCCTCCCAGCTCGTTCGGGTCTGGTGTGTGCACGCCCTCGTGCGGGAACACTTCCATCCTGGCACGCCGCTGCTGCACGGCGGCGCGGGCGGCCCCCCGTCTCTGGGGACGGAGTCCCGCTCCGCTCTGCCGCCTCGGCGGATGACGCGCTCAGAAGCTGAAGTCCCCCATCTCGCCGCCGGCGAAACCGGAATCGCCGGAGCCGGTCGCGCGCACCCCCTTCGGCTCGGGCCGTCTCACAGTCGACGGACGTCCCGCTCGCGCAGCGCCGTGCCTGCCCTGCCCGAGGCGTCCACGGCGTTGTAGCGCAGCCGTGGCGGCTCCGCCTCGACGGAGCAGAGCACGGCGGAGACGTCATCGATGGGGAACACCGTGACGGGGAGGACCCGGTCGGGCTCCCCTGCGCCGGAAGCCCCGCCTGCGCACCGCCGCGTGGCCACGCCGTAGGCCAGCAGCGCACCCCCGGGCCCGTCGAGCAGGACCGTGCGCGCACGGATACCGTCCCCGAACTCGTCCACGACGGCGGCCGCGCGCGGGGGCGCGGCGAGCAGCCTCTCGAGCAGGGGCGTGAGCGCGGCCAGGGGTGTACGCCCCGTGCGGTCCCGCGGAGGGTCCGGCAGCAGGGCCGCGGCCTCTACCCCCAGGGCGCGCGCGACCGCCCCGCTCGTCCAGCGGGCGTGCTTCGGGCCGTAGGGCGTCTCTGCATTCGAGAGCAGGTAGCCGTAGACGTGGACCAGCCCGGCGTTGCCCACCGTGCCGTCCGTCGGCAGCCCGGCGAGCCCGTGCAGCTCGCGCACCACCGAAGGCTCCAGCACGGCAGCGCCGCCGTGCTCGTCGACCGTGGTCGAGCGTCCCCAGCGGGCGAACAGACCCGCGGCGGCGTCCGCGAGGATCGCAGAGTTCACGGGATGTTCACGCACCGTGGTCATTTCGTCCCAACTCTCCCTCTACTGTGGACGCATGTTCCATCACCGTTCCAGCCGATCGACCAGCTCGCGATGACGCATCAGCCGCAGCAGGCGCACGCGACCCTCGTCTTCGACTTCGACGGCACGGTCGCGCTCGGCGACGGACCGGTGCGAGCCTACGCGCAGGAGGCCGCACGCCTGGCCGACACCGAGGTCGCCACCGCGTTCCTGGACGCGCTCGACGCGGAGTGGGCTGCCCCTCGCGCCACGGCGCTGGACCGCTACGACCTCGTCCGGCTGCTCGCCGCGGAGCGCGGGATCGACGCGGAGCTGCTCAGCCGGGGGTACCTCGCCAGCCGCCGGAGTCTGGCCACCGCCGAGGCGCCCGTCACGGCCCCGGACGGCCTCGCCGAGCTCCTTGCCGACGCCGCCCGCCGCGGCGCGCGGCTCGCGCTCGCGACCAACGCCCCCGGCACGCGCATCCCCGAGGCGCTCGCCGCTCTCGGCCTGGGCGGATCCTTCCACGAGGTGCACACCGGCGTGGGCAAGCCCCGCGGTCTCGACCCGCTCCTGGACGGCTGGCTCGCGCAGGGGCCGGTCCTCGGCGTCGGAGACGTCTGGTCCAACGATCTCGCCCCCGTCGCCGCCCGCGGCGGCACCACCATCCTCGTCTCCCCCGACGGCGACGCCCCCGCGGCCGCCGCACCCGACCATCTCGTCGCGCGGCTCGAGGACGCCTATCCGCTGATCCTCGCGTGGCTCGAACGCGCCGCCCGTCTTTCCTGACTGCTCCGACCCTCCGTCCCAGAATCGAATCGAGAAAGGCAATCATGCAGCACAAGGCACTGCTCGCCCTGGGTGCCGCCGCGGTCGCGGCGATCGCTCTCACCGGGTGCACCAGCGGCGGCGCTCCTTCCGGAAGCTCCACCCCGAAGGACCCGGACTCGCTCGTCCTGGCCCTCGTCCCCTCGCAGGACCAGAACACCCTCGTCGACACCGCCAAGCCGCTCACCGACATGCTCAGCCAGGCTCTGGGCATCCCGGTCACCGGCGTGGTCTCCAAGGACTACGGCGCCGCCGTCGAGGCGATGGGCGCCGGCCAGGCGCAGATCGGCTTCCTGCCCTCCCTGCAGCTCTGGCAGGCCAGCGACAAGTACGGCGCCAAGGTGGTGCTGCAGACCGACCGGAACGGCGCCATCAGCTACGCCGCCCAGTTCATGACGAACAACCCGTCGAAGTACTGCGCCGACACCCCCGTCCCGGACAAGAACGGCATGCTCTTCTGCAACGGCACCGCCTCGGGCAAGGGCCCGGCCGGGCTCGACTCCATCAAGAAGGTCACCGGCGGCGTGAAGGTCGCCGAGCTCGGCGCCGGCTCCCCCGCCGGCTACATCTACCCGATCCTCGCCCTGAAGAACGCCGGCATCAACACGGACACGGACATCAGCGCGGTCCCGGTCACCGGCAACGACGCGAGCGTGCTCGCCGTCTACAACGGCGACGCCGAGGTCGGCTTCTCCTTCTGGGACGCCCGCAGCACCGTCGCGAAGGACAAGCCGGACGTCGGCCAGAAGGTCGTCGTCTTCGCCCTGACCGACATGATCCCCAATGACGGCGTGGCCGTCAGCGGCGAGCTGTCCCCGCAGCTGCAGGACAAGATCACCCAGGCGCTCGAGGACTACTCGAACACGCCGGAGGGCTCGAAGGAGCTGCAGGCCATCTACTCGATCACGAAGCTCGCGCCCGCCGACCCGTCGTCGCTGGACGTCGTGGCCGACGCGGCGAGCAAGCTCGGGCTGCAGTAGCGATCGTGTCCACCGCAGCTGGGAGCGCCGGGGTCGGGGGCAGCACGCCCCCGGCCTCGGCGCCGTGGTCGGTCGCGCTCGAGGACGTCACCGTGCGCTACCGCAACGGGGTCACCGCTCTCGACCGGGTGTCACTGCAGATCGCCGGCGGCGAGATGGTCTCCATCGTCGGCCTGTCCGGCTCGGGCAAGTCCACCCTGATCCGCACGATCAACGGCCTCGTCCCGGTCACCAGCGGCTCGGTCACCGCGGGCGGCCGGCGCGTCGACCTCGCGCGGGGCCGGGAGCTGCGCGGGCTGCGCGGCGAGATCGGGATGATCTTCCAGAGCTTCAACCTCGCCGGGCGCACGAGCGTGCTGAACAACGTGCTGGTGGGCCGCTTCTCGCACACCTCCTGGTGGCGCTCGCTGCTCGGCCTGCCCACCGCGCACGACAAGCAGCTCGCCTTCGAGGCGCTGGACCGCGTGGGCATCCTCGCGAAGGCCTGGACGCGGGCGGACGCTCTCTCCGGCGGCCAGCAGCAGCGCGTCGCGATCGCCCGGGCGCTCGCCCAGGAGCCGCGGCTCATGCTGGCGGACGAGCCGGTCGCGAGCCTCGACCCGCCGACCGCGCTCGCCGTGATGTCCGATCTGCAGCGGATCAACCGCGAGCTGGGGCTGACGGTGCTGACCAATCTGCACCTCATGGACCTCGCACGCCGCTTCGCCACCCGGATGATCGGGCTGCGCGCCGGCAGGATCGTGTACGACGGGCCCGCGGCCTCGGCGAGCAACGCCGACTTCGAGCAGATCTACGGCCGGCCGATCGAGCGGGAGGACGTGCTCGAATGACGGTCGTGCCCCCTCCCCGGCCGCGGAGCTGGCCCCGGACGCTCGCCGCGTGGGCCGTGGTCGCTGCCGTCACCGTGATCGCCGCGAGCCCCCTGCTCGGCATCGACCTCGGCTCCGGCTTCGCGGCGATCGGGAAGAACTGGCAGAACGGCGTCGGCAAGCTGCTGGAGATGCTCCGCTTCGACTGGCGCATCCTGCCGCGCACCTTCCCCCCGCTGCTGCAGACGATCGAGATGGCGATCGCCGGCACCGCGGTGAGCGCGCTGCTCGCGATCCCGCTCACCCTGTGGGCCTCCCGGCTCACCAACCCGTGGGGGCCCGGGCGGACGCTCGTGCGCGCCGTGCTCAACGTCGTGCGGGCCATCCCCGACCTGCTCTACGCCGCGATCCTGGTCGCGATGGTGGGGGTGGGCGCGCTGCCGGGCATCCTCGCGCTCGTGCTGCTGGATGTCGCGATCATCGTCAAGCTCGTCGCCGAGGCTCTCGACGCCGGGCACGGCGGCGCGATCGAGGCCGGCCGCGCGGCCGGGGGGACGCAGTTCCAGATCAACCGCGCGATCGCCCTGCCGGATCTCTGGCCGCCGTTCGCGAGCCAGACGCTCTACGTGCTGGAGCTCAACGTCCGCGTCTCCGCCGTGCTGGGCCTTGTCGGCGCCGGCGGACTGGGGCTGCTCATCGACGAGGTGCGCACCTACTTCCACTACGACCAGCTGGCCGTCATCATCCTGGAGCTGCTGCTGGTGATCGTCCTCATCGAGCTGGGCTCGAGCTGGCTGCGCCGGAGGCTCGTGTGAGCGCCGTGAACACGCCCCTGGGCGTCGCAGTGCCCCCGCGACCCCGACACTGGTGGCGCTGGCTCGTCGTGCTCGTCGTCGCGGCGCTCGTCATCGCCGTGTTCGCCGCGCTGCCGATCGGGTGGAACCGGCTGGGCGACCTGCCCGGGGAGATCCTGCGCTACCTCTGGCTGATGTTCTCCGCCCCCGACTGGTCCAAGCTCCCGGAGGCGCTCTGGCAGACCTGGCGCTCGGTCGCGATGGCGTGGATCGGGACCGTCATCTCGATCGTCGTCGCCACGCCGCTGGGCATCCTCGCCGCCCGGGGCGTCGGACCGCGCTGGCTGCAGCCCGTGCTGCGCGTCGTCTTCGGCGTCGTGCGCGCCGTGCCGGAGATCATCATCGCGATCATCATCCTGTCCGTGACCGGGCTCACTCCGCTCACGGGCGCGCTGGCCATCGGCGTCAGCGGGGTGGGCACGCTCGGCAAATGGGGCTACGAGGCGGTGGAGACCGCCCCCACCGGCGCCGTCGAGGCCGTCAGGGCGAGCGGCGGACGACTGCTGGACGAGATCCGCTGGGGCCTGTGGCCGGCCGTCGCGCCGACCTTCCTGTCCTTCTGGCTCTACCGCTTCGAGATCAGCGTGCGCGCATCGGCCGTGCTGGGCCTCATCGGCGTGGGCGGCATCGGCGACATGCTCACCTCGTACACTCAGTACCGCGAATGGTCGACCGTCGGCGTGCTCGTCATCGTCGTCGTCGTCGTGACCATGGCGATCGACGCGCTTTCCGGCGCTGTCCGACGGCGAATCATGGAGGGATCGGCGGCTCGTGATCTGGCAGGGTGGTGACGCGGTCCCGCCCACGACGCGCATCGCCGCCGTAGGCCCGTCGATGCAGCTCAGCGAACGGCGCGTGGCGGAGCACATCGCCGCGAGCCCTGCGCTCGCCGTGGAGTCCACCGCGCAGGAGCTCGCCGACCGGGTCGGCGTGGCGCGCTCCACCGTGATCCGCACCTGCCAGAGCCTGGGCTTCTCCGGCTATCCGCAGCTGCGCGTCGCGCTCGCCCGTGAGCTCGCGCTGCAGGCACAGCCGCCCGCAGCGGACCACGGCACCAGCGCTCTGGGCGCGATCCGTACGGCCGCGGACGCCTTCGGCCAGGCGATCCCGCAGCTCACGGCCCTGCTGACCGAGGACGACGTCGAGCAGGCCGCGGCGCTGATCCTCGGCGCAGACCGCGTCCTCGCCGTGGCGAACGGCCTGTCCGGCCCCCTCGCCCTGGACGTGGCCATGCGGCTCACCGCAGCCGGCCGGCCGGCCGAGTACGTCGCCGACCCGATCGCCCAGCAGATCGCAGCCTCCGGCCTCACACCGCGCTCCTGCTGCCTCGTGATCAGCGGCAGCGGCTCGAACGGGGCCACCCTCGGCACGGTGCGCGCGGCCCAGCGCGCCGGCGCGCACGTCGTCGCCATCACCTCGTTCGCGCGCTCGGCGCTGGTCACCCTCGCGGAGGTCAGCCTCGTCGTGCCGCCCGCGGGCGGCACCTTCCGGCACGAGCTGGAGCACACCTCGCGCGTCGCGCACTCGCTGCTGCTGGAGGCTCTGGCCGACCTCGTCGGCGTGCGGCTCGGCGCCCAGGGACGGGCGGCGCGTCAGGAGGTGCTGGACATCCTCGGCCGCTCGCTGGGCGAGTAGCCGCACGGGCTGCTCAGAAGCTGAAGTCCCCGAAGTCCCCGCCGCCGAGATCTCCCCCGAAACCGCCGTCCCCGAAACCGCCGTCGTACCCGGAGCCGCCGTCGTACCCGCCGGCATCGCCCGAGCCCGATTCGCCCGAGCCGGCATCGCCCGAGGCGGCATCCCCGGAGCCCTGGTCGGTCCCCGCCTGTTGTGCCCCGTCGGCCGCGGGAGCGTCGGCTGGGAAGGCCGGAGCGAGGAAGGCGCTCATGAGGGCCGAACCGATGACGTAACCGGCAACGCTGCCCAGCAGGGAGCTGCCGAACATGGCCCCGAAGCTCGGTCCGCCGCCCCGGCCCGAGAGCCCGGGCCCGGCAAGGGCCTGCTCGAGCGTGCCCGGTGCGCGCAGCTCCGCTCGGGTCGCCGCGCGGGCGAGCGCTCCCGGGCTGGCGTCGGCGGGCGTCTCGCCGGACGGCGCGGCCGCGGACAGCTCCTGCAGCAGCCGCGCCCGCTGCGCCTCGGTCAGCCGGGCGAAGGCCTCGGCGTGAACCTGCTCGATCGTCTCGGGCGGCGCGGTGCGCAACAGGTAGCGGTAGCGCTCCAGCGCGATCTCATCGGCGTCCCCTGCGGCGCCGGGCGCCGCACGGAGCGCCGCCTCGCCGGGTGCGGGGAGAGACGCCGAGCGAGCCGGCGCGGGCTGAGCCGGCTGCGGCTCCGGCGTGCTCGTCCCGAAGATGCGGTCCAGGAATCCCATGACGTTCCTCTCGACGGTGCAGTCCAGGCGGTGTCCGCTGGTGTCCGCCGAGAGTAGCGGCCGAAGCCTCGGATCCGCTGTGCACAGCGGATGTTGCAGCAGACGGCGAGGGCCGCGCCCCTTCCGGAACGCGGCCCTCGTCGATCTGAACGCGGCCTGAGTCAGTTGCGGCTCTCGAGCTGCTCCTTGAGCGCGGCGAGCGCCTCGTCCTCCGAGAGCGTGCCGGACGCGGCCGAGGAGCTCGAGTAGCTGGACGGCGAGTCCTCGGACGACGCGGCCTCGGCGGCGAGGTGCGCGGCGACCTGCGCCTTGTGCGCCTCCCAGCGGGCCTGGGCGGCGGCGTACTCCTGCTCCCACTTCTCCCGCTCGGCCTCGAAGCCTTCCTTCCACTCGTTCGTCTCGGGGTCGAAGCCCTCCGGGAACTTGTAGTTGCCCTGCTCGTCGTACTCCGCGAGCATGCCGTAGAGCGCCGGGTCGAACTCGGTGGCCTCCGGGTCCACGCCCTCGTTGGCCTGCTTGAGGCTCAGCGAGATCCGGCGACGCTCCAGGTCGATGTCGATGACCTTGACGAAGACGTCCTCGCCGACGGACACGACCTGCTCGGCCAGCTCGACGTGCTTGCCGGAGAGCTCCGAGATGTGCACGAGGCCCTCGATGCCATCCGCCACGCGGACGAAGGCGCCGAAGGGAACGAGCTTCGTGACCTTGCCCGGAGCCAGCTGACCGATCGCGTGCGTCCGCGCGAACACCCGCCACGGGTCCTCCTGCGTCGCCTTGAGCGACAGCGAGACGCGCTCGCGGTCCAGGTCGACCTCGAGGATCTCGACGGTGACCTCCTGGCCGACCTCGACGACCTCGGAGGCGTGCTCGATGTGCTTCCAGGACAGCTCGGAGACGTGCACCAGGCCGTCCACGCCGCCGAGGTCGACGAAGGCGCCGAAGTTGACGATCGAGGACACGACGCCCTTGCGGACCTGGCCCTTCTGCAGGTTGTTGAGGAAGGTGGTCCGGCTCTCGGACTGCGTCTGCTCCAGCAGGGCACGGCGGGACAGCACCACGTTGTTGCGGTTCTTGTCCAGCTCGAGGATCTTCGCCTCGATCTCCTGACCGAGGTACGGCGTGAGGTCGCGCACGCGGCGCAGCTCGATGAGGGAGGCCGGCAGGAAGCCGCGCAGGCCGATGTCGACGATCAGGCCGCCCTTGACGACCTCGATCACCTGGCCGGTCACGACGCCGTCGGACTCCTTGATCTTCTCGACGTCGCCCCAGGCGCGCTCGTACTGGGCGCGCTTCTTGGACAGGATGAGCCGACCCTCCTTGTCCTCCTTCTGGAGGACGAGAGCCTCGACGCTGTCGCCGACCTGGACGACCTCCGAGGGGTCCACATCGTGCTTGATGGAAAGCTCGCGGGAGGGGATCACGCCCTCCGTCTTGTAACCGACGTCGAGGAGGACCTCGTCTCGGTCGATCTTGACGACGGTGCCTTCGATGAGGTCTCCGTCATTGAAGAACTTCAGGGTCTTCTCGACCGCGGCCAGGAAGTCGTCAGCAGAGCCGATGTCGTTGATGGCGATCTGCTTCGTGGCCGTGTCGGTCGTTCCGGTTGTCATGTAGTGGGTTTTCCTTGGGGGTTTTGTGTGTCGGGCCCGCGGCGCACGGACAGCAGCCGTCGATGCGGACGCTGTCCGCCCGGGCAGGTGAGCGCCTGCGGGCAGGCTGGATGTGGAGTTGCCGAAGGCAACGCCTCAGAATACCGGTAACGCCGGCGTGTTCTCAAGCATTCCCCGGCTCGGGCGCGGACGCGAGCGCCCGCCGGAGGGTGTCCAGGCCGAGGCTGCCGAGGTTCAACGCCCTCGTGTGGAACGCCTTGAGGTCGAAGGCTGCGCCCTCGCGCCGCCGCGCGTCATCGCGCAGCTGCTCCCAGATGCGCTGACCGATCTTGTACGAGGGCGCCTGACCGGGCCAGCCCAGATAGCGGTCGACCTCGAAGCGCAGGAAGGCGTCGTCCATGTTCACGTGGCGCCGGAAGAAGTCCAGCGCGTACTCCGCGCTCCAGCGCGCGCCGCCCTCGGGCACGGTCTTGCCCAGGTGCACCCCGATGTCCAGCACGACGCGCGCGGCACGCATGCGCTGCGCATCCAGCATGCCGAGCCGGTCGCCCGGGTCGTCGAGGTAGCCGAGCTCGGCCATGAGCCGCTCGGCGTACAGCGCCCAGCCCTCCCAATGGCCGGACGCGCCCGCGAAGCTGCGGCGCCAGAGGTTCAGCTCGGCCCGGTTGTACGTCGCCTGCCCGATCTGCAGATGATGGCAGGGAACGCCCTCGTGGTACACCGTCGTGAGCTCCCGCCACGTGCTGAAGCGGTCGACGCCCTCGGGCACGGACCACCACATGCGGCCCGGACGGGCGAAGTCGTCGCTCGGCCCCGTGTAGTAGATCGCGCCCGTGCCGGTCGGGGCGATCATGCACTCGATCGTCCGTACCGGCTCGGGGATGTCGAAATGCGAGCGGCCCAGCTCGGCGATCGCGCGGTCCGCTGTGCGCTGCATCCACTCTCGCAGAGCCTCGGTGCCCTCGATCGCGCGGGCCGGGTCCGCGTCCAGCAGCGCCACGGCGTCCGGCACGCCGCCCCGGGGCACGAGCTGCGCAGCCACCGCCTCCTGCTCGGCCACCATCCGGGCGAGCTCCTCCAGCCCCCAGTCGTAGGCCTCGTCGAGGTCGACGGCCGCACCGAGGAAGCCTCGGCTGGCGCGCTCGTAGCGCTCGCGCCCGACGGCGTCCTCCGCCCGCGCGTGCGGCGCCAGCTCATCGCGCAGGAAGGCGATCAGCTCCTCGTACGCCGCGGAAGCGCGGCGCGCTGCGACCGCCAGCTCCGCCCTGAGCGTCTCGGGCAGCGGCTGCGGCAGCCGTGCGGCACGATCGGCCAGTGCGCCGAAGAAGCCGTCCTCGCCGAGGTTCTGGCCGAGCTGCTCCGCGGTGCGCTCCACCTGGCGCAGCGCCGGGGTGCGTCCGCGCTGCACCCCCAGACGCAACGTGGCCTCATAGCCGCGCAGAGCATCCGGCACAGCGCCGAGCCGCGCGCGGATGTCGGCCCAGTCCTGCTCGGAATCCGCCGGCATGAGGTCGAAGATCTCGCGCACGCTCTGAGCGGGGCTGGCGATCACGTTGAGCTCGTCCAGGTGATCGCCCGCTTCGAAGCGCTCGATGCCGAGGCTGAGGGAGGCGCTGAGGTCCAGCGCCGTGACCTCGTCGACCGCATCGCGCGGAGTCGCGGCGCGCAGCTCGCTCAGCACCCGCGCCTGGGCGTCCCGGTACGCCGAGTGCCCCTCCGGGGAGAGGTCCTCGTAGGCTCCGCTATGCTCGCGCCGCCCCAGCCACACCTTCGTGGTGGGCACGAGCTCGCACATCGTGTCCACCCAGCGCTCCGCGATGCGGTCGATCTCGCTCGGCTCGCGCTCCGCCATCAGTGCGCCGCGCTGTCCCAGTCCGGCCCGCGGCCGATGTGCACCTCGAGAGGCACGGCGAGCTCGGCCACACCGCTCATCTCGCGCACGACGATCTCCGCGAGGGCGTCGAACTCCCCCGGGGCCACCTCGAAGACGAGCTCGTCGTGCACCTGCAGCAGCATGCGCGAGGACAGCCCGGCCGCGCGGAGCTCCCGGTCCACGGCGATCATCGCGAGCTTCATCAGATCGGCTGCCGTGCCCTGGATCGGGGCGTTCAGCGCGGCCCGCTCCGCGTTGTCGCGAAGCTGGCGGTTGGGGCTGGCCAGCTCCGGGAAGTGCCGCCGCCGCCCGTAGACCGTCTCGGTGTAGCGGTCGAGCTTCGCCTGCTCGACCACGCCGCGCAGGTAGTCGCGCACGCCGCCGAAGCGCAGGAAGTAGTCGCTCATCAGCTGCTGCGCCTCCGCCCGGTCGATTCCGAGCTGGCGCGACAGGCCGAAGGCGCTCAGCCCGTAGGCGAGCCCGTAGGACATCGCCTTGACCTTGGTGCGCATGATCGGCGTGACGTGCTCCGGGCTGACCCCGAAGATGCGCGCGCCGACGAAGCTGTGCAGGTCCTCCCCCGCCCGGAACGCCTCGATGAGGCCGGGGTCTGCGGACAGGTGCGCCATGATGCGCATCTCGATCTGGGAGTAGTCCGCCGTGAGCAGGGTCTCGTAGCCCTCGCCGACCTGGAAGGCCTGCCGGATGCGCCTGCCCTCCTCGGTGCGCGCGGGGATGTTCTGCAGGTTCGGGTCGAGCGACGACAGCCGCCCGGTGCTCGCCCCGATCTGCTGGTAGCTCGTGTGCACGCGCCCGTCCGGCCCGATCGTCTTCTCCACGGTGTCGACGATCTGCTTGAGCTTCGTCGCGTCCCGGTGGGAGAGCAGGAGGTCGAGGAAGGGGTGCTCGGTCTGCGCCTTCAGGTCCGCCAGCGCCGCCGCGTCCGTGGAGTAGCCCGTCTTGACCGCGCGGGTCTTGGGCAGGCCCAGCTCCTCGAAGAGCACCTCCTGCAGCTGCTTCGGGGAGCCGAGGTTCACCTCGCGCCCGAGGATCGCGTAGCACTGCTCGGCCAGATCGGCCGCGCGCGCGCCCAGCTCCGCGGACAGCTCGCGGAGGATGCTGTGGTCGACGTGCACCCCGGCCAGTTCCATCGCCGCGAGGATCGGGATGACGGGTCGCTCGATCGTCTCGTAGACCGTGCGGGTGGGCTCGTCCATCCGCTCGGTCATCACCGTCGCCAGGCGCAGCGCGTACCACGCCTCGCCGGCGGCAGTGAGCACGGAGCCCTCGTCGGGCACGAGCTGGTTCGGATCGCCGCGCGGGATGGTCTCCTCGAGGTAGTGCGCCACGAGGTCGTCCAGGCTGCGATGCGGGTTCGCCGAGCGCAGCAGGCCCGCGAGGATGAGCGTGTCCGTCTCGACGCCTCCCAGGCTCAGCCCGGCCCGGGAGAGCAGCTCCAGCTGCGCCTTCGCGTCGTGAAGGATCTTCGGCTCCTCGCCGGCCAGCCACTGCTCCAACGGCGCGTAGTCGGCGCGCCCGGGCTGCCAGGTGAGCTCCACCGCCTCGAGCGAGCCGGCGACGCCGACCACGAGCCGGCCCTCGTCCGCAGGGACCACGCGCAGGCCGAGTCCCTCCGGATGGAGCTCGCCCTCGCGCTGCAGCCAGCTGCGCAGCTCCTCGTCCAGCAGCTGCTTGGGCTGGGGCCTGGTCCCGCCGCCCTCCGCGACGGCCGCCGCGGCGAGCGTGGCGGCGTCGTCGGCCGCGACCCCGGCCAGCGCGAGCACGCGGGTGAGCAGGGTTCGGAACTCCAGCCGGCCGAACACCTCGCGCACCGCGTCGGCGTCGATCGGCTCGACCTTGAGGTCCTCGACGCCCAGGGGCAGCTCGACGTCGTCCAGCAGACGGTTCAGCCGCCGGTTGCGCAGGGCGTTCTCGTAGTTCTCCCGCAGGCTCTCGCCGACCTTGCCGCCGATCTCCTCGCGCCGCGCGATGATCTCGTCCAGGCTGCCGAACTGGTGCAGCCATTTCACCGCGGTCTTCTCGCCGACCTTCGGGATGCCCGGCAGGTTGTCGCTGGACTCCCCCACCAGCGCGGCGATGTCCGGATACTGCTCCGGGCGGATGTCGTAGCGCTCCTTGACCTTCGCGACGTCGTACCGGGTGAGCTCGGAGACGCCGCGTACGGACGGGTACAGCAGGGTCACGTCGTCGTTGACCAGCTGGATCGTGTCACGGTCTCCGGAGACGACGAGCACCCGCATCCCCGCCTCGCGGCCCTGGCGGGCGAGGGTCGCGAGGATGTCGTCGGCCTCGTAGTCCTCCTTGTCGAGGGTGCGCACCCGCATCGCGTCCAGCGCCTCCCGCAGCAGCGGCACCTGGCCGAGGAACTCCGGCGGGGTGTCCCCGCGCGTGCCCTTGTAGTCGGCGTACTCCCGGGTGCGGAAGGAGAAGCGCGAGACGTCGAAGGCGACGGCGAGGTAGTCCGGCTGCTCCGTCTTCAGCAGCCCGAGCAGCATCGAGATGAAGCCGTGGATCGCGTTGGTGTGCTGACCGTCACGGGTCTGGAAGCTGTCGACGGGCAGCGCGTAGAACGCCCGGAAGGCCAGGGAATGGCCATCGATCACCATCAGCGTAGGCTTGGCGGGGGCTGGCACCCGTCCAGACTACCGGCGCCCTCCGACAGCGGCTGAGCGCCCCCGAGAGGAGCTCGATGGCGCAGGACTGGGACCCGCGCGGGGTCGATGGGATGAGCTACGTGCGCGAGCGCGCCAACGCCGGCGAGCTCGCGCAGCGCATGGGAATCGAGTTCGTCGAGTTCACCGTCGACCGGGCCGTCGCCCGGATGCCGGTGCACGGCAACCGCCAGCCGATCCTCGTGCTGCACGGCGGTGCTTACGTGGTGCTCGGCGAGACGCTCGGCTCGATGATGGCGAATCTCTGGGCCGGCCCCGATCAGGTGGCCGTCGGCGTGGACATCAACGCGACGCACACGCATTCCGCGCGCGAGGGCTTCGTCACCGGGGTGTCCACCCCCATCCATCTGGGCAAGCACATCACCGTGCACGAGATCGTCGTGAGCGACGAGGCCGGCAAGCGCTGCTCCACGGTGCGCATCACGAACCAAATCATCCCCGCGCGCTGAACCCGCTCCCCGCCGCCGTCACTCGGCCCGACCCGGCTCGCTTCGGGATCTCAGCGGGGCGCGCTCACTTCTTGGGCGCCGACAGCTGCTCGATGATCGCCTGCGAGACGTCGCGCATCGTGAGCCGGCGGTCCATCGACGCCTTCTGGATCCAGCGGAACGCCTCCGGCTCGGTCAGCCCCATCTTCTCGTTCAGCAGCCCCTTGGCGCGGTCGACCAGCTTGCGGGTCTCGAAGCGCTCCACGAGATCGGCGACCTCGGACTCCAGGGCGATGATCTGCTGGTAGCGCGACAGGGCGATCTCGATCGCCGGCAGCAGGTCGTTCGGGGTGAACGGCTTCACGACGTACGCGAGAGCGCCCGCCTCGCTGGCGCGCTCCACGAGCTCCTTCTGGCTGAATGCCGTGAGCAGCACGACCGGGGCGATGTGGTTCTTCGACAGCCGCTCGGCGGCCGAGATGCCGTCCAGCTGCGGCATCTTCACGTCCATGACCACGAGGTCCGGGCGCAGCTCGGTCGCGAGCGCCACAGCGGTCTCGCCGTCACCCGCCTCGCCCACCACGTCGAAGCCGTTGTCACGCAGGATCTCGACGATGTCCAGACGGATGAGGGACTCGTCCTCGGCAACCACCACGCGCCGCGCGGGAGCGGCCTCCATCTGCTCTTCGGTCACGGATCAAGCCTACGTTATCCTGATCACCGCATGCTGGGGCCCACAGCGCGGGCGCCTCTTGCCGGTGTGGCGGAATGGCAGACGCGACCGACTCAAAATCGGTTGCCCGCAAGGGCGTGTGGGTTCGACCCCCACCACCGGCACGGCATGCGGGGGCAGCGCTGCAGGCACCACCGCCCGCGGTGAGCCCCGCTCAGTCGATGTGGTGCGGCGGCGGCAGCTCGTTGATCGCCTCGCCGATGCGGTGCACGCGCATGTCGTTCGTGGACCCGACGACCCCGGGAGGCGAGCCGGCGATCACGAGCACCTTGTCGCCCACCTGTGCGGTGCCGTCTCCCAGCAGCAGCTCGTCCACCTGCCGGAACATCTCGTCCGTCGTGGACACGCGGTCGACGAGATAGCTGCGCACGCCCCAGGTCAGCGCCATCCTGCGGCGGATCTCGATGGTCGGCGCGAAGCCGAGGATCGGCTTGGGAACGCGCAGCCGGGACATCCGGCGCACCGAGTCCCCCGACTCCGTGAACACGCACAGATAGCGCGCCCCGATGAAGTCCGCGACCTCGGCCGCGGCGAGGGTGATCGCCCCGCCCTGGGTGCGCGGCTTCGTGCCCAGCGGCGGGATGCGCTCCAGCCCGTGGTCCTCGGTCGACTCGATGATGCGGGCCATCGTCTCGACGGTGAGCACGGGATACGCGCCCACGCTCGTCTCACCGGAGAGCATGACGGCATCCGCGCCGTCCAGGATCGCGTTCGCGCAGTCCGAGGCCTCCGCGCGCGTCGGCCGCGGGTTCTCGATCATCGACTCGAGCACCTGGGTGGCGACGATGACGGGCTTCGCCATCCGCCGGGACAGCTCGATCGCGTGCTTCTGCACGATCGGCACGGCCTCCAGCGGGAGCTCCACGCCCAGGTCGCCGCGGGCGACCATGATGCCGTCGAAGGCGTCGATGATCTCCTCCAGCGCGTCCACCGCCTGGGGCTTCTCGATCTTCGCGATGACGGGCACCTTGCGGCCCTCCTCCGCCATGATCTCGTGCACACGGCGGACGTCCTCCGCACTGCGGACGAAGGACAGGGCGATGTAGTCCGCCCCCATGCCCAGCCCCCAGCGCAGGTCCGCCTCGTCCTTCTCCGACAGCGCCGGCACGCTCACGGCGACGCCGGGGAGGTTGATGCCCTTGTTGTTGGAGACGAAGCCGGGCACGACCACCACGGTCTTCACCGTGGTGTCGGTGACCTCGACCGCGCGCAGGGACACCTTCCCGTCGTCGATGAGGAGCGTGTCGCCGACCTTGACGTCCTGCGGCAGCCCGGCGAAGGTCGTGGAGCTCAGCGAGGCGTTGCCCACGATGTCCTCGGTGGTGATCGTGAACTCCGCGCCGGTCTCCAGGTGGTACGGGCCCGCCTCGAACCTGCCCAGCCGGATCTTCGGCCCCTGCAGGTCGACGAGGATCGCGATCGGCGAGCCGTTCTCCTGCTCGGCCCGCCGCAGCGCCTGGACCACCTGCTCGTGCACCTCGTAGCTGCCGTGGCTCATGTTGATCCGCGCGACGTTCACCCCCGCGCGGAGCATCGCGAGCGTGGTGTCGTAGCTCGACACCGCCGGTCCCCAGGTAGCGACGATCTTCGCGTGCCTCACGTGATGATCCTTTCGATGACGGCTAGCGGGCCAGTCCGGAGACTACACGGCCCGCGTTACAGCGAGAATGCGCGGTCCTCAGGGGCCACCGGCGCGGGAAGCGCGTCGGAGCCGGTGAGGAACTCGTGCACCGCTGCGGCCGCCGCGCGCCCCTCCGCGATCGCCCAGACCACGAGCGAGGCGCCCCTGCCGGCATCGCCGGCCACGAAGACGCCGGGGGTGGCGGTCTGGTAGGAGTGGTCGCGCACCAGGTTCCCGCGCCGGTCCGCCGAGAGGTCCAGCTGGGCCTTCAGCGTGTCCTGCTCGGGCCCGGAGAAGCCCAGGGCCAGCAGCACCAGGTCGGCCGGGATCTCCCGCTCCGTGCCCGCCTTGGGGGCGCGGCGCCCGTCGGGCAGGTACTCCGTCTCGGCCACCCGCAGGGCGCGCACCTCGCCGCGCTCGTTCGCGAGGTACTCGACGGTGGAGGCCAGGTAGGACCGCTCGCCGCCCTCCTCGTGCGCGCTCTGCACCTCGAAGATGGTGGGGTGCATCGGCCAGGGCTGGTGGTCGGGGCGCTCCAGCGGCGGCTGCTTGCCGATCGCGAGCGTCGTGACCGAGAGCGCCCCCTGCCGGTGCGCCGTGCCGATGCAGTCCGCGCCGGTGTCGCCCCCGCCGAGGACGACGACGTGCTTGTCCTCCGCGGTGATCTGGTCGGGCAGCTGGTCGCCGGCGACGGCACGGTTGGACTGCACGAGGTACTCCATCGCGAAGTGCACGCCCTTGAGCTCGCGGCCCGGGATCGGCAGGTCGCGCGGCACCATCGCGCCGGTGGCGATGACGACCGCGTCGTAGCGACGACGCAGCTCGTCCCAGCTGATGTCCACGCCGATGTTCACGCCCGCGCGGAAGCGCGTCCCCTCGGCCTGCATCTGCGCGATGCGCTGGTCGATGTGCGACTTCTCCATCTTGAAGTCGGGGATGCCGTAGCGCAGCAGGCCGCCGATTCGGTCGTCGCGCTCGTAGACCGCCACGGTGTGGCCGGCGCGGGTGAGCTGCTGCGCGGCGGCCAGCCCCGCAGGGCCGGAGCCCACGACGGCGACGGTCTTGCCGGTGAGCCGGCTCGGCGGATGCGGCTCCACCCAGCCGTTCGCCCAAGCCTGCTCCGCAATGGTCGCCTCGACCTGCTTGATCGTCACCGGCGGCTGGTTGATGCCGAGCACGCAGGACGACTCGCAGGGCGCGGGGCAGAGCTTCCCGGTGAACTCGGGGAAGTTGTTCGTCGCGTGCAGGCGCTCGATCGCCGCGCGGCCCTCGCCGCGCCACATGAGGTCGTTCCACTCGGGGATGAGGTTCGCCAGGGGGCAGCCCTGGTGGCAGAACGGGATGCCGCAGTCCATGCAGCGGCCCGCCTGGCGCCGCACGACTGTCGGGTCGCCCGCCTCGTAGACCTCGCGCCAATCCATGAGCCGGATCGGCACGGGGCGCCGCGCCGCGGTCTCCCGCTCGCGGACCTTGAGGAAGCCCTTCTGATCAGCCACCGGTCACCTCCAGAATCCTTCCCCAGACGATCTCGCTGTCGGGGTCGAGGCCCTCCTCGATCGCGCTGCGGCGCGTCTGCATCACTGCCGCGTAGTCGCGCGGCAGCACCTTCACGAAACGCGCCGACGAGACGGCGAAGTCGTCGAGCATCGCCTGCGCGACCGGCGAGCCGGTCTCCTCCACATGGCGCACCAGCAGGGAGCGCAGCAGCTCGATGTCGGCCCGGTCCAGCGGGAGCAGGCTGAGCTCCCCCTCGGCCAGAGACTCCTTGTTCACCCGCTCCGGGTCCAGCTCGTGCACGAACGCCATGCCGCCGGACATGCCTGCGCCGAGGTTGCGGCCGGTGGAGCCGAGGATGACGGCGAGCCCACCGGTCATGTACTCCAGGGCGTGGTCCCCCACGCCCTCGACGACGGCCGTGGCACCGGAGTTGCGCACCAGGAAGCGCTCGCCGACCAGCCCGCGGATGAACAGGTGGCCGCTCGTGGCGCCGTAGCCGATGACGTTCCCGGCGATGACGTTCCGCTCCGCGTCGAAGCTCGCCGAACGGTGGGGGCGCAGGATGATCTCGCCGCCGGACAGGCCCTTGGCCACGTAGTCGTTCGCGTCGCCCTCCAGCCTCAGCACGATGCCCGCGGGCAGGAACGCGCCGAGGGACTGTCCGGCCGTCCCGACGAGGCTGATGTCGATCGAGCCGGCGGGCAGCCCGGCTGCGCCGAAGCGCTTCGTGACCTCGTGCCCGAGCAGGGTTCCCACTGCCCGCTCCGTGTTGCGGATCGGCAGCTCGACGACGACCGGAGGCACCTCTCCGTCGTGCTCGAGCACCGGGCGGGCGAGCTCGATGAGCTGCACGTCGAAGTGCTTGTCGAGCTCGTGGTCCTGCTTGCTCACGTTGCGACGCGGCGCGTCCTCGGGGAAGCTCGGCCCGAGCAGGATCGGCGTGAGGTCCAGCCCGGAGGCCTTCCAGTGCTCGATCGCGGGGTTCACGTCCAGCAGCTCGCGCCGGCCGATGATCTCGTCCAGGCTGCGGTAGCCCAGCGCTGCGAGGTACTCGCGCACCTCCTGGGCGATGAACTCGAAGAAGTTCACCACGAACTCCGGCTTGCCGGTGTAGCGGGCGCGCAGCTCCGGGTTCTGAGTCGCCACGCCCACCGGGCAGGTGTCCAGGTGGCACACGCGCATCATGATGCAGCCCGAGACGACCAGCGGCGCGGTGGCGAAGCCGTACTCCTCGGCTCCCAGCAGCGCGCCGATGATCACGTCGCGGCCGGTCTTCATCTGCCCGTCGACCTGCACGACCACGCGGCCGCGCATGTTGTTGAGCATGAGCGTCTGCTGCGTCTCGGCGAGGCCGATCTCCCACGGGGTGCCGGCGTGCTTGAGCGAGTTGAGCGGGCTCGCACCGGTTCCGCCGTCATGGCCGGAGACGAGCACGACGTCGGCGAGCGCCTTCGTCGAGCCGGCCGCGACCGCGCCGATGCCCGACTGGCTGACGAGCTTCACGTGCACGCGCGCCTCGGGGTTCGCCCGCTTGAGGTCGAAGATGAGCTGCTTGAGGTCCTCGATGGAGTAGATGTCGTGGTGCGGCGGCGGGGAGATAAGCCCCACCCCTGCGGTGGCGTGACGGGTGCGCGCCACCCAGGGGTACACCTTGCCCGGCGGCAGCTGGCCGCCCTCGCCCGGCTTGGCGCCCTGGGCGAGCTTGATCTGGATGTCGTCCGCGTGGGTGAGATACATGCTCGTCACCCCGAAGCGGCCCGAGGCGACCTGCTTGATCGCGCTGCGCCGCTCGGGGTCGAGCAGCCGCTCGACGTCCTCCCCGCCCTCGCCCGTGTTCGACTTCCCGCCCAGACGGTTCATCGCGATGGCGAGGGTCTCGTGCGCCTCCCGGGAGATCGAGCCGTAGCTCATCGCACCGGTCTGGAAGCGCCGCACGATCGAGGAGACCGGCTCGACCTCCTCGATCGGCACCGGTGGCCGCTCCCCCGTCTTGAGGGCGAACATGCCCCGCAGCGTCTTCAGCTCAGCCGCCTGGTCGTCCACCAGCCGGGTGTACTCGCGGAAGATGTCGTAGCGGCCCGAGCGCGTGGAGTGCTGCAGCCGGAACACCGTCTGCGGGTTGAACAGGTGCGGCGGCCCCTCGCGGCGCCACTGGTACTCCCCGCCGACGCTGAGCTCGCGATGCACGGTCGCGGCCTCGTCGCCCGGGTAGGCGTAGGCGTGCCGCGCCGCGTTCTCCGCGGCGATCGTCTCGATGCCCACGCCGCCGAGCTTGCTCGTCACACCGGTGAAGTACTCGTCGACGAACTCCTGCGAGAGGCCGACCGCCTCGAAGCACTGGGCGGCCGCATAGGAGGACACCGTGGAGATGCCCATCTTCGACATGATCTTCAGCACGCCCTTGCCGAGCGCCTTGATCACGTTGCTCACCGCCTTCTCGGTGGTGATGCCGGTGAGCTGGCCGGAACGGACGAGGTTCTCGCAGGTCTCCATCGCGAGATACGGGTTCACCGCGGAGGCGCCGAAACCGATGAGCGTCGCGACGTGGTGCACCTCGCGCACATCCCCCGCCTCGATGACGAGGCCGACGCGCATCCGCGTGCCGGAGCGGATGAGGTGGTTGTGCACGGCCGCGGTCATGAGCAGCGACGGGATCGGCGCCCGCTCGACCGTGGAGTCGCGGTCGGACAGCACGAGGAACTCGGCGCCCGCCGCGATCGCGTCATCGGCCTCCTTGCACATGGCGGCGATGCGCTTCTGCATGGCGCGCGGGCCGCTGTCCACCCGGTAGAGGCCCTTGATCGTCGCCGTGCGCCGCCCGTCGTCGTCGATGTGCTGGATCCGCGCCAGCTCGTCGTTGTCGATCACGGGGAAGTCGAGGATGACCTGCCGCGCGTGCTCCGGGCCTGCCGTGAGCAGGTTGCGCTCCGGGCCCAGGCCGATCTGCAGCGAGGTGACCACGGCTTCGCGGATCGAGTCCAGCGGCGGGTTCGTCACCTGCGCGAACTGCTGCACGAAGTAGTCGAACAGCAGGCGCGGGCGGTCGGACAGCACGGCGATGGGAGTGTCCGATCCCATCGCGCCCAGCGGCTCGGCTCCGGTGCGCGCCATCGGCGCGAGCAGGATGCGGATCTCCTCGGCGGTGTAGCCGAAGGTGCGCTGGCGGCGGTTGATCGACGCCGGGGTGTGCACGATGTGCTCCCGCTCGGGCAGGTCGCGGAGGTTGATCCGGCCGGCCTGCAGCCAGGCGCCGTAGGGGGCCTCGGAGGCGAGCTGGGACTTGATCTCCTCGTCCTCGATGATGCGGCCGGCCTCGGTGTCGACCAGCAGCATCTTCCCGGGCTGCAGGCGCCCCTTGCGCACGACCTTCGCCGGGTCCACCTCGAGCACGCCGGCCTCCGACCCGAGCACCACGAGGCCGTCCGAGGTGACGAGGTAGCGGCCCGGCCGCAGCCCGTTGCGGTCCAGCGTCGCGCCGACGAGTGTGCCGTCGGTGAAGGTGAGCGCGGCAGGGCCGTCCCACGGCTCCATGAGCATCGAGTGGTACTCGTAGAAGTCGCGCAGCGCCGGGTCCGTGCCCACCTGGTTCTCCCAGGCCTCCGGCACCATCATCATCATCGCGTGCGGGATCGAGCGCCCGGCGAGCACGAGCAGCTCGAGCACCTCGTCGAAGGACGTCGAGTCGCTCGCTCCCGGCGTGCAGATCGGCATCAGCGGGGTGAGGTCGCCGAGCACGTCGCTGGCCAGCTGCGACTCCCGCGCCGCCATCCAGTTCCGGTTTCCGCGAACCGTGTTGATCTCGCCGTTGTGCGCGAGCATGCGCAGCGGCTGGGCCAGCGGCCACGAGGGGAAGGTGTTCGTCGAGTAGCGCGAGTGCACGATCGCGAGCTTCGAGGCGAAGCGCTCGTCGGACAGGTCGGGGAAGAACGGCTCCAGCTGGAGCGTGGTGACCATGCCCTTGTACACGAGGGTGCGGGCCGACAGCGAGACGAAGTAGGTGCCCGTCTCCCGCTCGGCGCGTTTGCGCAGACGGAAGGCGAGACGGTCCAGCGCGATGCCGCGCGGCAGCTGCCCGTCCGCGCCCACGGCGCTGGCGGCGACGAAGAGCTGCTCGAACGCCGGCATCGCCTCGCGCGCGAGGGTGCCCAGCACATCCGGCTCGATCGGCACCGGACGCCAGCCGAGCACGGTGAGGGTCTCCTGACGGGCGATCGACTCGATGCGCCGCTTCATGGCCGCGCGCTCCAGCCCGTCCAGCGGCAGGAACGCCATGCCCGCGGCATACGCGCCGGCCTCGGGGAGCTCGAAGGGCGAGACCGCGCGCAGGAACTCGTCGGGCATCTGCGTGAGGATGCCTGCGCCGTCGCCGGTGCCCGCGTCCGAGCCCACCGCACCCCGGTGCTCGAGGTTGCGCAGGGAGTTCAGGGCGTTGTCGATGATGTCGTGGCCGGCGCTCCCGCGGAGGGTCGCGACCATCGCCAGGCCGCACGCGTCCCGCTCGGCGGCCGGGTCGTACAGACCCTGCGCGGGCGGGATGTGCGAGAACGCCGATCGCGTCTGCTCGTTCGCCATGTCCATTCGTCCTCGTTCGTGGTGTCTTAAGGGGACGACGCTGGCCCGGTTGACGGGGAAGCGGCTCGGCCCTCGGTCCCGGGGCCCTCTCCTCCCCCGTGCCAGGAGTGCGGCCGGCCGGCCTAGCTGCGAAGGGGTTCGCCGCTTGTGGCGGGAACCGGGTCTTCTACCGGCTCGTCGGCCACGATGGCGCCATCGGCATCGAGCACGTAGACGGAGTCCGTGTCCTTCGATGATACCGCAGCCTCATCGGCCCCCTCCCTCTCCCAGGGCGCGCGGCCGGGCGGGTACACGCTGGTCTCCAGGCCGGGGTGGCGCCGCGCCTGGACGATGAGGATGATCAGGCCGATGACGATGCCGGCCCAGGCCGCCCAGATGTTCGTCCGGATCCCGAGGAAGACGTCGCTCGGGTCGAGGCGGATCGACTCGGTGAAGCTGCGGCCCACGCCGTACCAGATGAGATACACCGCGAAGGCGCGGCCCCAGCGCAGATGAAGGCGGCGCTCCAGCAGCAGGATCACGACTGCGCCGGCGAAGTTCCAGATCATCTCGTAGAGGAAGGTCGGCTGGAACAGCGTGCCGTCGGGAAGGCCCTGCGGGAAGGCCGGGTTGGTGCTCTCGATCTCCAGCCCCCACGGCAGCGTGGTGGGCGTGCCGAAGAGCTCGTGGTTGAAGTAGTTGCCGAAGCGGCCCAGTCCCTGGGCGACGAGCATGCCCGGCGCCACGGCGTCGGCGAAGGACAGGAAGCGCACGCCGGAGAAGCGCGAGGCGATCGCCACGCCGACGGCGCCGCCGATCAGCGCCCCGAAGATCGCGATCCCGCCCTCCCAGATCGCCCACCAGTGCTGGTTGGCGCTCGGGCCGAAATAGTCGTTGAAGTGGGTCAGCACGTGGTAGATGCGCGCGCCCACGATGCCGAGGAGCACGGCCCAGAACGCGAAGTCGAGGACGACCCAGCGCTCGGCGCCACGGCGGTTCAGCCGGTGGTTCGCGATGAGCACGGCGGCGACGATGCCGGCGAGGATGCACAGCGCGTAGAACTGGATGCGCACGGGGCCGATCTCGAAGCTGTTGATCGGCGGGCTCGGGATGCTGAGCGGCAGGAGCACGCGGGGTCTCTACCTTTCCGGACAGTGCAGGGCCCGTGCTGGGCCGGTTCAGTCTAGCTCTCGGCGCCCTGCGCCAGTTGCGCAGTGAGCTCGGCCAGCCGCTGCACGCCGCCGTCGGCCAGCGCCCGGACGAGCGCGGAGCCGACGATCGCGCCGTCCGCGTAGCTGCACACCTCGCGCACATGCTCCGCCGTGGTCACGCCGATGCCCACGCAGACCCGCTCTGCGCCGGCGCTGCGCAGGCGCGCGACGAGGGCGCGGGCGGCATTGTCCATGGCGGCGCGCTCGCCCGTGATGCCCATCGTGGAGACGGCGTACACGAAGCCGCGCGTGGACTCCACGATGGTGCGCAGGCGCGTGTCGCTGGAGGTGGGCGCGGCGAGGAAGACGCGGTCCAGCCCGCTGCGCTCGCTGACCGGGATCCAGTCCTGCGCGCTGTCGGGGGTGATGTCGGGGGTGATGAGCCCGGAGCCGCCGGCTGCTGCGAGCTCGTCCGCGAAGCGCTCCACGCCGTACTGGACCACGGGGTTCCAGTAGGTCATGACGAGGATCGGCACATCCGCCGCCGAACGGATCTCCCGGACTGCCGTGAACACGTCGCGCAGCCGGAAGCCGCGCTCCAGCGAGGCCTGCGTCGCCGCCTGGATCACCGGGCCGTCCATCACCGGGTCCGAGTAGGGCACGCCCAGCTCGATGGCGTCCGCACCGCTCTCCGCCAGCGCGACGGCGGCGGCAATGCTCCCGTCCAGGTCAGGGAAGCCGACCGGCAGGTAGCCCACGAGCATGCCCCTGCCCTGTGCCCTCCGCTCGTCGATGCGGTCTGCGACGCTCGGGGCGGTCCGGACGGTCATGCCTGCTCCTCCGCCGCCGCGCTCTCGTCCAGCAGGCCGAACCAGCGCGCGGCGGTCGCGACGTCCTTGTCCCCCCGGCCGGACAGGTTCACGAGCACCACGCCCTCCGGGCCCAGCTCACGGCCCACGCGCAGCGCCCCGGCGAGCGCGTGCGCGGACTCGATCGCCGGGATGATCCCCTCGGTGCGGGACAACAGCCGGAAGGCCTCCATCGCCTCCGCATCGGTCGCGGGGATGTAGGAGGCCCGCCCGATGTCCGCGAGCCAGGCGTGCTCGGGGCCCACCCCCGGATAGTCGAGGCCGGCGGAGATGGAGTGCGACTCGACCGTCTGGCCGTCCTCGTCCTGCAGCACGTAGCTGCGCGAGCCGTGCAGCACGCCGGGGCGCCCCCGTTCGATGGACGCGGCCTGCCGCTCGGTGTCCACGCCTTCCCCCGCGGCCTCCACCCCGTAGAGCGCCACGCCGGGATCGTCCAGGAAGGCGGTGAACACTCCGATGGCGTTCGAGCCGCCGCCGACGCAGGCGACCACCGCGTCCGGCAGCCGGCCGAGCTCCACCAGCATCTGCTCGCGCGCCTCGTCGCCGATGACGCGCTGGAAGTCGCGCACCATCGCCGGGAAGGGATGCGGCCCGGCGGCGGTGCCGAAGATGTAGTTGGTGTCGGCGACGTTGGTCACCCAGTGCCGGTACGCCTCGTTGATGGCGTCCTTGAGCGTGCGGGAGCCGTTGGTCACGGGCACCACCTGGGCGCCCAGCAGGCGCATCCGGGCGACGTTCAGCGCCTG